>OHDZ01000507.1_pt1 | contig 15502 bp, 14 predicted proteins | sample 1567161 | NCBI WGS metagenome assembly OHDZ01 (sample SAMEA3879525, study PRJEB24766) | human gut metagenome | biome: human-associated habitat; feature: feces | place: USA | collected 1985/1987 | reverse complement strand
CTTGAAACCGCTGGAGAGCCTCACGGTGCTGGAAGTCAAGTACGACGCCTTCCTCCCCGACCTGGTCCGCATGGCCGTACAGACCCCGGACCGCCGGTCCGGATCCCCGATTCTAGTGCGTGAATACCTTGCCTTTCTGGTGTTCCATGTTGTCGTACTTGATGCGCGACGTAGTGGGGTATTCGAGCTGTTCGAACTCTGCGACGGCGTTGCGGATGTCGCCCATCAGCATGTCGGCCATGTCGCGCGACATGCCCTGACGTACCACGATGCGCATCACGACCACGTTCTCGATGTTCTTGGGCATGGTGTACGCGGGAACCATCCATCCGCTCTGCTGCAGTTTGGCCTGCAGGTCGAAGAGCGTCCATTTGGCCTTCTTGTCGTATTCGGGATCCATCATCCAGATGAAGAGCGGATTGACGACCTCCTTCGAGTAGTTCTTGAAGCACTTCATCGTGCCGATCTGCTGGTGGCAGTACTTGGCGACGTCCATCGAGTTCTGCTGAATCTCTTTGTAGCCCTCGAATCCCAGCCGGATGAAATTGTAGTACTGGCCCAGAATCTGCGCCGCGGGACGCGAGAAGTTCAGACCCACCTGCGTGATGTTGGCTCCGAGGTAATTGACCGAGAACGACATTTCGTCGGGCAGATACTTCTTGTCCTTCCAGACCACCCAGCCCAGACCCGGATATACCAGACCGTATTTGTGGCCCGACGTGGAGATCGACAGCACCCATTTGAGGCGGAAGTCCCACTTCTTTTCGGGTTTGAGGAACGGCAGGATGAAACCGCCCGACGCGGCGTCCACGTGGATCGGAATTTCGTAACCCGTCTTGGCGTTGTACTCGTCGAGCGCCTTGTCCAGCCCCTCGATGTCGTCGTCCAGACCCGTCCACGTCACACCGGCTATGGGCACGATGCAGATCGTGTTTTCGTCGCACATCTCCAGCGCCTGCTTGGGATCGAGCGTGATGTGATCCAGCGTCAGGGGCACGGTGCGCAGTTCGATCTGCCACAGCTGGCAGAATTTCTCCCATACGACCTGAAATCCGGCGCTCATCACCAGATTCGGCTTGTCGAAGGGTTTGCCTGCGGCCTTGCGGCGGTTGCGCCAGCGCAGCCATGCGGCCACGCCGCCCAGCATGCAGGCTTCCGACGAACCGATGCCCAGCGCTCCGGTCTTCCACTCGGCCTTTTCGGGGGTGTTCCACAGATTGGCGACGATATTCAGACAGCGGCCGCACATCACCGCGACACGCGGATACTCCGTCTCGTCGATATAGTTGACGTTGATCGCCTCGTTCATCAGGCGCGTGGCGTAATCATCCATGTAGGTCGTCACGAAGGTGGCCAGATTGAGCCGCGGCTGCGTCTGCGGATAGGTTTCGTCCTTGACTAACTGGTAGGCGATTTCGGGCGATGTCTTGCCTTTGGGGATAAACTCCGTGGGCGCGGGATTGCGCATCTCTTCCGAACCGAAAATATCGGTCAGCGTGTCCTCGTTGGTGTGTCTTTGCTGATTCATAACGTAAATTTATTTTTGGTTTACGAGCATACGACCTTGCATGAACCGTGCCGCGTCGGAGTTGCCCGGACCTGAAATCCGGCGTGCTTTTTTTGCCTGAAAACCTCCGTCTGCGGCCCGCAAGCCCCTTTCCGCTTTGTACTCAACCTGCTGCCGGACCAACCTCCCGCGGGTGATGCCGTTTTCGGCTCCGAACGGTTGATTTTTTTTGCATCATTCCGTCCTGTTCTGTTCCCGTTTCTGCTTGTTTGCCTTCCGATCCTGCCCCCCCCCCCTGAAAAAAGCGGGGGAATATTTGGAATCCCGGAAAAATTCGATATATTTGTGATATCAAAATAATATCACCTAAAACTTACGGATATGGAGAATGGAAATTTTGTCTACAAGGGCTGGAAATGCAATGGTTTTCTGGCTTTGACGCTGATCTTCGTCGGGTTGGCGCTGGGTGTGTGCGCGATCGTGTTCGGCGCGCAGCGTATCGACGCAGGGCTGGCGTTCGGCGTCGGGCCGGTCGTGATCGGCTCGGTCTGGTGTCTCTGCATGCTGATCTGCATGGCGGGCTTCATGCTGCTCGAACCCAACGAAGCCCGTGTCGTTATGTTTTTCGGCAAATACAAGGGGACTTTTTACGAAACGGGTTTTTGGTGGATCAATCCCTTTATGGGGCGCAAGAAAATTTCGGTGCGTGCCCGCAACCTGAACGTCGAGCCGATCAAGGTGAACGACAAGAATGGTAATCCGGTGATGATCGGCTTGGTGCTGGTGTGGAAAATCTGTCCGGACGAGATCTACCGGGCCGTCTTCGACATCGACGCCTCGACGATGGGCGGCACCGATCTTGCGGTTTCGGCTTCGGCCCGTATGAAGGTGCTCGAAAATTTCGTCAGCGTGCAGAGCGATGCCGCGCTGCGTCAGGTGGCGGGGTATTATGCGTATGATAACAACGGCGTTGCAGATGACGAACTGACTCTGCGTTCGAACAGTGACGAGATCAACGATCAGCTCGAAGCCAAGCTCAACGACCGTCTTTCGATGGCCGGTATCGAAGTGATCGAGGCCCGCATCAACTATCTGGCCTACGCGCCGGAAATTGCAGCCGTGATGTTGCGGCGCCAACAGGCCGATGCGATCATCTCGGCCCGTGAGAAGATCGTCGAGGGAGCCGTTACGATGGTCAAGATGGCTCTCGACCGGTTGGCCGACGACCGGATCGTGGAGTTGGACGAGGAGCGCAAGGCGGCTATGGTGAGCAATCTTCTGGTGGTGCTGTGTGCTGACGAGGCCGCACAGCCGATCGTCAATGCAGGTACGTTGCATCATTAGGATCGGACGATGGCGAAGGAGGCTACGAAGAGTTTTGTGCTGCGTGTCGATGCGGCTACGATGGAGGCGGTCGAGCGGTGGGCTGCGGACGAGTTCCGCAGCACCAACGGACAACTGCAGTGGATCATCATGGAAGCTCTGCGCAGAAGCGGCCGCCTGAAAAAATCACGGGTCGGGAAACCGGAGCCGAAACCCGAAAGAGAGTGAATCTATGCGAATCAGTTTTATGCGGTGGCGTCCCGGCGACGCCCGGGAACCTCGGGTGCGGAGAAAATGGCTCGAAATAAGCGGTGTGCCGAGTAGGGCCAGGTTTCGGAGTTTCGTTTGCAACCGGTTGTGGATCGGGGTGTTGCCTGCTTTCGTAGCGGGATTCGGAATCGTATTGCTGCTGCTTGTCTTCAGCCGTGAATCGACTCCGGAGCGGAGCTTGGTGCGGGCGTCGATCGCCGGCGGTTTATGCGTATTCGGTTGGATATTGGGCGTCTGGGCTGCAACGGGACCCGATTCGGAGCCGGTGGCCGAAAACTCGGAACAGGCTTCCGGGGATCGGTTTGCTCCCCGCAAGTTGCGATGGTGGCTGTGGATTCTTTGCGGTGGGGCTGCGATATGCTATGCCGTCTTTTCTCCGAGTATCGGACGGATCGTCGAAGGCGAACGTACGGTGTTGGAGGGTGCGGCGGAAATCGTCAGTAAAGTATTGACGGTAGTCTGTGTGATCGTTCCTGTTTGGTTGGCGGAACGAGCCCGGCGGTAACTTCGTCCGGCCGGATACGCAGCGCGGGTACGGTGTTTCCCTGCCGGTCCTTACTTGCGGTTTTCGACACTCGGCTGTTGGGCGCCCGTTCGGGAGGTTTTTCCTGGTGTCACTCCGGCGGAACGGATTTTTAGGACGATGCGGGATATTTTTCTGAAATTTACGCTATCTTTAACCCGATGAAAAAGATCGTTGTTTTTACGGGTGCCGGCGTGAGTGCCGACAGCGGACTGGCTACTTTCCGCGATTCCGACGGGCTGTGGGCCAACTACCGGATCGAAGATGTCTGTACGCCCGAGGCGTTGCGCGACAATCGGGCGCAGGTCGTCGATTTTTACAACATGCGCCGCCGCGAGATGCTCGGGAAGGAGCCGAATGCGGGCCATCGTGCTATTGCGGGCCTGGAGAAGTGTTTCGATGTGGAGGTAATTACCCAAAATGTCGATAATCTGCACGAGCGGGCCGGCTCTTCGCGCGTCACGCACTTGCACGGAGAGCTGACTAAATTGCGTTCGTCGCGCGATCCCGAATTGATCGTGCCCATCGACGGCTGGGAACAGCGGCTCGATGCGACCGCTCCGGACGGAGCGCTCCTGCGGCCTCATATCGTCTTTTTCGGCGAGGCGGTCCCGATGTTCGAACGGGCGGCCGAGATCGCCGGGACAGCCGATCTTATGGTCGTAGTCGGTACTTCGCTGGCGGTCTATCCCGCCGCATCGCTGGTGCGTTACGTGCGGCCCGATGTGCCGATTTTTCTGGTCGATCCGGGAAATCCCGATACGGCGATGATCCGCAATCCGCTCACCCATATCCGTTCACGTGCCGCCGAGGGCATGCCCGAACTGGCGGAGCGGTTGAAGTCGGAATTCTCTTGAATCACAGCTTTTCTGTCTGTCGTTTTCTCGCGGTCGGAAGGCAGCCGGTTCGAAACTCTTCCCGCATGATTTGCCGGGTTGCGCCGGAGGGATGGGACGACCTTCGAGGATTGTAAAACGATAAGGAGCGGTAATCCGCTCCTTATCGTTTTATTGTTTCTTTTGAAAATTTCTCCGGAACTATCGGTAGGTGATCTCGATCGTTGCCGGGTTTACGATGTCGCGTATTTTGGTTTTCGTCCGGTTTTTGATTTCGTATTTGTAAAGTTTTTCTTCTTCGGGGAACTCGGGGTGGTTCATAGCTTCATCGATGACTTCGTTGCCGACTACGATGTCGTATTCTACCTGATACTCCTCATACGGGACGTCGTAGGATATCCGCTTTACCGCATTGTCGGCATCCGTTTCGATGCGCAGTTTCAGGTATTCGTCCTCTCCGCAGGCGGATTCCGTAGTGGTGTAGGATTTGTGTAGCGTGACATTTGGTGTGGGATAAGCACCCTCATCCACTCCCACCTCGTCGTCCTCGTCGGCGGCAGTGGTTATTTCGGGCAGGCAATCGCCGTAGTTTCCGGTCAGGCGTAACAGGGAAAAAATAGCGCTGGAAGTGTTTTCGAATGAGATGCGACCGCCCATTGCATACATGTAGAAATCGAGGTTGCTCCGGTCGTTGGCATAACGGTGGGGGTAGCACTCATCGGCCGGGAGCGAATACTCCCAGGGCTGGTAGTCCGGGTCGTAGGAGGCCTCGTAACTGTCGTAGTAGGTGTAGCGCGTCAGCAGGCCGTCCGTGTAGTAGAATTTGTTTTCGCTGTATTGATTCAGGCCGCTGGAAGAGGAATAGGAATACTTGGATAGCAAGGAAGAGAGACGTCCTTCCGGGGTGTATGTATAGGTCTCCTGCCCTTCGAGCCGGGGTGTCCCGTTGTCGTAGTCGTAACTCGAAGTTTCGGTGATGCGTCCTTTCGCGTCGGTTTTGGCGGAAATTTTGTAGAGAAGGCGCTCCGCCTCATCGGTTGTCCGGACCGAAACTTCGTTGGCGATCGTATAGTCGAATGTATATATCTCCGTTCCGTTGTCTTTATAGGAGTATTCGTCGGTCGAGTGGTAGTTTTCGGTAATTCGGGCTACTCTGTTTTCTTCGTCGTAGTCGAATGATTGCGAGACGGTCGTCGTCGCTCCCTCTTCGCGGTTGTCTGTGAGTTTGTAATCCACCCGGGCGACGTATTTGTAATCGGTCGGAGGCGTGTCTGGATCATCTGGATCATTTGGATTGTCCGGATTGTCTGAACCGTGTCCCTTTTGTTCGATTTCGATGGCGATGCGGTAAGAGCCGCAGACGATCGTGATTTTGGCGAAGCGCGATTCGGAAGAGCTGTTGGATTCGAGGATTTCGATGGTGATCTGCGCTTTGCCGGCATCGCCGCTGTAGGCGGACAGACGGAGCCACGAAGGTTCCGTGCGCGTCGTCTCTTCGAGGGTTGCGGTCCATGCTTCCGCTGCCGTGAACGAAATGGTTTTCGGAGCGGTTTGATCAGCGTTAAAGATTTGCTCCAGTAAAGAGCTGTCGATCAGGATGGAAGAAAGCCCCCCCCCTCCTCGGGAGATTCGGTGCAGGCTCCGAGCATGACGAATGCCAGCAGAGCTGCGAATAGTTTTACGTGTTTCATTGTTTAGGAATTTAAGTGATATTAAGTGTTTGGTTCAATGCCGTATGACAGGAACGGTTGCTTCGTGGTCCGTTAGTTCTTGTTTTTGAAGTAAAGCTCCAGCAATTCGTGCGCCGCGACGAACGAGCTGACTTTGGCGTCGAGCACTTTTTGCTCGAGCTCCGTGATGCGGGGTTCGATCTGCGGGTTGTGGTAGAAGCTGTTCTTCAACACCTCGTCGATGGTTTCGTACATCCAATACTTGTTCTGACGGTTGCGGTTGTGCGTGAAGTATCCGTTCGCCTGAATGAAGTCGAGGAACTCTTCGACGCCTTTCCACACCTCCTCGAGTCCCGTTTTTGTGTATGCCGAGCAGGTATAGACTTTCGGACGCCAACCCGATTCCGGGATCGGGAAAAGACGCAACGCACCCTGATATTGCGTTTTGGCCAGTTCGGCTTTGTAGATGTTCTCGCCGTCGGCCTTGGTGATGACCATCATATCGGCCATCTCCATAATGCCGCGCTTGATGCCCTGCAATTCGTCGCCCGCACCGGAGATCTGGAGCATCATGAACATATCGACCATCGAATGTACGGCCGTTTCGGACTGTCCCACGCCGACCGTTTCGATGAAGATGACGTCGAATCCGGCAGCTTCGCACAGGATGATCGTTTCGCGGGTTTTGCGGGCTACGCCGCCGAGCGACCCGGCCGAAGGGGAGGGGCGGATGAAGACCTTGGGATTGGACGAGATACTCTCCATGCGGGTCTTGTCGCCGAGGATCGAACCGCCGCTGCGCTCCGAGCTGGGGTCGATGGCCAGTACCGCCAGCTTGTGCTTGAGCGAGGTGACCATATTGCCTACGGCTTCGATGAAGGTCGATTTTCCGGCTCCCGGGACGCCCGTGATGCCGATGCGTACCGATTTCCCGGCATGCGGCAGGCACTTTTCGATGATCTCCTGCGCCTGGGCATAGTGGTCGGGGTTGCTGCTTTCTACCAGGGTGATGGCCTGCGAAAGCGTCGTGATGTTGCCTTGAAGAATGCCCTCGACGTACTCTTCGGTGGTGAGTGCACGCTTTTTCTTTCGGACGAAATAGGGATTGACTACGGGTTGGTTTTCCACACCTTCGGTTACGGTCAGGGCGCACTCGTGGTGGGTGTCGGCATACTCTTTTTCGTAATGGTTTATCTTGGTGAATGACATGACGGAATTAACGGTATTACTGGTGTTTATTGAACTATTTTCTGGATGAATGAACTGGTCATGCTCTGCGGATTTCCCATCCACAGCACTCGATTCTTGGCATCGATCAGCACGCTGAACGGCACGAAATCGACTCCGAAACTGCCGAATACTTTTTTGTCGTGATCGAGTGCCACACCGATTCGTTCGGAGATGTAGGGCGTGAGAATCGGGGCGATTTTTTCGGAATCTTCCTGTGTTATGATGATAATGCGCAGTTTGGAGCCTAATTTGTTAGATAGGTCCCGGAGTGCGTCCAGCGAAGCCGTGCAGCCTTTGTTCGACGAGTGGAAGAATACGAGGTACGAAAGATCCGCTGCGGCCGGATTCCGGGATGCGAGCCAAGTGACGCTTTTGAGTTCGGGGGCCCGCTCTCCGATGACGATGTTCTGTGCATGGGATGCGCCCAACGTGCAAAAAACGACAGTAAGGAGTAAAAGAACTCGTTTCATAGGCATCGTAATTTTTAGCGAAGATAGTGAAAAAAAATAAATAAAGACCGGTTTTCTGCCGGAAAGGAGATTTATATTATGGAGAATATATGGGGACCGCAACGTAAGACGGGAAATATGGAGGAAGAGAGCCTCCGCGAGGAGAACAGAAAGGCGCACGAGGAGGACGAACGTTTTCGGATGACGGCTGTGAAAGCGGCCGGACAGGTGCGTCAGCGTATGCGCTGCGCGACCGGGGAGTCGGATGAGGTCATTCGTCGTAAGTTCATGTTGCCCGAGCGGTATATTCTGACCTTGATGACGGTCGAAACGCTCGGCCAGGAGCGGATGCTGCTCGATCTGATGGCCGGCGGTCGGCTCGGTGCGGACCTCGTGCTTTGCGGTCGTCGTTCGTTCTATGCCGATATGTTGCTTCGCACCGCTCGCGACCGTCGTCTGGCGCTGCGTACCAATTTTATTTACGAATACTCGCCCGAGGAGTTGAGCGCTTTTTTCCGCATGGCAGACGGCCTGGTTTACCTGCCCCGGAAATGGGGGCGGGTGCAGCCTGTCGTCGAAGCGCTCTATGCCGGGATTCCGGCCGTGCTCTCCGATACCCGCCGCAATCGGCTGACTGCCGGCGATGCGGCCCGTTATATCGCGTGTCCGGAGCTCGATGAGCTGGCCGATACGCTCGATGCGATCCTGTCCGATTCCGGGTTGCGTCGGCAGGTGCAGGGATGCTGCCTGCGTCGTGTGGAACGATGGAAAACTCCCGACGATAACTTGCGGACCAAGGAGTGATAATACGGGAGCAATTAACCGATCGATAGTTGCACGCTTCGGATTAAATCGCTACTTTTGTCGATCGAAAAATCTCATTGAAAGTTTTGTAATCCTCATCGGAGGGCAATATAATGCCGGATAAGATGACTGGGTAAAACCAATCGCTTGTCCGGTGTTTTTTGTTTTGTGCTGAATGTGCAAGTAGTTGAATTTAGTATGATTGTGCATGGAAAGAGATGCTATTGATTTCGGTTCGCTGAAGGTTTCGGTATTGTTCCGCCGTCTGTTTATTCCGACTTTGTGCGGTATGCTCAGTATTTCGGCAGTTACGGTGGCCGACGGTATTTTCGTAGGGCAGGGCGTCGGCAGCGACGGCATCGCCGCCGTGAATATCTACGTCCCGCTGCTGATGGTCTTTCAGGGAATGGGCCTCATGATCGGTATCGGCTGCTCGGTGGTGGCTTCGATCCACTTGTCGCAGTCGAAGATCCGGACGGCCCGCCTGAACGTCACGCAGGCGATGGTGTTCGTGACGGCGGTGACCTTGCTGCTGTCTTCGGCGATTCTGCTTTTCCCCGACCGGACGGCTGTGTTGCTGGGGGCTTCGGAGCATCTGCTGCCGTTGGTGAAGGATTATCTGTTGTGGTTTACTCCGGCACTGGTTTTCCAGATGTGGACGGCCGTCGGACTTTTCGTTATCCGTTTGGACGGGGCACCGAAGCTGGCGATGTGGTGCAGTGTGATCTCGGCGTTGCTCAACGTGTTGCTGGACTGGTTGTTTATTTTCCCGCTGGGGTGGGGTGTCATGGGGGCTGCGTTCGCTACCGCGATCAGCGTATCCGTCGGCGGCGGTATCGCTTTGTGGTACCTGCTGTGCCGGGCCCGTTCGTTGTCCCTCTGTCCGCTTAAGGGCAGCCGCAAGAGCTTGCGCCTCTCGTTGCGGAATGTGGGGTATCAGTGTCGTATCGGCTCCTCGGCCTTGTTGGGCGAAGCGACTCTTGCGACCTTGATGTTTACCGGAAATCAGGTGTTTATGCGCTATTTGGGCGATGACGGCGTCGGAGCGTTCGGCATCGCCTGCTACTACATTCCTTTTGTGTTCATGGTCGGCAACGCCATTGCGCAGTCGGCACAGCCGATCATCAGCTATAACTTCGGGGCAGGCGCTTCGGGGCGGGTGATACAGGCACGACGGATCGCATTGGCAACGGCTGTTGTGTGCGGTATGACCGCGATGGGATTGTTCGTCTGCTGTCCCCGTATATTGGTCGGGTTCTTCCTCGATACCGATACGCCGGCTGCCCTTATCGCTATCGAAGGGGTTCCGTTGTTTGCGTCGGGTTTCGTCTTTTTCATCGTGAACCTGACCGTCATCGGGTATTATCAGAGTCTTGAACGGGTAAGAGCCGCCACTACGTTCGCTTTGCTTCGAGGCTTCGTCCTTTTGGTTCCCGCTTTCCTGCTGCTGCCCCGTGTGGCCGGGATCTCCGGCATCTGGCTCGCCATGCCGCTCTCAGAATTGCTGACGTGTGCTGTCATCGCGGTATTTTATAATCTGCGGCGGGGTTTCGGCCTTCGGTTTTCTTGATTTCAAGCGGTTGTCCTTCACGGATAACCGCTTTGTTTTTCCGTTTTTTCCCTGCATATGCCGGAAAGTCGGAATAGTTCCGACTAAAATCGTTTTTTTGTTGGCTTATTCAGATATTTCATCTATTTTTGTATGATTTTTTGAGGATTCCGAAAATTCAAATTCAACGATATTCAACTTAATTAAATCTCTTGAAATTATGAAAGTATCTCACATTGAGCATCTTGGCATTGCAGTCAAAAGTCTGGATGAGTCGATTCCCTATTGGGAAAACGTACTGGGTCTGAAATGTTATGCGATCGAAGAGGTTGCCGACCAGAAAGTCCGCACGGCGTTCTTCAAGCTGGGCCAGACGAAGATCGAGTTGCTCGAGCCTACGTCGCCCGAATCGACCATCGCCAAGTTCATCGAGAACAAGGGCATCGGTATCCACCACATGGCACTCGCCTGCGAGAATATCGAGGAGCAGTTGGCCGATGCAGCCGCCAAGGGCATCCGTCTGATCGACGCTACGCCCCGCAAGGGTGCCGAGGGCATGACCATCGCTTTCCTGCATCCGAAATCCACCCAGGGCATCCTGACGGAGCTTTGCGAGAACAAGAATAAATAATTTAACAGCATATTTTCGATTATGAGTGAAATTCAGAACCAGATCAACCAGCTCATCGAGAACCGCGAGATGGCTCGTATGGGCGGTGGTCAGAAGGCGATCGACAAGCAACACGAGAAGGGTAAGTACACCGCACGCGAGCGTATCCAGATGCTGCTCGACGAGGGTAGCTTCGAGGAGTTCGACATGTTCGTCACGCATCGTTGCTACGACTTCGGTATGGAGAAGAAGCATACGTTCGGCGACGGTGTGGTAACGGGTTACGGTACGATCGAAGGCCGCCTGGTCTATGTCTTTGCCCAGGACTTCACCGTGACGGCAGGTTCTCTGTCGCTTTCGATGTCCGACAAGATCTGCAAGATTATGGATATGGCGATGCGCAACGGCGCTCCCTGCATCGGTTTGAACGATTCGGGCGGTGCCCGTATCCAGGAGGGTGTGAACGCTCTGGCGGGTTATGCCAACATTTTCCAGCGTAACGTGATGTGCTCGGGTGTCATTCCGCAGATTTCGGCCATCTTCGGCCCCTGTGCCGGCGGTGCCGTCTATTCTCCGGCGCTGACCGACTTCATCATCATGAAGAAGGGTTCCTCGAATATGTTCCTCACCGGCCCGAAGGTCGTGAAGACCGTGACGGGCGAAGACGTGACGCAGGAGCAGCTGGGCGGTGCCACGATGCACACGACCAAGTCGGGCGTGGCTCAGTTCGCCGTCGAAACCGAGGAGGAAGGTATTCAACTGATCCGTCAGTTGCTCTCCTATATGCCGCAGAACAACATGGAGGATACGCCGATGGTCGTCTGCACGGATCAGATCAACCGCCTGGAGGATTCTCTGAACGAGATCATTCCCGACAATCCGAACAAGCCTTACGATATGGCCGAGGTGATTCGTGCCATCGTCGATAACGGCGAATACCTGGAGTCGGCTGCCGATTTCGCAAAGAATATCATCACCTGTTTCGCCCGTTTCAACGGCCAGAGCGTCGGTATCATCGCCAACCAGCCCAAGTACATGGCCGGTGTGCTCGACATCAACGCAAGCCGCAAGGCCGCCCGTTTCGTGCGCTTCTGCGATGCCTTCAACATTCCGTTGGTGACCCTCGTGGACGTTCCGGGCTTCCTGCCGGGTACGACCCAGGAGTACGGCGGTGTCATTACGCACGGTGCGAAGTTGCTGTTCGCATATTGCGAGGCTACCGTTCCGAAGATCACCGTGACGCTGCGCAAGGCATACGGCGGTGCTTATATCGTGATGTCTTCGAAACATATCCGTGGCGACATCAATTACGCATGGCCGACGGCCGAGATCGCCGTGATGGGTGCGAGCGGTGCCGTCGAGGTGTTGCACGCCAAGGAGCTCGCCGCTTTCGAGAGCGCCGAGGAGAAAGCCAAGTTCGTGGCCGAGAAGGAGCAGGAGTACCGCGACAAGTTCTCCAATCCCTACAACGCCGCCCGCTACGGCTATATCGACGATGTGATCGAGCCGCGCAACACGCGTTTCCGCATTATCCGCGCTTTGCAGTCGCTCGCAACCAAACGTTTGCAGAATCCGGCCAAGAAGCACTCTAATATTCCTTTATAAATCGACGAATTATGACACAGATAGATTGGTCGGGTATCCTTACGATCACATGCGTCGGGTTCTGCCTGGTGATTGTCATGCTCCTTCTGCTGGTCTTTGTAATGAAGGGCTTCGGTTCTTTCTTTACGCATCAGCGCAAGAAGCAGTCACCGTCGCAGACGGAATTGGACGAGGAGACCGTAGCCGCCATTATGACGGCGCTGAAGCTCTTCGGCAGCGCCCGTCACGACCGGGAAACCGAGATGCTTACGATTTTGAGCATCAAGCGGGCTTACTCGCCCTGGAACTCGAAAATTCACGGATTAACTCAAATGCCAGATTACAGAAAATAAGTTATGAAAGACTATTCATTGAAAATAAACGGAAATCAATACGACATTTCGATTGAGGACGTGAACGAAGAATCGACGATGGCCAACGTCACCGTCAATGGTGTCGCTTACGAGGTGGAAATCGTCGGCGAGCAGGCCAGCAAGATGAAGAAACCGCAGGTCGTTCCCGCTCCGAAAGCTGCAGGGCTGTCGGTGACTCCGACTACGGCTGCGCCTTCCGCTCCCAAAGCTGCACAGGCTGCTGCCGGCGGTCCCGGTTTGCAGGTGAAATCTCCGCTGCCCGGTACGATCCTCTCGGTCAATGTGAAGGAGGGCGACCGCGTCGCTCCCCGTCAAACTCTTTTCGTGCTCGAGGCGATGAAGATGGAGAACAACATCGATGCCGAACGCGGCGGTGTTGTCAAATCCATCCACGTCCAGAAGGGCGCTACCGTGATGGAAGGTGATCTGTTAATCGTTATCGAATAAGTGATATGATGTTAACAGCTGGATCCATTTCATTGTCCGACAGTCTGGTCGATTTTTTCAATCAGACCGGATTCGCAGGGGCGACCTGGGGGAATATAGCGATGATTCTCGTCGCTTTCCTGCTCCTGTACCTCGCCATCAAACACAAGTTCGAACCGCTGCTGCTCTTCACGATCGCTTTCGGTATGCTGCTGACCAACCTGCCGGGAGCGAATATGTTCCATTCCGAACTGTTCGCCGGCGGACATATCCACTGGGGAAGCTTCATTCAGGATGCCGGATTGCTCGATTATCTTTATCTGGGTGTGAAGCTCGGTATCTACCCGTGTCTGATCTTCATCGGTGTCGGTGCCATGACCGATTTCGGCCCGCTGATCGCCAACCCGAAGAGTTTCATGCTCGGTGCTGCTGCGCAGTTGGGTATTTTCGTGACCTTCCTGGGGGCTTACGCGTTGGGCTTCACTCCTGCTCAGGCCGGTAGTATCGGTATCATCGGCGGTGCCGACGGTCCGACTGCGATCTTCCTGACCGCCCGCCTCGCGCCCGAATTGCTGGGTCCGATCGCCGTGGCCGCTTACTCTTATATGGCCCTCGTGCCGGTGATTCAGCCGCCCATCATGCGTCTGCTGACCACCAAGAAAGAGCGTGAAATCAAGATGTCGCAGCTGCGCCCGGTTTCCAAAACCGAGAAGATCCTCTTCCCGATCATCATTGCCGTAATCATCTCGCTGCTCCTGCCGAGCGCCGCTCCGCTGATCGGCTGTCTTATGCTGGGTAACCTGATGAAAGAGTGCGGTGTGGTTGATCGTTTGAGCAAGACCGTGCAGAACGAGCTGATGAATATCGTGGTGATTTTCCTCGGTATTACCGTCGGTGCTACGGCTACCGCCGAAGCGTTCATCAATGTCCAGACCTTGAGTATTCTGGTGCTGGGTGTGCTTGCGTTCGCTCTCGGTACGGCCGGAGGTTTGCTGCTTGCCAAGTTTATGAACCTCTTCCTCCCGGAGGGCAAGAAGATGAACCCGCTGATCGGCTCCGCCGGTGTTTCTGCGGTTCCTATGGCAGCCCGCGTATCGCAAACCGTCGGCCAGGAGGCCAATCCGAGCAACTTCCTGCTCATGCACGCCATGGGTCCGAACGTAGCCGGTGTCGTCGGCTCTGCGGTTGCCGCAGGTATTCTGCTGTCGTTCCTGGGATAGTCCGGGGTTTCTATAGATTGAAGAGGGCCGTTTTGCAGACGGTCCTCTTCTTTTTCCTGGGAAAGAAGGTTGCTGACGCCTATATCGGCTGCGGTGTGCCTATTGGTAATTATATTTTTTAAGAAACCCTTATTCGACGATCGCAGCACGAATCCGACGGTCGCTTATTCGCTGTCGGTGGTCGCGTTTATAATTCGCCCCCTTCCTTGCTCCTTTTCTTCGGAAAGGACTTGGTCCGTTACGCATCCAAAAAGCTCCGCTAACAGCTATGATTCCATGCTTGAAATTTGATCGTGCGGCTTTTGGTATTGTAATGGATTCCGGGATCAGACCGGGGCGGTTCCGGTTGCGTTGTTCCGTCCGGCTCCTGTTTCTTGCGATGAAACGAATAAATAATTGATATTCGAGTGTTTTCTGTCGCCTAACTTTTTGAGTCGTCTTAAAATTCCGCCTCGGGAAAATGCAAATAAATTTGCTTTTGCATCCGGCTTTTCCTATCTTTGTAGAAGATAGGATTCGGTTCGGCAATTTTCGAGAACAAGTTCTCACAATTGCTCTTACCTCTCGCTATCTTTGACATAGTCTTAGATAGGATGCGCCTCGGAAAACCGTGAACAAGGTCCCGTTGTCTCTCGGCTTTCACTATTTTTGTTTATGTAGAAACCAACAGACAGATGCTATGAAAAAATTTCTGTTTTATGCCGTGAGCCTGTTGCTGGTGTTACCCGCGATGGCTCAAACTCCGGCCGATGCCCCGGGTACGACGACTTCGACACCTCCGGCCGAGGGACTGGTCATTGCGGATGGCCAGGTCGCACGTTTGAAAAAAGCCCCGTCGTTTAAGAATAAAGGGTTCGAAAAGTATTGGAAATGGGTGCTTTCGCGCGTACAGTATCCTGCCGATATGGAAGAGCAGAAGGTCGAAGGAGTGGTGCAAGTCCGGATTATCGTCGAAACCGACGGATCCGTGACTGTGGACGAAGTGCTTGCTTCGCCCCATGAGAAGCTGACCGAAGCGGTTACGCGGGTGGTCGAGAATTCTCCGAAGTGGACTCCGGGCATCATGACCGACAAGGAGTCCGGTCTGGATTATCCCGTGCGGGTTTCTTACGTTCTGCCCGTGGAGT
>OHDZ01000503.1_pt1 | contig 15521 bp, 7 predicted proteins | sample 1567161 | NCBI WGS metagenome assembly OHDZ01 (sample SAMEA3879525, study PRJEB24766) | human gut metagenome | biome: human-associated habitat; feature: feces | place: USA | collected 1985/1987 | reverse complement strand
AACTCCTTTAAACTGACTCAAAATATTTGTCTGCTGCGAAGTAGCTGCCAGTGAAGTGGGGACTAATTCTATATAGTGCACATCGGGTAGCACCTCATCAGCTTTCAGTTTTCCTTCTTTATCACGCTTAATACCATTCTGAATACCACGCAGAGTGATAGTTACTTCCCCACCTCTCACAATCTTCAGTATCCCTACTTCAGAGGTATGATAATCATACCAAGTAAAAGAGGGTTCGAAAATAGCTGCCAGTTCTTGACCATCGGCCTCCAGGGTCATAGCACTAGAAGCATAGGGTTGAGCATAACGAATAAACACCTGATAATTACCGGGTTTAAGTTGTGTATTCCACGAAATCCGCTGATCTGGACTGTTCCATCCATGAACGGTAGCTTCCTCCTTATTCTTTCCTTCCAGACGCATATCGGCCGAAAACTGTGCCGCAGAAGCATTCAGCCGGATGGGTGTACCCATCTGTGCTTTCTGTCGCTGCTCCTCAATAATCTTCCCGCAAAGACGATTGATGTAGTTCACACTCTCAATGAGATAGGGCATAGGGTTATCGAAATCGTGCTCATACTCCATCATCATCAGAGGCTTCACTTCCCGGTCAGCTAACAATTGAAAGAGTTCGGACATCCGTCCCTGTCCAGCGCCCAGAGGTACATCCAATCCATGTGGTCCTATCTCGCTGACATCACGCAGATGAAAATGATACATCTTGCCAATATCCATATAGCGGCGAGCGATATCACAAGCATCAAATCCGCCACGCATGTAGTGGCCAAAATCCACTGAAGCACCTATGAGCTCAGAGTAAGATTCAGTATCTTCTACCGTGAAATCGGGGTTCCAGTACGAAGCAGCCTTAGGATGGTTGGTGAAGACCATCCGCACGCCATACTTCTTAAGGATCTCTTCATAAAAAGAAACCGGTTTTCCTCCCTTATCGGCACGGCGCGGGTCGGTCACTATCATCCATCCCATCTCCTTGCAAAACTTCACCACCTCTTCAAAACCATTCCCGCTACCATCCATCCAATAGTAAATAGATTGGCACTTCACTCCACTTTCAGCCAGCTTCCTCTTGATACGCTCCATCCATTCACGCGGCATACCGGCATAAATTGCTTGATCGCTTTCGTTCGAGATACGTGCACCAATGGTGGCTTCAATGTAGTGAAGCCCTAATGCAAAGTGTAGAACTGCACACCCACTTTCAGGCCAAGCTTCTCTGCATTGGGACAACCGTCGGCCAAGCGACCATAGCAATTATAAGGAGGTTGTACCACTTTATTCAAATTCAAATTCTCAGCTGCTTGCGCATAGGTCTTGCCCGAAAAGCCGAGTAAACAGGCAAATACCCCCAACAATAACCAATTAAATCTTTTCATTATATGTTTCTTTTTTCTGTTATCAACTAATACTTTATGTTTTTTCAGTCATTACATAAGACCACACTTGGACGATTCTTTACCTCATAACTGAACTTATCCACATCAACATATCCATCGTCGCGTTGATTATTATAGGTATAAATGCCTATCATATCACCGCGAAAGTTAGCAGTTTCCATTTGATATTCATCACCAAAGGGGAAAAAACTTGTACCATCAGTACTATAAAGAAAATGCTGTGCCTCAGTGGTGTACTGTCGGGCATCATCGCGCGGTTGAAATCCAGATACGGAACGAATATAGATTGTAGTGACTGTAACATCGAGCCGCATTCCCCGTGTCAGCTTTCCATTCTGCTCATAAACGACATATTTTCCGTCAGTCGCATGCATCAGTCCACAAGTGGCATAGCTCACACCACCGTTGAAGTGGACCAAGCCAGCCCGCTGCCCTTCGGAGGTTCCCCCGATATCCATCTTGACGGTAATCACCACACTGTCTGAACTCATATAACGTTGTTCTATCGTGTTGGCGGCACGAAAAAAATCATCCTTACCATTAGCAGTAGAAGCAGCATGCAGACGCAGATAGCCCGGACGCTCAGTGAGAGACCATCGTGTAGTATCGGATTGATGATTCCACGCCCATCGCCCATCGAGCACGGTCGACGAAAAATCATCGCTGCCATGAGGCAGGGCAATAGCGAGCGAAGTTATTGGTTTGGGTAGGCGCCAAGCCATCTTACCATACCCACCCTCGACATCCGTACCTATCACGGGCCAGTCGTCTACCCAACTGACCGGTAACAAGCAAGGTGTACGCCCGTCCGAACCGTAGCGGTTAAACTGTGCTATCCAATACCAGCGCCCGTCGGGTGTATCTACAAAACCACCCTGTCCCGGAAGCTCCTGCCGGTAGGGAACACTATAAGCATCGATGCGGCGCATTTCATACTCACCCATATCGCCAGGACGACCGGGACTTCCATCAGGCTTCGTGCCATAGATATTTCGCGAACGATAAATGTAAGTGCCTGCCCCATTGCCTCCATCAAGAAACTCGATATGCACAATGTAATAATAACCATTACGCTTATAGAGTTTGTTACCTTCGGTAGAATGATTAGGACTATAAAGTGTACCTCCACGAGGATACTGATAAACGATGTCACGAATCTTCATATGCTCCACATCAGCATCAAGTAATCGCAAGCCATCGGAACTCATTTCAAAAAGATAACCATACCAGTTCTTCATGGGATTACTACTCGTAAGGTAAGCCTTGCCATCGTCATCCCACAGCGGACAAGGATCAGTCCATCCTGAAAGGAGTAACGGACGGCCATTCTTATCAAGCAATGGGCACACCTCCCACTCACCGAAAGGATTAGAGGTGCGTCCTACAAACATACCATCAGTGAAGAGATTCACATAAACATAGAACATGCCATCATGATAGCGGATAGAGGGAGCATATACTCCCTCGTTATAGCGCTTCATCTCCCGAGAGGAGAAAGCAGGACTCACTTCTGTCAAATTGGAAAACACGCTTCCGGCAATAGTCCAGTTCACCAAATCCTTGGAATGCAACACGGTGACCCCCGGAGACGTTTCGAAAGTAGAAGTCACCATGAAATAATCGTCACCTACCCGCACAGGGTCGGGATCACTAAAGTCAGAAGCTATCACTGGATTGCGAAATGTTCCATCTCCCATATCCCCCCAATAACCGTTCTGTCGTTGCTCATCAAGCAAACGTTCATCACGCGTCTGCGCCACACCATCTGCAACTCTGCCCACCATCAGACAAGCCGCAAGCAACAATATCACAGTTCTTTTATTTTTGTTGTTCATAATTAAAATAATCAACGTCCACATATCCTCCCTCGCTCTGCGTAGCATAGTTGAAAATGGCAAAGCGACTGCCCATAAAAAGGCGACGATAGTCGTAACTCATCTTGAAATCCGTGCCTATTTTCCGCCATTCCTTTCCATCAAGGCTATAGAAGCAAGATGCAAGGTCATGGTTCAGACGGAAGTCTCCCTCGATACGCAGATAGATCACCTGTTGCCGTTGCTTCAATGCCACTATCTCTTTCACCTCACATTTCACACCAGTTACAAGTTTCTCCTTGTTCGTAAGACTTACCGATTCAGTGCTCATTATCAATTGCTTCTTGCCGTCCGCCATCTTCACCGAAAGCAGTGCCGCATCACCATTGAAAGCTGAGAGTCCAGCTACATCCCCTTCTTTCATCCGACTGATATCCATAGCCACCATACCGCTGCATCGCGGTCCTGTCATGCGCTGACTGATGGTATTTGGGGCAGTGAATATGTTCTCACACTTACGACTTGTCTTCAAGCGCAGATAACCAGGACGTTCGCTAAGCGACCAAGCATCGTTCACTGGGTTATGATTCCATTGCCAGCCTAACTTCAGCTTACTACCGCTAAAGTCATCACTGGTCACTATATTCTTCGCTTCACAACTTTGAATAGGTTTCTCCATTATTTCGGGTATACGGCCTTGGGCATCACCCAACATAGGCCAACCATCAACCCACCGACAAGGCATAAGGGTAAGTACACGTCCCACAGCACCACGATCCTGGAAAATAACACCATACCAATTGCCACTGGCATCATCCACAAGAGTACCCTGTCCCACATAAGGGAATCCGGCAAAATTGTCCTCCAAAATTACCTTTTTTTCATAGGGACCAGTAATTTTATCGGCCCGATAGCATACCTGACGGCGTTTACCACCATTAGGCCATGAAATCATGAGCAGATAATACCTGCCATTGTGCTTGATAAAGCGACTTCCTTCAAGTAATCCCGTCTCGCTGGCATCACGCTTAAAAAGTGTAACGTCCACTCCTCCCGGTTGTACACCGGTAAGGTCAGGTTTCAGTTCACGCAGTTGCCCGGTACCGTAAAAAATGTAGGCCTTATCATCATCGTCAAAAAATAGTGAAGCGTCATGGAAGTGAGGGATACGTGCCACTAATTCCCATTTCTCTGCAGGGTCGGTAGTAGCGTATACATAGCCACGGTAAGGCTCATCATTGGGTGAAAAGTAGACGTAATACTTGCCATTGTGATAACGCAGGGAAGTGGCCCACTGTCCTCGACCATACACTGTCCCCTCCTTCATGTCATACTTGGGCACGTCGTGCAGCGAGTCGAACACATAGCTCACAATCTCCCAATTTACTAGATCCTTGGAGTGCATCACCGGTGCACCAGGCATTAAATGCATGGTAGTACTCATCAAATAGAAATCATCACCCACACGAATCACATCCGGATCGGGTACATCGCTCCATATCACCGGATTAGTAAAGGTACCATCACCATTATCGCTTGTTTGCCCCAAAAGGGAAGTCACGGAAAGTAACGCCAACAACGTTGCCATTCCTAATTTTTTCAATTTCATTATATTCTTCATTTAATGTTTTTATATGGTTATTAGTTTAGATTCTTTCAGAACGTATAGCTGATAAGATGTCCTCTGCTACTCACACCTTCTATCGTAATACGGTAATCGGTGGACGCATCAGCTGAATAAAATTCAAAACGTACCACCCCGTCAGCATCAGCCACCGCATTGGGTTTCCAGTAGAGAGTGGAACGCAAGTCAGCACCTAAATTCACCCGAGCAGCATCCGTATCATATCGGGGAGAATAGAAAGAAACCTGCTGCTGATAACCGAGCGGTTTGATTACAGTCATATTCTTGCTCAATTCATGTCGCAAGCCAAAGTCGCCCCGCTTGGTATTGATTACAATGGCACCGTTCGCTCCACGTGGTCCGAGGAAAGCCACGGCAGAAGGCGGTGAAAAAAACAGATCGCCCACATCTGCAATGTCCAAATTTGTAAAGTCATAATCCTCGTAAGGCATATCGTCAATAATAGTGAGCGGAGTGCCTCCGTGATAGCTTATGCTCTGTCCCGTCACGCGCAGTCCGTTAAAGCCTCGCAAGGCATCGAACACAGTATGATATTGGTGACGAGTAATATCCTCCTCGGTAACTACCCGGCTAGAAGATACCGAATGATAAAGCGACGAAGTACCCACTTTAGTCTTGCGGTTGGCAGTCCCCACTATCTCTACTTCAGCCAAATTCACCTCCCGTATACCGTTATGCTGAACATAACGGCGTTCCTCATTGTCCACATAACTACCGTGTAGCGTATCCGTAGCATTCCAGACGCAGGCAATAGGAGTCAGTGTAACAGCTGAATAACTTTCCACTGAATCGAGCCGGATATAAGCATGCTGTCCACCCCGCTTATTCAGTGCCTGAATAATGTACCATGTTTTGTCGGGGTACTCCACTCCGTGGAATTGGAACCGCCCATCCGCACTAATCGCGGTCGTGGTTGCCGCCTCGATAGTTCCGCGCGTCACCAAGCTCACTTCTCCCCCATTGAGGTTGGAAAATAATCCTTCTACTCTGCCCGAAACGAGGCGTTCCGATTCTACCGGATACTCCGTCGGACGTGTAAGATGCCCCTTTAGTAGTGAAGGTACATCATAACGTCGCCATCCCTGTGTGAGAAGTAACGCATCAAGCGCATTCTGCAAGTGGCGATTATCAGTCACAAAGTAATCAGCCGGCTGTTCTATGTACCCCCGCAGCTCAGAGGTGAGTAGGAAAGCAGAAACAAGGGTACAGGTGGTATCAGTGCGAACCAGATTACGATCCACCACAGACACCGACACGTTGCCATGAAGCGGATTCCCCAGCTGATCAGTCAGTTGAAAGGAATAACTGTTCAACGAGCGGGGTTCGCGATGTTGGGGTAGCTGCAAAGGCTGCACTCGCGCAAAAGTAGCTTCCTGATGTGAAAAGACCAACCGTTCACTCAACACATTGCGCATCCCGTCCACCAGCAAAAGGTGCACTACCCCTGCGGGAAAGAATCCGCGCTCGAAAGTTAGCGACTGTCGAGAAGCATCCCACTCCTCATCATAAAGCACCACCCCGCGCACTTGAGCCACTAACCTCATACCTTCCGGTAGCGCCGTGTCTGCAGCTTTGCAGACAGCAATACGAAAATACTTTTTATCAGTGAGCACCCGAAGTGCAAGGGTTCCTTCTACGGCTTTAGGCAAATCAAACCTCAAGGATTTATTGCCCGAAGTGGTACATACTGCGTGATAGCTATGCCCAGGACGGTAAAACATCATAAAGGTACCCATACCACGGTGTACGGAAGCGAAAGTGGCACAAACATTTCCCTCTTCATCATAGACGGTACCATATACCTCCCGCCCCAAACCATCAAAGCCAATGGCCTTAAACGCCATGCGCACACTAGCACCAAGAGGCGCCTGCCCGCCTTCGGGGAAAAAGGCCACATCGAAATCAATTTCCGAAGCTTTCGCATGCTTTCTCTTCATCTTCTCTCCAGACTTTGTTTCAAGGCTTCCAAGTTGTATATCGGAACCCATTCCCTTTTGAATGGGATTCACCACATTTAACGCCCGTCGAAAGAAGTATTCCTCACCCATATTCCGCATGAAACGGGTGTAAGCACGAAGCGTGTAGCACCCTTGTGCTAATCCGTCAGTCAACGGCAAGTACCCGTAGAAGCACCCCAACGAATCAGGTCGAATCATCACGCGGTCAATAAACTTACTAGCCTTGTCTATCATCTCCACATACACATAACGGCTGGCATTGGCCTGCTTCAGCAATGTAGCTTCCACCAAGTGAATCCGCATCCATACCGTGTCACCAGCTACATAGTCCAGCTTATCGGTATGGATATAGGCTTTTTCCTGTGGATAGACCGAAAGCTGCTGCCAGAAAAGCTGTCCGATAGTGACTGAATCACTCACTATAGAAGGTAATTTCATCGCTACGCAGGTAAGTGAAGAAACAAAAAGAAACGCCAACAAGAAAAAAAAATTACGCATACACAATTTATATCATAATACCTATTTTATACTTCTTATGTCCTTGCAAACAGATAATCACATCCAGCTTCAGTCATTACATCATATTCGTAGACTCTGGGCAATACCGGCCATTGGAGATGAACTTCTGCCGACACCAACGGTTCACGAATAACGGCGGCCGCAAAAAGAGGATTGGGACAGTCTCCCTGTGCAGGCTTCAAGTGATCGCCTTTCAAGGGAATGTAAGAGCGGATACGTAGCATTCCACCAACGCGTGAATGAACCCTAGCTTGTACTAACTGCGCTCCTTCCCACTCCATATCGACCACAAAACCACCACGAGCCACAAGACCTTGTACACTGCCACAATCCCATTCATCGGGTAGGGCAGGAAGCAAATGCACCGCTCCGTCATGACTTTGAAGCAACATTTCAGCTACTCCGGCAGTGAAGCCAAAGTTCCCATCAATCTGAAAAGGTGGGTGAGCATCGAATAAATTGGGATAGGTACGCCCATCAGGATACTTTTTTTGTTCTGCATCGCTGGGAAGCAGGGTAAGCATGTTGCGAATAATGCGGAAAGCATGATTACCATCAAGCATACGCGCCCAGAAGTTTATTTTCCAACCAATACTCCATCCGGTAGCCATATCGCCACGCTGCAGCAATGTGTTGCGAGCTGCCTGAAAGAGTTGCGGATGTCCGTAGGGTGATATCTGATTACTGGGATAAAGTCCATAAAGATGAGAAATGTGCCGATGATCATCGGTAGGACTATCCACATCTTCGAGCCACTCCTGCAGTTGATTATGTCTGCCTATCTGCATAGGTGGCAAACGTTTAATCATATCACGAAGTTTATTCTGAAAAACCTCGTTATCACCCACCAATTGAGCAGCGGCAAGAGTGTTACACAGAGCGTCGGCCACAATCTGATTGTCCATGGTACAACCGGCCGTAATGGGACCGTGCTCGGGTGAAACCGAGGGCGATACAACCATCCACTTATTACGTGGGTCTTCCACCAAGAAGTCAAGATAGAATTGCGCCGAGCCCTTCAGTACGGGATAATATCGCTGCAAGAAATTTCTATCGGCAGTGAAAAGATAGTGCTGCCAGATGTGTTGCGCCAACCAGGCCCCACCATTGGGCCACATACCAGCAGCAGCGAAATCTACTACACCAGCAATGCGCCAAAGGTCTGTATTGTGATGTGCCATCCAGCCACTACAACCATACATATCGCGAGCAGTCTGTGCTCCAGTGACCGACAAATCACTGAGCATATTGAAAAGAGGTTCATGACATTCACTAAGATTAGTTACCTCAGCCGGCCAATAGTTCATCTCGGTATTGATGTTAATGGTATACTTACTATCCCACGGAGCATGGATGCTATTGTTCCAGATACCTTGCAGGTTGGCAGGCTGTCCACCGGGTTGCGAGGAAGAGATGAGCAAATAACGACCATATTGGAAAAGTAGGGCAGCCATGGCCTGATCGGCTCCATTGCGAAAAGCAGCTATGCGCAGGGGCGTTTCAAGCTTCGATTGTTTGGAAGCGGGAAGTTGCAGCTTAACTCTATCAAACTGTCGTTGATAGGCAGTCACATGCCGATTTAGGGCTTCTTCATAAGATAACTTCATTGCTGCCTTTAAAGAAGTGGCAGCACGCTTGGAGGCATTACCGCTCACATCATTGTAGGCTACATAATTGGTAGCCGCCGACAGATAAAGGGTAGCCGTAGTAGCACCACTCACTGCAAGGCTATTACCCTGCTTTCTTATTTCTCCATCGGTTTTTATCCTTACCCGGCATTCGGCCCGAAGGGCAGTAGGAATACTTTCCTGTTCGCGCCCCAGACAACTGATAACATAAGTGTCGCCTTGCACAGTAGCTGTGGATTGAAGCGGAGCAGCATGTCCCAACGAAAAACAGAGCTTCCCCTTCTCCGAAACTTCCATACGCATCATAATCACGTCATCAGCCATCGAAGCAAAAGTGGTACGAATATGGGTCACTCCACCAACCTGATAACGAATCGTACTGACAGCACGGTTTATGTCCAGTTCACGTGTATAATGTGTAACCTGCCCATGCTCAGGGAAATCAAGATAAAGGCTCCCCATAGTGAGGTAACTCATGCCGTGTTGGCCGGTAAGGAAATTAGTATCCACCCATTGCTGTGCTTCCCCATTCTTACCTTCGAATATAAGGCGGCGCACCTTGTTTAATACTCCTTTAGCTTTTACGCTGTTATTATTATAGGGTCCGCCAGCCCAGAAGGTTTCTTCGTTGAGTTGCAACTCTTCACGTGCTGTGCCTCCGTATATCATGGCCCCCAAATGCGAATTGCCTATCGGAAGAGCCTCCGTCCAGTTTTGTGCCGGACGGCTATACCACAACTTTAACTCTTCCGCCTTCACGCAGAGACATGAAAGCAGAAGAGTGAGAGAAAACAAGATAGTTGATCTTTTCATATTTGCTTTTATCATCCGTATATTCAATCAATCGTATTTTCGATGTTCATCCATCCAGTCATTGATGATACGTTGCTCATCGTCAGTCTTTCGCTCTTTATAGAGAAATCCACGACAGGTCTTGGTAACACCATTCTCTTCGAACTTATACCACAATTCGTACACTCTCATATCAGGATGATATACGCCCTCGTAACCGAGAATCTTGAATTTATCCCAAGTGGAGAGACTAACGGTATTATCATCGTTTACCGTAATGTTGAAGCAATAGTTTGGACGGTAATCAGTGGCGCCTTTACTCCATTCGTTCTGCATATGATACATACGCACAGTGCGACCATCACGCACGGCTTGCAAGTTACGCGAAGTTTTATAGGTCACCGAATCGCTTGGATTAGCCACGTCCTTAATGATGGCATCCATGTAATAAAGCCCTGAATAGTCATTCACGATATTGAACTTCATCAGTACCACCGTGTCAGTCTTGGTAAGAGCAAAGTCGCTGGTAGACTTTAACTTCAGCGCAATCATATAGAGTGAATCGACATGTAATGTGGCGGGTTCTATATAGATGGGCAATGTGCCATAGGGTTCACCCGCCGGCACTGTTACAGCTGGATCGGGAATGGAGTAAATATCGGCAGGCAGGTTCTGATAAAGCACATCGTTTGTGCCCAACTCACGGTCGTTGTACCGCAAGATGGCTTCGGGTATCTGCTCTACTTCAGCTATCACATTTTTTTCAGTGGGCAACGTACCGCTCACGGCCACCGAAGCATATACCGTATCCTGGTCATAGCCTAAATTGAGTTCACGGGTGATGATCTTATCCTTGGCACCTACCAAATATACAGTCTCCGGATAGAGTGAACGTTCCATAGGTGCTTCATCGTCACAGGCTGTGAGCAACATAGCCCCCAGCAAAAGCAACATAAATATCTTATTTTTCATATTCTTCATTCGTTTTTAATGATATTACACAGGTATAGATTAATTCCATCCGGGGTTCTGCACCAACTTACCGTTCTTCTGCAGCACATTGCGGTCAATAGGCCAAAAGTACATCTTGTTAGAGAACATACGCTTCATATAGACTTCAGTGTTCCACACACGGATAGTGTAAAATTGTTCACGCTGCGACATTTTAGCACTCACATCCAATCCGCGTATGGGCTTGTTGTAAGCATCATAAGCATCTTTCCAGCGGCGCAGATCCCAATAACGGCGGTTTTCGAAAGCAAACTCAATCTGCCATTCGTGCTTCACCAACTTCTTCATAGTTTCATAATCAGAAGCCTCAGCGATAGTGATACCTGGCTGTCCGGCACGATAGCGCACTTGATTGAAGTATTTCACCATCTCATCAGGATTGCGCTGAATAATATTCCCCTTCTCATCAGTGAAACTTTCGCTATCCATCTCATTCATAGCTTCTGCATAACCCAGTAACACTTCAGCATAACGTGCCAAAGGGAATACTTTGCTCTTTTTGGTGGAGTTCCAGTGCCCTATGTCTTCCTGGTGAATATATTTGCGGCAAGTATATCCGGTACGGTTACGATAATTATTGTTACTGGCATCCTTGGCATTGCCATCTTCATAATAAGTCACTTCACGATTTTTCAAATTCTCAGTACCACGATACGAAGTACCTGGCCAAATACAATAGTTAAAACCTATAGTAGCATAGTAACGGGGCTCACGATTGTCATCGCGACAGGCTCGATTGCTCGAAAGCTGATATTCCAACGCAAAAGTGCTGCTACTACCCACCGCCTTATAAGATTTTTCAGCCTCAGTAGCTTCGCTGAAAGCGCGTCCGTCGGCCATACGGTACTCGTCAATCATATCTTGGGTAACGCTAAATGTAGCATTTCCGCCAATGCCTGAAGGGAAATAAAGACGGTCGTCTCCATCACTACGTCGGCAATAATAGATATACTCCTTCACACTATAGGGCTGATAGGTACCATCGAACACTGAACGGTAGGACTTGTAAGGGTCAATGTCACCGGCACCATCGGGAAAATCGGCAGATGACACAGTAGTTGGCAGAGTCAGTGTACCGGTTCCCTTATCGTTCACTATCTTGGCGACGGTATGCAGTTCGTACTTACCCATATCGATAATACGCTTATAGGTAGCGGCAGCAGCAGCCCACTTACTCTTGTCCTCAGTTTGCGAAATAAAGTGCTCACCTTTGGAATTCACCCAATCGGCATAGTAAGTATTACCATTGAACAAAGGACTGGCAGCATAGAGCTGCATACGAGCTTTGAAGGCAAGTGCGGCACCCCGAGTAGGCATATACTGTTCCGCCTCTATCCGGTCGAGTGGCAACATGGAGGCAGCCTGCTCAAAATCAGTACAAATCTTCTCTACGCATTCATCGTAGGTGGAACGCTCATACGAAGCATCAGCTATATCCATGTCGGTGGCAAAGGGTTCATCGGGCAAGACCGGTACAGGTCCATAGAGTCTCACCAAATAGAAATAGAAGTAAGCGCGCAGAAAGTAGGCGCGCCCCATAAAGTCTCGCTTCTCCATCTCGGTGAGTTCTATGTTTCGATGAATATTGGCCAATACAATGTTGGCTTTGCGGATGCCTTTGTAGCAGGTAGACCAAGGATTGATTTTGGTATTACTCTCAGTGATTTCATCATAAAGGATGCTATTACTGTTTAACATAAAAGGAATAATGGCTTCATCAGCACCGGCACCGCAAGGTAACGAAGTACCGCCACCCCAGTCTGTACCCGTTTGCAGCGACTCATCATAGAGCAGCTCAGCGGCTCCGTTAATATACTGCTCTGTACGTGCTTTTGAGAGAAAAATGGAGTCCATCGTAGTCTGGTCATACACATATTTATTGATGTCGAGGTAGTCCTCACATGAATTGAAGAATAACATTACAAGGAAAGCCACGACCGGCATCAATCTCCAATGTTTCTTCGGATGAATAAAGAATGATATTTTGTTCATAACTTAAATTTATTTATTGTAAATAAAATGTATCCTGAAAACGTCTTTTTACGCACTAACCTATTTCTGTAATTCTTTAAAAAGCCAAATTCAACTGTACGGTATATACGCGCTGAATGGGGTATTTCGTTCCATTGTACTGTGCTTGGCTGGGGTCAAGCATATCTTCCTTTGACCATACAGCCAAATTCTCACCGATAAGACTAATTTGCGCACTTTGCAGGCCGAACTTGCGCAAGAACTCGTTCTTCATCATGTAAGAAATCTGCACATTCTTTAGGCGAAGGTAGCTGCCGTCTTGCAACCAGAAGGTGGAGTTAAGGCAGTTGTTCCAGCTACCACCATAGCTCAGGCGAGGATATTTGGCATTTGGGTTCTCTGTGGCCACCGTACCCGAAATCTCTCGTGAAATCCAGCGGTTAGCAGGATTGGCGTAATCGGTAATCACATTACCTGTTTCTTTGCCCGCAAATGGATTATACATATTTCCACCACGGAAATATTTCATGCGAGCCGTTCCCTCAAAAAGGATACTGACATTAAAGTTCTTCCAGTTGAATTCCGTAGCAAGACCATACTGAATTTGTGGAGTAGACGAATATTCCAAAGGCACATTATCGTCTGAATTTACCAGTCCGTCGCCATTTACATCTTTATACTTAATGTCGCCCGGCAGATAACTGCCGAACTCCTGACGCGGACTATTGGCAATATCGGCCTCGTCTTCGAAAAGTCCTAGAGCAATGAGACCGCGATTGATACCATACATATAGCCTACGGCCGATTGATAAGGATATTTCTTAAGATCCTCTTCAAAATTCAACACTTCATTACGCGATTGGGTATAATTGGCTCTCAACACTACATACTTACTGCGGTCGTTAGGATCGAGTTGTTGGGTATAAGAAATGTGCCCATCAATACCCCAACTCTTCATCTTACCCACATTAGCCCAAGGCAGGGTAACAAGTCCCATTTCTTCAGGCACGCTCTGACGCTGTTGATAAATTCCCGAACGAATATCTTTAAAGAAATCTACCGACGCTTCGAATTTCTCGTCAAACATGCGGGTATCGATACCGAAATTATATTTCGACGCTTTCTCCCAACGCAGATTACTCGATCCTACTTGTGTTTCGGTGATACCACTGCCATTGTTCCAGGTCCCCGAACCAGTACCACCAATCAAAGTCAGATAAGGAAAACGAACCGAATCGTCCCAAGTGAGACGGTCATTGCCCACAATACCATACGATGCCCTAAATTTCAAGTAATTGAGAAAAGGTAGTTTCTCTTGAAAGAACTTATATTGTGAAGGTGCCCAGCCCAACGAGAAAGCCGGGAAAGTACCAAATTTCTTTCCTTCTTCGAAAGCTTCCGAACCCGTGTAACCCAAATTGAACTCCGCCATATAAGTATCGGCATACGAATAAGAAAGACGAGTAGCATAACTGTTGTATCGCTTGGGGATAGCGGTAAGCAACTGATTGTATTTAGACGATTCATAATCACTCCAATAGGCATGAAGCAATCCACCCACACGATGCACACGGTTGAACACACGTTCGTAATTCACACGAGCTTCATAGTAAAACTTGCGATCACTCTGAGTATTATTCCAATAGCCAGGTTCTTGATATTCCGATTTCTTAACTAGATTGAGGTCACCCTTGCGGTTACGTCCATCAGCATAGTAGATAGCAGGTGTTTTGGTACGAGCCTGCCACATATGGCTTTCACTATCAAGATTCACTAATGCCATCACCGAAAGACCTTCGGTAATCATGTCAAGCTTTTGGTTTAGCTGCATAGTAATTTTATTGTTATTGTAGTAATACTTGCGATAACCAGTCATATTCAGTAATACGTAGGGACTAATGTTACTGTTGTCACTACCATAACCGGGGGCTGCACCATTAGAGTAGAGGATGGGTACCGTGACGGGAGTTAAGTTAGCCTGTGCAGACCATAAAGCATCTGTATTATCACCATAACCAGGATAGTTCTGCGTAGTAATCACACTTTCTTCGTTAAGTGAGAGGGTGGTGGTTGAAGTGATGTTCACATCCACATTGGCGCGGAAGTTGAACTTGTTATAGTCTACATTTGTATTATATTCGTTAACACCCTTGTCCTGCTTGAAGATGGCCTGCTTGTTCAGATAGCCTGCACTAATATAATAGCGGGCAATTTCGCCACCGCCCGACGCACTGAGAAAGTACTGTTGATTCCAAGTATAGTCTTTCAGAATCACGTCTCGCCAGTTTACATCAGGATGCAGATCAGGGTCAAGGTGATTAGCATAAAGTGCCAGATCCACATCAGAGTAGATGGGAATGCCGCCGCGTGTCACCGAAGACTCATTGGCTAATTGAGCATAAGTAGCTGCATTAACATACTCCGGCATGCGGGGCGAGTAAGAAATACCGGCATTAGCCTTCACACGAATATCCAGCTTTCCCGCCTTACCTTTCTTGGTAGTGACTAATACCACGCCATTAGCACCACGCACACCAAAGATAGCCAAGGAAGAAGGGTCTTTCAGGATTTCCATAGATTCAATATCCGCTGTATTCAGATAGTTGATGTTATCCGTAAACAGTCCGTCCACTACATATAAAGGAGTATAACCATTGATAGAGTTTGTACCGCGAACACGAATTTCCGGATCCTGCCCGGCACGTCCTGTATTGATAACCTGCACACCGGCAACCTTACCTTGAATAGAAGCCAAAGGATTGGTAGAT
>OHDZ01000490.1_pt1 | contig 15738 bp, 17 predicted proteins | sample 1567161 | NCBI WGS metagenome assembly OHDZ01 (sample SAMEA3879525, study PRJEB24766) | human gut metagenome | biome: human-associated habitat; feature: feces | place: USA | collected 1985/1987 | reverse complement strand
CCCTGCGGCGCACGCTACGAACGACGCTGCGGAGTTATGACAGCCGCGCCAGCGGAGACCTGTTCTGTCCCCGGCGTCAGGGATGTGTGGCAAATATGACGAGTAATCCGAACAGAATAACAGTAGCCGCACCAGGTTTTTATCCGAAGATTTCTTTCAGACTGGTGCGGCTATTTAAGTATTAAGATATTAAGGAGGCGAGAGTGATGTTTGAAAAATTCCATCGAGGTGACATATATTCGGCTGATTTAAGCCCTGGTATCGGCTCCGAACAAAGTGGCTCTCGTCCTGTACTCATTCTTCAAAACAATGTGGGAAATTGTTTCAGTCCTACGATTATTATTGCAGCAATTACCAGTGTAAGCAAAAAAAGCAGAAAGTTCCCCACGCATTACCACTTAAATGGCAGATGCGGTTTGGTGAAACCATCTGTTGTTATGCTGGAACAGATCAGAACAATCGACAAGTCGAGGTTAAAAAACTATATTGGTCATCTAAACAAGGATGACATGGAAAATATAAACAAGACGCTCTTGTGCAGTCTGGGGATTACATAAAAGTGCCGAAAGGCCGTATCATTTTCAGGCTGTGCAAGTAGAGTTATAATTTCGTTAGGAATTGCGGAGGTGATTCTGAATGGAGAATATCCAGAATAAAAGCACATTGATTCCTTCAGATGAAATCCGGTCAGAAGAACTTCTGGCGGAACAAAAATTTGAAGCGTTTATCACTTCGCTGGCACATATCATCGAGAAATATGGTATGAGAGTGCTGGGCGAGGTTGACGGAGCTGCGTGAGAATCGCAGCTTTACATAGGATATTTTCCAAAAGTAAATTTTGGAGGTATGAATTATGAACCGATATGGAAAACGCTGTGTTTTGTATCCGAGGGTCAGCACAGAGATGCAAGTGGACGGATACAGCCTGGAAGGTCAAAAAAATATGCTGACACGATTTGCGGATCGTGAGGAAATGATCGTTGTTGATACTTATGAAGATGCCGGTAAATCCGGTAAATCCATTGAGGGACGACCTGCCTTTCAAAAAATGCTCAGAGATATTGAGGATGGCTTGGACATTGACTATATTTTAGTGTATAAGCTGTCACGGTTTGGCCGTAATGCAGCAGATATACTTAACTCTTTGGAGTTGGTTCAATCTTATGGTGTAAATCTGATTTGCATAGAAGAAGGGATTGATTCCTCTCAGACAAGCGGAAAACTTTTGATTTCTGTACTATCTGCTGTGGCTGAGATTGAGCGTGAGAATATTATCGAGCAGACGATGAACGGGCGGCGCGAAAAGGCACGGCAGGGTGGATGGAATGGTGGCTTTGCTCCCTACGGGTATACACTGGAAGATAACAAGCTGATGATTGAAGAAACAGAGGCTGTGGCAATACGGAAGATTTTTGAATTATATACTTCATCGGAAATCGGTTTGGGTGGTATTGCGAATCAGTTGAACTTACAAGGTATACGGAAAATTCCGAGGCAGAATGGCACATTAGAGGATTGGACAGGACATTTTATTAAACTGATATTGGATAACCCGGTTTATTGCGGTAAAATTGCCTATGGACGGAGAACGAAGGAAAAAGTCAAAGGCACAAAAAACGATTACCAGATGAAAAGAAATGACGATTACATTCTGACAGAGGGACAGCATAAAGGAATCGTTAGTGAGGAGGTATGGGAAAAGGCTCATGCCAAGCGTCTTAGAACCGGAGTAAAGCAACCGTCAAAAATTGGGCGGGATCGAGTTCATTTGTTATCAGGTCTGCTGAAATGCCCGGTTTGTGGAAGTCCCATGTATACGAATAAACACGCATGGACAAATAAAGATGGCACTTACAAAGAAATTTACTATTATGTATGTAGTCGGAATAGGATGGTCCGGGGTAAGCATTGTGAATATAAGGCGATGCTGAAAAAGACCGATATTGAACCGATGGTCATTGAGGCAATTCGTGAGATCGTAAGGAATGAGGAATATGCCCAAGCCATTAAAAAACGGATTGGCGTTCAGATTGACACGAAAGCAGTGGATAAAGAACTGGAGGGCTATCAGGCAAAGCTGAAGGAAGTTGATCTGAATAAAACAAGATTGGAACGGGAAATTGACAGTCTCCCTGCTGATGCAAAATACCGGGAACGAAAGCTCCATGATATGACCTTGCGGTTAGATTCCCTATATGATGTCATTGTTGAGCTGGAGGAAAAAATCGAAGATGCCAGACTTCGGCGAGATGCAATTAAGCAGCAGGCAATTACTCTTGAGAATATTTACAAAATCATGGTGAATTTCGACTGCGTTTATAATATAATAAATGACGAAGAAAAGAGAAATGTGGTCACAGCCTTGATTAAGGAAATTGAAATTTACAGGAATGACGAGTCTGAATATCCGCTAAAGCGGATTGGTTTGAATTTTCCGGTGTTCAAGGATGGCGGGGAAGTTACGGAGCTTTTGTGGGACAAAGGGAATACCGTTGAGACGGTTGTTTTGCTTTCCAAGGGAGAAATCGACTCGAAGAAAGTGCGGGTGGAGTTCTCACTGGAGGATATGGATATGTCCGGTTTCCAGAAGGGCGCGACTTATGAGCAGATCAAGGCGTATGTGCTGGAGCATTCTGGCTTGAAGGTATCTTCCCTGTACATCTCACAGATAAAACGCAAATGCGGGTTGGAGGTTGGGCAGAACTATAATTTGTCGAAAAAGGAAGATGCCAAAGTGCCGCAGTGTCCGCCAGAAAAAGAGAGCGCAATTAGGGAAGCACTGAAATTTTACAATCTTATATAGCATATAAATACAACAAAAAATCTAAACTTTTTAAAAGGCTGTACCACAGATTCTCGGCGGTACAGCTTTTTTATGGAGTTTATCCCTTTTCATTTTCGCTAACTCTCATACCGATGTATGGTCATTTTCTGAGATTTTTCCGATACTCTTTTGGCAATACGCCAAAATGACGCTTGAAGGTGTCTGAAAAACGGCTTTGACTATCGTACCCTACTTTTCTGGCAACATCTGCCACGCTCAAATCGGTGGACTGGAGAAGCTGCGCAGCGGCTTCCATACGGTGTTCACGAATATGTGCAGCAATCGATGTCCCATAGATTTCCTTAAACATATTTTTTAAGGTAGTTGGATTCATCAGATACTGTTTTGACAGGGATTCGATGGAGCACCGCTGTTCAAGATTTTCAATCAGCTGGTCATGTACCTGACGGATGATCTCCACCTGCTCTGAACGGTACTCTGTCAGGTGTTTTTCACGGCTGACTTCCATGCCGCTTAATACGAGCAGAAGCTCCAGAACTTTAACTTTTTGCCATGCTGTCCGCGTTTCTTCCGGCGATTGATAAAGTGCCTGAAAGATTTGCTGGACAATTTCGTTTCCTGCCAGCACCGTACATGTTCCGCCTTTACAATATTTTTCGAGCAACAGTTCCCCTGTGACAGAAGAACCTGCTAAAGGCATTGGCGGCGCATCAGTCAGCTGTTCCAGATCAATGCAAATCACGATACCTTCATAGGAACCGTTTGGAAGAGTGACAATGGAATTAACGCACGTATCCATTGTATTCAGCGAAAAATCACCTGACCCAAGATAAATCTGGTTCCCACCATACATATTCCATCCGATCTTACCTGATATACAATAGTTGATCTCCATCACATGAGCCAATGGCTCATGGCAGAATCGAAAACTGTCTTGACCGGATACGGAAAAAAATGTGATCCCAATACCGGGATATAGCTCTGTCATTTCCCCATGTGGCTCCCCTGTTTCACGATGGACAGCCTTCAAAATTTCTTTTTGCTTCTGTTTCACCTCAGTTTCCCCCTTTATTCCGGACAGGCAATCGCCATGACCTGTTCGATAGTTTTATGCAGCAGCCGGGCCTGACTATTGTCTGCGGCCTTATAATAGACTTCCTTGCCCTCTCTGCGGCTCACGATCAGATCACAGCTTCGGAGCGCACGCAAATGGTGGGAGACGGCAGGACTGGACATATCCAGCAGGGCAGAAATGTTAATAACACATTGCTCTGTGTGGCACAAAAGCCAGAAAATGCGTATCCGTGTGGTATCGCTAAGTTGCTTGAAAATATCTGCTACGGTTTCAAACCGGCTTACCTGAAACAGTGCTGTCTCTAAATTCGCAAGATCATGTGAAGCATCATGTTCATGGGGTAATATCTTATTTTTCACGCTCATTTCTCCTTTTTCGCTCATTTGGTAATTTCTTTCGCCTGTTTGGCAGTGGCTACACTGGATATATTGACTTTGGTGTCTGCGTGAATTATACTACAGTCATGACGATTAAACAATCACTTAATTGTTAAAAATCATTTTCAAAAGGAGATTTTTCTTATGAAGAAGACTTACAAAATTGAAGTTGACTGCGCAAACTGCGCAAATCTGATGGAAGATGCTGCCCGCAAGACTGCTGGTGTGGCCGCCGCTACCGTGAATTTTATGACGCAGAAGATGATCGTGGAATTTGACGAGGGGCAGGAACCCGGCGCAGTTATGCAGAATGTGCTGAAGGCCTGCAAGAAGGTAGAACCCGACTGCGAGATTGCCCTCTGATCATCGGATACCGCGAAAAAAGCGCCTGGACTGTACGCGGGTTTTCAGGCGCTTTTTTCACCAGAAACAAATAAACATTTGAGCAATTATTGAAAGGAGTGCTATCATGCAGGAAATGATCGAAAGCGGCCTTCTGGTCGTTGTAACGATTTTATCTATCATCCTTCTGTGCATCGGACAGGGAAAAAATAGCGGCATGACCAAAAAGCAAAAGGTCATGCTGTGGCGCATCTTGATTGCAACCGTGCTTCTGCTGGGCTTACAGCTTTTGGGCGCAGAGGCATTTGACCAACTGGGCGCAGCTGGGCGCTGGGTTCGTTTGGCGCTTCATCTGGTCGACTACCTGATTATCGGTTACGATATTCTGAAAAAAGCCTTCAAAGGCATCCTGAACCGTCAGGTGTTTGATGAAAACTTCCTGATGGCTGTCGCTACCCTGGGCGCGCTTGCACTGGCAATCTATGAAAATGGTGAGTATCTGGAAGTGATCGCCGTCATGCTGTTCTACCAGGTCGGTGAGTGGTTCCAGAGTTACGCCGTGGGGCGCAGCCGACGAAACATCAGCGACCTGATGGACATCCGCCCCGACTATGCGAACATCGAACGTGATGGAAAATTGGAGAAGGTCGATCCCGATGAAGTGGAGATTGGCAGCATTATCGTTGTGCAGCCGGGTGAGAAAGTGCCCATCGATGGCGTCATTGTTGAGGGAACTTCTACGCTGAACACGGCTGCGCTGACTGGTGAGTCAATGCCCCGTGATGCCAAGACCGGCGATGAGGTCATCAGCGGCTGCATCAACATGACGGGTGTGCTGAAAATCAAGACCAGCAAAGAATTCGGCGAATCCACCGTTTCCAAAATTCTTGATCTGGTTGAGAATGCTTCCTCCCGCAAGTCCAAATCCGAGGACTTTATCTCCCGTTTTGCCCGCATCTATACCCCGGCAGTCTGCTATGCGGCCCTGGCCCTGGCAATTCTTCCGCCGCTGGTTCAGATGCTCGGTATGGGACTGGCTCCTGCATGGGAGACATGGATTTACCGTGCCTTGACCTTCCTGGTTGCCAGCTGTCCCTGTGCGCTGGTTATCAGTATCCCTCTGAGTTTCTTTGCCGGTATTGGCGGCGCTAGCCGGGCCGGCGTTCTGGTGAAAGGTTCCAACTATTTGGAAACGCTGTCGCAGGTCAAAACGGTTGTCTTTGATAAGACAGGCACACTGACTCAAGGAGTATTTGAAGTAAACGGCATCCATCACAACGAGATAGAGGATGCCAAACTGGTGGAGTATGCCGCCCTGGCAGAGTCCGCTTCCAGCCATCCCATCAGCAAGAGCCTTCAGCGTGCATACGGCAAGGAGATTGACCGCTCCCGTGTCAGCGACATTCAGGAGATCAGCGGCAACGGTGTCATTGCGAAAGTAGACGGCGTTGAAGTAGCGGCAGGCAACGATAAACTGATGCATCGTCTCGGAATCGAACCAATTCCCTGTCACAGTGTCGGCACCATTATCCATATGGCGCTTAACGGGGAGTATGCCGGGCATATCGTCATTGCTGACATTGAGAAACCGCACAGTAAAGAAGCTCTCCGGGCGCTGAAGGCCGCTGGAGTCCGCAAGACAGTCATGCTGACCGGCGACGCTAAAAAGGTAGCTGATAAGGTGGCCTCAGATTTGGGGATTGACCAGGTGTACAGTGAGCTGCTGCCTGCTGACAAAGTTTCCAAGGTAGAGGAACTGCTGGAGCATAAGTCCTCTGACAAAGACAAAGTCGCCTTTGTCGGTGATGGCATCAACGATGCTCCTGTGCTGCGCCGTGCGGATATTGGTATTGCTATGGGCGCAATGGGTTCCGATGCTGCCATTGAGGCTGCCGATGTAGTCCTGATGGACGATGATCCGCTGCAGATCCCGAAGGCAGTCAAAATTTCCCGCAAGTGTCTGCGCATCGTTTATCAGAACATAGTGCTTTCCATCGTTATTAAACTTGCCTGCCTGATTTTGGTTGCCATTGGCATTGCCAATATGTGGCTTGCAGTTTTCGCAGACGTTGGTGTTATGGTTCTTGCTGTTCTGAATGCAATCCGTGCGCTGCGTGTGCAGAATCTATAAATGAACCCGTAAACAAAGCCAAGGGCGCAGGATGAAACAAGCCTGCGCCCATTTTAACAGGTGATTGAATATGGCTACTTTTGCGAATGAAACAACCCTACGGCAAACAGCCGACTTTTTCAAGATATTAGGCGATCCTACCAGAGTCAAACTTCTCCTTCTGCTATCCCAAAATGAGTATTGTGTCAGTGAATTAGCCGAGCAGACCGGCATGACCAATTCTGCCGTATCACATCAAATCAGTTTGCTGAGAGCAAAACGACTGCTGCGCAGGCACAAGTCCGGCAAGCAGGTATATTACTCTACTACTAAACCCAAAATTGACAAACTTATTGGACTGGTGCAGAACTACCTAAATTAAAATGGTGGTAAAAATTGAATCAGTTTAAGACACTTTCACTTCCTTTAGTGAAAATAAAATCCTATGAAATTTGTGCAGTAAGGAGCCGTGAAAAAGGTCGCATAGCTTGACCTGTGAAACCGAAAGGCATCATGACATTTGGAAGCCCTGTTGGCAAGGAGATTCCAAAGGGGAACAGCGTTCTCCTTTGTCTGGGGTGTTCAGAGGGGATAGCGTTCCCCTTTGACCGGAAGAATCCAAAGAAACCGGCGGTTTCGTGGCACACGATTTTCCGTAGGAAAGTCTAGTGTGTTATACCTTTGTGGAGCAGATGGCAGCCGGAAATGTAGCACACCCCGGAAAGTGTGGCTACAGTTGCGGCGTTCTGGCGGGAAAGGTTGCCCCTTGCGGGGCAGCATAAGCGACAGAAAAAGGCTGGCAGGCGGTGCGGATATGCACTGTCTGTCAGCCGTGTCATCTGCGAAACAAAGGTATATCAAAGCCCCGTCAGCCGCTGCTTACCATCATATCAGAACCACCACGGCAGCTTTTCGCGCAGGCTGTCCATCGCCTTGCCCTCCACCTTCTTTGTCCGGCTCTCGCTCAGATGGAAATGGAGCGCCGCACCGATCAGCGGGTGCTCGATTCCATCGGTAAACCCATAGCGGTACAGCAAATAGGTCTGCTCTCTGGCAGTCAGCTTGTCCAGCGCCGCATACAATTCTGTTAGCTGTTCTTTTTGAATGTAGATCTGTTCCGGGGTTTTGGTGTGAGGGTCGGCTATAGCTTCGATTCGCAGCATCCGTTCATCATCTGAGAGAACGTCATCCAGATATACCCTCTGGAAACCGGGGCCGTCTCTCTTATCCACCATCCGTTGTTCAAATTGAGCGAGGGCGGCGCGGATGCAGTCTGTCATGGCGTTGCGGATTGCCGGTGTTGCATAGGTTAGAAATTTCATGCCGCGTTCCGCATCAAACAAAGGGATCGCGTTCAGCAGGCTGATACTTCCCTCCTGCACCAAATCATCTAAATCAATTCCAATATCATTTTCATCCAGCCCCATGCTTCGGTATTGCTCCAACGCGATTTTTCGGATGAATCCCAGATTACTTTCCAGCAGAATGTCACGGGCAGCCGTATCCCCTGCTTGCGCCAGCCTGCACAGCTGCTCATTGCTCCGGGTCGGCATTTTGCTTCTCCTGCGCGTGGTCTAAGGTGGATTGGAGAAAATCCGTCAGCGCCTGACCAAACTTGTCCAACGCTTCCTTTTGCACGCCGTCCATTCCTGCCGCGCTCTGGGTGACGGCGGCGGAAATCATTTCCGGCGTGATGGTCGGTGCCTGGACATCCTGGCCTTTTGTCAACTCGGAGAACATCTGCTGGGTGATGCCCTTGGTCAAAGACTGCGCCACTGTGAAATCGTTGCCGATCTCTTTCTTCACTTCCCGCAGCGCCGCCATAAATGTGTTCTGTATCATCGTCAGGTCGGCCTGATATACAGGGACTTTCTGTCTGTTGACAGCTCTGGCCGCCTGCACAGCGGCATCCGTTTTCACATTCCGGCGCAGCATGGCGCTGAGGGTGGCAAGCATCTGATTCTGTCCGGCAAAACCGGCGGCCAGCGTATCGTCAAAATATTGCTCGATCATGTAGGTGACTTCTGCAAAGCGAGGGCTTTCCAGCAGACGGTTGACGATCTCCGCATTGGCTTTTCCTGTGTACAAATTCCGCGCTGCCTGTACCGACAGGCCCAGTTCTTCAATATCGAAGTTTGTCCGGTCAGGCGTGTTGACTTCCCCCAGCAGGAAATCTGTGGAGACTTCAAACACTTTCGCAATGCGGAGCAAATGTTCTGTGCTGATCTTATCGGTCTTGCCGCTGACAAACCGGCTGATGGCGCTCTCGGTGCTGCCGATGCGGGTCGCCAGCTGTGCCTGGGTAATTTTATGTTCCTTCATAAGCTCCTGCATCCGCTGCCGGATATTTCCGGGCAGATAGGCTCCCTCCATGTGACGCACCTCTTTTCTGAAAACTTTCTTTATCCATTATACCTTATAAAACCAGCGCGGGCAAATGCTTTCCGCTGGCTTCGCCGCTCAGAGGTCTTGCATTTTTGCAAGATTTCAGAGCGGCATTTTTTCGTTTCTTGCACTTTTAGCGGATTTTTCGGTCTATAGGCTTTTTCCCCGTATATTCAGGCAGACGGGCAGATACCGTCAATAAATTATGGAGGGCAAAGCCTATGAATATGTTTGAAACTGTAAAATCCGCTGTCACTATGAAACAGGCCGCCGAGCACTACGGCTGCAAGGTCAACCGGGGCGATATGATCTGCTGTCCCTTCCACGACGACCGGCATCCCAGCATGAAGCTGAACAGGGATTATTTCTATTGCTTTGGCTGCGGGGCCACCGGGGACGTGATCGACTTTGTGGCACGACTATTCGGTCTGAGCAGCTACGAGGCCGCAAAGAAGCTGGCCTATGACTTCGGCATCGACCCGGACAAGCCCCCGGCAGCGATGGCCTTGAAAAAGCCCTATCCATTGGCGCGGGCCTTCCGCAACAATGAGATGCACTGTCAGCGGGTGCTGTGCGACTACCTGCACCTGTTGGAACGCTGGAAGGTCGAGTACGCCCCACAGTTGCCGGAGGACAATCCAGATGACCGTTTTGTGGAGGCGTGCCATATGATTGAGTATGTAGATCATTTGCTGGACGTTCTCATGTTTGCGGAACTGGAGCAACGAGTGAAGGTGGTGGATATGTTGCTGAAGGACGGCACCATCGCCGCGCTGGAGCAGAGGCTCAAACGTCTGGAAAAGGAGGTGCGGCACCGTGGCGAAGAACGAGCAATCGCGTGAGGTCAACCAGCCAGTCTGGTTTGACGGCAAGAGTATCAATGAAGCCCTGTTTTGTGATGATTTTCTGAGCAGACACAAAATCATCTACACAAACGAGGCTTTTTTCACGCCCGATGGCCGTGTGACCAATGATCTGCCCCTACGCAGCGAAATTTTTGACAAGCTACGCTGCTGTGCGGTGAGCAACATCCCCCGCAAAATCAGCAATATTGTAGAACTGATAAAACTGGCGGCGCTGGTGGAGGACTTCCCACCGCAGGCTGACCGTATCCATCTGGCAAACGGCACGTTGTTTCTGAATGGCACCTTTACAGAGGGGAAACCGGAGATCGTGCGCTGTCGTTTGCCGGTGGCCTACAATCCCAACGCCCCCACACCGGCCAGCTGGCTGGCTTTTCTGGATGGGCTGCTTTACCCGGAGGACATTCCCACCTTGCAGGAGTTCGTCGGGTATTGTCTGATCCCCAGCAACAAAGGCCAGCGGATGATGGTCATTAAGGGGAATGGCGGCGAGGGCAAGAGCCAGATCGGTGCGGTGCTGTCCGCCCTGTTCGGCAGCAATATGAAGGACGGCAGCATCGGTAAAATCTCCGAGAACCGTTTTGCCCGCGCTGATCTGGAACACATTCTTCTTTGTGTGGATGACGATATGCGGATGGAAGCGTTGCGTCAGACCAACTACGTCAAATCTATTGTTACTGCACAGGGCAAGATGGATTTGGAGCGCAAAGGCAAGCAGAGCTATCAGGGCTGGATGTGCGCCAGGCTTCTGGCGTTCAGCAACGGTGACTTGCAGGCCCTCTTTGACCGCAGCGACGGCTTTTACCGGCGGCAGCTGGTATTGACCACCAAAAAGAAGCCTGTTGACCGTGTGGATGATCCCGATCTGGCCGAGAAGATGAAAGCGGAGATCGAGGGCATCTTCCTATGGGCTTTTGTAGGATTGCAGCGGCTGGTCGCCAATAACTTCAAGTTCACCGAGAGCCAGCGCACCAGAGAGAACCGGGAGGCCGTCAAGCGTGACAACAACAATGTGTTCGATTTTCTGGAATCCGAAGGTTATATCCGGCTGAAAGCCGATGCGTCCATCAGTTCAAAGGATTGCTACGACATTTACCGGATGTGGTGCGAGGAAAACAGTCTGACTGCACTCAAACGCCGCAGTTTCAGCGATGCGCTGGTGGCAGCCTGCGGCAAGTACAATCTGGAACACTGCAACACGATCACTAATTCGGCAGGACGCCGGGTGTGGGGATTTATGGGCATCGAGGCAGTGGCAAGGCCGCATATAAACGAGTTTACGGACGCTTCACAGTGTACGTACGTACCGGAAGACTGGCGGGATTGATTTCCGCTCTGGTCGCCGGTACGTATGTACGCAGCGATTAACCCTGTTACCTCATATATTGCAGGAATATTTCATGCGATTAAAGTGGTGGACATTGTGTCCACCACCTGAACCGTGAAATTATTCGTGCTTTTGTGATGTGAAGTAGTCGTGGTCATTTTGAACCCGACTACTTTAGCGAGATGAAGTGGGTGTGGTCATTTTGACTACGGCTAAAGCGGTCAGCAAAAGAGGTGATTTTGCAGGCGTATTTTAGAGTAATCTCAAAACGGCGAAATGTTTCTCGATTATCCGCATACAGTTCACAGAATAACGGCTCGCGGAACAGTGTACACGTTGCGCCATCTCGTACAGATACAGTCCGAACGATGAAAAGCCCCACATTTCCGTGAAGTCGAATATTCTGCCGTTGACCAATGATACGCGGGGAAGCATTTCTATCGCAAAACAGCAACTATAATAATTTTATCATCCCAAGAAGCCGGTACGCTATCCAGCGCATCCGGTTCTTTTTATGGGCAAGAAAATTTGGAGGATTACCATGAAATCAAATATCCGAAACGAAATCAAGGCGCAGATCATCCGCGCCGGGTACACCATGCAGGAAGTCGTTGATCTTCTGCATGACGAATATGGCTGGAGCGACAGCGTATCCAATCTTTCCGGGAAATTGCAGCGGGAGTCGCTGCGGTATCGGGAGGCTGTGGAGCTGGCCGATGTGCTGGGCTATGAACTGGTCTGGCAGAAACGGAGGGATTGAGCATGGAAAAAGCACAGTACGCGATTATGCGATTTGCAAAGTACAAGGGGCCAGAAATAGGAAATATCGAGGCCCACAATGAGCGCACAAAGGAGAACTACGCCAGCAATCCCGATGTGGATAGCAGCCGAAGCAAGTACAACTTCCATCTAGTCAAACCGCCCGGTAAGTACCGGGCGGAATCAGAGCGGCAAATTGCCGCTGCCGGATGTCGTACCCGGAAAGACAGTATCCGTATGATCGAGACGTTGTTCACTGCCAGCCCGGAGTTCTTCAAGGGGAAGAAACGGGCGGAGATTCGGGTGTTTTTCGAGGAAGCCCTGCACTTTCTGGAACAGCATCAATCCAAAGAGACAATTATATCCGCTGTGGTGCATATGGACGAGAAAACGCCTCATATGCACCTTTGTTTTGTCCCTCTGACGGAAGATGGCAGGCTCAGCGCCAAAGAAATTATGGGCAACAAAAAGAAGCTGACCTGGTGGCAGGATGAGTTTTGGAAACACATGGTCAAGAAGTTCCCAGATTTGGAGCGCGGCGAAAGCGCCAGTCTGACCGGACGCGACCACATCCCGCCCCGTGTGTTCAAGGAGATGACCAGACTGACCAAACAGAAGGACAAACTGGGGCAGCTGCTCACTGGCATTACTCCATTTAATGCAAAAAGCCGGGTGGAGGAAATCTGCAAAATTTTGGATACCTATATTCCCAGCGTGGAGAAGATGGACACGCTGCTGCGGAAATATGGCGTGGCTTTTACCAAAACAGCATCCGAAAACAAAAAGCTGAAAAGGAAAAATTCTGAATTAGAAGAATCCCTCGCATCGGCGCAAAAAGTCAGCACCTTAAAGCAGATCGAAGACCTCAAGCTGCGGCGCGACTATGACAGTGCTGTGGCAATTTTGGAACAGATACCAGCAGAAGTTTTGAACATCTATGCGCAGAGCAGCCATAGAGGAAAGGAGCGGCCTATTGAGCAAAGTTTATGATGATCCGAAATATAATGCGGCATTTGACCGCTGTGTTGATGTGATGGCGCGGCTGTTGCAGAAGTACGGGCCGCAGCTGTTGGGGCAGATGCAGGAGACTGCGAAGGATGGCTGCACACGGTCTGCGGTATCAGGAAAGCAACCCGTTCCTGTGTATCAGGAATTTGACAAAGCCGCTTGATAAAAACCGAATTTACACGTTGCGTATTTGCTTGGCGTATGCTATAATAAATACGTAACGTGTATTTTTGCTTTATGGGGTAAAGGAAATGGACTGCAAAACCAAAATAAAAGAACTGCGGGAAAGCACCGGCATGAACCGCAAGGAATTTTGTAAATATTTTCAGATTCCCTATCGGACTGTGACAGAGTGGGAACTGGATAACCGTCATGCGCCGGAATATGTGCTCCGTTTGTTGGAGTACTACATTCAGAATGAAGGTCTGGCGCAGCAGAAAGTAACGGATGAATGTTCAGAGATGGAAGAAAGGAGCGGCCTGCATGAAGAAAACTAAAACAAAATGCTATCTCTACACACGGGTATCTACTTCCATGCAGGTGGACGGATACAGTCTGGATGCTCAGCGCGACAAGCTGCGGAAATACGCTGAATACGAAGATATGGTAGTGGCTGGCGAGTATTCTGACGAAGGCTTTTCCGGCAAGAATATTCAGGGCAGACATGAATTTCAGCGGATGCTGCAAGACATTCAGGACTGCAAAGACGGCGTAGAATATGTGCTGGTGTTCAAGCTGTCCCGGTTCGGCAGAAACGCTGCTGATGTGCTGAATTCCTTGCAGCTGATGCAGGATTTCGGTGTCAATCTGATTTGTGTGGAAGATGGCATTGACAGTTCCAAAGATTCCGGCAAGCTGATGATTTCTGTCCTTTCTGCGGTGGCAGAGATAGAGCGTGAGAATATTCGGACACAGACGATGGCCGGACGGGAGCAGAAAGCCCGTGAAGGAAAATGGAACGGCGGCTTTGCTCCTTATGGATACTGCCTTGAAAAAGGCGAATTACTGATTGCTGAGGATGAAGTGGATGTGATCCGCACCATTTTTGACCGCTATATTCACACCAACGATGGTGTCAGCGGCGTGGCAAAGTATCTGAACCGGCAGGGCTTTGTGAAGAAGTTACGGCAGAACGGCACCATTCCCGGTTTTTCCGCCAGCTTTGTAAAAAGTATCATTGATAATCCGGTATATATGGGGAAAATCGCCTATGGCAGACGCCGGACAGAGAAGAAGATCGGCACACGGAATGAGATGCACGTGGTTGAGCAATCGGAATTCCCCGTGTATGAGGGGAAGCATGAGGCTATTATTTCAGAAGAAGATTGGAACCTCGCGCAGGAGAAACGGAAAGTCAATGCTTACCGGCGTGAGAAAGTAAATGACCCTACCCACGCACATATCCTGTCCGGTATTCTGAAATGCCCCTGCTGCAGCAAAAGCCTGTACGGGAATATTGCGAAAGCCCACAGCAAGGACAAAAAGACCCGCTATTACTATTACTGCAAGAACACAGTTACACCGACTGGTCATGAGTGTACTTTCCGGCTGAATATTGAGCAGACAGAGATGAACCGCATGGTAGCGTCAATTATCTCTGCTATGGTTAGTGATCCGCGTTTTGCGGATGCAATCAAGGCAAAAATCGGCTCCGCTGTTGATACGAACGACTTAGAGAAGCAGCTGGAAGCATTGCAGGCGCAGCTTCGGCAGACGTTGGGCACAAAGGCCCGCCTGGAACGGCAGATGGACGGTTTGGATGTGAATGACCCGTATTATGACCGGAAAATTTCGGATTTACAGCGCCGCTATGATGAGCAGTATGGTAAAATAGATGAGATTGAAGTTCAGATTGACGATGTGCAAAGCCAAATACGGAGCATCCGGCAGGAGAAGATTTCGGGCGACAATATCTATCGCCTGCTGCTGGCATTCGATCAGGTCTATGAAGCCGCCTCCGAGGTGGAACGGAAGGAGTTCATGCGGGCGTTTATTGAGCGGATCGAGTTATTCCCGGAAAAACAGCCGGATGGCAACTGGATCAGGAAGATTATCTTCAACTTCCCCGTTCCTGTCAATGGTGCAGAAGTGAAAGAATTGCCCTTGGAAAATGAAACAATGGTCGAGACGGTTGTCTTGCTTTCCAAGGGTGAGGTCGACTCGAAAAAGATTCGGGTTGAGTTCTCTTTGGAAGATATGGATATGTCCGAATTTCAGGATGGGGCAACCTATCCGCAGATCAAGGAGTATGTGTTGGAGCATACCGGGTTAAAGGTGTCCAACCTCTATATCTCACAGATTAAACGAAAATGTGGGATTGGGGTTGGTAAGAACTATAATCTGCCGAAGTCCGAGGATTCCAGACAGCCCCAGTGTCCGCCGGAAAAAGAGAAAGCAATCCGAGAAGCATTCAAATATTTTGGGATGATCTAACATCCCGCAGAATGGAGGTTTCTTATGGATAGATTGATTTCTTGTGAGTTTAACATGGATACTGCCTGTGTGGAGCTGAAATTTGCAAATGGCAGCATGATTGCCATTGATACGATTGCGGTAGAGAATGAGGTTGCCGATAATATATATCAGCGGTCAGAGCTGGACTATCTGATCTACAATGATCCGATTGGATATGCAGACTTGATCTTGAACGGTGATCCCGAAATTTATCTAAAAACTGTAACTGAATGTAAATCCGTAGATTAAAACT
>OHDZ01000477.1_pt1 | contig 16016 bp, 8 predicted proteins | sample 1567161 | NCBI WGS metagenome assembly OHDZ01 (sample SAMEA3879525, study PRJEB24766) | human gut metagenome | biome: human-associated habitat; feature: feces | place: USA | collected 1985/1987 | reverse complement strand
GTAAGCAGAATCCCCGCCAGGGATATCCAGGTCAGGCGTTCCCCCAGAATGATGGCTGAGGCCACCACGGTTACGACCGGTATCATGTAAATGTAAACGCTGGATTTGACGGCTCCCAGAATTTCCACCACGCGGTTCCAGGTCAGAAAGCACAGTGCGGAGGCGAACAGACCCAGATACAGCAGATTGATGGCATTGACGGGTTTTGCCATCAGGCGCCAGTCCATGTTTGCAGGAAGGACCCACAGGGCGGGAATCATCAGTGCGATGCCATAGAAGAAAATGCGGCGCGTGCAGATGATCATGTTGGATGTGTTGACGCCGATTTTTTTCATCAGGATGGAATACGCCGCCCAGACGAAGGCCGCGCCCAGTGCCAGGATATCCCCCGCCGGATTCAGTTCCAGAACGAAGGCTCCGTTTGCCATGATAAGGAAGATACCTGTAAAGGCAGCGGAAAAACCCAGGAAGAAACGGCGTGAAAAGCCTTCCCCCTTCAGCAGGAAATGGGCCAGAAGGGCTGTGAAGAAAGGAACCACGGCTACGATAATGCCCACATTGGAGGCGAAGGTATAGGTCAGGGCGATGTTTTCCAGCAGGAAGTACAGGGTAACCCCGGTCAATCCCGCTCCGGCGAACAGAAGCTCCTTTTTCCAGCCGGAGAATGGAAGAAACCGCGGTTTCAGGCACCAGAGGAAGGCATATCCTATCACAAAGCGGGTAAAGAGAACCGTGACGGGGGTGAAATCCCGCAAGAGCACCTTGGTGGAGACGAAAGTGGTTCCCCAGATGATAATGGTCATGAGGGCGGCGGCATGGCCCAGGGTGCGCTGTCGGGAACTCATTAAATTGACGATGTGGGGGAGGAAGGCGTTTCCAGCGTCAGTCCCAGGATTTCCGCCGGTTCCGTATTCCTGTTCCAGACGGCATGGAGAACGCCGCCGGGAACGAGCTGGGATTCGTACTCGTGAACCGTTCTTTCTTCTCCGTCAAGCATGACAGAAACCGTTCCACGGGTGACAATGAATAAATGAGCGTGGGCATGGCGGTGCGGGGAAAGGGGGCCGCCGCCGCCGGGGGCTACTTTGGCGAAGGCTCCGCCTCTCAGGATTCCCTGACTGTCCATGAACAGGTTCCTGGCCGTGAAGCCCGTATGATTGGGAATAGAGGAAAAGGCGTCCATTTGTTTATTTGCGTGCCAGGTCGTATCCGTCCTTGCGGTCTTTAATGACCCAGCCCAGCGCTGCGGTCGGCTTCCGTCCAGTCCCGGTTCTGCTTGGCCTGCCAGCGCTGATCCGCCAGGGTGCGGATTTCTTCCGGGGCTTCCTCCTGTCCCTCCTCCGGCAGAATAATGCCGAAGGCGGCCAGAATAAAGTGGAAGGCATTCCGCAGGCGGGCCGCCTCCTCCGGTGAAAGGGAGGGGATATCCGCCTTCCTGATGGCACTGAAAACATGGCCCAGGGCTTCCGGAGTGTTCAGGTCATCGTTCAGGCTGTCCCATGCCGGCTGGAAAATCCCCAATTCCGGGAATGCCGCGCAGAATTCCTCATAGGAGGGAACGGAATCCGTTCCGGAGGCGTTCCTGAGCTGCATATCGAATTTGGACAGGCGGTTCAGCGCGGCTTTAGCGTCTTCCAGAGAGGAAAGGGTGAAATTCAACGGACGGCGGTAATAGCCCCCCGCCAGCACGTACCGGACCGCGGACGGCCTGTGGCCCAGTTTGTCCAAATCCGCCAGCGTGTACATGTTGCCCAGGGATTTGGACATCTTGCCTCCGTCCACCAGCAGGTGCGTGATGTGGAACCACAGGCGCGCGAAGCCTCCGCCGCAGGCGCAGCGGGACTGGGCCACTTCGTTTTCATGGTGGGGGAATACCAGATCCACGCCGCCGGAGTGGAGATCAAAGTCATTGCCGAAGTATTTATGGATCATGGCGGAGCATTCCAGGTGCCAGCCGGGGCGGCCTTTTCCCCAGGGAGAGGGCCAGAAGTTGTTTCCGTCTTCCGGCCTGCGGCTCTTCCACAGCACGAAGTCTGCCACGGAGTCTTTTTCATATTCGTCTGCGTTGGACCGGGTATTGGCGGTTTTTCCTAAATCCAGTTCACGTTCGTCCAGGTGGGAAAGCCTTCCGTATTCCGGGAAGGAAGAAATTCTGAAATACACGGAACCGTCTTCCGATACATAGGCATGGCCCTTTTCCACCAGTGTTTGAACCATCCGTATTTGTTCGGGAATATGGCCCACGGCGGAGGGTTCCGCATGGGGAGGCAGGCAATTAAGAGCGGCACAGTCCCGGTGGAATAGATCCGCCCAGCCTGCGGTGAATTCCGCCAGAGAAACGCCAGCCTTTTGAGAATCCCGGATAGTTTTGTCGTCCACATCCGTCAGATTGCGGATATGCGTGGTGGGCACCCCCCCCAGTTCCAGGACGCGGCGGAAGACGTCCTGCATCACGAAAGTGCGGAAATTGCCGATGTGGGCAGGGCCGTACACCGTGGGGCCGCAACAGTAAAAGCGCAGTGTTTTTCCATCCATGGGAGAAATGTCCTGGGCCGTTCTGGTGCGGGTATCGTAAAGGTGTAACATGGCGGAACGATTAGAAGGGAAGAGGGCTTCCCGGTCAAGCGGGAAAAGAAAGCCGGGGATCCGCGGTTGTCCGCGTCCCCGGCTTTGAAGAAATCATAGGATGGCGAGAGAAAGGGAAACGCTATTTGTCCGCGTTTTGCTGGCCCTTTTTATAATTCTCGTTAATACGTTCGATTTCCTCCTGGGTGATGAATTTTTCCCGGTAGGGTTTGTTTTCCACAGTGCGTTCCAGAGTATAGCCGAAACGCTTCTGGAAATGTTTCTTGTGGGTTTCCATTTTCTTTTCAAACTCTTCCAGGCTTGGACGGTTCTTGTGGCTGCCCCACGCGGTTTCGGAAACAGCCATGGCGCGGGGGTAGGTCATGTACATCAGCAATTCGCCGGAGGGAATCCATTCCGCCCACATGCAGAGGTTGATTCCCTTGATGTGCTTGACGTCATTCTTGTCCCGTCCGTTGCGGGGATCGAAGTTGTAGCAGTCTTTCAGCAGGATGGGAGCTCCGCCGGGCCGGGCGCGCACGTCGTCCGCCGGGAATTTCATCTGGGTACGCGCCAGATAATACTTGAACTGGGGGGTGACGATGAGGTCGATGCCCTGTTCCTTCGTCTTATCAATGCAACACGGGAATTCTCCCGGCAGCCAGGACATGACGGTTTCCCCCTTGTGGTAATAGCTCTTGTTGATGTCATACCACAGGATGGGCTTTTTCCGGTGCTTGGCGAGCATGGCCGTCAGGCTTTTCGTGAAATCGCTCATCTGGGCTTCCACATTATCCCCCTGGCCCTTTTTGGCTCGGGCGGCCTGGCAGTCCGGGCACTTCTTCCAGTCCCCCATGGGGCATTCGTCACCGCCGATGTGGATGTACGGGAAAGGGAATATCTGCTGGACGGTATTGAAGGTATCCTTAAGAAACTTTTTAGTGGCCGGTTTTTGCGGGCAAATCAGCTTGGAGGAAACACCGCCGTGCGTCCATACCTGGGCCCGTTTGGTGTTGCAGCAGAATTCGGGATAGGACGCGGCCAGGGCCATGTTATGACCCGGCATTTCCACTTCCGGCAGTACCTGGATACCGCGCGCTTTGCAGTAGGCTACCAGGTCCTGGAGCTCCTTCTTGGTATACATGCCTTCATTGGCCAGCAGGGAGTTGTTCTGGCTTTCCGGAGCGGAGGGGCGGACGGCGCCGATGGTGCGGAGCTTGTCGTAGCCCGGCACGGGGAGACGCCAGCCCTGGTCTTCCGTCAGATGGAGATGCAGGACGTTGTATTTGTAATAATGCATGGCGTCCACAAAATTGTAGATCTCCTTCATGGGATAGTGGTAGCGGCCTACGTCAACCATCATGCCGCGCCAGCCGAAGTCGGGGGAATCCTGGATGCTGCCGCAGGGAAGTCCCTCAGGAGTATCCGAAAGCTGGTCCTGGAGCTGGAACAGGGTCGCCATGGCCATGGCCTTCCCGTTGGGCGTGGTATAACGGAGTTCCACGCCGCCGGGCGTCAGTTTCATGGCATACCCTTCATTGCCCAGTCCGGCGACTTTTTGCTCATGGACGATTTTGAGGTTTTTGGTAGTTCCGGGAGTTGTCGTCACGTTGACGGGCTCCGGAATAATGTTGTAGGGATTGGTTCCGGCCCAGCAGAGGGAGCCCAGGAACGCTGCGGCTAGCAAAATTGATTTCATGCGGCGCGTATGGTAATGGTTGTTGTTTGTGTGAGGATTTAAACCCTGTCCCTCCGTCGTCAATGGCGTGTTCCGGACAACCTGTTTCGGGAGGAACGGTGAATGGCGGCGTCAATCTCTGGAGGGAGCGCAGTCCCACTGCGGCTTGACGGCCAGTTTGCCGGTGGCCCCGGGGAAGCCTTCCGGTACCTGGCAGTCTTTGCGGAGCTTGCCGTACAGGGCTTTGAGCTCTTTCACGGTTTCCGCATATTCCGGTTTGTTGATGACGTTGTGCATTTGGGCCGGGTCCTTCTGGTTGTCAAAGAGCATCCATTCGTCGCTGGTCCAGATATAGGACAGCGTGTAGCGGTCCGTGCGCAGGCCATCATGGCGCGGAGCGTTGTGTTCACCCGGATTTTCGTAAAAGGCGTAGTAAAGAGAACGGTTTTTGAAATCCTGATGTTCTCCGGTCTTGAACAGGGGAGTGAGGCTGCGGCCCTGGAAGGTATTCATATTTTCCTTGGTATTTACCCCGGCCACGTCGCAGAAAGTGGGAGCATAATCCAGTTCCTGCACCATGGCGGAGGAGCGCACGCCCGGCCTGATGTGGCCCGGCCATCTCATGATGAGGGGCATGCGGAAGGATTCTTCGAAAATCCAGCGTTTGTCGTACAGGCCGTGTTCGCCCATGTAGAATCCCTGGTCTCCGCAGTAGAGCACCAGCGTATTCCTGTCCAGACCGTTTTGTTTCAGATAGTCCATGATCTGGCCGATGCTTTCGTCCACGGAAAGAACGGTGCCCAGATAGTCTTCCATATAATGGCGCCAGCGGCGCAGCAAAATGTCGCGCTGCGTTTTGATTTTCCCGTTTTTAATATCTTTGACAAGCTGTACGGTACGGGCCTTGTGGTAGTTGTACCAGGCTTCCTTCTGCTGCGGGTCCATGCGCACCCATTCCGGCATTTCCCAGTCATACTGAGTATGCAGGGTCTTGGATTCCGGGCAGGAAAGCATTTTCTGGATGTCTTCGGGGACCACCTCCTTGATCAGGTGTTCGTCAGACCATACGTTGAAATGGTTGAGCAGGGTTTGTTCCGTCATTTTCAGGAATTCCGGGCGGTCTGCAAAATCGTCTTCCAGATTGGCGGGCGGGTCAATGGCGTCCGCATACTGTTTGGCGCGGCCCAGATTCTGAATGGAGGGGCACCAGCAACGGTGGGGTGCCTTGTGGCCCACGACGAGCATGAAGGGTTTGTTCTTGTCCCTCTGGTCCAGCCATTTGAGGCTTTTTTGCGTAACCAGTTCCGTGGCATAGCCGGGCTCCGTTTTCACCACGCGTTTGCCGTCCTTGCCGGGAGTGATGAAATCCGGATTGAAATAGTTGCCCTGGCCGGGGAAAATTTCCCAGTAATCGAATCCGGTGGGGTCGGATTCATATTTGGACGTATCTCCCTTGGCGCCCGGCGGAATGGCTTCCAGGTGCCACTTGCCGACAATGGCCGTCTGGTAACCGGCCTTTTGGAGCATTTTCGGGAAAGTGGGCTGGGAACCGTCAAAGGGAGCCGCATGTTCGTTGAAGAGGTACCCGTTCATGTGGGAATGGCGGCCAGTGTAAATACAGGCCCGCGAAGGTCCGCACAGGGAGTTGGCGCAGTAGCTCCGGTCAAAGACCATGCCTTCGTCCGCCAGTTTGCGGAAGTTCGGATAAGGCATGGGAGAATCCTTTTCACAGGTGCCCAGGGTCTGGTAGGAATGGTCGTCGGTGACAATGACCACGATGTTGGGGCGCTGGTCCGGCGTCTGCTTTTGAGGCTGGTCCGCGGAAGCGGACAGGGAACAGGCCGCAAGCATCAGGGCGGTGGCGGCATGACGGTTCATTGTTGAAATCATGAATTAAACAGGCGAATGGTTGGAGGGGGATGCGGCAGAATTTGTCCGCAAGGGCATTCCTGCCGGTCCGGAAAAGACCACATCCCCGAAAGAAAAAACGCTGGAAGAGAGTTTTAGGAAAAATAAAACATCAGTTTCATATTTCAATACAAAAATGGGGATGGAGCGGAAGCCCATGAATAAGCCGTTCCGCAGCCGGACGGCAGGGGAAAAGCCGTTCAGGCGCCACGTGGGCCGGAGCGCTTGTTCCGGCCGTTGTTTTCATGGGATTCTTTCTGCTCCAGGAGCCATGTTCTGTCTTCAAGGCTGAGCCTTTTCAGGGATGTTCTGCTCTGGTGCCCGTCCAGCTCCTGAAGCCAGAGGGTCTGGGTCTTTTCCGAATAACGGGAAAGTTTGGCGAAGACGGTATTTCCGTTGACTCCTGTCCAGACCCGGTAGCCTTTGGGAATCAGCGTTTTTTTAAACTCTTCATATTGCTGCTTCGCCAGTTTGACGCTGTTCTTGATCTGGTCAAAATAAAGGGCGTTTTGTCCGGTATAATAACCGCGCAACGTATCCACTTTGGAGCCGTCCGGAGACATGACCAGAAGCACGGGCGTTCCTCTCACGCCAAACAGGGAGGGAGCCTTTTTCACATACTCCAGCATCTTCTGGCGCTTCCTGTAAACAGGTTCGCTTTCAAATTTTTCCGCCTGGTCGTAACAGACGCGGACGACATTCCTTTTCGCCCAGTCTTCAAATTCCTTCGTATGGAGGAGTTCTGCCCCCAGCTTTTTGCTGGGAGGGCTGCCCACGGAATGGTGGAACCAGATGAGAATGGGTTTTCCGGTACTCTGGGCTTCCCGGAGGGCGGTGGGATAGCTTTGGATCCAGCGTTCGTTTTCCTTACGCTGGGCGAAAGCTTCTTCCAGCCCGGGGATGGGGGCGTCCGGGTCATGAGCGTCCGTGTAATAGACGGCCCCGCTGTCTGCCCTGGTCATTTCCTCCTGTGTGGTGGCGGTAAGATGGGTGGCCTGTTGCTGATTCGGAGTAGTGCTCAACAGCCCCGTCGGCACATTGGCGATGGAATTGGTCTTGTTATCCTGCATGTATTCCGAAAGGCTTTTTTTTACCTTCGGTTCTTCCTGTTCCGGAGAGGTTCCCACGCAGGAACAGAGAGCCGCGGACGCAAACAGGAGCATGGACAGCCTGGGCAGACTCATGGCTGACCTGATAGCATAACAGGGAAAAATGCGCAACCGGGAATTGTTCAACGGCCGCGGCGGTTTCAGTTTTTCTTGGCTTCCTGTTCCTTCTGCTTCCGGTCCCGTATGGCGATATCCAGGGGATGCGTGTAGCAGTCGTTGATGTGGCTTACCCTGCCGGTGCGCAGCTTCTTTTCGTACCGTTTGCCCCCGATTTCCCCTGAACAGGAATTCGGACCCCGGAACGCGACCCACGGTCCGGTAGATCAGCTCGTCGATTTCCTCCTCTTCCCGGTAGCCGGCCAGCCTGATGTAGCATTCCTCCTCCCGGGGATAGTTGGGGAAGTGGTGCAGGAGGTGTTTCATGGCCCATATTCAAACGGAAAAATGTATAAATCCGGGAAGGAAACGGAAGACCCCGTTTGGATGCCTTGAGGAAAGAAAATGGGTTAATCCCCCGTTTTCAGCACCTTGATGAACGCTTCCTGCGGAATGTTGATTTTTCCGATGGCCTTCATGCGCTTTTTGCCCTCCTTCTGCTTTTCCAGAAGTTTGCGCTTGCGGGTGACGTCCCCGCCGTAGCATTTGGCCGTCACGTCCTTGCGCATGGGGGAGATGCTTTCCCGGGCAATAATCTTTCCGCCAATACAGGCCTGGATGGCGACGGTGAAGAGCTGGCGGGGAATGACGTTTTTCAGGCGTTCCGCCAGTTCCCTGCCGCGGGAGGCTGCCTTGTCCTGGTGAACGATCATGGAGAAAGCATCCACCGGTTCCCCGGCGATGAGCATGTCCATTTTAATGAGCTTGGCGGCCTGGTAGCCGGCGTATTCATAATCCATGGAGCCGTAGCCGCGCGTCATGGATTTGAGCTTGTCGTTGAAATCCACCAGAATTTCCGCCAGAGGGACGGTGCAGGTGAGCATTACGCGCATGTCGTCAATGGTCTCCGTATTGTCCACGCTGCCGCGTTTTTCCAGGACAAGTTGCATGATATCCCCGATGTATTCCCCAGGAAGCATAATGAACACCTTGACGATAGGTTCCCGGATTTCCTGAATTTCCTGCGGTTCCGGGAGCAGGCTGGGATTGTCCACATTGATTTCCTCTCCATTGGTCTTGGTGACCTCATAAATCACGGAGGGGTAGGTGGAGATGATATCCATGTTGAATTCCCGGCGCAGACGCTCCTGGATGATTTCCATATGGAGCAGGCCGAGGAAGCCGCAACGGAACCCGAAGCCCAGAGCTACGGAAGATTCCGCCTGGAAGGAGAAAGCGGCGTCATTAATCTGAAGCTTCGCCATGGCCGCTTTCAGGGCTTCAAAATCGGAGGAATCCACCGGATAAATGCCGGAAAAGACCATGGGGCGGATTTCCTTGAAACCGGGCAGGGGGGATGGGCAGGGGCGCATGTAATCCGTATACGTGTCCCCGATCTTGACATCAGCCGCGGATTTCATGTTGGCAATGATGTAGCCTACGTCACCGGCTTCCAGGGAATTCGTTCGGGTCATTTTGGGAGTGAAGATACCCACTTCCTTCACTTCATACACTTCGTCCGTTGCGAAAAGTTTGACTTTCATGCCGCGGTGCACGCTGCCGGAAATGACGCGCACATAGGAGACTACGCCGCGGTAGGCGTCGTAAACGGAATCGAACACCAGGGCGCGCAGAAGGCCGTCCTGTTCCGTTTCAGGCGGAGGGATGCGCTGAACAACGGCTTCCAGAATATCGTCAATGCCGATGCCCATCTTGGCGGAGGCATGGATGGCTTCCTCATGGGGGATGCAGACGATGTCCTCCAGCTGGCGGTACACTTTGGGCAGGTTGGCGCTGGGAAGGTCAATCTTATTGATGACGGGGATAATGGCCAGATTCAGATCCATGGCCAGGTGCATGTTGGCAAGTGTCTGGGCTTCCACTCCCTGAGCTGCGTCCACAATAAGGAGGGCTCCTTCGCATGCCGCCAGGGAACGGGACACTTCATAGGAGAAATCCACATGGCCCGGCGTATCCAGCAGATTGAGCTTGTAAGTCTTTCCGTCCCCGGCCTTGTAGAAAATGGTAACGGGGTGGGACTTGATGGTGATGCCCTTTTCCCGCTCCAGGTCCATGGCATCCAGAAGCTGATCCTGCTTCTCCCGTTCGGAAATGGTATTCGTCTTTTCCAGCAGCCGGTCGGAAAGGGTGGTCTTTCCGTGGTCGATGTGAGCGATAATGGAGAAATTGCGAGTCAGTTCAATGGACATGGTGGTCTCTACCCTTCTAACATGAGTGCCCTGTGCGCGGGGAGGGTAACATAGCCCATGCGGCGGTCAAGACTTGAACATGACTGCCTCCCGTTCCCTGCCGCGTCGGCTTCATTCGCTCCGGGAAAACCGTCATTCATGACAGGGGCTGCGCTGGGAGATTGAACGTGAGGGAAGAAGGAAGGCTCTTAACCGGTACAGGCACGTGAACCTTTTCCCGTGCGGTCATTTCTTACCCAGCCAGCATATGAAATCTTTTTTAGCAGCCATTTTAAGCCTATTTATTCCCGGTCTCGGCCAGTTGTACAAGGGCCACTTTGTCCAGGCCATCATCTGGTTCCTGGTGGTGGGTGCGGCTTACGGCCTCCTGTATTGGTTCATCTTTGCACTCGTTCCTATTGTCCTGCATATCATTTGTATTTTGCAGGCCTACTTCATGGACAATGAATGATGACTGCCGTTTCGGCTTCACAGCCAGGATGGCTGAAAGGGCAGCGCATCCTGCGGATTGGCAGCGGCATTCATTCCCAGGGTTGCAGAAGGAATACGTCGTTCATAGCGGCATCATTCTTCCTCATACCGGTATTTTCAATGTTTACGGGGTTCCATTTGTTGACTGCGGAAACGTAAACACAACTTTTTGACTTTGAATTAATTAATATTTTCAGGAAGCGGGCCAGGGGAATCATCCTCCGATAAACAAAAATCCAGAGCCGTTCCGGAATAAATCCGGAACGGCTCTGGAGGGTCAGGAGGAAGGCCTTTCGGGGGTGGGGCCCCCTCCTTGTGTTTTCTTTCTTTTAGAAGTCGTAGCGGTAGCCGACGCTTCCGTTCAGCGCGCTGGACCCGTCACGGATGTCCGCGTTCCCGTTCACGTAGATGGTTCCCTTCGTTCCCACCGGCACGCTCAGTCCGGCTCCCAGCTGCAGCGCCGTCGTTCCCTCTTTCGCTCCCCTCACGCTTTGCGCAAAGCCGGGGTTGCCCAGCAGAGAGACGTTCGTTTCCCCTCTCCGGTCTCCCAGGTCCTGCGCCGCGTTTACGCGGATTTCCGCCAGCGCTTCTCGTCCGAAGATGTTGCTGCCCACCAGGCCCATCCACCGGCCGCCCAGCGCCAGCGTCCCCGTCGTCCAGTCCTGCCTGCCGACGTTCAGGCCCGCGTTGCCCGCACCCGTTTCCTCATAGCCGTCCATCCGCGTCGTCACCACCGAGGCGTTGAACAGCGGCTGCAGCACGCTGCTGCGGTTTTCGTCGAGGTACACGTCGTAGGTGAGTTCATACATCGCTCCAAAGCCCCACCCGCTGGTGCTTCCCTGCGTCCCGTAGCTTCCTTCCCCGTAGTTGACCGTACGGTTGAGTTTCGCGTCGTTCCACCCTCCCGTCAGGATGAGCGTGTGCGCCCAGCGCCTGTCCTGGTAGCGGCCGAAGAGGCTGGCGTAGTAGCTGTCCAGGTGCCCGTCGGCGCTGTCCGCCGCGCTGGCCGTCAGGTCGCCGTAGCTGGCCGTGAAGGCCGCTCCCACCGTGAGGCGGTCGCTGAGGTCCGCGTCCACGCCCACGGTGCCTCCCCAGGTGGTGAGCTGGTAGCCGCTTTCATCCCCGCGGGTGTCGAGTTTGGCGTAGGAGCCCGTGCCTTCCATCCACATGTGGAAGCGGGGGAGGTCGTCGTTGACGTAGGCCGGGTTGACGCCCATGAGGGTGGTCCGGTTCCTGATCCAGCCCATCTGGTCGCGCAGGGCGTCCCTCTGCGCCGTCCCCAGCGCGTTGACCGTGCTCCCAGCTGCCGCCGCCATGGCGCGGGAGGCTCCGGAGAGGTTGCCGTCATTGATCATGGTGCTGACGCCGTTCATGAATTGGGCCAGCTGGGAGTCGGGGTCCAGGTTTTTGCGGGCTTCCCAGAGCAGGCTGGCTCCGGCGGCGGAGTTCCACGTGTCGGCCGCGGAGGCGAAGAGGTTTTCCTGCCGGAGTGTGGCATTGAGCAGGATGTCGTTTCCGTCGCGGCTCAGTGTGGCGTCCTGGTAGTAGACGGCGAAGAGGCCGGATATCCGGGCGGCGAGGCTCTGCCCGTCTTCCAGGCCGCTGATGCTGCCGGTGGCGCTCATCAGGACGACGTCATGGAGGTCGCTCCCCGCGTTCATGGCGGCGTTTCCTTCCATGTTGGAGAGGAGGAAGCCGGCTCCGTCCTGCACGGTGATGGTGCCCGCCGTCAGCATGGGGGCGCCAAAGGGGGCGTCCTGGTTGAAGTTGTAGATCAGTTCCGTCGTGGAGCCGTTCTGGAAGGTGATGCTTTCCACGTTGAGCGTGGTGTTGGCGCTGCCCTGGGCGTCCCCGGTGGCTTCAATACGCAGGGTGCCGTTGTTTCCGGCGGTGATGCTGTTGTAGTTCAGCGTGGGGGCGTCCGCGGTGCCTTTCAGGACCAGGACGCCTCCGTCACGGACGGCGAGGTCGTAGTCCTTATTGCCGGTTTGCAGGTATTGGGTGGCTTGCCCGGAGATGTCCAGGGTGCCGCTGCCTGCCAGCGTGCCGGAGAAGGTTCCGGAGGAGGTTGTTGCCGAGGAGATGGAGAGGCTGCCTCCGTTCATGGACAGGGTGCCGCTGCCGGAGAGGCTGCTGATGGTGCCGGATTCCGTTCCGGAGAGGGCCAGCGTGCCGTCGGCGGTGACTGAGGTTCCGTCCAGCCGGGCTTCTCCGCCCAGGGCCAGTTCCGCTCCTTCCTGGATGCGGAGGGTGCCGGTTCCGGTGATGGAGCCGTCGTTTATTTCGCCTGTTCCGGTCAGGTTGAGAGTTCCCTGGATGGTCAGGGAGCCTCCGGCTTCCGTGCCGGTGATGGTTCCGACTTCGGCGTTGCCGTTAATGGTCAGGCCGCCTCCTTCCAGAGTGAGGGTGTCCAGGGTGTTTGACGCGCCGTTGAGGACGATGTTTCCTTCACGCAGGGCGAGGGTTTCCACGTCCATCGTTCCTCCGACCGTCAGCGTCCCGGTTCCTTCCTTGATGAAGGCGACGTTGTTGCCTCCCGTGATGCTGCCGCCCATGACGGTGTCCTGGCCGGCCGGGTCGATGTCGTCTTCTCCCGTCGTCATTTGTTTGTTGTTGAGGATGACGACGGCCGTGCCGTCTCCGGTGTTGTTGACGACCAGGCTGCTGCCCGTGGCTCCCATCAGGTTGTTGATTTTAGCTCCCTGTCCGTCGGATTCGCCCGGGGCTCCGGCCAGGTTGACCGTCAGGGTCTGGCCGCCGCCGATGACGACGCCGGCGTAGCCGGAGAGCGTTTGATAGGAGTTGACTTCATGGGCGTTTCCTCCTTCCTCCTGCACGCGGTAGAGGCCGGTGGCCGCTCCGCTGAGCACCAGGCTGCCTCCGTCCGTTCCGGTGACCCGGATGCCGTAGTTGGACAGAAGGTCGGTAGTGAAGGCGATGTCGCCCAGGTTGCCGACGGTCAGCGTTCCGCTGGTCAGGGTCAGGTAGCTGGAGGAGTCGTCGGTTTTGTGGTCCAGCAGAAGGTTGACGACGGCGTCGTTGCTCAGGTCCAGCGTCAGCCCTTCCCCCTCTATGGACAGGTTCGGGTCGCTTCCCGTTCCGCTGCCGTTGCTGATGACGGCGCCAGACGCCTGCGTGTCCTGGCCGATGTTTTCCGTTCCCAGGGCGATGGTCAGTCCGTCCAGGCCTCCTTCTCCTACGGTTACGGTTCCGCTGACTCCGGTGAGACGGGAGCCGGAGGCGATGTTCCACGTTCCTTTCATATGGCTGCCGCCGGCGCCGGAGAGGTTCAGGCTGCCTTCCGAGATGGTGATTCCTTCCGTGGTTCCGTCAAGGATGGTTTCCGCTCCTGCCGCGTCCGCCCCGAGTGTCAGGGTTCCCGCTCCCGTTTTGGTCAGGGACGGGCTGTCGGTCAGCGCGTAGATGGTGGCCGAGGTTCCTTCCTGCGCGATATTGATTTCATCAAACCGGGTGAAGGTGACGTTTTGGAAGTCCCCGGTTCCAAAGGTTCCCTTGAGTTCCAGCGTCCTGTTTCCTTCTACCGCCGCTCCGGCGCTTCCGCCGATGGTGATGCCGCCTTCTTCTCCTTCCTCCCCAAAGATGCTTCCTCCCGTCAGCGAGACGTGGACTTCGCCTCCTACCGTGCCACAGTTGCCCGCCCCGTAGATGTCTCCCAGGTAGGTGCCCTGTCCAAGGGTGACGGTGATGTTGCCGCCAATGCTGACGGGCAGGGCTGTGGGATCTTCCGCCGTCCACGTGCTTCCTCTCCAGGAGCCGCCCACGATTTTGCCCGTGAAGGTGGAGCCTCCGTCAATGGAGACGCTGGTGTTTCCGTTGGTGGTCAGCGTCGTGCCGTTGCCCCAGTTCCAGAAGGAGCCGCCCATGATGTCTCCCGTGAAGGTGATTCCTTCTTTTCCGCTGATGGAGACGCTTGAGTTTCCTTCCACTTTTTGTACGGCTCCGTTGCCCTCGGATTTCGTGTTTGCGTAACTGCCTCCATAGATGTTTTTGACGAAGTTGTTGTGCCCTTCCGTGCCGGAGAGTTCCGCATCGCCTACATTAATCGTTACCGAGGTGTTGCCCTGGATGGTCGTTCCTGAAGTCTGGTTGGCCGTCCACGCGCTTCCGCCCGTGATGAAGTTTTGGGCTGTGACGTTGCCGAAGTCTCCCAGGTTGACGGTCGCGCTGTTGCTGTGCTGGATGTTGGTGACCAGGACGCTCGTGTTTCCTGTGATGGTGGTGACGGCATTGTGGGAGGAGGTGCTTCCTCCGATGATGGCTCCCGCCACGATGGCGTTATCCTTGACGGTAACGTTGGTGTTTCCCGTCAGGGTAGTGCTTGCTCCCTTGTTGTTCCCGCCGATGACGTGTTCCGCCGTGGCGTTTCCAGAGATCTGCACATGGGTGTCCCCAGTCAGCGTGCTGGTCTGGAGGTTGGTGCCCCATTCATTGGTGACACCTCCGGCGATGATGCCGAATGCTCCTCCGTTGATGTCCATCCAGATGTCCCCCTGGTAGTTGAGGTTGCCGGACGGCAGGGTCGCCCCGCTGTTGTATACCCCGGACAGGTTGATTTTGGTTCCGCCGGTGTTGGTGATTTGATAGACTTTGTCCCCGCTGGTCGTCAGGGTCCCGTTCAGATATCCCAGGCTGACGTTGGCCGCACTCCCCTCCCCAAGAGCCAGCGTAAAGGCGTTCTTGACCGTTTCTTCCAATTCCCCTCCTTCTCCCGCAGATACCCACGTCACGCTGGATATCGCCCCGTCTTCTATCGTCAGCACGCTGCCTTCTATTCTATATTGCCCTGTATCTAAGCCCGTAACGGTAAAATTCGTACCGAGGTTGCTTCCTAAATCAAACGTGTATCCCTGTTCTCCCTCCACCAGGCTGTCAAGCGCGCCGCCGATGTCAATGGTGCCTGAAGTGAAAGTTACATTTTCCTTGGTAAAGGAGGATCCGGATTCCGTATAGGTTAGCTTGGCTCCGTCAATGGCTGCGTTTTTCAATACGCCGGTGCCGTTCATGTTCAGAACGGCATTTGCCCCCAGAGTGGCGGAGGTGAAATCCAGCGTTCCTCCCGCCATGGTGATTATTCCGGAATAGGCCAGGGAAGAATTATTGATTTTCAAGATGCCACCTTGGGCCGTGATATTCGCGTTGATGACGGTTCCCGTCAGGTTTTGCGTACCTGTTCCGGCCATAATCAGATTTATTCCTCCCGTGGGAGTAGTGTTGCCGTTTACTCCGGAATGCTGCGTGGTTGCCCCGATACTTCCCCCATACGTGTAATTTCCGTTACCCGTTAGGGTAAGATTCGCTCTGGAGGAATTAGCCGACTGGACGCGCCCCTTATGTGTTCCGCTGAAGCCGTCGGCATCATTTAAACCGGCCAGAGAGGCAGCATTGGAAATTTGCAACGTCAGGGCGCTGGAACTTTGATTGATTGAGCCTGACAAATCTACCGTTGCGTTGGCGAGAGCCGTTCCCGTAATCTGGAGAATGGCGCCGCCGGGCTGCGTCCCCTTCTGGGAAAGGATAATGTTTCCGGAAAAACTGCTTTCTTGGGAACCAAGCACAAACTTGGAGGCATAGCCGGCATTGCCGTTAGCCGCTACCAGCGTTAAATTTCCTTCTCCGGCAAATGCCCCGTTCAAATTGATGGTACAGCCGCCGTTCGCATTCTGATTAATGGTAAACGAGGAGCCTGCCCCGATATAAAGTCCTGTGGAATAATTGTTGTTTCCTGAATTTACATCAAGGTTGACGGATTGGCTCCCAGTAACTGAAAACTCATTGGCGGGTTCATTGTTATTAAAGGTGGAGTCCGCTCCCCATGCGGGGGATTCAGATGTTGGGACGGCCAGGGAAACACTGGTGTAACAAGCCAGAACAGCCGCCAGCAGGGTAATAGGCAGATGGAGACGCATTGCAAAAATGTTAGATGTTAATTTTTTATGTATATAACGGATTGAAAATTCG
>OHDZ01000475.1_pt1 | contig 16029 bp, 9 predicted proteins | sample 1567161 | NCBI WGS metagenome assembly OHDZ01 (sample SAMEA3879525, study PRJEB24766) | human gut metagenome | biome: human-associated habitat; feature: feces | place: USA | collected 1985/1987 | reverse complement strand
TATTACATTAACAAATAGTAAAGTAATTATTGACAAACAGTAATTGAAGTAGGAAAATAGTATATATGAAAATCTATATTTAAAGGGAGAATATCATGAGAAAACGTATAAAGGATGAAAGAGGAGCTATTGTTGTTGAGGCAACGATTTCGTTTACTGCCTTTATTTTCCTGTTGTACATCATCTATTCGATAGTTGATATATGCTACATACAGGCAAAGATGAGCATAGCGTTAAACAGTGCGGCGACAGATATCTCGCAGTACTCCTATCTGTATTATAAGTTTGGTATTGATTCGGTGGACAATGCGGCAAGCAATGCGGCTTCAAGCAGTAGGGCATTGGCAAAGCATACATTAAAGGGTATGGATGAGCTAATGACGGGAATATCGGATATGGATAGCAGTTTGTCAGATATAGAGAATGGCTCTTCTGATTTTGAAAGTCTAATGACCGCTTATGATGAGACAAAGGGTGGAGCATCAGATTTGGCTGCCAATATTAATGACTATGGAGATGCTTTGGCAGAAGATCCTATGGGCTTTGTAAAGGGTATGGGTATGCTTGCATTGAATGAGGGTTCGTCTGCAGGCAAGTCATATCTGGCACAGTCTATGGGAAGAGCTTTTATGAAGAAGAATCTTAAGGATTCAAATGGTGGGGATGTCAACGCTTTTTTGAAACAGTATCATGTAAAGGATGGTCTGGATGGGCTTTCGTTTGCTGGCACGGAATTTTTGGTATCAACGGATGGCAAATCAAGTAATGCCCTAAGGTTGACTTGCTCATATGATGTGAAGGTTGTCAATCTGCTTAATACAGATATCACCATCAGATTTTGTCAGAGTGCATCAACCGATGTGTGGGGCAAGGGAGTTAGTGCGAAAAAATAGGTGGATTAGGAATTATGAAAACAAATGATATTTTAATGATACTCATTTCAATTATTCTATGTGGAGTGAGTATCTATATACTGATCAGAAATAAAGAAAAAAAGAGTAAAAAGCTTATTGTCTATTGTATTATAGGTATGTTTCTTGTCATGATAGATGCTTGTATGCTTCAGTTCTTTTATCACGATAATGCAATTTATAAGAATTTTAGGATGATAGCACTTCTTTCAATTATGGCATCTGTTGCATATGTTGATTTCACGGAGCTAAGGATTCCAAATGAATATATTATTACAGGACTTGTATACTGGGTGTTAAGTATATTTGTTGAGCTGATATGTGGCAGTCAGTTTATTGTTGCCAATATCATTTCTTCGCTTATTGCAGCGGCAGCCCTGTTTATAGCTTCTTTGCTTTGCAAGATATGTATCAGGGGGTCGATTGGCGCCGGGGATATAAAGCTGTTTGTGGTTATGGGGCTATTGCTTGGGCTTGATGGAATATGGAGCGCCATATTTTTATCTCTTGTTTTATCATTTATCACAGCAATTTATTTTCTTATTACAAAGAGAAAAGGCAAAAAGGATGCAATGGCATTTGGTCCGGCTCTTGCTATAGGAACGTGGTTATCAATATTTTTGACTGGAATGTAGAGGATATACAATGAAGAATTATAAATTTTTAGTACCTATATTGCTTGTAGCATTGTTAGGAGGATCTGTATATAAAACATATAGTGACAGAGAAAAAATTAATAAACAATATGATAATGATATAACTCAGGCCAGACAGAATAGGAAGCTTGAGGTTTATGTGAATGCAGAGGAGGACTATCTTGATGCCTTAAAGCTTAAAGATTCAGCAAAGCTTCGGGCAGAGCTGGGAGAGATGTATATAGAAGCGGAGGATTTAAGAACAGCTGCCAAATGGGGAGAGTCTCTCATAAGTGAATATCCAAAGGAACAGGTGGGATATGAGTTTTTGATTCAGGTGTATTTGGAGCAGAAAGACTATGCCTCATGTTTCAGGATAAAGGATGAAGCGGATGGACTGAAAATTTCATCAAAGAAGATTGAAGAGATTATTTCAGATATCAAATATGAGTATTATCTCGAAGGTGAATATGCACAGGTAGAGGAGTTCAGTAATGGTTATGCAGCAGTAAAGAAAGAAAAAAAGTGGGGCTATCTGAACAGCAAAGGACATCGTGTAATAGAATCCGAATTTGAAGAGGCGGGAGCGTTTGCTAAAGAGGTTGCACCTGTTATAGATGACAAAGGCAGGGCATTTTATATAGACAACGAGGGCAACAGAAAGATAGTCATTGATTTTGTCGACAATATTGAGAAACTGGGATATATGTCAATGGATAATATTTTTCCTGTAAATGATGGCAAAAAATGGAGCCTGTACAATTTGGACAGCAAGAAAAAGATAGCTGGTGACTATGATGAGGTTTCAGCCATGGGAAATGGAGTAGCAGCTGTCAAGTCTGATAATAAATGGAGTCTTATTGATACCAAGGGAAAGAAAGTAACAAAAGATAAATATGATTCGGTTGTTATGGACAGTAAAGGAATAGTATGTAGAAACGATAGGGTATTTGCAAAGCAGAATGGATATTATTATTTATTTGATTCTAAAGGCAATAAGGTTGTAAAAACTAAATTTGATGATGCACGGCTATTTGCAGATGATGGATATGCCGCAGTATGTGTGGACGGCAAATGGGGATTTGTTGATAAGGATGGTAAACAGATGATTAAGCCTCAATTTAATGAGGCTCATAGCTTTTCAAACGGATTGGCGGCCGTCAGATTTACAAATGGCTGGGGCTATGTGGATGAAAAGGGTAATAAAGTCATTGCGACAGGATTTGATGATGCGTGCGATTTCAATGAACAGGGCAAGACATTTGTTAAGACGGATGATAAATGGCAGGTTTTGACACTATATTTATACAATCATGAATCATAGAACAAAGGAGACAAAGGCATGAGTTTTACATATGAAAATCAAGGAAACAATACTTATCTGGTATATAAAATAGGAGCTTCGGATAATGTGGATACAATGAGCCTTGGAATGATTACTAATAATAAGATAGATGGAATTGTTCCGACTCTGTTCACCCAGTCAGATACTGATAGATTTATTAAATATAATATTTCTGCAAAAGTGTCAGCAAAAGAGTTTTTATCAGGAGTTGTAAATAAGAAGAGATTACTAGGTGTGTTTATCAGCGTATTAAAGGCAATTAAATCAACAGAGGAATATATGATTGATGCGAGAAGCCTGTTGATTGATTTGGAACATATCTATGTTGATGTGTCAAAGTGTGATGCAATGCTGGTATGTCTTCCTTTGGTCAGACAGAATGAGTCTGTTAATATTCCTATGTTTTTTAAGCAGATAATGTTTAGTACACAGTTTGACCAAAATGAGAATTGCGATTATGTTGCACAGATTATTAATTATCTGAATAGTACACCTGTATTTTCTGTGGATGCTTTTGAAAAGCTCTTGATGGATATAGATGCTGATAATTTAAATATTGCAGCTTCAAAGGCTGTTGTTGGTCAGCAAAAACCGGTTCAACCACAGAGCCAGTCACAGAGTCAGCAGCCTAAACCTATGCAGCCTGCTATGAATCAGCTAAAGAATGAACAGGTACAGACAAATATGCCATCTCAGGGGAAAATGCAATCACAGCGTGAAACACAATCAGCAAATAATGTGGTACAGCCTAATCAGGTGAATTTTGCAGTACCTAATATGAATCCACAAAACCAGAATAGAATTAATAATAATGTGCAGATGGGGACGAATATTTCAGGTACATATGTGGAAACAACAAGTGAGAAGCAGATGTCCATGTTTGGACTTTTGACACATTACAGTAAAGAAAATAAGCAGATTTACGAGAGACAAAAAGCCCAGAGAAAGGCTCAAAAGGAAGCAGAAAAAAACGGAGTAGCAATGCCTGGTCAAAATGTGAAGGCATCAAATGCTTCATTCGCCATCCCAGGCCAGCCACCACAGCAGCGTCCACAGCCTGCACAGGCACAGCCACAAAATGTAATGCCACAGCAGCCTCAACAACAATTTGTACAGCCACAGCGACAGTTCACACAGTCAAATCAGCCACAGCATCAGTTTGCACAGCCGCAACCGATGCCACAGGCACAGCAAAAGCCGGCGCAACAGGTTCAGCCACAGCCGGTGCAGAATCAAAATGCAAATACAGGCATGACCGGAAATCCATCAGTTCCACCACAGATTTTGGAGAACATGACAAAGGCCGGTAATTTTGGAGAGACTACAGTGCTTGGAGTCGGTTCAGAGGCTGGAGAGACCACTGTTTTGGGAACATCACAGGCTCAGATTATTAAGCCTTATCTGCTTCGAATAAAGAATAATGAGAGAATAGAACTCAACAAGCCGGTATTTAGAATAGGAAAAGAAAGAAGCTATGTGGATTATTTTGTGAGTGACAATACAGCGGTCAGCAGAAGCCACGCAAATATCATTAACAAGGACAATGAGTTTTATATTGTTGATACCAATTCAACAAACCATACATATGTGAATGGTTCAATGATTCAGAGCAATGTGGAGACTAAAATCGAGCATGGAACGAAAATCAGACTGGCGAATGAGGATTTTGAATTTTTCATGTACTAATAAAAAAATCACAGGATAAATATTACATATATTGAGGAAATGGCATGGATTACGAAATTGCAGCCCAGACAGATGTGGGAACAGTCAAGAAAACAAATCAGGACAGCATAATGATGAAACGTATTTTTACCAATCTTGGGAATATGGTTTTTGCAGTATTGTGTGATGGTATGGGAGGTCTTGCGAAGGGTGAGCTTGCCAGTGCTACGGTCATAAGAGCATTTGATAAGTGGGTCAACGATGATCTGCAGATGATTTGTCAGAATGGACCCGGATATATTAAGGATTCTGTAATAAGGGCACAGTGGGAGAGTATAGTAGCAAATCAGAATCAAAAAATCAAACAGTATGGAGCAGGTCAGGGCGTTAATCTTGGAACCACTGTAGTAGCACTTCTTGTCACTGACAGGAGATACTATCTGATGAATGTTGGGGATTCAAGAGCATATCTTGTAAATGATAAGCTCATACAGCTTACAAAGGATCAGACGTTTGTAGGTAGAGAGATAGAGCTGGGTCATATGACAATAGAGCAGGCTAAAACAGACCCACGCAGAAATGTACTTTTACAGTGTGTGGGTGCTTCTGAGATTGTTAATCCTGACATGTTTTTTGGAGATGTGCAAAGTGGTACGGAGTTCCTTCTTTGTTCGGATGGTTTCAGACATGAGATTACATCTGATGAGATTTATCAGGCAATCAGACCATCATTTATGACAAACAGGGATGTGATGAATAGGCAGCTTCGTTCTCTGATAGAACTCAACATGCAGCGTAGGGAGAGAGACAATATCACAGCAGCGCTGATTAAGGTACAGTAGGAGGAAAGTTTATGCTTGAGATTGGTTCTCTTGTTGATGGAAAATACAAGATACTGAATGAAGTGGGCCATGGTGGAATGAGTATCGTCTACCTGGCTATGAACGAAAAAGCAAATAAGCAGTGGGCTATTAAAGAGGTACGAAAAGACGGTGTAAAGGATTTTGAGGTTGTGAAGCAGAGTCTTGTGGCTGAGACAGACATGCTAAAAAAACTTAATCATCCTTATCTGCCGGATATTGTGGACGTCATAGAGGATGACGACAGATTCCTGATCGTCATGGATTACATACAGGGAAATTCACTTAGCAAGGCTATTGAAGAGTATGGCGCATTGCCTCAGGATGATGTGATTCATTGGGCTAAGCAGCTGTGCGATGTACTTGGATATCTGCATTCACAGAATCCACCTATCATATATCGTGACATGAAGCCTGCCAATATTATGCTTAAACCTGATGGCAATATCACTCTTATTGATTTTGGAACAGCAAGAGAGTTTAAAGAAAAAAATCTGGCTGATACGACATGTCTCGGAACTATGGGATATGCAGCTCCGGAGCAGTTTGGAGGAATGGGACAGACGGATGGCAGGACAGATATTTATTGTCTTGGTGCTACACTATATCATCTGGTTACAGGAAAGAACCCATGTGAGCCACCTTATGAAATCAGGCCGATCAGAGAGATAAACCCAAGTCTGTCAGGTGGTCTTGAAAGAATCATTTTAAAGTGTACACAGCCTAATCCGGCTAACAGATATCAGAATGCGGCAGAGCTGATGTATGCTTTGGAGCACTATGATGAGATAGATGATATATATAGAAAAAAACAAAAAAGAAAGCTTGCAGCTTTTATCACTACGTCGGTAATTACAGTGATTTTGGGAGCAACCTCTATATGGGGATATGTTTCAGCCGAGAATAAAAAAAGTGAAAACTATGATAACATTCTGAAAACGGCAGATACTTATGAGGACTATTACAATGCGATAATTACAGACCCTACCAGAACAGATGCATATCTGAAGCTGAATGATATGCTTACAAGTGATTTTGTATTGGACAAGGATGAGGCAAACATACTTACAAAGATACAGGTCGGACTGGATAGAAAAAACAGTGATGGATATTCGCAGACGTATGATGTGCTTTCGGATTTGAAAAAGAAAAATCCTGACGGATATCAGGAGGTCTGCTATCAGTATGGTGAGAGCTTTCTTTTCTACTATGATATAAATGTGGAAAAGGACAGATATGCCAATGCCGCCAAGTGGTACAAGGATGCTGTGCAGAAATATCCTGTTGCACAGATATATTGTGATATTTCCGATTGTCTGGATCTCATAAGTCAGTATGGTGGAGCAAAGGTTAAGCAGACAGAGAAGATGTATGATGAGTATGCAAATCTTTGGAAAAAGGTTACAGAGCTGGAAAAGGAATCGGAACAGTTTGACAGTGTGGATTCAAAGCTTCAGGTGTGGAATGAAGTAGATGATATTATAAACAACAATATTTCTCCGCTTTTGGAGGTGACATCAAAGGATGATGTGATTGCACTTTTGGATGCTATATCAGACAATTCGACTAAGGTTGACAAATCGGTTATTGCAGATGATATGAAGAAGCTTCAGGACAACATCGAGTCGACAAAGCAGAAGATAAACACGGTAAAGGAGGCTGAGAAAGAATGACATATGATATTTACAGGCTGATTTTTATCGTGGGTGCCATAGCATGTGCTGTAATGTTTGTGGTTTCAGTGATACTATTTATTACACTTAAAATTCCAAATGTAATTGGCGATTTAACAGGCAGAAATGCAAAAAAGGCAATTGAAAATATTAGAAAGCAGAATGAAGCCTCCGGTGGAAAAGCTTATAAGGCAAGTGCAGTTAATCTGGAAAGAGGCAGACTGACAGATAAAATGACTCCGTCAGGAAATCTACAAAGACGTGGAATCACAAGTGGTTTTGGGGTTCATACAGAAAAAATCAGCACGATGAAGCTAGAACAGCAGGCGTCTGTTGGAATGGATACAGATAATGAAAGTAATGAGACGATGGTTCTTGAACAGAATTACTCAAATGAGACAACAGTTCTCAGTCAGCAGAATGTTGGGGAAACAACGGTACTTTCATCACATATGCCACAGAATCCAAGCGAGACAACAGTTCTCAATCAGTTTATGGTATTAGAGGATATTACCTTTATACATACAGATGAAATAATTTAAAGCAAAGGAGTGAGTAGCATGAGAAAACGCATGATGGCCTTTTTAATGGCCCTACTTATGGTTGTCACCATTTTGCCGGCAAACTTCACGATAGTTGAAGCGAATGACACAAATGGTGCTATCTACCTTAAGGTGACAGGTGCTTCGGACTGGGCCAAGGCAGGTGATATCAAGGTAACTGTTACTGACAGTACCGGAAAAGAAGTTGACCAAAAGTTAGTGAAGACCAAAGTGGTTGAGGCACAAACTGATTCTGGAAATACAAATCCAGATAATACAAATCCAGATAATACCGATTCAGGTAATAACAATCCGGGTAATACTGATACCGGTAAGGATGACGCTGCTGGAAAGGATACTGAAAATACAGGCTCAGAAAGTGGCTCTGACAATTCAAATGAGCCTGCTGGACAGGCAGATGAACAGCAGGATGCTAAGCCTGTAGCAATCAATAGCATAAAAATTGATGTGACAGATCTTGTCAAGGACAGTAATTACTCTGTGGATATATCTTCTGATGGATATCTTTTCTGGAAGAAGGAATGCACCGCTGTGGAGGCTTCTGACAGTCCAGCTTATACAGAGGTTGCAATGGTTAAGGACACATATAAAGAGTTTGCTTTCTCCACAAATTTTAATGACTGGAAACTAGATACTACACCAATACTTGCTGTGAAAGGCGCGGATAATAATAGTGTTATTAAATATGCATCTTCAGATCAGGAAATTGCAGATGTTGATGAAACTACAGATGTAGTAAATATAAAGAAAGCCGGAAAAGTTTCTTTTACGGCTACACTATCTGTTGGTGATAGTTATAAGACAATCACACAGTCTGATGTAGCAATTGCAAAATTAGACCAGACACTTTCATTTACTGATGAAAATGCAGAGGTTTATGTAGGTGATGAGGTTGCAGCAGCTGCAAGCTCAAGTGCTAGTGATGCCGAAGGCAAAATCACTTATAGTGTGGTTAAAGGAGAAGATTACATCACACAGGATACTGATTTTGCAAACAATGGTAAATGGACTGCAAAGAGCTATAATAACAGTGCCGATGGAGTAGAAGTTACAATCAAGGCTGCTATTGCAGAGGATGACAGATATAACAGTGCAGAGAACACATATACTACAACAATAAAGCCATATGCTTACGGTGATTTTAGAACATATTGTGAGGTAGTTGGAACATCAAATACTGCTTCAGATGGAAACACCTGGTATTCAGAAGTGACCGGAATCAAGGCAAAAGATGGTTATAAAATCAAAGATTCTGATGGCAGCTTTGTAGAAGAAATTGCTATAGATGCCAATAATATCACACAGGGCGAAAATAAATTTTCTCTTGTTATCGTACAGGAAAAGAAGAAATCAGACAATGAAAATGTATCTTATATCAACGAGGGAACAGTAAGTGGAGCATACAACTATGATAGTGTAAATCCTACACTTTCTATTGCAAAGGATAATAATGCAGACTGGATAAACAAAGATGTGAAAATTACAGCTTCACCATCTGATGCTGGTTCAAAGATTGCGGCTGTTAAGTATACAGTGACAGATGAAAAAGATAAGCCGCTTCTTGAAGAAAAAACAGTTAATCCTAATGCTGATGGAAGCTATTTGATTACATTACAGGCAAGTAAATTTGCCAATAAAGAAATCAAGATAAATGTTACAGCATACGATAATGCAGGTCTGAAATCTGATACACAGACTCAGATAATCAAATTTGATACAGCACTGCCTAATGCGGAGTTGTCATTGAATAGTAATGAAGGTAAATATTATTTTACTGATAAAATATCTGTAGGTATCAGTGCTACTGATAATTTTTCAGGTATCGCTGGTATAAAAGCAGTTTATCTCACAGATGATGTGACAAGTGCTTCTGGATGGGACATTAAGAATATCGATTGGGATGCTGAAAATGTTCAAAATCTTAAAGCTGATGCTAAGAGTGTAACAATACCATTTGCAGATACCACAAATGCAGGAAATGTGTATGTCAAGGTAACGGATAAAGCAGGAAATGAAAAAGTCACATCACTTTCTGACGATAAAAAATTCCACTTTGATCATACTGCACCAACTGTAGTTATTGCATATTCTTCAGCTGATGAAAATACAACTAATGATAATTATTCACAGTTAAAGGATGGGGTAGAATACTACAACCATGACAGATATGCACAGATTACTGTAACAGATGCCTCTTTTAACAAAAATGCTACTCAAATTAAAGTAGCGGTTGATAATAAAAAGCCAGTAAATATATTAGATAACAAGGCAGAAGTACAAGGTGCTGCTATTGTAAAAACAGATGATGAAATCTGGACTGACAATAAAGATGGTTCATATACTGCAAAGCTTAAATTTACAGGTAATCATCTTTACAAAATTGAAGCTTCGTCAAAGGATTTAGCAGGAAATAAAACGCAAGAAAGCACTGTAGCTGATAGCAAATCAAAGGAATTCTATATTGATGAGCTCGCTCCGGTTGGAGAAGTCCAGTTCTCAACAGATAAAACAAATGCAATTGGTAACTGGTGGAAAATTCTATTAAACTCATTCCCTGCAATATCTATTTTTAAACAAAATCAGTTGAATATTGTAGGTAGTGTGACTGACAAAACAACCGGAAATTCCGGCATATGGACAGTCAGCTATTATGTTAATAAACTGGATACGGATACAGTTTTAAAAGAGCAGCAGTTAAACGGTTTATCTGCTGATAAATGGAAAGAAATTAAAATAAATAAATCAGATGATGAATACAGCTTTTGTGAGTCGTTAGACAAGTCCTATAATAAATATATAGTATATATAAAGATTGTAGATAACAGTGGAAATGTAAAATATATAAGTACAGAAGGTGCTGTAATCGATAACGAAGCACCTAAAATCACAGAAGTCAATATAGTAGATAGTGATAATCAGAAAAATAAGCTTGAAGACGAAAATGCAGATCTGTGGAAACAGTCAAATGTTTGTTTACAATTAAATGCTACAGATAATCTTTCCGGTATTGACAGATATGAGTATAAGCTTGCAAGACTGAATGATGATGGAACATATACTGATTTACCAAATACTACAACTGTCACGTTGCAAGGCTCAAATCTTGGAACCTTGAATTATTCAACAGTGTTTAGTCTTTTAAAAATTCGTGATTATGTAACCGATACAAAGGCTCTTAAGGCTACAATAACAGTTTATGACAGGGCTAATAACTCTTCAACAGTTGAAAAAATAATCAATATTGATAAACAGGCTCCAACAGTTACCATTACACGAGATAAAGTCAGCTCGACTTCTGATAATGGTAAAGGCTGGAATAAAGATACCTTGACTTATACTGTTGTGGCAAAGGATGCAACAAGTGGTATTAAGGCAGAAAATGAAAATCCGGTTGTTAATTATTATATTTACCTGAATGGCGAGAAAAAGGAAACCGGAAAGGTAAATGTTATTGACAAGAAATTAGATGCTTCCGGAGCTTATACAGAGGTTGTAGGAAATATAACTATTTCAAAAGATAAAGCTTATGATTCCAATAATTTAACTATTGACGTAGATACTGTAGATGTAGCTGGAAATAAGTCTGTGTCATCAGCTGATACAACGGTTACAGCAAAGTATGATTTTACAGCTCCGACTGCAAAATTGGAGTTACAACGTGGAGTTGATGGTGATAAGTGGTTTACCAATGGTGCTGTATTCACTGTTACTGCACAGGACAAGACTTCAGGAATTGAAAAAGTAGGCTATACAATCAAAAAAGCAGATGGAACTTATGTTGAGGGAAGTGCTGATGCTCCGGTAGAATTAATAACCGGTGTTGAAAGTGATGCAAAAGAGTATACAAATAGTATTAGCATACCTGATATGGCTGATTATGATACTGATAATTTGACAATCACAACATATACATATGACTTTGCCGGAAATAAGACAGAGTGTAGTCAGACAATTAAGCTTGATACAACAAACCCTACTGCTGATTTGACAGTAAATGCTGGTGCTAACCAGGATGGCTGGTTTAATTCCGGTGCAACACTTAGTGTAAAAGCATCAGATGCGACATCAGGTGTTGATAAAGTAGATTATATTGTAAAAGCCAGCAAGGATTCAAACGAAAATCTGACAAGTGGTACATTAACTGCAGATACATTGCAAAAATCAGATAATGGTGATTTGACAGGAACGATAACAATTCCGAAAGATGCATATTATGATTCAAAGAATCTTTATGTTAAAACTACAACGTGTGACAAAGCAGGAAACTATACAATATGTTCACAGGCAATCAAATCTGATACAACACATCCTACAGCAGGTATAAGTCTTGACAAGGAAATGAAAAACAGTCTTAGTGACAAGGCAGACTTTGATGGTGCAAAGCATTTCTACAATAGAGATGTGAAGCTTAATGTAACAGCAAATGATGCTACATCAGGAATCAAATCAATTAAGTACTATGTAACTGCTGCCGGAGATGTACCTACAGAGGAAACCTGGGCTGATACAACAAATAAAGATGTTAATAGTATTCTCTCGGAAAAACAGGCAGGAACAAATGACAAGCTGAATATTCCGATTACAATATCGGATAAGTTTGCCAATTCAGCAGATAATCTCGGTGCAATTAATATCTATGTTCAGGTTATAGACACAGCAGACAATGAGACAGTTGTCAGCCTGAAGGATGATGAGAAAGATGAGACATTCAGGATTGATACAACAAAGCCGGAGATTAATGTAGAGTATGCCTCTGAGAAGGATGCATACAGTGTAGTTGATAGTGCTGAGTATTACAATACAGAGCGTACAGCTAAAGTATCGGTTAAGGAAAACAGTGTATTCTTTAATCAGAAGCTTGTAAATATCTGGGTATCAGAGGATGGCGGAAAAGAAGTTGATATCAATAATAGTGATAAGCTTCCAGATGGTATCGTAAAGGATAGTGACTGGACTCTTGGAGCCGGAAAGGATGCTGTAAGTACACTTACTATTAAGTTTACCAATGATCATAAGTATACTATCCGTGTAGAAGCACAGGATTTGGCTGAGAATAAAGCTGATGGATACAAAATCAATAAATCTAATACATTTATTATTGATAAGAAAAATCCAACAGGTAACATGAAGTATAATTATCTGTCACAGGGAACTGACACTACATGGACGTCATTTGCAGATTGGAAGAATATCTTAAATGGTGGCAAATACGAGATTTCGCGTTTCTCTAAGGGAAAGATGTATGTTTCAGGTAGTGTAAGAGATGAATTCAGCGGAGTAAAAGAAGTAAGCTACAACGTTTCAAACAAGGATGGTGTATTTGCGGATGTGTCAGGAGTTACATCATGGACACCGATGAAATCAACCGGTAAGGATGGCTCATATGCTATCAGTTTACCGGAAAATGACATGAACTATGTTGTCTATCTGAAGATTGTAGATTATTCAGGAAATGTATCATATGTCAGCACAAATGGAGCAGTGCTTGATACACAGGCTCCAAAGATTAATGTAACACTTCCGACTGATATCAATGGCATCTACGCTTCAAATGTAAATGTTGGCGTGTCAGTATCGGACAATGCAGCAACAGGTGTTGTTTCAGGTATCAGAAGTGTATCATACAAGGTAACAAGCCTGGGTCAGCAGACACAGACAGGAGATTTGTATACATACACTGCAACAGCAGGAAGCCTGAATGATCTGACTAAGTCAGTATCAAGAAATTTCACAGTTGATGCGGGATTAAACAACAGTAATGATGTACAGATCGAAGTGACAGCTGTTGATAATGCAGGAAACACTTATAAGACAACAAATGTAATCAAGATTGATATCACGGCGCCTACGATTGAAGTAAGCTATGATAATAACAGTGGAGATACAACATTTGGAGATGATACTTACTTTAAGGAGTCAAGAACAGCAACAGTTAAGGTTACTGAGCGTAACTTTGACCCTGCAAAGGTAATCCCTGTAATAGAGGCCAGTGCCGGAGGTGTTCCTTCTATATCAGGATGGACTACAGTTGGTGGCTCTGGAAACGGAGATGACACAGTTAATATTGCTACAATATACTATGGAAACGATGCTGATTATACCTTCAATATTTCAGCAGAGGATATCGCAGGAAACAAGAGCGGTGAGGTCAATTATGGCAACTCACTTGCACCTACAAAATTTACTGTAGATAAGACTGTTCCGGTGATTTCAGTAGCATATGATAATAATAATGCAGCAGAGGCTGGCTTTTATAAGGAGCAGAGAACTGCTACCGTGACAATTCAGGAGCACAATTTTGAGACAAGCAGAGTTGTCCTAACAATGAATGCGACAGACAATGGAAATCCTGCTTCAGCTCCTACAATAAGCGGCTGGTCAGGAAGCGGTGATACACATACGGCAACAATCAGTTTTGCATCAGACGCTGTTTACACATGGACACTTGCATACACAGACAAGGCAGGAAACAAGGCAAATGACCTTGAGAATCAGAGCTTCTGCGTTGATCTTACAAAGCCTGCCATAACAATAAGTGGAATAAATCCTAATTCAGCAAACAATACTGATGGAAATATTGGTTTTGCTATTGAATGCACAGATACCAACTTTGGCACATTTACTCCGGTACTGACAGCTGTAGTATATGAGAATGGTTCTTTTGCAACAAAAGAAATCGAAGGAAGTGCTTCATCCGTTGGAAATGGAGAGAGAATTGAGTATGGAAACCTCGAGGAGGATGGAATGTACTCACTCAGATGTGCAGCTGTAGACAAGGCTGGAAATGCTTATGATACTGTAAATATTGTTGATGAAGATGGAGTATCTTCAACTGTAAACTTACAGGATGGAGATAATCTCATTGATTTCTCTGTCAACAGAAATGGCTCAACATTTGCATTAAATGATTACTCAATGGATGTAGTTAATGACTATTATGTTCAGGAGACCTCAGAGGATATCATATTCTACGAGACTAATGCTGATGAACTCTTAAACTACAATATCAAGCTTAATGGCAATGCCCTTAAGGAAGGTAACGACTACAAGGTAACAGAGTCAGGAGGAGACGGAAGCTGGTACAGATACGAGTATGCTGTAAATAAATCACTTTTTGATGATGAAGGTGAATACAATCTCGTTGTTGAATCAGAGGACAAAGCCACATCAATGGCATATAGTGATTTGAAAAATGTTTCAGCTGATTTTGTAATTGATAAGACAGCTCCAACTTTCACAATCAGTGGAATTGAGGAAGACGGTAATTACAGAGGAACATCACAGAACGTAACTCTTGTTCCTACAGATGATGGAGGAAAGCTTGGACATGTCAAAGTTACAATACTTGACAAGGATGGAAAAGAACAGAAAGTCATTTCTGATATGTCAGGCGATGAACTTACAAAGTACCTGAATGGAAATGATGGAAAGATTAAATTTAAGGTACCGGAGGGCGTAAATCAGCAGGTTGCAATACTTTGTGCAGACTGCTCCATCGGAACAGATGGTGGAACCAATACAACTGATTTTATTTACAAGGGTATAACAGTTTCATCAAACGCTTTCATTCTTTTCTTTGAGAACAAGCCACTGTTTTATGGTGTGCTGGGTGTAGTTGCAGCAGCAATAATCGCACCAACAGGTTTTGTAATCTATAAAAAGAAAAGAAAAACTAAAAAAGAAGCATCAGAACAGTAAATTAATGATCTGAATAGGAGCCGGTCACAAGATCGGCTCTTACTAAATAATTTGAGGGATGGACAAAGTAACACGTATATGCATAATACTAATCAATCACAAGCCCGTTACAACAAGGTATATCACACCAAGCCCCCAGCTTGAAAATATGCCGTACAGTATCACAGGACCTGCAATCCTGAATATCTGACAGCCTATGCCAAATACCTGCCCCTCCACCTGAAATTCACATGCGGATGAGCATACTCCGTTTGCAAAGCCTGTTATAGGAACGAGAGCGCCTGCGCCTCCCCAGTTTGCGAGTGGTGCATACAGGTTTAGCGCTGTCAGTATGCAGCTTATGAGAATTAAAATCATGCTGCACCAGGCAGAGGCTTCATCGCTGCTTAACCCAAAGTATTGTGTGCAGGTATTTACTATGAGCTGTCCGATAGTGCATATGATGCCACCGAGTATAAATGCCTTAAGCATGTTTGCGGAAAGGCAGTGAGTAGGTGTGACGCGCTTTACATATTTGTTATATTCATCATTTCGTTTTTCTTTTTGGTCAGTAGTCATGTTTTCAGACCTCCTTTTTTATAGGATGACCGTATTTTTTAAATGTATTCATATATTTGATTTGGGTATAGTTACTTATTAAAATTAAAGTAACTGTTCAGTACAGAAATATGCGGTACCG
>OHDZ01000450.1_pt1 | contig 16889 bp, 10 predicted proteins | sample 1567161 | NCBI WGS metagenome assembly OHDZ01 (sample SAMEA3879525, study PRJEB24766) | human gut metagenome | biome: human-associated habitat; feature: feces | place: USA | collected 1985/1987 | reverse complement strand
ATAAATTTTATGAAAACCAATCTAAGCTCTCAAATCACTCTCAACAGAGTCTCCCCCAGGTACTATAGACCTGAGAATGCATTTGAACGGTCGGTATTGACCCGACTGGAAAAAATCCCGACAGATATTTATGAGTCTGCGGAAGAAGGCGCCAACCAGATTGCCCTTGACATTGCACAGTTAATCCGTGACAAGCAAAAGGCGGGACGTTTCTGTGTCTTGGCACTGGCAGGCGGTAACTCTCCGCGCAATGTATATGCAGACTTGGTACGTATGCACCAGGAAGAGGGATTAAGTTTCCGCAACGTAGTCATATTCAACCTCTACGAATATTATCCATTAGCTCCCAATGCCATCAACAGCAACTTCAACGCATTGAAGGAAATGCTGATAGACCATGTGGACATTGACAAACAGAATGTTTTCACCCCCGACAGCACCATCGCCAAAGACGCCATCTTTGAATATTGCCGTCTTTACGAGCAGCGCATTGAAAGTTTCGGTGGCTTAGACATCGCTTTGCTGGGCATTGGCCGTGTAGGTAATATAGGTTTCAATGAACCGGGTTCACGCCTGAACTCTACCACTCGTCTGATATTGCTGGACAACGACTCCCGCAATGAAGCTTCCAAGATGTTCGGTAGCATTGAAAATACCCCCATCAGCTCCATCACCATGGGAGTAGCCACCATCCTCTCGGCAAAGAAAATATATCTGCTGGCATGGGGTGAGGAGAAAGCGCAAAAGGTGAAAGAATGCGTTGAAGGTCCGGTAACAGATACTATCCCTGCATCTTATCTGCAGACTCACAACAATGCACATGTAGCTATCGACTTGTCTGCCGCCGCCAATTTGACGCGTATCCAACGCCCCTGGCTGGTAACCTCCTGCGAATGGAACGACAAGCTCATCCGCAGTGCCATCGTCTGGTTGTGCCAACTCACCGGAAAACCCATTCTGAAACTGACCAACAAGGACTACAACGAAAACGGTCTGAGCGAACTGCTGGCATTGTTCGGCTCAGCCTATAACGTGAACATTAAGATATTCAATGACCTGCAACATACCATCACCGGATGGCCGGGCGGCAAGCCGAATGCTGACGACACCTATCGTCCTGAGCGTGCAAAGCCCTATCCAAAACGTGTGGTCGTATTTTCTCCGCATCCCGATGATGACGTTATCTCCATGGGAGGCACCATCCGTCGTCTGGTAGAGCAGAAACATGACGTGCATGTGGCTTACGAAACTTCCGGTAACATTGCCGTAGGCGATGAAGAAGTTATCCGCTTCCTGCACTTCATCAACGGGTTCAACCAAATCTTCAACAACAGCGAAGACCAGGTCATCAATGACAAATATACTGAAATCCGTAAATACTTGAAGGAGAAGAAAGACGGTGACATGGATACACGCGACATCTTGACCATCAAGGGACTGATTCGCCGTGGCGAGGCACGCACTGCATGTACATACAATAATATCCCTCTGGATCACTGTCATTTCCTTGACCTGCCATTCTACGAAACGGGCAAGATACAGAAGAATCCTATCAGCGAAGCAGACGTGGAAATTGTACGCAACCTATTGCGTGAAGTGAAACCCCATCAGATTTTCGTTGCCGGCGACCTGGCCGACCCGCACGGCACACACCGTGTTTGTACGGACGCCGTATTTGCCGCCATTGACTTGGAAAAAGAAGAAGGTGCCAAATGGTTGAAGGAATGCCGCATCTGGATGTACCGCGGTGCATGGGCCGAATGGGAAATCGAAAACATCGAGATGGCTGTTCCCATCAGCCCGGAAGAACTGCGTGCCAAGCGTAACTCTATCCTGAAGCATCAATCGCAGATGGAAAGCGCACCGTTCCTGGGCAATGACGAACGTCTGTTCTGGCAACGCAGCGAGGACCGTAACCGCGGAACAGCTGCCTTGTATGACAGCCTCGGACTTGCTTCCTATGAGGCGATGGAAGCCTTTGTGGAATACATTCCGCTATAAACGGATAAAATATTAACAATAGGATGAGATGTATTGCTCCGGCAATGCATCTCATTTTTTCATGTCTCAGCCTTCTTATATTCCCAAGGAATATTTGCAGATATAAAAACAATCAAATAATTTTGTTACTTATTTATCGAAACGACAAAACTTAAAAACAAACCCCATTATGAAAAAGTATGCTATCAACATCCTTGTCATTTTATTCCTACTCACACCATTTACATTGTTTGCAAATGGATGCCATGCCAATAACGACACCATCAAAGTATTGGCAATAGGCAACAGCTTTTCACAAGATGCAGTAGAGCAATATTTGCACGAACTGGGAGAAGCTGAAGGTATCACCATGATTATCGGCAATATGTTTATCGGAGGATGTTCACTGGAACGGCACGTACAAAACATACGCAACAACGCTCCGGCCTATGCCTATCGCAAAGTAGAGAAAGACGGGGAAAAAACAGAAACCCGGTCAATGACTATTGAGAAAGCACTGGCCGATGAGAAATGGGACTATATCAGTGTTCAGCAGGCCAGCCCTTTGTCTGGTATCTATGACAGCTACAAAGCTTCCCTACCTGAATTGGTTAACTATATTAGGGAACGAATTGGAAAGGAAACCGTATTAATGATGCACCAGACATGGGCTTATGCTACCAATGCCAACCACACCGGATTCAAAAACTATGACCAGAACCAAATGAAAATGTACACCAGCATTGTGGATGCAGTAAAGAAAGCCGCCAACCTGGTGGGTATCAAGAAAATTATCCCTTCGGGAACCGCCATACAAAATGCACGTACCTCCTTTATCGGCGACCATATGAATAGGGACGGATACCACCTTGACTTAACCATAGGCAGATATACAGCTGCCTGCACATGGTTTGAGGCATTGACCCATCGGAATGTAACAGAAAACCCATATTCTCCCGAAGGAATAGACCCAATCCATAAGAAAGCAGCTCAAATGGCTGCGCACAACGCCATCCTCTATCCGGACAAAGTTACGGAACTGACAGAACTGAAAAAGATTGCCGATTAATGCTTTTTAATTCTTAAGACTTACTTATATGTCTGCAAAATAATAAAAAGAAAGTAACCCGCTCATCAGTGAAGCTTTCTTTTATGTACTTTTGCACGCACCACCGTCTGGTAAAAGCAGATATTGGCAACTTCAATATTTCATCAGTATGAAAAAACTTATCCTAACCGGCATATGGCTCTTGTGTGGATTCCTCCTTCCGGCACAAGAACTAGAGCAGAATGTGGAAGAACGCCTCCAGACATTCTTTAGGGAATACACCACCCATACGGCCAACATCGGTACCTGCAAGCTGGATAGTTTCCGCATTGACTTCCGGAAGAAGAAATTGCTTGTCTATACAAACGAGCGCTTTGCCTACCAGCCTCTACGGCCTGAAACCGTTGATGCCATTTACCGCCATCTGGGACAAATCCTGCCAGGACCGGTGAACTATTTCGACCTCACCGTCTTTGCTGACGGGAAGAGCATCGAAGAGCTTATCCCCAACCTCTACCGGAAAGGGAAGAAAGACAAGGCACGTCTGTTCAGCCACCTGGAATACAAAGGTACCCCCTGGGTAACCCGTACCTCGCGCCCCTACGACATCACCCGCGGACTGGAAGGACGCCACATCGCCCTTTGGCAAAGCCACGGGAAATATTATATCAATGACAAGGACAAATGGGGATGGCAACGCCCGAGGCTGTTCTGCACTACAGAAGACCAGTTCACCCAATCCTTCATCCTGCCCTACCTCCTGCCCATGCTAGAGAATGCAGGAGCCAATGTATTCACTCCCCGCGAAAGGGACACGCAGAAGCAGGAAGTCATCGTAGACAATGACGGTAGCCTGAGCGGACATGGAGGACAAGGTTCCCTTTATCTGGACGTGAAAAGCCGGAAAGCACGTTGGGAACAGACCTTCCGACCCGGATTTGCCCAACGGAAACGAATCTATCAGGACAATGAAAACCCTTTCCTCTCCGGCACGGCACGCTTTGCCAAAACTGAAAAGAAGAAAGACAAGGCTTTTGCCGAATGGGTACCCGATATTCCGGAAACGGGAGAATATGCTGTATACGTATCTTACCAAACACTGCCGGGCAGCGTAAGCGATGCCAAATATCTTGTATTTCACAATGGAGGCGTCACGGAGTTCAAGGTGAACCAGCAAATAGGAGGCGGCACATGGGTGTACCTCGGCACATTCACTTTCGACAAAGGCCGGAATGACTATGGCATGGTGGTATTGAGCAACGAAAGCAAAGAGAAAGGCGTGGTCTGTGCCGATGCCGTCCGCTTTGGAGGAGGCATGGGCAACATTGCCCGCGGAGGACAAACCAGCGGCTTGCCCAGATACCTGGAAGGCGCACGCTACTTTGCCCAATGGGCAGGCATGCCCTATCCCGTCTATGGAGGCTATGAGGGAAAGAATGATATGAACGACGACATCAACGTACGTTCCCGTACAGTGAATTACCTTGCAGGAAAATCACTATTCAACCCGACGGAAGAAGGTTTGGGCATCCCCTTTGAAATGAGTATGGCCCTGCATAGCGATGCCGGTTTCAGTAAGGAAGATGAGATTATAGGCACTCTCGGCATTTATACCACCAACTTCAACAACGGCCGACTGCATGCCGGTACAGACCGCCATGCCTCCCGTGACCTTTCGGACATTCTGCTAACGCAGTTGCAGCGTGATATCCGCTCTACCTTCAACGTAGACTGGACACGCCGCAGCCTATGGAACCGCAACTACAGTGAAACACGCCTGCCCGCCGTCCCTTCCACCATCGTAGAACTGTTGTCGCACCAGAACTTCGCAGATATGCGCTTGGGACATGACCCTAACTTCAAGTTCACCGTCGGGCGTGCGCTCTATAAAGCCATTCTGCAATACATATGCAGCCAGCACGGCAGAGACTACGTTGTCCAACCCCTTCCCGTCAGCCACTTTGCCATCCGCTTCGGTCAAAAGAAGAATACTTTAGAGCTTTCCTGGCAAGGAGAGGAAGACCCGTTGGAGCCGACTGCCAAACCACGTGAATACATTGTATATACACGTATCGGTCGTGGAGGATTTGACAATGGCGTACGCGTCAGCTCCTCATCCCACACCGTAAAAATAGAACCGGGCATCGTCTATTCCTTTAAAGTAACCGCCGTAAACCGGGGTGGCGAAAGCTTCCCTTCGGAAATTCTTGCCGCCTACAAGGCAAAGCGTGAAAAAGGACAGATACTTATCGTCAACGGATTCGACCGCATCAGCGGGCCTGCCGTTATAGACACCCCCGATGCGGCAGGCTTCGACTTGTCACAAGATCCCGGCGTACCCTATCTCTATGACATCTCCCTCTGCGGCGCCCAGCAGAATTTTAGCCGGAAGGAAGCAGGACGACGTCTGGGAGAGAGCAGTGACGAATACGAAGGCATGAAAATCATCGGAAACACTTTCGATTACCCCTTCGTACATGGCAAAGCCATCCAGGCAGCCGGAAATTACAGCTTCGTCTCATGCAGCGACGAGGCTGTGGAAAAGGGCATCCTCTCATTAGAGGATTATCCGATAGTGGACTATATCCTCGGACTTGAGAAAGAAGACAATTCCAGCAATCCGGCACGCAATACCTACTACAAAACATTCTCCTCGCCCATGCAGCGCATACTGACTTCCTATTGCCAGTCGGGAGGTCATCTCCTGGTCAGCGGTGCCTATGTAGGCAGCGATATGGACAGCTCGCAGGGCAATAAAGAATTTATTCAGAATATCTTGAAGTACCGGCATGGCAACTCTCTGAAAACAGACGGGGACAAAATCGCTGTCCGGGGACTGGGGCATACCTTCACCCTTCCCCGCCTGCCGAATGAGCAAAGCTATCCGGTCACTTCCCCTGATTGCATCCTGCCCATGTCTCCCGCTTTTCCAGTCATGACCTATGCCATCGGCAACACACCCGCCGCCGTAGCCTATCAAGGCAGTGATTATCGCACTTTTGTCATGGGATTCCCTTTTGAAAGCATCCGGGAAGAAACATCCAGAAATGTAATTATGGCATCCATACTCCGCTTTCTCACCACAGATTACACAGATTAACACAGACAAAATAGCAATCCCTATAAATAATCTGTGAAAATCTGTGTAATCTGTAGTGAAAAAACTATCTTTGCTTCCATTAATCATTAAACATTAACCACTAAACATTAAACATCATGTACACTATACAAGCCAACCCCAGCGGAACCCGTAGTTTAGAAGTTTCTGAAGAGAATCTTGCCACCATCGAGAAATACGGCCTCTTCCGCCATCTCATCGACAGCAACGGTATTGTGGACGAAACCGTGCTCGACAAGTTGAAACTGAACATCCGCTCCCTCATCGCCGCGCAAGAGGAAGACAGCAAAGACCTGCTCGACCTCTGTATCGACGTTATCTATCACAACAACATGAAGGCCTTCGGACTACAACAGCTCATCAAGCTCTATCTGCAATGGCTTTCCCAACAAGACACCATAGAAGAAGAATAAATGAAAACCATCGACACCTGCGGACAACAGCATTACAGCCCTTTAATCCCTGCCATCAAGGCCATGTGCGAGGCCGGAAAAGGCGAGAAGCTGGAAATCATCATGGACGACGCTGCTGCCTTCAATGACATGAAAGAGTATCTTTCCGAACAGCAGATAGGCTTCCGTGAGATTTACGACGGAGAACGGATGACATTACAGTTTTTAATGTGCAAATGAAAGAATATCGCCTTACAGACTGGCTTCCTACTACCAAGAAAGAAGTGGAACTACGTGGTTGGGACGAATTGGATGTAATACTTTTCAGCGGTGACGCCTACGTGGATCACCCTTCTTTTGGAGCCGCTGTCATAGGCCGCATCCTCGAAGCAGAAGGATTGCGCGTAGCCATCATCCCCCAACCCAACTGGCGCGACGACTTGCGCGACTTCAAAAAACTGGGACGTCCCCGTCTGTTCTTCGGCATCAGTCCCGGCTGTATGGATTCGATGGTCAACAAATATACTGCCAACAAACGCTTGCGCAGTGATGACGCCTATACCCCGGATGCACGTCCGGATATGCGTCCGGAGTACCCTTCCATTGTATATACCCAGATATTAAAGAAGCTATTCCCCGATGTCCCCGTCGTACTGGGCGGCATCGAGGCAAGCATGCGCCGCCTGACGCACTATGACTATTGGCAGGACCGTGTACGCCCCAGCATCCTCCTCGACAGCGGAGCCGACTCACTCATCTACGGTATGGGAGAGAAACCGGTGGTGGAACTTGCGGAAAGGCTGAAACGCCAACAGACACAGATGGACGCCCCAAGCTTCAAAAAGCTCATCGCCGATATTCCCCAAATGGTTTACCTTGACAAGGAAGTAGTGGTACAAGAAGGGGATATCACCCTCTTTTCCCATGAAGAATGTCTGAAAGATAAAAAGAAAGAAGCTGCCAACTTCCGTCATATCGAGGAGGAAAGTAACAAATATACAGCATCCCGCATCTTGCAAAAGAGCGGCAAGCTGACGGTAGTAGTCAATCCTCCCTATCCCCCTTTGACGGAAGCTGAACTCGACCGTTCTTTCGACTTGCCATACACGCGCCTGCCCCATCCCAAATACAAGGGAAAACGTATTCCGGCATACGACATGATAAAGTTCTCCGTCAACCTGCATCGCGGATGTTTCGGAGGATGTGCCTTCTGCACCATCTCCGCACACCAGGGCAAATTCATCGTAAGCCGCAGCAAGGAGAGCATTCTGAAAGAGGTGAAAGCCATCACGGAGCTGCCAGACTTCAAGGGTTATTTGAGCGATTTGGGAGGCCCGTCGGCCAATATGTACCGCATGAAGGGACGGGATGAGGCCGTCTGCAGGAAATGCAAACGCCCGTCGTGCATCTACCCCAAGGTATGCCCCAACCTGAATACGGACCACCGTCCGCTGCTCGACATCTATCATGCCGTAGATGCCCTGCCCGGCATCAAGAAGTCCTTCATTGGCAGCGGTGTACGCTATGACCTGCTGCTGCACCAGAGCAAGGACCCGAACACTAACAAAAGTACGCAGGAATATACCCGCGAGCTCATTGCCCGCCATGTCAGCGGTCGCCTGAAGGTAGCACCGGAGCATACGTCAGACCGCGTGCTCAACATCATGCGCAAGCCTCCGTTCAGCCAGTTCGGTGAGTTTAAGAAGATATTCGACAGGATTAACCATGAAGAAGGACTACGCCAGCAGCTTATTCCTTATTTCATCAGCAGCCATCCCGGATGCAAGGAGGAAGATATGGCGGAACTTGCCGTCATCACCAAGCGACTGGACTTCCATCTGGAGCAAGTGCAAGACTTTACCCCTACTCCCATGACCGTTGCCACCGAAGCATGGTACACGGGCTTCCATCCTTATACGCTGGAACCGGTATTCAGTGCCAAAACGCAGCGCGAGAAACTGGCTCAACGCCAATTCTTCTTCTGGTACAAACCCGAAGAGCGCAGGAACATCATAAACGAACTGCGCCGGATAGGACGGACGGATTTGATAGACAAGCTATACGGGAAACGATAAAAATACGATATTTCCAAGAAACTCACAGCAACTGCATGAAACGATTCCTCCTCCTCTGCCTATCCCTACTCCCCATTGGAGCGACAGGTCTGCTGGCACAAAGCGAATGCCTGCCGCAAAATTACAGTATCATCTTCGGTGGCGGTGTATCCTTACCTCATGTAGAGGGAAACCGTAACGACTTCTTCAGCAAGAATGGCAACCGGGTGGGATATGACCTGATGACAGAAGGCCGCTACTACATCACGCCCCTATTTGCCGCAGGACTTCAATATGACTATCTACGCATGGCACGCCTGCCGGATAAGGCACATCTGCACTGCATACGCCCCAACATCACATACCGGCCCTTGTGGAGCAACGGGAATCAAGGACTGTTCCTCTCGTTCGGCATCGGGTATATGAACTATCAGGAACGGACATATAAACGCGGTGAACGGAACGGACACCTTTTCCATAAAGGATATTGTGGAATAACTTTCGCAGCAGGCTATGAGTTCCGCATCAGCCGTAAACTCTCGGGTATGATTCGCTGTGATTTCCTGACAGCAGACTGGTTTGCCAACCCCGATGCACGACTTTATAACACAGACGGGTATGATGACGGAGTAGACCATAGCTGGTTCAAAAACAACATCACTTTCTTCAATTTGGGATTCGCCTTGCAGTTCGGACGTTAGTGGCAGGAGTGGCAACAGTTTACTCTTCCACCTGCATTGCCACTACCTCCTGCAACACACAGACAGCTTCTTCTACCGTCTTGACATCCTTCACCAACATACTCCGTTTGTTGTTCTGTTCGCGCAGGTCACAACGCCGGGTGTACTTCATCATGTAGGCAATGACCTTACCGAAAGCCTGGCTCTGATAGTACGGGCTGTCCGGATTGGAGACGAAGAACAGGGACATGCGCCCACCTTTCAGAAAGACTTTCTCCACGCCGAGGCGGGCAGCCAGGCGTCGCAAGGGAACGATGCGCAGCAGTTCTTCCGTTTCGGGAGGAATCGGGCCGAAGCGGTCTTCGAGGCGGGAACGGAAAGCATCCACATCCTTGTCGAGTGTCAATCCGTCCAACTCGCGATAGAGCAACATACGCTCGCTGCTGCCGGTCACGTAATCGGCAGGCAACAGAAGTTCGAGGTCACTTTCCACCTGGCATTCGTCGACAAACTGTTCTCCACTGATGACGCCTCCGTCTGCTTTCAGTTCTTCGGCATAAAGGTCGGCAAACTCGTCGGTCTTCAGTTCGTGCACAGCTTCGGAGAGAATCTTTTGATACGTCTCGTAGCCTAGGTCGGCAATGAAACCACTCTGTTCGGCACCGAGCATATTGCCTGCGCCACGGATGTCAAGGTCCTGCATGGCAATGTGGATGCCACTGCCCAGGTCGGAGAAGTTCTCGATGGCTTGCAGGCGTCGTTTTGCTTCGGGAGTAAGGGAGGACAAAGGCGGTGCCAGCAGGTAACAGAAAGCTTTTTTATTGCTCCGCCCCACACGTCCGCGCATCTGGTGCAAGTCACTGAGGCCGAAGTTCTGCGCCTGGTTGATGATAATGGTATTGGCATTGGGTATGTCGATGCCACTTTCGATGATGGTAGTGGCAAGCAGCACATCGTAATCGTAATTGACGAAATCAAAGATTATCTTCTCCAGTTCGGCAGGCTCCATCTGTCCGTGTCCGATACAGACACGGCAGTCGGGAATGTGCCGCTCTATCATGGCCTTCAACTCAACCAGATTGGAAATACGGTTATTCACGAAGAATACCTGCCCGTTACGGCTCATCTCAAAATTGACGGCGTCGGCAATGATTTCCTCGTTGAAGGTGTGCACTTCCGTCTGGATGGGATAGCGGTTAGGCGGCGGTGTCTGGATGACGCTCAAGTCGCGCGCACCCATCAGCGAAAACTGCAAGGTACGGGGAATGGGTGTAGCCGTCATGGTCAGCGTATCCACATTCACCTTCAATTGGCGGAGTTTCTCCTTGACGGAGACGCCGAACTTCTGCTCCTCATCAATAATCAACAAACCAAGGTCTTTGAACTTAACGTCTTTTCCCAGGATACGGTGGGTACCGATAAGAATATTCACTTCCCCTTCGGCAAGCCCTTTCACTACAGCCTTTGCCTGAACAGCGGTGCGGGCACGACTCAGATACTCCACCCGGCAAGGCAAGCCTTTCAAGCGCTCCTTGAAGGTCTGGAAATGCTGATAGGCAAGTACGGTAGTGGGCACCAGTACAGCCACCTGCTTATTGTCCGCCACAGCCTTGAAAGCGGCACGAACAGCCACCTCCGTCTTGCCGAAGCCCACGTCACCGCACACCAGGCGGTCCATCGGACGGGCACTCTCCATGTCGACCTTCACGTCGGAAGTAGCCTTGCTTTGGTCGGGGGTATCCTCATAGATGAAGGAGGCTTCCAACTCCCGTTGCAGGAAGCTGTCGGGACTGTATTGGAACCCCTTCTCCTCGCGGCGTTGCGAGTAGAGTTTTATCAAGTCGCGGGCAATATCCTTTATCTTCGTCTTGGTGCGGTCTTTCAGCTTCTCCCAAGCTCCGGTGCCGAGCTTGTTGAGGCGAGGCGCTTCACCCTCCTTTCCCTTGTACTTGGAAACCTTGTGCAGAGAGTGGATGGAGACAAACACCACATCTTCGTTCTGATAGACAATCTTCATCACCTCCTGCGTGGTATCACCGTTGGGGATACGTACCAGTCCGGCAAAACGCCCCACACCGTGGTCGGTATGCACCACATAGTCGCCGGGGGTGAATTGGTTCAGCTCCTTCAGGCTCAAGGCCACCTTGCCGCTGCGTGCCTTGTCGCTCTTCAAGTTATACTTGTGAAAGCGGTCGAACAGCTGATGGTCGGTAAAAATACAGATACGTAAAGTGTCGTCGGCAAAGCCTTCGTGCAGCGTCCGTTCCACGGCGGTAAAGGATATGTTGTCTCCACGGTCCTCAAAGATGGCACGGATGCGGTCGGTCTGTTTCAGGCTGTCGCTGCATATGTAGATGGTGTAGTGACGGGAGAGGTATTCGCGGAAACTCTCTGCCACCATGTCGAAGTTTTTATGGAAGATAGGCTGTACCGTAGTATGGAACGAGACGGTAGCATCCGGCGTTCCGGTGGGCTTGTTGCCGAACTCCATCCGGCGGAAATCGAGGGCGCGCAGGGTGAACTCGCCACCATCAATCAGCTTGCCTTCCAGCGTGATGGCTCCATTCTCCTCCGACTCACGGGCGGCGATGGCCTGTGGGGTGAGCGATTCGTCGTGCACGGTCTGGATGCGTTCGCGCAACCAGAGAAAGTCGCGCATGGCAAGCAAGCTGTCCGACGGAAGGAAATCGAGGAACGACACCATGCCGCCGCTTCCCTTTTTTTCCAGGCTATGGCTCAAGTCGGGAACTATCACGATGCTTTCTTTCTTCTCTTTCGAGAGCTGTGTTTCCACCTCGAAGGTACGGACGCTTTCCACCTCATCGCCGAAAAAGTCTATACGGAAGGGATATTCGGAAGAGAAGGAAAAGACGTCGATAATACTGCCACGAACGGCATACTGCCCCGGCTCGTAGACGTAGTCCACATATTCGAAACCGTAACTGCGCAACACGTCCGTCACGAAGTTCATATCCACCCTCTCGCCTGCATGCAGTTTCAGTGTATTCTCTCCCAGTTCCTTACGAGAGACAACCTTTTCGGCCAGCGCATCCGAATAGGTCACCACGCAAAGCCCCTCTTCTCCTTTTTGCAGGCGACTCAGCACTTCTGTACGGAGTATTTCGTTTGCCGCATCCTTCTGCCCGTACTTGATGGCGCGGCGGAACGAAGAAGGAAAAAACAATACCTGCTCTGTCCCCAATATCTGCGTCAAATCATGATAGAAATAACCGGCTTCCTCCATATCGCCCAGAATGAAAACGAGCGGACAAGTAGCCCGCTGAACCAATACAGACGAAAACAAAGAAGCGGCAGAGGCATATAAACCTCCGCAATATAGGTGACGGACAGAGTTATCTTTCAGAAGCCTGCACACCCCCTCTACATTGGGATGGGAAGCATAAGATTGTTGCAGTTCAGTTATATTCATTGCTTTGCGCTTTTTCCCCCGATATTACCTCTCATAAGGTATCCTACCGAAATAAATTCGGTGCAAAAATACACAAATAATCTTTAGCTTTGACCTGTCGGCAACTATGTTCTCTGAAATAATCTTTCTGCTGTCAGCCTGCACATCCTTCACCTTTTTTCTGTATCGCCCTATTTATCGGGGAAGGCAATGAAACTTCTTTTCCTCCAATTATGAATAACACAGCCTGCACAATCCCTATTCAGGAGTTATGTTACACAAAGTTTATCCCCAGCCCGCGGACATGTATCCCAGGGTTTGGTCTGTCTATCCCAAGGCTTGGGATAGACAGACCAAGACTGAAGAGCACTTTTTTCTCCCTATATCTACCCACTTTATCCTTTATACTTCGAAAGTTTTTCTTTAATAGTTTGAATGTTTTCTGTTAATGATTGAAACGGGAATAGCTAAAGATTGAGGCTAAAGTTCAAAGTCAAGCATACGGTTCTTTGATTTAACCTGCATTCCTTATAGTCAGGAGTTAGAAGGAGCTACATAAATGAAAGAGTCGTGGTGCCAGAACTTTGCAAAATCAAGATTTGTGTGAAAATGCTGCCAGATAAAAAAGAAATGTATTACATTTGTTCCCAGTTATAACCCCCATTACCTATAAGTATGCAAACATCAGACAGCATTGTCATCATCCCCACCTACAATGAACGGGAGAATATAGAAAATATCATCCGTGCCGTTTTTGCTCTGAAACATGGTTTTCACATCCTTGTCATTGAAGACGGTTCGCCCGACGGAACGGCTGCCATTGTAAAGACCTTGCAGCAGGAGTTTCCTGAACGCCTCTTCATGGTGGAGCGCAAAGGAAAGCTGGGATTGGGAACAGCCTATATAGCCGGCTTTAAGTGGGCATTGCAACGAGGTTATGAGTATATCTTCGAAATGGATGCCGACTTCAGCCACAATCCCCAAGACCTGCCGCGACTCTACCGCGCCTGCTCCGAAGAGGGTGCCGATGTAGCCATCGGTTCACGTTATGTGAGTGGTGTGAACGTAGTGAACTGGCCCATGGGACGTGTACTGATGTCTTATTTTGCCTCCAAGTATGTGCGCTTCATCACCGGGCTGCCCATCCACGACACTACAGCCGGATTTGTATGTTACCGCCGCCGGGTATTGGAGACCATCAATCTGGACGGTATCCGCTTCAAAGGATACGCCTTCCAGATAGAAATGAAATTCACCGCCTACAAATGTGGCTTCAAGGTAAAGGAAGTGCCTGTCATCTTCATCAATCGCGAACTGGGCACCTCCAAAATGAACAGTAGTATTTTTGGTGAAGCCGTATTCGGAGTGATTCGGTTGAAATGGAACAGTTGGTTCCATAAATATCCTACCGTAGATAAGGAGATGAAGTGATGGGTGATAGAGTGATAGGGGTTTACTACAAATATTAGGAAGATATGAAAAGAACATTGATACATAACGCTACGATTGTCAACGAAGGACAATCCGTGAAAGGTTCCGTAGTGATAGAAGACGGGCGCATTGCAGAGGTACTGACCAACTGGAAACCGCTCTCCGCCCCTTGTGACGAGACCATAGATGCCACCGGATGCTATCTGTTGCCTGGCATCATCGACGACCATGTACATTTTCGCGATCCCGGGCTGACCCACAAAGCGGACATCCTCACCGAAAGCCGTGCGGCTGCCGCAGGTGGTGTAACCTCCATCATGGATATGCCCAATACAAATCCGGTGACCACTACGCTGGATGCCTTGAACGCCAAACTTGATTTGCTGAACGAGAAGTGTATCGTAAACCATTCCTGCTACTTCGGCGCAACAAACGACAATTACAGCGAATTCGGCAAGCTGGACAAGCACCGCGTCTGCGGCATCAAGCTATTCATGGGTTCCAGTACCGGAAACATGCTGGTAGACAAGATGAACAGCCTGCTGAACATCTTCAACGGTACAGACATGCTGATTGCCGCCCACTGCGAAGACCAGGAAACCATCAAGAACAATATTGCCAAGTATAAGGAAATGTTTGCCGGAGAGAATGATATTCCCATAGGCAAGCATCCCTACATCCGCTCCTCGGCAGCATGCTGTGCATCTTCTGAGCTGGCAGTACGGCTGGCAAGGATTGCCGGTGCACGGCTGCATATTCTGCATGTGTCCACAGCCAAGGAACTGCAACTGTTCAATGACTATTCACTTTCCGAGAAGCATATCACCGCCGAAGCATGCGTTGCCCATCTCCTCTTCACGCTCAGTGACTATCGCACGTTGGGCACACGTATCAAGTGCAATCCTGCCATTAAGAAGCAAGCCGACCGCGATGCCCTGCGTGCAGCCGTCAACTCCGGCCTGATAGACGTTATAGCCACCGACCATGCGCCCCATCTGCTCTCCGAAAAAGAAGGAGGTGCCTTGAAGGCCATGTCCGGCATGCCGATGATACAGTTTTCGCTTGTCAGCATGCTGCAACTGGTAGATGAGGGAATATTCACACTCGAGACCATCGTTGAAAAAATGTGCCATGCTCCCGCACAAATTTACCGCATCAACGAGCGCGGCTATATCCGTGAAGGTTACCGGGCAGACCTTGTGCTGGTACGCCCCGATACCCCGTGGGAAGTGACAGCCGACAAAGTTTTGAGCAAATGCGGCTGGAGCCCATTGGAAGGACATACCTTCAACTGGAAAGTGGAAAGGACTTTTGCCAACGGACATCCCGTTTATAGCGACGGCATGGTGGACGATGCTTATCGTGGCGAGGAACTGAGATTTGGAGAGTGAAGGCTAGGGATTAAGGATTAGGGATGAAATGGGATGAAAAGGACAATATTGGCACTGGGGCATGAATTGCTTTCGTATCGGATTCATGAAGTAACCCCTTACATCAACTGGATTTATTTCTTCCATGCCTGGGGCTTCCAGCCTCGCTTTGCAGCTATCGCAAACATCCATGGCTGCGATTCTTGCCGTGCACTTTGGCTGACGACCTTTCCCGAAGAGGAACGCACCAAGGCTTCCGAAGCCATGCAGCTCTTCAAGGAGGCCAATAGAATGCTCGACCGACTGGACGAAACAATCTCCATCCATTGCATCTTCAGGCTTTGCCAGGCAAATGCAGACGGAGATAACCTCTTGATAGAAGGAACAACCTTCCCACTGCTCCGCCAGCAGACACCCCAACCCGATGGCGGTCCATTTCTCTGTCTGAGCGATTTTGTACGTCCCCTCTCTTCAGGCACGCCCGACATCGTAGGACTTTTCGCCTCCACCATCAGTGAAGAGGCCGAAGAGACTTATAAAAGCGACCCTTACAAACATCTCCTTGTACAGACTCTGAACGACCGCCTTGCCGAAGCCGCCACAGAAAAGATGCACGAATATGTCCGCAAGGAGGCTTGGGGGTATGCCCCCGACGAATCCTTGTCCATTCCGGATCTGCTGGTCGAGAAATACCAAGGCATCCGCCCCGCTGTGGGATACCCCTCCCTACCCGACCAATCCGTGAATTTCCTGCTGGACGAACTGCTCGGCATGAAGCAGATAGGCATCACGCTGACTGAACATGGAGCCATGCACCCTCACTCCTCCGTCTGCGGCATGATGCTGGCACATCCCGCATCCCGATACTTTTCAGTGGGCAAGATTGGAGAAGACCAGCTGGACGACTACGCCCGCCGCCGGGGAATGCCAATAGGGGATATGCGGAAGTTTTTAGCCACTACAATATGAATAATGTGCTAATGTGCCTATATGCTAATGTGCCAATTGGCTGCGCTATATGTATATTGTGCTACCATGCCGCAGGTCATTGGCACATTAGCATATAGGCACATTAGCATATAGGCACATTAACACATTAAAATAATCCTTTTTGAACTGTGATTTATCGCCACACAATGCGACTAACAGTGCAAAAGCAATTCGAAAGAAGCTAAAAGATGGAAAATGCAGAACAAGAGTTTGTATCCGTGGTACGGGAGTATGAGCGCGTGATATATAAGGTGTGCTATCTGTACACCACGCCCAATGCTACCCTCAACGACCTGTATCAGGAAGTGGTGCTCAACTTATGGAAAGCATTTCCCAAGTTCCGGCGGGAGTGTAAGATTTCCACATGGATTTACCGCATCGCACTGAACACGTGCATCAGCTTTATCCGCAAAGAAA
>OHDZ01000445.1_pt1 | contig 16965 bp, 13 predicted proteins | sample 1567161 | NCBI WGS metagenome assembly OHDZ01 (sample SAMEA3879525, study PRJEB24766) | human gut metagenome | biome: human-associated habitat; feature: feces | place: USA | collected 1985/1987 | reverse complement strand
CCTCACCGCTTAATCTTCCTCGCGGGATGAATAAGCTCTGGACCGATGGCGGCCTGATGTACGCCATGCCGATCCGCTGATGCTTGCCGCCTTGCGGCAGCAGGGAGCGATTTGAGCAGCTCCCATCAGAGGCTCCAGGACTTAGTCGAGACCTGGAGCCTCTCAATATGTTGATTTTCTAATAATTTGAGCCACCAACATGTTTGCTAGAGACAGCTTCAGCATCGTTCCAGGCGATGAAGCCTGGATTGCACGAGAAAAGGCACGTCGTCGTCGGGAATACACACTTCAAGCCGTGTTGATCCTCATTTTGGTGGCTTTCATTGCCGTATTGGCAACTAATGTTGCAGACAATCTCGCGGCAAAGAATATACACAGTGGCTTTGCTTTCTTAAATCATCGAGCGGGATTCGAGATCGGCGAACAGCTGATTGCCTACTCGAGTAGCGATCCGCTTTGGAAAGCTTTTTTGACAGGACTTCTCAATACACTACGGATTTCAGCCTGTACGATTGTTTCGGCAACAGTTCTTGGTGTCATCGTTGGACTGATGCGCTTGTCGAGAAACGGTGTCGTGCGTTTTCTCGGTGCTGCACATGTTGAGGCCTACCGCAATGTGCCGCTGTTGGTCCTGCTTCTTGCACTTTATTTGGTGGTAACTGAGCTCCTGCCAGGCGTTCGTCAGGCTTGGCATTTGGGCAATTGGATTTATCTCTCTAAGACAGGATTGCTTTGTGCCGTACCTTTATGGGGAATGAAAGCGCTTCTTGGCGCTTTGGTTGTCGGCGTCTTTGGTGGATGGCTAGCCGCAAAAAGACTTCAGAGGGTTCAAACGAATCTCATTGCCAATATGGGTGGTTTTTTGATTTTCGTTATTTTAAGTGCTCTCGTTTGGATCCTTTGCGGTGTCATAGGTGGTTGGGATCATCCGACTGCGACACGATTCTCAATGCGTGGCGGAGCGGCGATGACACCGGAATTTCTCACTCTTTGGCTGGGACTGACGCTTTTTACTTCTGCGTCGATTGCGGAAATCGTTCGTGCGGGGGTTGAGTCGGTAAGACCTGGGCAATGGGCTGCAGCGGCGGCTTTGGGGTTGAAGTCCGGGGAAGCAGTGAGTTACGTGATCTTCCCGCAGGCGATGCGTTTAATCATGCCGCCGCTCGCCAGTCAGTTCATGACGCTTACCAAAAATTCATCCCTTGCTGTCATGGTGGGGTACCCGGATCTCGTCAATGTTGGCACGACAGTGATGAATGTGACGGGGCAGGCATTGGAAGTCATTTGCATCATCATGGGTGTTTATCTCACGGTGAATATCATCATCGCGTTCATCATGAACCACTTTAATGCGCGTATCATGCGCGCCCCGCAGTAAGGAGGCCGTCATGCCGCAGATTCAAACAGTCGGCAATCCTGGCAGCTGGGTTATGAAGTTGCGTGAAAACTGCTTCTACTCGCCCGCTGCGAGCGTGCTTTCCGTTGTACTCGGTCTCATTATTTTGGCCGTTGTGGGCTATGTTTTCGATTGGGGCATCGCGAATGCCGTTTGGGATCCCAACCCTGCGGCTTGCCGTGAGGCTTCAGGGGCCTGTTGGGGTTTTGTAGCCGAAAAGTGGCGTCTCATTATTTTTGGCCGATTCCCCTATGAACTGCAGTGGCGTCCGGGGCTGGCAACTTTGATCATCGTCGGAATGCTTGTAGTTTCCGCAATCCCTGCCTGTTGGACGCGTCAGGGTGTCCGCATGTTGCTGTGGGGGTGGGTGGCCGCTTTTTTTGCCTTTTTTATTTTGATGTTGGGCGGCGTTTTCAATTTAGAGCCTATTGGTACCGATATGTGGGGCGGTTTGCCTCTCACCGTCATCATTACGCTTTTTGGTATGGCTGCCTCGTCGCCGCTTGGTATTCTGTTAGCGATCGGTCGCCGTAGCCGCATGCCGATTGTTTCAGCACTATCAACAGGTTACATCGAATTGGTTCGTGGTGTGCCGCTTATCACGGTGCTCTTTGTGGCCACTTTTGTCTTTCCGCTGCTTTTGCCTGAATGGTTGCAGTGTGATGCCTTCTGGCGCGTTGCTATTGGCATTGCACTCTTCCAGGCGGCATATATGGCAGAAACTGTGCGGGGCGGTTTGCAAACCATTTCCCAGGGACAGTATGCGGCAGCCCGATCTCTGGGGTTTACCGAAAGGCAGTGCTACCAGTACGTGATCCTGCCGCAGGCTTTGGTAGCCATTATTCCCGCGTTTGTCAACAGCCTACTTTCCTGCTTCATGGACACGTCCCTAGTTACCGTCGTCTCTATGTATGACTTGACGGGTAGTTTGAAACTCGCACTGGGCGATGCTGTTTGGCGTGCCTATTTTATTGAAGGGTACGTATTCATTGCGCTTGTCTATTTTATTTCGAGTTTCATTATTTCTCGGTACAGTCAGTGGCTTGAGTTACGGCTGAAAGGTGCAAAGGCGCGCCACGTTGTCCGTATTTGAGGTTTCCATGAAATTCCACGAACACATCATTCGCGTTACTGTTCCCGGACTTCCTTGTGAGGTTACTCGGGAAGAACTTTCAGGCGAGCTTGCGGATTTCGCGCATCGGCCGGAGCATTTTTTGGAAGAAGTCACGAAGTCGGAGGTTGTTTCCCCAGAGCGGCGCGGCAGCGAACCAGGAAGCATCGCATTTGAACGCAACATCTACTTTGGACACTTGGTCTTTCATGAGACAGTACAGATTGGAGCAGATGGGAGCTACCGCTCCCATGCGGCTGGTTCCGGGGAACGGCCGGCATCTGACTTTTCCATGCAGATCGAAGAACCAGAGCCTGGGCAACTCTTCATCCGCTTCATTTATTTCGAAGATCGCCCAGAAGTGCCGACAGCAATAGAGATGAACTCCCGTGAACAACAGGTCGACTATCTGCGTCGTCTTGCTTATGAGAGCAAAGACCAGAGCATTGTGGCGCAGATGCTTACCGATATTGTTGAGCGCAAAATGGCGCTTAAGAACTGATTATTGCTAACAGCTATTATTGCGGGCGCTCCGTCCTGAACCGATGAGGTTCTGGGAGAGCGCCCAAATTTTCTGCAGGATCTTCATGACAGAATTCTCCTCTCGCATCACTACGCGTATTGCTCAGGAAATCTCGGCTCGCCCAAATCAGGTGGAGGCGGCCGTCGCACTTCTTGATGGCGGCGCAACCGTTCCATTTATCGCCCGTTATCGCAAGGACGTGACCGGTAATCTTTCGGACGCGCAGCTTCGCATCCTTGAAGAGCGTCTTATTTATTTAAGGGAGCTCGACGACCGCCGCGGAGTCATCCTCGCCGCAATAGAGGCACAGGGAAAGCTCAGCGATGAGCTTCGTGAACAAATTTTAGCTGCCGACGCTAAGCAGACACTTGAAGATCTCTATGCTCCCTATAAGAGCAAACGTCGTACGCGTGCAATGATTGCCAAAGAAGCAGGGCTCGAGCCGCTCGCGGATCTTATTTTGGCAGACCGTACGGTTGATCCTATGGCGGCGGCAGAAAACTTCATTAATGCTGACGCAGCGTCGGCACTCACGGGAGCCCGCGATATTTTGGCCGAGCGCATCAGTTTGGATCCTGGCTTACGCGAGACACTGCGTGAGTTCATGTCCACTCGCGGCGAGTTGGTCTCCAAGTGGGTGGAACTGGGGGGCGATCAGCCTGCTGATGCCGATGCCCAGAGTGCGAAATTCAAAGATTATTTCGAATTTCGAGAGGCACTTTCAAAAATTCCTTCCCATCGCGTGCTTGCTGTGCTTCGCGGTCGCCGTGAGGGTGTTTTGGCTGTCTCTGTCGAACTCACTCCCGATGAAGAGCTGCAGAGCCCGCATCCGGCAGAGTCGCTTATCGCGAAGCATTATGGGATTGAGCGAACAGGGCGGTTGGCCGATGACTGGCTTCTTTCCGTCTGTCGTTGGGCATGGCGCGTGAAATTGCGTCTCTCCATTGAAACAGATCTCCTTGAAGAGATTCGTGAGCGAGCGGAAGAAACGGCTATAGGAGTCTTCGGAGAAAACTTACGTGATTTGTTATTGGCTGCTCCTGCCGGGCATTATGCGGTGCTTGGTCTGGATCCAGGCTTTCGGACTGGGGTAAAGACTGCAGTTATCGACTCAACAGGTCGAGTACTCGCACATGATGTATTGATGATGCATACATCGGCAGCCCAAAAGCAGCGGGCTGAGGCACAGCTGATTGACTTATGCCATAAATACAAACCTGCGTTTATTGCTATTGGCAATGGGACGGCAAGTCGAGAAACTTCCGCCATTGTGGGAGATGTTCTGCGTACGCATTCAGATATTGAGGCGCAGCGCGTTATGGTCAGTGAAGCAGGCGCTTCGGTTTATTCCGCTTCGGAACTCGCCACGGAAGAGCTGCCAAATCTTGATGTAAGTTACCGCGGGGCGGTGTCTATCGCACGCAGACTGCAAGATCCTCTTGCTGAGTTGGTAAAAATCGATCCCAAAGCAATTGGTGTTGGTCAATATCAGCACGATGTGGATCACCTAAAGCTAGCCCGTCGTCTAGCAGCAGTGGTTGAGGACTGTGTGAACTTTGTGGGTGTTGACGTCAATACCGCAAGTCCGCAGCTTTTGTCGCATGTTGCGGGGCTGACTCGTCGTGTGGCGCAAGAAATCGTTGCTTATCGCGAAAAGGAAGGAGCTTTTCCCGACCGACAAGCATTGAAGAAAGTGCCATTTCTTGGGGATGCACGCTTTCAGCAGGCTGCTGGGTTTTTGCGCATTCCGCAGGGAACAAATCCACTGGATGAAACAGGAGTGCATCCAGAGGCCTATGGACTTGTTAAGGAGATGACCAAGGCTTTGGGCTTAACGAGTGTGCAGGATTTAATGCGAAATGGAGCCGTTTTAAAGCGCATTAAACCTACGGATTTCGTTGATGAAAAGTTCGGTGTTCTCACGATTCGCGACATTCTTGCCGAACTCGAAAAGCCTGCCCGCGATCCTCGAGCGGAATTTAAGACAGCATCCTTCAAGGATGATGTGCAGACGATTGATGATCTGCGTCCAGGCATGAAGCTTGAGGGTGTTGTTGCCAACGTAGCTGCTTTTGGCGCCTTTGTTGATATTGGGGTGCACGTCAACGGTTTGGTGCATGTGTCGGCACTAGCTGATCACTTCGTTAAGGATCCGCGGGAAGAAGTGCGAGTGGGGCAAGTAGTGCACGTTGTCGTGATTGAGGTAGACCCTGCGCGTCAACGCATTGCACTCTCCATGCGTTCAGATGGCAAGGGAGGTTATACAAGTGCCTCTGCCGTCAGTCGTAAGGGAGGCTCCGGCAGAAACGATCACAGTGATCGGAATAAGGGCGGAAAAGTTGCCCAGACGGCCCTTGGAGCAGCTTTCGCTGCACTTAAGCGATAAAACGGATCCGGGAGATTAAAGGCTCGAAGTTTAGGGATAACTTCGAGCCTTTTTGCGGCATCACTAAGATTGTGGTTACTCAGACTACCGTCAAGCGGCTAAGGATCGTGCAGCTCTCTTTATAGGCGGGAGGAACAAGGTCGTACGCTCGGTGAATGTATGCGCCGACGAAAATGCATGAATTGCGGCGACAGTGGGGCTAGGGAAAACGCATCAATACATTGTGCATTCGGCAAAGCACCTGAGCGACAAAGGGATCATGTCCGCATTTCGATTCGCAGCAGCATAGAGCTCAAATGACAGGATTTTTTATGCATAAATCGCTGGAGGATTTACTGGCCTTCTCAAGCGTTTCATTGTTCGTGATGCGCGTTCTGTAGGAGTTGCGATGGGAGGTGATAGAGCTCAACGCATGGCACTAGCCTTCGTTAATCCTAGCAGGGCGCATGCAGTTGCAAAAAAAACGGGAGAGACCGTGAAGAAGGCATGTCGCTGCAATAGGAAAGGCCCAAACGAGCAGTTCCGTTTGGGCCTTCAATGGAACGGAGGGCGACAAGAATTATTGTTTGTCAGCCTGAGCGTCTAAATTTGCTTCATGCGGTTCCTCTTCAATCGTGCCGGAAACTCGACGTTCACCGAATTCCATCAGTGCGTTGAGGATGATCGCGCCAAAGGTAGCAGTGCCGATGCCTCCGAGCGTGAAGTTCCCTAAGTGAATAGTGAAGTCGCCGCCACCCAAAATGAGTGTTACGGCTGCAACGATGAGATTGCGGTTGTCGCCGAAATCGACATGGTTCACCACCCATACGCGAGCACCCGCAACAGCAATGAGCCCGAAGACCACGATTGATGTACCGCCAAGAATTGGCTGCGGAATTGTCTGAATGACTGCACCGAACTTGGGTGAGAAGCCCAGGATGATTGCAAAACATGCCGCCACTGGAAAGAGCAGCGTCGAGTACACGCGGGTGGCAGCCATTACGCCGATATTTTCGCCGTAAGTCGTAACGCCCGTACCGCCGCAGGAGGCCGAAAACATGGTGGCAAGGCCGTCGCCGAGGAATGCACGGCCCATATACGGATCGAGATTACGGCCAGTCATAGCGGTAACCGCCTTGATGTGACCGAGGTTTTCGCCCACAAGGATGATTACCACAGGGGCGATCAGCGTGATGGCCGAAAGAGAGAAGACGGGAGTTTCAAATTGCGGCATTCCGAACCAAGCAGCTTCGGATATCTTGGCGAAGTTGATAGGGGTTCCTAATCCCATACCGTTTGTGAGAATGGCGTAGATAACGTAGGCGAGTGAAAGGCCTACGAGAATCAGAAGCTTCTGAATGAGGCCTCGTGTGTAAACAGCAACGCCGCCCACGCAGAGCACTGTAAGGATGGCAATCCAGGCGTCAAAATCTGTGGGACCGACGCCCTTAACAGCGGTGGGTGCGAGATTCAGGCCGATTACCGCCACCACTGCGCCGGTAACAACTGGCGGCATCAGGCGCTCAATCCAACGTACGCCTGTGCTCATAACGATGAGCCCAACAATTGCATAGATTAAGCCGCATATGACGATGCCGCCTAGGGCCGTTGGGATGTTGGGATTCATGCCCGAACCGGCAACGTAGCCGGTTGCTGAAATGACAACACCGATGAAGGCGAAGGAGCTGCCAAGGTAGCTCGGCACATGACCGCCCACGAGCAGAAAGAAAATGAGCGTGCCAAGGCCGCTCATCAGAATGCAGAGATTGGGGTCAAAACCCATCAATAGCGGGGCGAGCACAGTGGAGCCGAACATGGCGACAACATGCTGAACGCCCAGGGCAAGCGTTTGTCCGATAGGGAGGCGCTCATCAGGAGCGATGATGCCGGAGGTCTTCAGTTTCCAGGTAGGAAAGTAGCTCATAGCGAAAGTACGGTGCAAAGGTAGGTGAAAAGGTCAAACGGCCCCATTTTAGAGCTCGTCGTATCCAAATGTTTCGAGAATCGTTTGTGATACAAACTTTTTGGCATGGTTGTCGATAGCCATTGAAGCTTGGTTCACTGGCAATTCCTAAGGTTTTTCATGGGGCCTCTGCTAAAATGGCGAACCTTTCGGCTGCCGCGCCAATGCAATCGCCTTGCCAGAGCAGTCAGTCCATTGTCCTGAAGAAGCATGACAAGCCCTAATCCTGCGTTAGTGCGAGACGTGGAAGAACGCCGCACCTTCGCCATCATTTCCCACCCTGACGCTGGTAAGACGACACTTACCGAAAAACTCCTTCTTTTTGGCGGTGCCATTCAGATGGCTGGAGCGGTTAAAGGCCGCAAGGCCTCTCGGCATGCGACCTCTGACTGGATGGAAGTTGAGAAACAGCGCGGTATTTCGGTGACGAGTTCAGTGATGCAATTTCACTACCGCGATCACGTCATCAATCTGCTTGATACGCCGGGTCACGAGGATTTTTCGGAAGATACTTACCGTGTGCTTACAGCAGTCGATGCTGCAGTCATGGTGATTGATGCCGCCAAGGGCGTTGAGGCTCAGACGATCAAACTGCTTGAAGTCTGTCGTATGCGCAAGACGCCGATCATCACGTTCATCAATAAATTCGATCGTGAAGTCAGAGATCCTCTCGATCTGCTCGGCGAAATCGAAAACGTGCTGAAACTTCAGTGCGTACCGATTACGTGGCCGATTGGCATGGGCAAAACCTTTCGCGGAGTATTTTCATTGTTGAAGAATCATCTCGTGCGATTCACCGCTGGCGAAGATCGCCTCACGGAAGATCGCGAATTGATTGAAGGGCTCGACAATCCCGAGCTTGATGAGCTTTATCCGATGGAAATGCCCTACGTGCGCGAGTCGATCGAACTTGTGCAGGGGGCGACGGATCCCTTTGACCTTAGGAAGTTCCTTGCTGGTGAACAGAGCCCGGTATTCTTCGGTTCTGGTGTGAACAATTTTGGTGTTGAAGATGTGCTCAATGCGCTTGTCGATTGGGCTCCTCGCCCGCAGCCGCGTGATGCTGGCGTTCGCATGGTAGACCCATTTGAGGATCATTTTTCTGGATTTGTTTTCAAAATCCAAGCCAATATGGATCCTCGCCACCGCGACCGTATTGCGTTTTTCCGTGTTTGTTCTGGACGCTACCAACCTGGCATGAAAGTGCTGCATGTTCGCGAAGACCGCGAAATGAAGATTCCGAATGCACTTACTTTCATGGCGCAGGACCGTGTGATCATGACGGATGCTGTTGCTGGAGACATCATCGGTATCTACAACCATGGCCAACTTCATATTGGCGATACCTTGACACAAGGAGAAAAACTGCAATTCACCGGCATCCCCAATTTTGCGCCAGAACTTTTCCGTGCTGCTCGTTCCAAAGATCCATTCAAGGCCAAGCAATTGCAGAAGGGACTCCAAGAACTAGGCGAAGAAGGTGCAATTCAGGTTTTCACGGGCGAATTCGGAAACATTCTTCTTGGTGCGGTCGGTCAGCTGCAATTTGAGATTGTTGCACAGCGCCTGGCTGATGAATACAAAGTGGATGCACTTTACGAATCTACTGATGTTTCCACTGCTCGCTGGCTCTCGTTCCCTGACGACAAGACTAAACGTGAGTTCGAAGCGGAGCAGAATGCGCGTCTTGCCACCGATGTCAACGGGAATGAGGTTTACCTTGCAACATCGATCTACAACCTTGAAACCACGATGAAGCATTGGCCACAGGTGCAGTTTCACACTACTCGTGAAATGAATCAGGTCTTCTGATCGTTTCCGAGAGCTAATAACAATAAAGCCCGGCAGTTCACTTTGACCCTGAACTACGGGATGCCTGCTCACTAAAACAAGGGCAGTTCCGTCAATATCTTTATCAAGCCCGTGATCTTATTTGAAAAAATAGGCCACGGGCTTTCGTTTTTGTGTTAACATGCTCTATAACCATAATGTGCAGAGCATAAAGATGGAAAATTCTCCAAAAAGCGGCTTCCCCTGGAACTTTACGACGGTCCTTACAAAGGACGGTTATCGATATGTAAAGGCCTACCGAATGAAGTGGGATCCGGTTCTCAAGAAATCCAAGCGCTGTCTGCAGCGCCATGTCGGCCGCTTGTTTGAAGACGGCCGCATCAAGATTTCGCCGAAATTTTCAGCGGACTTTCCCGAATACGCCGGCGATGATTGGTTCTGGGGAATTGACAAAAAGCCCGTGCCCGAAGCTCAATACCGTCAGGACTTCCCGGAAACTCCCGGCCCTGCTCCTGAGGACGAAGAGGCCTGCCAACAGCAGGAGACCCTGGATGTCGGCCTGACGTGGGCGGCTGTTACATTGGCGGAAAAGAACGGCATCCGTGCACACCTTCACGAGGTTTTCGGGAAGGAAATGGGAGAAGAGCTGCTCTATTTGGCAATCTTCAAGCTCGCCGGCGGCGGATCCATGATGACATACGATTTGTGGCGTCAGAAAGTTTGGCTGCCTAAATGCAAACGGCTGACCGGACAGAGAATTTCAGAAATTCTGGCTGCTGTTGACGGTGAAAAAGTCGTTAAGTATTTTCGCCTTCGTCACAACCGGCAGGACGCTGTTTGGGAGGAGATCTACAAGCGGAATCCGGCGCTTCGAGGCCGCCCTATCGAATACGCTCTGGACAATACGTCGATCTCAACCTATTCAGACACCATCGCTGAGGCACAGTTCGGTCATGCGAAGCGTGATCCCGACTTGAAGCAAATCAATTACACGGTGATTTGCGACCAGTGTTCGGGCGATATTGTCTTTGCGCACATGTATGAAGGCGCTGTCAATGACGTCACTGCACTCTCCGATATTCTTCATGCTATGACGAATGCCGGCTTTGATCTCGATAAAAATATTCTCGTTACCGATCGAGGATATTCGAGTTTGGAGAATATCCAGAAAATGATCAATCTGGATCTTAAATATCTTCAAGGCGTCAGATTTGTCGAAGATTCATTGAAGCAAAACTTCGAGAGACATAAAGAATCTTTGCGAAAGAATGCTTTTTTCAGCAGCAAAGAGAAGGCTTACGCATTCACTCTGAAAGAGCCGTGGTCTCAGAACACGGACTACGGGCGCCTCAAGCTGGACACGTACGTTCACCTGTTCCGTCTTGTTAACCGCGAAGACGAGACGGCCGTATTCCTCAGCGAGAAAGCGGATGAAATTATTCGTTTGAAAAACGAAAACAAGTCTATTCCACAGGATCTTTGGAACAACTACAGGCGATTTGTTGATTCAATTAAAGATTCAAACGGGAATAGTAAATGGGTTCGAAAATCAAGCAAAATCGATGAGGCGGTCGAAACGGCGGGGTATTTTGCTCTTAGAAGCAACAGCATTTCCGATGCGTTTGAAGCGCTTTCCGTTTATCGGCAGCGCGGGATGGTTGAGCAGGATTTCAATCAACTGAAAAATTGGCTCGATTGTGATCGTCTGCGTGTCGGCGCCGTTTCGGTACAAGGGAAGCTTCTGGTGAGCACGATCGGAACCGCCTTGCGGATGATAATGCTCAACAGTGCAAAACAGATGGAAGACCGCAAGGCAAAGCTGGTCATCCCTGGGAATTCCATGGACCGGCTGTTGGCCGAACTGACGCTTGTGCGGGCTCATAAACGAAACAACGCCAACGCTTGGATCAGGAACAGTATTCCTGCCTCGCGTCGGCGCTGTTTTGAATTGCTCCAGCTTTCTGAACCACCGCGGCGATTCGAAATGTAGAGCAGGTAACCCGTAGTTCAGGTTTGACAGAACGGTCGGGCTTTCTTTTCTTAGGCTTCCTTGGCAAGTGCTTGGCGATAAGCGGATAGTGCTTCAGGATGACAGGAAAGAACTCTTTCCAAATACCCGCGTAAACAGCAGATGGCAATGCCATAGTTTGTCATCGGGACTCCTTGAGCTTTTGCCCTGCGCAGACGCATCAGCATGTGTCTGCGCGTTACAACGCAGCCGCCGCATTGGATCAGTACTTTGTAAGGACGAAGATCATCAGGGAAATCTTTGCCGACAGCCACATCAATCGTAAGATTGACTTTGGTTTTCTCTCGCAGCCAGCGAGGAATTTTCAGGCGTCCGATGTCATCTTTCTGCGGATGATGGCTGCACGTTTCACAAATGAGAACTTTGTCGCCGTCCTTGAGATGCGAAAGGGCTGCTGCTCCGCGAGCAAGTTCAATCAGATCGCTTTTAGCGTAGGCCATCTGCAGAGAGAAAGTCGTGAGCGGAATGTTGTCGGGCGTTTGGGCTGCGACATCATCAATCGCTTGCGAATCTGTCATTACGAAGGCAGGGTTCACCTTAAGTTCATTGATGGCTTCAGCTACGCGGTCCTGTTGCACGACCACTACTTTGGCATGAGCGTCAAGGAGTTCCCGGATTGCTTGCACTTGAGGAAGAATCAAACGTCCTTTGGGAGCTCCGCTATCGATTGGGGTAACCAGAACAACGGTATCTCCGGCATGGGCAAGATCGCCGGCGATTGGGCGGTCAGGCTCCGTATCATCCTGCACGATCTTAATGATGGCTGTTCGGAGGGCGTCTACGCCGCGTTCAGTTCTTGCATCCGTGATGACAATGGGCAGCCCTAGAGACTCGGCGTCAGACAGTACTTCAGCGGAAGGGGCTCCTCCCGCAAGATCGGCTTTGTTGAGAACGAGGATTGCTGGGGTGCCGAGATGTTTGGCATCTGCAGCAATTTCTCGATCATTGTTTTCGAGGCCTTGGGCCGATGCAACGATGAGCGCAAGATCGACCCATTCAAGTACGGTCTTGGAGCGTTCGACGCGGGCGCGGCCAAGTTCTCCGACATCATCAATACCAGCGGTGTCGATGAAGACTACGGGGCCGATGGGGGCGAGTTCACAGGCTTTTTCCACCGGGTCCGTTGTGGTGCCGGGAACATCAGAGACAATGGAAATGTGTTGGTGCGTCAATGCATTGGCCAGTGAACTTTTACCGGCATTGCGTCGACCGAAGAGACCGATATGGATGCGTAGACCTTTGGGCGTGTCGAGCATGGTGAATTCCGAGGTACTTATGAGAGGAGCTGCTTGAGTTCTGAGGTTTGAGGAATCTCAGACGTGTGCGGCTTTTGTTTGATGGTGGTGGTATAGCGCAAAAAGAAAAGGCCGGATGGAAAATCCGGCCTTTAGCACATTGCTGCGCCTCATGTGAATGAGGAAAAATGCAGCGGCATGCTCACATTACTTCTCGATGTCGGTGCGAACAACATCTCGTTCGAACCAGATCGGAGCATGGTGTTCTGCTGCTTCAACCGAGATGGTGCCCGGGCCAAGACGCCAGATGCCCTTGAAGTGCTCGAGCGAGAGAAGTGCGAGCGGGATATGAGCGCAAACCACGAGGACTGAGATGATGATTGAACCCCAGACGTGGAAATAGAAGGTGGCCCAGTATACAAACTTGCCCGTGACCGGTGCACCGATCCAAAGGAGCCAGCCCGTCACCGCCAGCGCGGCAATCATACCCATGAAGAGCAGGTAAGAAGCCTTCTGGCCACCGTTGTAACGGCCCTGCGGAGGAACTTCAACTGGACCGAACGGGATCTTGAAGAAACGGCGGGGATAGCCACCGAAGTTGCGGAACCAGTAGATCGTATTGCGATCCCACTCCAAGCAGGCACGCATGATCAGAGCAAAGCGGTCCGGGGCAATCACGATGAAGCCGAGCAGGTTGAACGTGAACACTGCGCCGAGAATCAAGTGAATAAGCATGGCCGTTTCGGCAGCTTCATCCGACGGATTCAAAAAGTAAACGTACATGCCCGTAAAGAGCAGTGCGAACCACGTGATGGCGTTGAGCGAGTGAAAAACCTTATCCGGCGCATGAAAACGCAGAATACGGTCTAGAGCAAGGGCGGGAATATCAGACATGAGCAGCCTCCGTCATGGCTAGCATGGAACGGGAGTAGAAATGGGTGTGCAGGAGCTCGTGCATCGTATGATCCACGGGCTTGGCCTTCATGGTCTTATAGACAGACATCACAACCGGATTGTTGTGCGAAGAGGCAAGTCCCATTGCCTGACAAAGCTTGTCATCTTGATAGAGACCGGCTTGACGAGCAAGGATGATTGAACTGCGGCGCGACACCATGTCGCCAATTGCCCAGCCGCAAACGACTGCGGCGCCGATGCAGAGGCCGCTCACCTTCAGGAAGCCTCGACGGCCGAGAATCAAGGCCGCAGGACGTTCCGCGTAGGAATAGTTTTGAGAGAACATTTTTTTGAGAACCTCTAAAAATTAGACGCGCAGGGGAAGCGGTGTGGTGGGCTTGAGCCAAGATGTACCAACTGGCTGAACCGGCTGGCCGCCGCCGTTGACGCAGCCGCCAGGACAGTTCATGACTTCGATGAAGTGGTAGCGGTTCTTATCGACGCGAACACGGTGGAGCACTTCAGCGATACCCTGGTTGCAGCCGTTAACGACACAAACGCGGACTTCAAAAATCTTGCCGCCGAGTTCCTTAACGGGAACGGGGATTGTGGCTTCAATAATCGCGTTGTTGTGGCCGCGAACGACCTCAATGTCCTTGTTATCGAGTTCCTTGCCAGCGAGGGCAAAGTAGGCGGTGCGCAGCGCCGCTTCCATCAGATCGTGCCAGCGCCAGAATAGACCTCAAGCGGATGTGTTTCGCTGTCGCGCTTGCGGGTCTTCGGCATAAGGAGCGGGTTGATGCCCTTGCGACGGAAAAGTTCGGCAAGGTCGCGCGCCGTGAGAGAGGCGTCAATATCTTGGAAGGAAGGCGTGTTAGCCGGGATTTCCTTGTGCTCAATGAGCCAACGCCAGGCGGTATTCATTTCGGGACGGGAAGCCTCGAAGATCTTGGCCGTGCAGGGCGTCATCGAAACAAAGTAGACCTTGCGGGGATCGCACTTGAGAATGTGCTTGGCTGCCCACGTCTTCGCGAGCGTGCCACCCATCTGCAGAGGGGATTTCGCGGTGGAAAGGTGGGGGAGCATGTCGGCCGCATAAGTTTCGGCGTACTTCACCCAGCCCGGGCAGCAAGATGTGAAATGCGGGAACGGGTGTTTACCCTGCTCGTCGACTTCAGGCCCACGTTCGCCGAGTACCCAGTATTGCACCTTCTTCACGAATTCGGTGCCTTCTTCGATAATCGTCTGGTCCGCAGAGCTGTTGCAGTCGTACGTGACGCAGCCGAGGGCTTCCAGAGCGTTGACCATTTGCTCGGTCGAGAGTTCACCGGGTTCCCCACCGAATTCTTCGCAGATCGATACGCGCACGGCTGGCGACGGCTGGGCAACCACGATGCGGTCCTTAGCGTCAAGAACGCGTTCGACCTCATCAACGAAGCTCATCTGCTCAATGGCATTGAACGGGCAGGCCACAAGGCACTGGCCGCAATAAAGGCACGCATCGTCAATGATCTCGTGTTTGGCGCCGAGACCACCCTTAATGGCATCTGTCGGGCAGAACTTGCGGCAGGTGTCGCACCCAACGCAGTGATCTTTGTTGATGTGAATAATCCCGCGCAGCTCACCCTTGCGCAGATTGCCTTCGTAGGCGCCACCGTTCTGACCGTATGCGTTTTCGCCCGGCCCGAAGGTGTGGATCGTCATCGTATCCTTGAACATGGACATTTTCTCCGAAGTCGGAAAAACACCTAAAGGGGCGCACCCCTAGGTAGAGGGCGTCCGCAGCGCAGTTCCTTCTTCTTGTTGCAGTCCGAAGTTTCAGCGAACCGTCGTGCAGCGTGAGCGCCCGACGATTGGGGTCGTTGAAATTTCTGGACATGTTTTTAATTTTGAGCGGGAGCAAGTCGAATTAGTAGAAAGTTAATCCGAGACTCCTGCGAACGCCCACATTTTATCGTGCAGCTAGCTCGAACGTAATGCCCCTGTTTAATACCAAGTAGGTAGACATCGGTAGTTCTTTGGAAGTGTTTTGAATTGTTTCTATGCGGTAGTTACTGCAAATCAAACTGGAACTGCATTGTGAACAATTCCCTTCATATTCCTGAGAAATTTCGTCAGGATTATCAGTGAAGCATCTTGCATTCAATTGGTACAAAAACTGGATTATCAGAAGAGCAGCTTCAAAGGGCTGAACAAGATGACTTTTATCGTTCGGTTTGCCTTGTTTAGAGGGATATCCATCTAATTCTGCAGAGTTGATTGCTTGCCGGCGTCATGAGGACTGTCGAGGATGCTTGGGGATTATCAATAAAAATGGCAGCTCTTATTGAGCTGCCATTTTTAGGAAACTTGAACAGTTTTTTTACATGTCCTCTTCTTTGAGCGGGGCACGAAGTTCCGCACGAACGTGATCCATGCCGGCATAGAAAGCTTTCATCATGACGAGACCGAGGAATTTGCCGGCATCCGTGACGATAATGCGGTCAGGATCGTTTGGGTCATCCTTGATGGCGCCCGAAAGGCGCAATCCCATCATTTCCTTCATGAGCGCACGGTCGAGATTGACACCGTGAACTTCACGGAAGTACTTGCGCGAAAGGCGGTGAGAGAATAGTCCGAGAAGGAGTCGATACTGCAGAATTGAATGTTTGTCGAACGTACGGCGGCGTTCGACACCAGTATTGCCAGCAGCGATACGTTCGGCGTAGCGGCGAAGACTGAAGGTATTGACGTAGAGACTGTCACCGAGGAAGCTGAAAGCACCGGAACCAACGCCTAGATATTCGTCGTGGTCAACAACGTACTCATCGAACCCTTCGTCGTTTGTACGTCCAAAGGTCCATGAGGTGAGTTGGCGATAATGATTCTCGAGCGAATCCATGATCACGCGATATTGATCTGCGAGCTCAAGGCCCGTAGCGGCAATCTTGGCTCTGGCACTTGCACGCGTCTGCGAAGTTACCATCAGCGGATAGGTCGTTACCTGACGAGGATTGAGTTTCACAATCTTTTCCATGTCTTCATGGAGGACATCAAGCGATTGACCGCGGAAGCCGAACATCATGTCAACATTGCAGGTGGGGAAGAGTTCCTGCGCATATTGAAGGCGTTCGTAAATCTGCTCTCCGGAACCAAATTTCTCATATCGGTCAGAAAGCTTCAAAATTTCATCATTGAAACTCTGTACGCCGATGGACATACGGTCGACGAGCCCTTGCAGGTTGCGAAACTGCGGCGTCATGATGACTTGCGGATCCGTTTCGCATGAAATTTCTTTGATGGATGGAAAGAGCTTTTTGGCAAGTTCGAGCGTCTTGACGAGTTCGTCCTCAAGAATTGTGGTCGTACCGCCGCCCACATACATCGCCGTGAAGTCATATCCCAGTGCTTTTACATATTCCATTTCCTTGCGCAGGTTCTGGAAATATTCACGCGCTTTCCATTCCTTGAAAAGGAAGCGATGGAAAGTGCAGTATGTACAGAGCGTGTGGCAGAAGGGCACATGCGCGTAAAGCATGTACTGGTGTCCTTCCTGCGGTAACGGCGGATTTTTTAAGATCACCGGTTCGCAGTTCAGATACCGCTTGGTGTAGTAGTTCATCACTCGGTCGGTAAGTCCGACCATCCAGTCCGGAAGCAGCTCGCGCGGCTTGGGAAC
>OHDZ01000432.1_pt1 | contig 17285 bp, 9 predicted proteins | sample 1567161 | NCBI WGS metagenome assembly OHDZ01 (sample SAMEA3879525, study PRJEB24766) | human gut metagenome | biome: human-associated habitat; feature: feces | place: USA | collected 1985/1987 | reverse complement strand
GCATGCCGAGAATCTTCTCGACGTCCTTGGCCGTGATTTCGGGCGCGAAGGCTTCGTCGAAAGCGATCTGCTTGGCGCGGGCGCGGGCGATCTTAGCCAGCAGCTTGTCGAGCGAGCGAACGCCCGACTCGCGGGTGTAGCCGGAGATGATGCCTTCGACGATTTGGGGCGTCATCACGAGTTCCTGCTCCTTGATGCCGTGGGCCTCGCGCTGCTTGGGCAGCAGGTGGTCCAAAGCGATGCGGATCTTCTCCTCGACCAGATAGCCCGGAATGTTGATCATCTCCATACGGTCGCGCAGGGCCGGGGCGATGTTGGCCACGTTGTTGGCCGTGGCGATGAAGAGCACCTTCGACAAGTCGTACTCCATGTCGATATAGTTGTCGTGGAAGGTGGTGTTCTGTTCCGGATCGAGCACTTCGAGCAGTGCGCTCGACGGGTCGCCGTGGTTCGAAACGGTCACCTTGTCCACCTCGTCGAGGATGATGACCGGATTGGACGACCCGCAGCGTTTGATGGTCTGGATGATCCGGCCCGGCATCGCCCCGATGTAGGTGCGGCGGTGACCGCGTATCTCGGCCTCGTCGTGCAGACCGCCCAGCGAAATACGGCCGAACTTACGTCCCAGCGCCGCCGCCACGGACTTGCCCAGCGAGGTCTTGCCTACGCCCGGAGGGCCGTACAGACAGAGGATCGGGGATTTCAAGTCGCCTTTCAGCTTGATGACGGCCAAATGCTCCAACAGACGCTCTTTCACTTCGTCCAGCCCGAAATGGTCGTGGTCGAGCTGCTCGCGTGCGCATTTCAGATCGAGATTATCCTGCGTCACATCGTTCCAGGGCAGCTCGAGCATCAGTTGCAGATAGGTAACTTGCACCGAATATTCGGCCACGGCGGGATTGAGCCGTTCGAGCTTGGTGATCTCCTTCTCGAAAAGTTCGGCCACCTCCTTGGGCCAGTTCTTCTTGGACGCCTTCTCGCGCAATCCCTCCAGCTCGCTGTCGGCACCTTCGCCCAGCTCGTCCTGAATCGTGCGCATCTGCTGCTGCAGGTAGTAATCGCGCTGCTGCTTGTCGATCTCCTGCTTGACACGGCTCTGGATCTCGTTCTTCAGCTCGACGAGCTGCTGCTCGCGCACCAGAATCTCCAACAACTTGCGGGCACGGGCCAGCAGACCGGGAGACTCCAGCAGCGACTGGCGGTCTTCGTCCGAAAGCTCGAGGTTCGAACAGATGAAGTTGATGATTCCCCGCTTGGAGTCGATATTCTTGATGGCGAACGCCGCCTCCTTGGGCATGTCCGGCGAAATAGCGATGATACCCAGCGCAATGTCGCGGATCGAATCCACGAGAGCCTCGAACTCCAGGCTCTTTACATCGGGAGAAGAGTCGCGCAACGGCGTCACGCTGGCCTGGAAATAAGGTTCCGTGGAGACATACTCCTTCACCTCGATTTTCTCCAGTCCGTTCAGAATCACCGTCAGGTTACCGTTGGGCATCTCCAGAATCTTGATAATACGGGCCGCAGTGCCGACCTTATACATATCGTCCGGCGCCGGGTCTTCGACTTCGCTTTCGCGTTGCAGCACGGCCCCCAGCAATCCGTTGCGCTCGTTCACTTCGCGCACCAGCCGGATGCTCTTCTCTCGGCCGACCGTAATCGGCGTGATCGCTCCGGGAAACAGCACCGAACTGCGCAAGGTCAATATCGGCAATATTTCGGGCACGTTGACCTCTTCCAACACCTCGTCCCCGCCCGTTACGATGGGAATGACGTGATGGCGTCCGTCCAGGACATCGGGCAGTGCCTTCAGATCGTCCATGTCGATGTTTTTTATTTTATCCTTCTTACTCATATTTTTCTCTTTTACCGAAAACAGGTGCAGCCCCGTACGTCGAACGGATTTCCTTTCGGAAAATTCCGTTTCTCCCGCCTCCCTACAGTTTCTCCTTTCCTCAATCGGGGAAGTTTTTAAGTACAGCGGGCACCTATTTCTTAAAAAATTTACAGATTTTGCAAAGATAACGATTTTCCTCCTAATTTTATTTCATATTAACAGAATGTTCATAACTTTGCAAATCCTGTACAAATTATAAATATCCCACATAATATGATGCAAATCGCCGACAAATACGCCCCGCAGCAGATCGAATCCAAATGGTACGACTACTGGATGGAGCACCGCCTTTTCCATTCCGAACCCGATGAACGGGAACCCTATACGATCGTCATCCCGCCACCCAACGTCACGGGTATGCTCCACATGGGACATATGCTCAACAACACGTTGCAGGACGTACTGGTGCGCCGCGCCCGCATGCAGGGCAAGAACGCCTGCTGGGTTCCGGGCACCGACCACGCCTCGATCGCCACGGAAGCCAAGGTGGTGGCCAAGCTCAAGGCCGAGGGGATCGAGAAATCGTCGCTCTCGCGCGAAGAGTTCCTGCGTCATGCCTGGGACTGGAAAGAGAAATACGGCGGCGTGATCCTGCAACAACTGCGCAAGCTGGGCGCCTCGTGCGACTGGGAACGCACCTGCTTCACGATGGACGAAGCTCGTACCGAAAGCGTCCTGCGGGTCTTCTGCGACCTCTACGAAAAGGGGTTGATTTACCGGGGCGTACGCATGGTCAATTGGGACCCGTCGGCCCAGACCGCCCTTTCGGACGAAGAGGTGGTATTCAAAGAGTCGCACGGCAAACTCTACTACCTGCGCTACCGGGTCGAAGGCACCGACCGCACGATCATCGTCGCCACGACACGGCCCGAAACGATCCTCGGCGATACGGCCCTCTGCGTCAATCCCGACGACGAACGCTACGCCTGGCTGCCCAAAGACGCCCGGGTCATCGTCCCGCTGGTGGGCCGGTCGGTGCCCGTGATCCGCGATACGTACGTGGACATCGCTTTCGGCACGGGTGCCCTGAAGGTTACTCCGGCGCACGACGTGAACGACTATATGCTCGGTGAAAAATACGGGCTCGAATCGATAGACATCTTCAACGACGACGGCACGATCAACGACAAGGTAGGGCTTTATGCCGGTATGGAGCGCTTCGCCCTGCGCAAACAGATCGAAAAGGATCTCGACGCGGTCGGCCTGCTGGAGAAAACCGAAGACTACACCAATAACGTGGGTTATTCCGAACGTACCGGCGTAGCGATCGAACCCAAGCTCTCGATGCAGTGGTTCCTCTCGATGGAGAAGCTCGCCGGACCGGCGACGCGGGCCGTTCTGGAGGACGAAATCAAGCTCGTTCCCGAAAAATACAAGAACACCTACCGTCACTGGATGGAGAATATCAAGGACTGGTGCATCTCGCGCCAGCTCTGGTGGGGCCAGCGCATTCCGGCCTGGTATCTGCCCCAAGGCGGCTACGTAGTGGCCCTCAACGCAGACGAGGCACTGGAGAAAGCCCGGGCCAAGAGCGGCGACGCCTCGCTGACGCTCGCCGATCTGCGGCAGGACGAGGACGTGCTCGACACCTGGTTCTCGTCGTGGCTGTGGCCCATCTCGGTATTCGACGGCATCCGCCGCCCGAATAACAAAGACATCGAATACTACTATCCGACCAACGATCTGGTAACCGGTCCCGACATCATCTTCTTCTGGGTGGCCCGCATGATCATGGCCGGTTACGAATACCGGGGTGAGAAGCCTTTCGGTCACGTCTATTTCACGGGGATCGTGCGCGATAAAATCGGCCGCAAGATGTCCAAACAGCTCGGCAACTCGCCCGATCCGCTCGACCTGATCGCCCAGTTCGGCGCCGACGGCATGCGCGTGGCGATGCTGCTCTCGTCCTCGGCGGGCAACGACGTGATGTTCGACGAGGCGCTCTGCGAACAGGGACGCAATTTCGGCAACAAGATATGGAACGCCTACCGGCTGGTCAACGGCTGGACGGTCGATCCGGCCCTCGCGCAAGGCGAAAACAACCGTCTGGCGATCGAATGGTTCCGGCAAACGCTCGCCAAGACGCTGCGTCAGGTCGAATCGGACTTCGCCTCCTACCGTATCTCGGAAGCCTTCATGAATCTGTATAAACTCTTCTGGGACGACTTCAGCGGCTGGTACCTCGAAATGATCAAACCGGCCTACCAATGCCCGATCGACCGGCCGACGCTGGAAGCCACGTGCGGTTTCTTCGACGACCTGCTGCGTCTGCTGCACCCCTTCATGCCGTTCGTCACCGAAGAGATCTGGCAGGACCTGGCACCCCGCAAGGCAGGCGAGTCGATCATGGTCCAGCGCATGCCCGAAGCACGGGAGATAGACGAGGCGCTGCTGGGCCGGTTCGAACTGACGAAAGAGGTCGTAACGGCCGTCCGCAACGTCCGCAAGCAGAAAAACATTCCGCAGAAAGACCCCCTGACGCTCCGGGTGATCGCCGACGAGAACTACCCGGCGGAATACGCTCCCGTCCTGCAGAAAATGGGCAACCTCTCGCAGATCGAAACCACCCGGGAGAAAGATCCTTCGGCCGTCGGATTCCTCGTCAAGACCACGCAATACTTCGTACCGATGGAAGGCATGATCGACATCGAGGCCGAACGCAAAAAACTCGCAGGCGAACTGGAATACCTCGAAGGATTCCTCGCCAGCGTGCAAAAGAAGCTCTCGAACGAAAGGTTCGTTTCGTCGGCTCCCGAGAAAGTCGTGGCCAACGAACGGGCCAAACAGGCCGACGCCGAAGCCAAGATCGCCGCGCTTCGGGAACAACTGGCCACCTTGAAATAACTCATCACGAAACATTCAACTCCTCTCTCCGGCTTACAACAGCAGAGAGAGGAGTTTATACCCGACTATGCCGGAAATCACCATCTATACCGACGGCTCGGCCCTGGGCAATCCCGGTCCGGGTGGTTACGGAGCGGTCCTGATATCGGGACGGTTCCGCAAGGAGGTGTCGCAGGGTTACCGCCTGACGACCAACAACCGCATGGAGCTGCTGGCCGTCTGCGTAGCCCTCGAAATGCTGAAGTTCGAGGGCAGCGACGTGACGATCTACTCCGATTCGAAATACGTGGTCGATGCCGTGGAGAAACGCTGGGTATTCGGCTGGGAGAAGAAAGGGTTCGCCGGCAAGAAGAACCCCGATCTCTGGACTCGCTTCCTGCGCTCCTACCGCCGTCACAACGTCCGTTTCGTCTGGGTCAAGGGTCATGCCGATACGGTCGAAAACAACCGCTGCGACCAACTGGCCGTAGCCGCAGCCAACGACAGGGCGCACCTGCTGGAAGATACCGGATATGTTCCGGGCAATGGAGAGTAAGCCATATAATAGCATAAAAAACCCCGAAACACGACGAAATATCCCGGGACTTTCTTAAAAACTATCCGGTCACACGGCCGTCCGAACTCGGAACGGCATTCCTCCACTCACCTCCTGCCCCTATCTCTTTAACTTACTTCCGCACATAAGCTCGCTCGATCTCCGCGATATAGACCTCGTGATAATCGTGCTGGGGATACCATTTCGTATCGCACCTGCGATCGACGAACTCTTCGGGCCGGATCTTTCCGACATAGAGCTTGCGGCATTGCAGGATCAGGCGTGCTTCGGCCGGCGCAGGCACTCCGTCGTCCGTACAGGCGACCGTCAGTCCGGCATTGCGGATCTTATCCTCCGTACGGCCGGTACGACTGCCGCAATATTCGAGAGCCGCATGGTACTCAGGTGAGAAAAACGAGAGGGTCACCCGCTCCTCGCGATCGACGAATTCCCGCGTATAACGCTGCGGACGTATCACGAACTGTGCCACAGGACGTCCCCAGATGAAGCCGATCATACCCCAACTGGCGGTCATCGCATTGCAACTTTCTCCGTTCCCGGCCGTGATGAGCATCCACTCCCGGCCGATGGCCCGGATAAAATTATCGGTAATTTCAGCGGGATCGATCTGTTTGAAATTTTCCATAATCTATTTGTTCCTTTTTGTGATTCCAACCTGTTACAAAAATAACATTCTTTTCCTAAAATCGGATCGCCGGATTGCACATCCTGATTAATTTGCTATATTTGCCCCTACTTTACCCCGAAACAATAACCGATCCGGAATCTATGTTCAAAACATACATGCGCCTGCTGGGATTCGTCAGCCCGATCTCGAAATACGCCGTTCCCTACTTCTTTTACGCGCTGCTGTACGCCCTGTTCAACACGCTCACCTACGCCATGATCCTCCCGATCATGGACACGTTGTTCGACGACAAGAACTCCTATGTCTTCCAACCCGTTTACGACTTTCCCGTGCACGGGCTCTCGTTCTCGGATATCGACGCCTCGCAGATGTTGAGCTACGTCTATACGCAACTGTTCGGGACGGATTTCACGATGTCGAAAATGCTTCTCCTGCTCGCCTGCGGTACGATCGTAATGAACCTGTTGAGCAATTTCTTCCGCTACATGAGCGCCTGGACGGTCGAAAACATGCGCGTCAGATCGCTGCAACGCATGCGCAACGATCTGTTCAACAAAATAATGGGGATGAACGCCGGATATTTCAGCGATCAGCGCAAGGGCGATCTCATGTCGCGCATCACGCAGGATGTCATGGTGGTTCAATACTGCATCACCAACACGCTGCAAGTCGCCTTCCGCGATCCGCTGCTTATTATCGGTTACGTGATCTACATGCTCCTCGTATCGTGGCAGTTGTCCCTGTTCGCCATCCTGTTCCTGCCCGTAGTGGCGCTCATTATCGGACGGATCGTCAAAAAACTGCGCCACCCGGCCCTCAAAGGGCAGGAACGCATGGGCGACATGGTAAGCGTGCTCGACGAATCGCTTTCAGGCATCAAGGTCATCAAAAGTTACAACGCCACCGACTATATCCGCCGCAAATTCTCCGAGTTCAACGCCGAATTTTCGCGCCTGATGCTCTCGATGGCCCGCCGTCAGCAACTGGCTTCGCCGATGAGCGAATTTCTCGGCCTGACGGCCGTCGCGGTACTGATCGTTTTCGGCGGTTCGCTCGTCATGAACGGATCGCTTTCGGCCGGCGGATTCGTCGGCTTCATCGCCGTATTCTCGCAAATCACCCGCCCCGTGCGCTCGTTCATCGACCAGTTCGCCAATATCAACCAGGGTATCGCTGCGGGTGAACGCATCTTCGACGTGCTCGATTCCGAACCGGAAATCCAGGACAAACCCGACGCCAAGACGTTGGACGGCCTGCACGAGAAGATCGAATTCCGCAATGTACACTTCTCCTACGACGGCAGCCGGGAGGTGATCGACGGCATCTCGTTCGACATCCGTCGGGGAGAAACCGTGGCTCTGGTCGGTCCTTCGGGCGGCGGCAAATCCACCCTCAGCGAACTGATCCCCCGCTTCTACGACACTACGGGCGGCGACATCCTGATCGACGGGGTTTCGATCCGTGACTACACGCAGGAGAGCCTGCGTGCCCACATGAGCATCGTTGCGCAAGATACCGTGCTGTTCAACGACACCATCGAAAACAACATCGCCATGGGACGCCGGGGAGCGACGCACGAAGAGATCGTCGCTGCGGCCAAAATCGCCAACGCCCACGACTTCATCATGGAGTGTCCGTCGGGCTACGACACCAACATCGGCGACCGGGGCGCCAAACTATCGGGCGGTCAGCGCCAGCGCCTGAGCATCGCCCGAGCCGTACTCAAGAACCCCGAAATCCTGATTCTGGACGAAGCGACTTCGGCCCTCGACACCGAAAGCGAAAAGCTCGTCCAGGACGCACTTAACTCCCTGTTGCAAGGCCGCACTTCGATCGTAATCGCCCACCGCCTTTCGACCATCCACAACGCCGACAAAATCATCGTCATCGAACGGGGTCGGATCGCCGAGCAAGGCACTCACCCGGAGTTGATGGCTAAAAACGGCATCTACGCCAAGCTGATCGAGATGCAGAGCTTCGATTAAAAGCCGATTCCCATGACCGAAAAGGAGAAAATGCTGGCCGGAGAGTGGTTTCATCCCAACGACGCGGAACTCGAACAGGACCGCACCAGGGCCCGCCACCTCACCCATCGGCTCAACGTCACACTCAAAGACAAGGACGCGACCTATCTGGCGACGCTCCGGGAACTCTGTCCGGGGGTCGAAGCCATGATCCGCGCCCCTTTCTACTGCGATTACGGTTACAACATCTCCATCGGCAAAGGGTCCTACGTCAATTTCAACTGCGTCTTTCTCGACCTCGGGCCGATTCGCCTGGGACAACGCTGTCTGATAGGTCCCGGCGTACAGCTTCTGACGGCCGTGCATCCGATGGACGCCACGGAACGGGCTACGGGCAAAGAAAAAGGAGCGGGCATCGAGATCGGCGACGACTGCTGGCTGGGCGGCGGCGTGATCGTCTGTCCCGGCGTCAAGATAGGCTGCCGCTGCGTCATCGGCGCCGGCAGCGTGGTCACGCACGACATTCCCGACAATTCGGTCGCTGCAGGCAATCCGGCCCGCGTTATCCGCACCGCAACCGACGAATAAATCCGCCGCTTCGGAAAATCGCTCTCGGAATCCTGCAACAGCTTCCGCCACAACCCGTTGTCTGCATACAAAAAACTGCTATCCGAGATCTATTTATTCGCATTTTTTCATAACTTTGCATGTTGGTAAAATCCGCCGCCGGCTTCCCGCACGAAACAGGCGGCACACAGCGAATTCCGGCGCTGCCGAATACGACAAAGACAGGTAACAGCTCCGCATTCGGGGCTGTCCGGCGGAATCGGGCCGGATCGGATTCTGCCAGCCCATGAAAACGACGATTGAAAACAACAGGATATGAAGTTCAAAGAATATAAAGGCCTCGATCTGCCGGGGTTGGCCGCCGACGTACTGAAAGAGTGGGACGCACAGGACACGTTCCACAAAAGCATCTCCACCCGCGAGGGTCATCCCACCTTCGTCTTTTACGAAGGACCTCCCTCAGCCAACGGCACGCCGGGCATCCATCACGTCATGGCCCGCACGATCAAGGATATCTTCTGCCGTTACAAGACGCAGCAAGGTTACCTCGTTCACCGCAAGGCCGGATGGGACACGCACGGACTGCCTGTAGAGTTAGGCGTCGAAAAGAAACTCGGCATCACCAAGGAGGACATCGGGCGCACAATCTCCATAGAGGAGTACAACCGCGCCTGCCGCGAGGCGGTGATGGAGTACACGGGCCTGTGGGAAGAACTCACGCGCAAAATGGGTTATTGGGTCAATATGGACGACCCCTACATCACTTACGACAACAAATACATCGAAACCCTCTGGTGGCTTCTGAAACAGCTCTTCGACAAGGGGCTACTCTACAAAGGTTACACCATCCAGCCCTACTCGCCGGCCGCCGGCACGGGACTTTCGACCCACGAGCTGAACCAGCCGGGCTGCTACCGCGACGTGAAGGATACCACCTGCACGGCGCAGTTCAAAATCATCCGCGACGAGCGGAGCGAAAAACTCTTCGACGGAGCCGAAGGCGATCTCTACTTCCTGGCTTGGACCACCACGCCCTGGACACTGCCGTCGAATACCGCGCTGGCCGTAGGCCCCGAAATCGAATACGTGCGCGTCAAATGCCGCAATCCCTATACGGATGCCCCCCAGACTGTCATCCTGGCCAAAGAACTGCTGGGGTCGTATTTTACCCCCAAGATGGAGGGCAAGTTCGAAATCTCTCCGGTCACCTACAAGGGTCCGGACTTCGAAGGCATCCGCTACGAACAGCTCATCCCCTGGGTGAAGCCTGCGGGCGATGCGTTCCGCGTCATCCTGGGCGACTACGTGACCACCTCCGACGGTACGGGTATCGTGCATATCGCCCCGACGTTCGGTGCGGACGACGACCGCGTGGCCCGCGCCGCAGGCATCGCCCCGCTGTTTATGGTCGATAAGGCGGGCAAGAATCAGCCGATGGTCGATCGCAAGGGACGGTTCTTCCTGCTCGAAGAGCTCGACCCGACCTTCATACGCGACAACGTCGATACAGCGGCCTATTCCCAATGGGCGGGCCGTTACGTGAAAAACGCCTACGACGATTCGCTCGCCGCCGACGCGCCGACGCTCGACGTCGATCTCTCAGTGATGCTCAAGGCCGAGAACAAGGTTTTCAAGATCGAAAAGCACACCCACTCCTACCCCCACTGCTGGCGTACGGACAAACCGGTGCTCTACTACCCGCTCGACTCCTGGTTCATCCGAACTACGGCGCTGCGCGACCGGATGATCGAACTCAACAAGACGATCCGCTGGAAGCCGGAATCGACCGGAACGGGACGCTTCGGCAAGTGGCTCGAAGGTCTGGTGGACTGGAACCTCTCGCGCTCGCGCTTCTGGGGCACGCCGCTGCCGATCTGGGCTACGGAGGATTACTCGGAAATGAAGTGCATCGGCTCGGTCGAAGAGCTCGTCGCCGAAATCGAAAAATCCGTCGCGGCAAGTCTGATGAAGGAGAATCCCTACAAGAACTTCAAGCCGGGCGACCTCTCCAAAGAGAACTACTCGACCGACCGGATCGACCTGCACCGTCCTTACGTGGACAATATCGTGCTGGTTTCGTCCAAAGGCGAACCGATGCGGCGCGAACCGGATCTGATCGACGTGTGGTTCGACTCGGGCGCCATGCCTTATGCCCAGCTACACTACCCCTTCGAGCACGGCGGCGACTACTTCAAGAGCGTCTATCCGGCCGATTTCATCGCCGAAGGCGTCGATCAGACGCGCGGATGGTTCTTCACGCTGCATGCCATCGCCACGATGCTCTTCGACTCGGTGGCCTTCAAGAACATCATTTCGAACGGCCTGGTGCTCGACAAGAACGGCAACAAAATGTCCAAGCGCCTAGGTAATGCCGTGGATCCCTTCGAAATACTTTCGACCTACGGCGCCGACGCGACGCGTTGGTACATGATCTCCAACTCGCAGCCCTGGGACAACCTCAAGTTCGACCGGGACGGCGTGGACGAAGTGCGCCGCAAGTTCTTCGGCACGCTCTACAATACCTACTCGTTCTTCGCCCTCTACGCCAATGTGGACGGTTTTACGGGACAGGAGCCGGAAGTTCCGATGAGCGAACGCCCGGAGATCGACCGCTGGATCATCTCCCTGCTCAATACGCTGGTCCGGAACGTCACCGAATCGCTCGAGAATTACGATCCGACGCCGGCGGCCCGTATGATCCAGGAATTCGTATGCGAAAACCTGTCGAACTGGTACGTGCGCCTCAACCGCAAGCGGTTCTGGGGCGGCGGTCTGACACGCGACAAACTGGCGGCCTACCAGACGCTCTACACCTGTCTGGAAACCGTTTCGATGCTCTCCGCACCGTTCGCGCCGTTCATCTCCGACCGTATCTTCCGCGATCTGAACGCCGTAAGCGGTCGCCACACGGACGAGTCGGTACATCTTTCGACCTTCCCCGTCTGCGACTCCTCGCTCATCGACGGTGAATTGGAGCAGATGATGTCTATGGCCCAACAGGTTTCGTCGATGGTACTGGCCCTGCGCCGCAAGGTGAACATCAAAGTCCGCCAGCCGCTCACGAAGATACTCATTCCGGTCCTCGACGCCGACACCGCACGCCGCATCGAAGCCGTCAAGGGGCTCATTATGAGCGAAGTGAATGTCAAGGAAATAGAACTGATCGAAAATACGACGGGACTCATCACCAAGCGCATCAAGCCCAACTTCAAGACGCTGGGCCCGCGCTACGGCAAATACATGAAGCAGATCGCCGCCATGACCGCGGAGTTCACGCAGGAGCGGATCGCCGAAATCGAAGCCGCTCCGGAGACGATTCTCGACCTCGGCGCCGAGAAGATCGCCGTAACCCCCGCCGATTTCGAGATCACCTCGGAGGACATGCCGGGCTGGCTCGTGGCGTCGGAAGGCAAGCTGACCGTGGCGCTCGACATCACCGTAACGGAGGAGCTGCGCGCGGAAGGCGTGGCACGCGAGTTGATAAACCGCATCCAGAATATCCGCAAGGATTCGGGATTCGAAGTGACGGACAAGATCCGGGTCGAGATCGAGCAGAAGGAGCTTGTGGCCGACGCCGTCACCAAATACGCCGGTTACATCGCATCGCAGACGCTGGCCGTCGAGGTCAAGACCGCGGCACAACCTGCGGGCGGAGTGATCGTCGATTCGGATGTCGATGACGAGCCGGTACGGATCGCCGTAACGCGGATTTAGCCCGTCCGGAACGTCTCCGAGTCCCTTTTTCGGTGAATTTGGAACGGCAAGTGTTTCATGCTGAGCACGATGCGCGGGTATGTCCGGACGGAATCGTATAATGAGATGTAAAATTTGGTATTTACGAAAAAAATAGTTAATTTTACATAAAACCTAATTAAGGAGAAGACGACTATGGCAGACGAAAGAACGAGATACAGCGACGCCGAACTCGAAGAGTTCAAGCAGCTTATCCTGAAGAAGCTGGAGAACGCGCGTGCGGACTACGAGCTGCTGCGCGCCACTATCACCCACACGGCAGACAACGACACGGAAGATACCTCGCCGACGTTCAAGGTCCTCGAAGAGGGCGCAGCGACTCTCTCGAAAGAGGAGAGCGGACGCTTGGCGGCGCACCAGATGAAGTTCATACGCAATCTGGAAATGGCGCTCGTGCGTATCGAGAATAAGACTTACGGCATCTGTAAAACCACGGGCAAGCTCATTCCCAAGGAGCGCCTGATGAAAGTGCCCCACGCCACCGAGTGTATCGAGGCCAAGGAGGGACGCAGGTAGAACCGGAAGGGCGCGCAGACGGACTCCGACGCGGCGTCACGGCCCCGGTACGATTCCGGAAGGCGGAAAAATCGCAGGACATGCCCGGAGATAACATCCGCAGAGAGTGTATATTGAGGAAAAGACGACCGTCACGGCCGTCTTTTCCTGTTTCGGGGAGCCGCTTTTTTATACGTTTTGCCGAAAAATTACGTTATCTTTGATGACATGTATCGCCGGATCTGCATACTCGTACTAACCGTCCTCGCGGCAGTGAGCGTTTGTTTCGCCCGAACGGCCGGTCCCGGCATGCGCGGTCCCGAAATAACTTCGCCCAACATAAACTCGCCCGACGGATTCAAGCCCGACAGCCTGAACACCGCCACCTCCGAGCGCAATCAAAGGCTATATGACAGCATCCAGTCCAAGACTAACCGCCGCGCCGTGCCGCGCATGCTCTACAGAATGCTTTTCGTAAAGCCCGTGCTGGACACCACATTCAGCGGCCGCGTAGTGGACGAAAGCCGCCTGCTGGAACCCTATGCGGGAAAAACCGTGGGCGACATCACCATCGAGCGTCAGCATCCCTTCGACTCCGACGGCAACTGGCTCGAACGCACGGGCAACAAGATACACATGCTGACGCGCGACCGGGTCATCCGCCGCGACCTGCTCTTCAAGCCGGGCGACAAGATCGACCCGCAGCTGATCGTGCGCAACAAGCAGCTGCTCCGCTCGCGCCCCTACATCTCCGACGTCGATATCACCCTGATGCCCGATTCGCTGGATTCGACACGCGTCAATATGGTCATATGCACCCGTGACAGCTGGACGATCAGCGTCGACGGCGCCATCCACGGCGAGGGCCGCACGATGGTCGGACTGTCGGACGCCAACATTTTCGGCTGGGGCAACACCCTGAAGTTCAATACCAACTTCAGCCGCAAAGACTTCTCATACGGCGGCAACATCGTCGAATACGAAATCCCCAACGTTCTGGGAAGTTTCTACACGGCGGATTTTTCGGCCGGACGCGACTTCTACAACTCGGAGCTGAACATGGGGCTGCGCAAGGAGTTCATACGTCCGACGGACTATGAAATCGGCCTTACGTACAGCGATGTCAAGTCGAAGCGCTACATGATCGACCTCGACACTTCGCTGCTCATCAAGGTCCGCAATCTGGACGCATGGGGCGGCAAGTCGCGCTATATCCGCTCCATCAATTCGAGCATATATTTCACGGGACGCTACAGCTACGCCCGTTTCAGCCGGCGGCCGCTGGTAGCCCCCAACCACAACCCCGCGCTGCACGACTACGACGCCATGCTCTTCGGGGCCGGTCTCTACCGCGAGAAGTTCTATTCGGCCAACATGATCTACGGATTCGGCACAAGGGAGTACCTTGCGACGGGTTACAAGGCCGAGCTGGTCGGCGGATACTCGTGGGGCGAATTCAACGACGAAATGTATCTGGGCATGACCTATACGACCGGCGGATTCCGCTCGGTGGGCTATGTCATGGGAAGTATCACGCTGGGAAGCTATATCGACCTCGCAACCGGCATGTGGCGCCATAGTGCGGTGGACGTGGACCTGAAGTGGTTCTCGAACCTGTTCATGTTCAAACGCAGCCGCATCCGCCAGTTTCTGGCCTTCAACTATACGCAGGGCTGGAACCGCGGCACGGGCAGCGACGAAATAATCCGCATGACCCGCATAAACGGACTGCAGGCGCTCAAGGAGCATGTCACCGGCACCAACCGCATGATCCTCAACACGGAGACCGTATTTTTCACGCCCTATCAGCCCCTCGGCTTCCGTATCGCCCTGTTCGGATTCGCCGACTTCGGACTGATCGGCTATTCCCCCAACATCTTCAAGAACGACTTCTTCACTTCGTTCGGCTTCGGCGTGCGCATCAAGAACGAAAGGCTGATTTTCAACACGATACAGATACGTCTGGGACTCGCCTTCGGCAAACGCGGACTGGTCGAGAGCGAATATGTCCGCGTATCGAACCAGACCCGCATCGAACAATACCGTTACCGTCCGACACGGCCCGAAATCGTGGGATTCAAATAAGTCGGCGGACCGGACAGCCAACAAAAAAACGGAGGTCTCGGACCTCCGTTTTTTTATTGCCCTTCGACGATCTGCCCCTTGTCGTCGATCGTCATCACCCGGTCGTACTGTTTCACTTTCGCCGTAAAGTCGTGGAAATCTTCGGCTTCCTGATACTTGCAGGGAACGACCTCTTCGCCCTTGCGGTTGATATAGCCGTACCCCAGCCCCTTGACGAAAACGCGGGCCAGACCGCAGCTGAAAGGATATGCCTCGTGGTATTTGAAGGGTACGACGAGCTGGCCGTTCGTGGCGATATAGCCCCAGCGGGCGTCGTAGAAATCCTCGGAATTTACGCCGAAACGCATCACCGGGGCGCGCATCTCGCTGAACTCGCCGGCATCGTCCCACTTGGCGGGAAGCACTTCGCGCCCTTCGGTGTCGATATACCCGCAGCGCGGCTCCATCCCCTGAAAATTCATGCCGTAAAGGTTGGTATTGAACGGCGCCAGACCGTCATGGAACTCCCCGATGCGTTTATAGCGGAACGAGCTGACTTCATTGCCGTTGCGGTCCACCAGTCCGTAATTGACATTGTTGTAGCTCACCACGGCGACACCGCCCGAAAAGGGCCGCGCCACGGCGAAACGGGGCGTAATCGCCACATTGCCCTTTACGTCCACATAGCCGTAATTGCCGAACTGTTCGAGCATAAAGGCCGCAAGTCCTTCACCCGGCGTATCGAGGTAGTAGTACCGGCAGGGAATCGTCTCGCGGCCCAGCGTGTCGATCAATCCCCACTGCCCGCCGTAAGGCTCGTCGCGCAGCACCATGCTGCCGCCGTAGTTCGTCCGGGCATAGCCGTCCTTGAAATCGGAAATGTAGGTGAAAAAGCAGGGAAGCACCTCGCGACCGTCGGCGTCCAAGAAGCCGTGCTTGCCGCCGCTCGTCACGGGAATCAGCCCGTATGCGTTAGGCTCGCCGATCAGGTTGTAGTCGCACGGCACGACCACTTCACCGTTTTCGCGCAGATAGCCCCACTTGCCGTCGCGCAGCACGCGCATCCAGCCCCGCTCGTCCGGCTCGCCGATTTCGGAATACAGGCAGGGAATAACCATCTTCCCCGACTTATCAACGCGGCCCCAAAGCTCGCCCGCGGCCTGCACCCACGCCATGCCGTCCTCAAACGGTTCGGCAAGCACGAACTGCGGAGCGATCACGAGCCGTCCCACGGTGTCGATATATCCCCAAGCTCCTTCGGGGACCTGCACCGCAGCCAGTCCGTCGGCAAATCGGCGGGCGTCGGCATAGCGGCATTCGATCGCCAGCCGCCCCGTTCCATCGACATAGCCCCAGCGGCCTACGCCCTCGTTGATGTCGAGCACGGCCGCGCGGTTGTCGCTCACCTCCCCTACTTCGGCATATTTGGCCGTACGCTTCTCGAACGACCGGCCGCACGAGACGAGCGTTACGACTGTAAGAAAAAATAGCAGGCGTTTCATAGCTTCTGTTTTGTGTTTCCCATGCAAAGATAGCGCAAGCCGGGCGCAGAACCAAATTTTTCGGTTTTGCACGGAACGGTTCTCCGCAGGGAAGGCGTCGTCCCGGCAAAACCGACGGCGGCCGGGCTGAAAATTCACCGCGCCGACACCCGCCGAGACTGCCGCCAACCGGAATTTACGCCGGCAAGGACAACTTGTCACGGACGATTTCCGCAAGTTTCGGGCCTGCATTGCCCGCACGCCGAAAAAACCCGGAACGGCAGAACCGTTCCGGGCGCGAACTTTTTATGCTTATGGCGGTTGGTTTTCGTCGTGTACAACCGGACGGCAACGGATTTTATCGTCTCAACCCGGCAATCCGTCCCCCTCCGGCTGTCTGCGGTTACCTGCGGCTATCTGCGCGTCGTAATCTTGATTACGCCCTCGCTGCCGGCACCGTATTCCTTGGCGGCCTCCTTGCCCCGCAACACCTCCATACGCTTGATTTTCTGGGGTGCAAGCCGAAGCACGTCCGCTTTGGACGCTTGCTCGCCGTTAATGAAAATCACGTAGTTATCCGGTATCTCCGAAGGATTGTGCAGCGTGACGCGGCCCGTAAAGACCGTTTTGCCGGACTCCGTTTTCGAATGATCCACGCGCATCGTGCCTTCGCCGGTCGTAACGCGCCAATAAGACGGCGTTTCCGACGCCGTCCCGCCGACCGCACCCGCGACGACCGCCCCGCCGTCAGCAGTATCGGCGGAGGAGTCCTGCATATCGACTGCGATCGCCTCGGAGAAGGAGATTTCCGACTTTGCCTGCGCGCGGGCTTCGTCCAGCTGCTTCTGCGCCGTTTCGAGCTGTTTCTGCGCCTGCTTCCACTCCTCGGCCGACATATACCGGCGTGCCGCATCCAGCCCGGCACGGGCGGCCTGCATCCCCGCTTCGGCTGCTTTCAGGCCGGCGTCCGCAGCCTGCATCGTCTGTCCGGTCATAATGCGCATCATCCCCTCCGCAGCAGCGGAATCTTCCCCCT
>OHDZ01000424.1_pt1 | contig 17437 bp, 9 predicted proteins | sample 1567161 | NCBI WGS metagenome assembly OHDZ01 (sample SAMEA3879525, study PRJEB24766) | human gut metagenome | biome: human-associated habitat; feature: feces | place: USA | collected 1985/1987 | reverse complement strand
GTATGTCATGGTGCCTGCCGCCAACCGGGGAGCCCGTGCCGACTTGCAGAAGCACCTGCAGGATCCATCGCAGCCGATCGACGGCTCGCAATGGCCTTGGGCGACCCATTATCTGGAGAATATGCAGTGGGATCCGATCGTGCGGGCGATCGACGGCAGTCCGCTGGCCGATCCTGCATCCAAAGTGCATGTGATTTTCGTGCCTTCGTATTTGGATGACCGGGACGGTATTTTCGACAAGAGCTATTACGAGTTGCTCGTGGGCATGGATCTGACCCTGTTTCCGTCGTATTATGAACCCTGGGGCTATACACCGCTCGAGTCGATCGCCTTTTCCGTGCCGACCGTCACCACGACCCTCGCCGGATTCGGTCTTTGGATCGACCGGCGGGAGGAGCATCCCGGCGTAGCGGTACTTTGCCGCGAGGATGGCAACGACGACGAAGTGGCCTCTGCGCTGGCCGATGCCGTGCTGCGGTTTTCGCAGTTGGATGCCGCTCGTGTGGAGGAGATGCGTCGTGCTGCGGGCGTGCTGTCGAAAGAGGCGCTCTGGAGCCGGCTTTTCGAGGCGTACGAAGAGGCTTACGCGCTGGCGCTCGATAATGCCGACGTGCGGATGAACCATGTGGCTTCGAATGCGACGCCGCTGCCCGAGCAGCAGGTCAAGCTCGTGCATCAGGCGCTTCGTCCGGAGCGTCCGGAGTGGAACCGGATGATGGTGGAGAAGAACCTTCCCGAACGGCTCCGTCCGCTCGAGGAGCTGGCCCACAACCTTTGGTGGTGCTGGAATCCCGGCGCCCGGTATCTGTTCGAGGAGATCGATCCCGACCTTTGGAACCGAAGCGAACGTAATCCGATCGCTTTTCTCGATCTGCTGACCATAAACCGGCTGAAAGAGTTGGAGCGGGACGAGTCGTTCCTGGCTTCGCTTGATGCGGTATATGCGCAGTTCAAGAGCTACATGTCCGAAAAACCCGATCCGGCGACGCCGAAAATCGCCTATTTCTCGATGGAGTACGGCCTGCACGCTTCGCTGAAGATCTATTCGGGCGGTTTGGGCATCCTGGCCGGCGACTATCTGAAGGAGGCGTCCGACAAGAACGTGCCGATGGTCGCGGTCGGATTGCTGTACCGGTACGGTTATTTTACTCAAAAACTCTCCGCTCAGGGGGCTCAGCAGGCGACTTACGAAGCACAGAACTTCTCGAAGCTGCCGATCCAGCCCGTGCGCGATGCGGTGGGCAACTGGGCGACCGTGTCGATTCCCCTGCCGGGACGTACGCTCACGGCCCGCATCTGGCTTTGCCGGGTGGGACGTACCGACTTGTACCTGCTCGACGCCGATTACGAGGCCAATCTCGAGGAGGATCGCCGGGTGACGCATTACCTGTACGGCGGCGATTGGGAGAACCGGCTCAAACAGGAGATTCTGCTGGGTATCGGCGGTGTGCGGGCGCTCCAGTCGCTGCATATCGCGCAAGACGTTTCCCATTGCAACGAGGGTCATGCGGCATTTCTCGGGCTGGAGCGCATCCGCAACCTGGTGCTGCGCCGCCGCCTGACTTTCGCCGAAGCGCTGGAAGTGGTCCGCTCCTCCTCGCTGTTTACGACTCATACGCCCGTTCCGGCGGGACACGATGCGTTTCCCGAAGCGATGGTTCGGCAGTACCTGTCGCACTATCCCGGGGAACTGGGGATCGACTGGGCGCAGTTCATCGGTCTGGGACGTGTCGATCCGGAGGATCCGAACGAGAAATTCTCGATGTCGGTGCTCGCCTGCAACCTTTCGCAGGAGGTCAATGGGGTGTCGTGGCTGCACGGCGAGGTTTCCAAAGAGATTTTGGGGAATTTATGGCCGGGCTACTTCAAAAACGAGCTGCATATCGGTTACGTGACCAACGGTGTGCACTTCCCGACCTGGACGGCTACGCGCCTGCGTCGTCTGTATGCCCGCTATTTTCCCGAAGGGTTCGAGGGGTACGAATATCGTATTTCCGAGTGGAAGAAGGTGTACGACATCCCGGACGAAGACCTGTGGCGGGAACGTCTGGTGCTCAAGGAGAAACTCGTCCGCATGATCCGCCGTCGCTATTGCGATCCCGGCCATGTGCGCATGGATTCGCCCCATCAGGTCATGCAGGTACTCGAAGGGATCAAGCCCGACGTGCTGAAGATCGGTTTCGCACGCCGGTTCGCCACTTACAAACGAGCGTTGCTGCTCTTCTCCGATTTGGATCGCCTGGCGGCCATTGTCAATAACAAGGAGCGTCCCGTGCAGTTTATCTTCGCGGGCAAGGCGCATCCCAACGACAAGCCGGGGCAGGATCTGATCAAGCGAATCATCGAAGTCGCAGCCATGCCGCAGTTCTCCGGCAAGATCATCTTCCTGCAGAATTACGATATGGAGCTGGCGCGTCGTCTGGTGCAGGGGGTGGACGTGTGGCTCAATACCCCGACTCGTCCGCTCGAGGCGTCGGGTACGTCGGGTGAAAAGTGCGTGATGAACGGCGTGCTGCAGTTTTCGGTGCTCGACGGCTGGTGGGTCGAAGGATACAAGGAGGGTGCCGGTTGGGCACTGCCGATGGAGACGGTCTTTTCCGATCCGCAGTATCAGAACGAACTCGACGCCGAGATGATTTACAATACGATCGAAGAGGAGATCGTGCCGAAATACTACGACCGGGATGCCGACGGTATTCCCCGTGCGTGGATGGCTTCGGTGAAAAAATGTATTGCCGAAATCGCTTCGAACTTCACGACCAACCGGATGCTGCGCGACTATGAGGTGCGTTTCTACAACCGGCTGGCGGCCCGCAAGCGGGAACTGTCGGAGAACGACTTCGCCGTTGCGCGCGAGATCGTCGCCTGGAAGCACAAGGTGCTGGCTGCGTGGCCTGCCGTGAAGATCGTGGACGTGCAGCGTGCCCGGGTCGGCGACAAGCCGATCTTCATAGGACGCAGTTACCATTTCGAGCTTACGCTCGACCTGGCCGGACTCGCTCCGGAGGACGTGGGGGCCGAACTGGTCGTGGCCCGTCCCGTGGAGCCGGACCGGGTCGTGGAGGTCATCCGTACCGTGCCGCTCAGCCAGGTGCAGGTTTCGGGCAGCCAGGTGACTTTCGCCTTGGACTATGTTCCCGAACAGGCCGGGATGTTCGATATGGCGCTGCGCATTTTCCCGCAGAATCCGATGTTGCCGCATCGTATGGATTTCGCATTGGTGAAGTGGGCATGAAATGATTGTTGAAAAAAAGGTCGTTTTCTGATAATTTTTGATTTTTCGCACGGTTTGGACTTGATGGTCTGCGAAAAAAAGAGTATCTTTCAGAAAAGATCGTTCAAGCGGACCGGAACTTTTTCTGATCCGGTCGGCGGAGAAAACGAAATAAACGATTCGACGGGTCCGGCAGGAGTACGGGCTGATTTTGCCGTTCCGCTCTGTCGGAAATGAACATAAAGAACAAACAGTTATGTCGGTACTTACATTTGATAAGAAGGAACTGGGAAATCTGGAGTATTCGTTGCAGCGCGAAATGCTGGCTACGGATCGCAGAGGCGGCTATATGAGCACGACCATCGTTTGCTGCAACACGCGCAAGTATCATGGCCTGATGGTGGCACCCATCGACGACAGCGACCGCGCTTACGTGCTGCTCTCGTCGGTGGATGAAACCGTCGTGCACGACGGGCAATCCTTCAACCTGGCGCTGCACCGTTTCCCGGGAACCTATGAACCTCGGGGGCATAAGTACATCACCGATTTCGAATATACGCCGACACCGACGATCACCTACCGCGTGGGAAGCATCGTGTTGCGGAAAGAGCTGCTCTGGATACACAACCGCACGCAGTTGATGATCCGCTATACGCTGCTGGAGGCGCCGTCCGATGTCCGGCTTAGGCTCCGGCCTTTCTTCGCCTTCCGGGACAAACATGCGCTCACGCATGCCAATATGGAGGCCGACGGACGTTCCCGGCCGATTCCGGGCGGGGTGAAGTGTCGGTTGTATTCCGATTTTCCCTGGCTGTACCTGCAAACCGATTGTCGGGATGCGGAGTTCGTGCCGGCTCCCGACTGGTACTATAATTTCGAATACGCCAGAGAGATCGAGCGAGGATACGAGGGAGATGAGGATCTGCTTACGACGGGTTATTTCGAACTCAGTCTCGGTCGGCGGCAAAGCGTGATTTTCTCTGCGTCCGTCGAAGCCATTCCCGATCCTGCGGCCATCGGCGGAATGTTTGCGGAGGCTCTGAGCGCCCGCAGCCGCAAGGTCGATTTTCTGAGCTGCCTGCGCCACTCTGCCCGGCAGTTCGTCGTCCGCCGCCGGGACGGGCGGGCCGAGGTGCTGGCCGGGTATCCCTGGTATGGGCAGATCGGACGTCAGACGCTCGTAGCGCTGCCCGGCATCGCGCTGGAGCAGGGACGCACGGAGGATTGCCTGGATGTGCTCGATACGGTCGTGCGCGGACGCCGGGACGGTATGTTTACGGGTTCTTTCTCGGCTGCCGAGGCTGCGGATGCTCCGCTTTGGTTTTTCTGGGTGCTTCAGCAGTTGCAGCGGACGCTGGGTGAGGAGGAGATATGGAAGCGCTACGGTATCGTGATGAAAGAGCTGCTGGCGGCTTATCGCCGGGGCGTCGGCGGCGTGGCCGTGCACGATAACGGTTTGGTGTGGGCCTCGGCGCCCGACAAAGCCCTCACCTGGATGAATGCGCTGGCGGGTGGTGTCCCCGTCGTGTCGCGGGACGGGTATCCGGTCGAAATCAACGCACTTTGGTACAACGCCGTGTGTTATGCCCTTGAGCTGGCTTCCCGTTTCGGCGAGGAGGAGTTCGTCGGCGAGTGGAAAGCGTGGCCCGAGTGGATTCGGAACGCTTTCCGGGAGATGTTCTGGAGCGACGACGACGGGTATCTGGCCGATTTCGTAGGTCCTGAAGGGCCGAATCGGTGGATTCGTCCGAATATGGTGGTGGCGTGCGGTTTGGATTACAAGATGCTCGATGAGGAGCAGCAGGCTTCGGTGCTTCGGATCGTGGGGCAGCATTTGCTGACACCCAAAGGGCTGCGTTCGCTTTCGCCCCGCAATCCTCGCTATAAGAACCGCTGCGAGGGCGATGAAGCCGTTCGTGCGGAGGCTTCGATGAACGGCTCCGTATGGGTTTGGCCGCTTTGGTTTTATGTCAAGGCTTCGTTCGACCTCGGTGGCCGTGAGTTTCTGCCTCGGGCGGAGGAGCTGCTCGCCCGTTTCGGCGAGGAGATTCAGAGTTACGGTATCGGATCGATCAACGAGCTGTTCGACGGCGATCCTCCGCATGCGCCTCGGGGCGCCGTGTCGCAGGCGTGGAGCGTCGGGGCGGTGTTGATGATCCGTGAAACGACCGAACGCTGGCGCCGTCGCCGGGGACACGGGTTGTTGCCGGGTCTTCGGAAAAAGCGCTAAAGGATGCGAAGGAAAAGAACTTGCCGCCGCGTAAGGTGTCCGAAATTTTTTCTGTCGGCCCGGGCAGGCCGGGGTGGAGGTTGCCGGGAGGGGCGACCGGTGTTTCGCGAAGTCGAATAAGTTACGGAATGAAACGTGATTATATACTTTGAGTGTACCTTTTCGGGGGCGCAGTGTCCCAAATTCCCTCCGAGAAGCGGATTTAGGGGAAGGGTGCATGGCGGACACGGTTTCGGGCCGCGAATAAGCACTCCTCGGATTCGATGCTGCGACCGTCGGATAAGGGTACATGGAAAGATATAATTGTTAGAATAAAAAAATAGAATACAAATGAGAGTGTTGATGTTCGGTTGGGAGTTTCCTCCCCATATCGCCGGCGGGCTGGGTACGGCCTGCTACGGTATGACGCGCGGTCTTGCACGCAACGGTGTGGAGGTCGTTTTCGTCATGCCGCGTGCCTATGGCGACGAGGACCAGCGCTTCGTCCGCGTGGTGAATGCGAGCGACGTGGAAACGATCGGTACGCGCGATCATGAGTTTTCCGAAGAGCTGCTCGAGAAGGTTTCGTTCATCCACATTGATTCGAACATGTTGCCCTACATCTCTCCGGAGGAGTATGCCGCTTACCACGACGAGTTCGTTCGCAGCGGCCGGACACACGAGTGGACCGACGTATGGAAACAGCGCTACACCTTCTCCGGAAAATACGGCGCCAACCTGATGGAGGAGGTCGCCCGGTATGCAATGGTGGCGGCGCAGGTGGCCAAAGACCTCGAAGGGCAGTTCGACGTGATCCATGCCCACGACTGGCTGACCTATTTCGCCGGAATTGCGGCCAAGCGGGTTTCGGGCAAGCCGCTGGTGGTGCACATGCACGCCACGGAGTTCGACCGCAGCGGCGAGAATATCAACCGTCGGGTCTATGCCATCGAAAAGGCGGGTATGCAGGCTGCCGACCGGGTGATCGCGGTGTCGGAGCTGACGCGTCGCATTGTCATCGGCAAGTACGGCATTCCGGCCGATAAGGTCGTGACGGTGCATAACGCCGTGCGTTTCGGCGAGTCGGAGGAGGCTGCGCCGGAGCGGGCGGTCAAGGATAAGGTCGTCACCTTCCTGGGACGCATCACCTACCAGAAAGGTCCCGATTATTTCGTCGAGGCTGCGGCCAAGGTGCTGCAGCGGGTTTCGGACGTGCGTTTCGTCATGGCCGGCTCGGGCGATCTGATGAACCATGTGGTGCGGCGCGTGGCCCAGTTGGGGATCGCCGACCGCTTCCATTTCACGGGGTTCCTCAAGGGCGGGGAGGTGCAGCGGATGTTCCGTCTGTCGGATGTCTATGTCATGCCTTCGGTGTCGGAGCCGTTCGGCATTTCGCCGCTCGAGGCCATGCGTTCGGGCGTTCCCGTGATTATCTCGCGGCAAAGCGGCGTGGCGGAGGTGCTGGATTATGCTATTAAGGTGAATTACTGGGACGTGGATGCTCTGGCCGATGCCATTTACGGGCTTCTTACCTATCCGGCTCTGGGCAGGATGTTCGCTTCGAAGGGGTTGGAAGAGGTGACCGGACTCAAATGGACCAATGCCGCAGCGAAGATCAAGACGGTTTACGAAACTGTCGTCGCAGAGGCGAACAATTAAAATATTTGCGGAGTATGAAAACGATTTGTTTCTATTTTCAGGTACACCAGCCCTGGCGGCTGAAGCGTTACCGTTTCTTCGATATGGGCCGTGACCACAACTACCTGGACGACCTGACCAATCGCTCGATCATGCAGAAGATCGCGCGTGAGTGCTATCTGCCGATGAATGCCTTGCTGTTCAATCTGATCCGGCAGAGCGAGGGGCGTTTCCGCTGTACCTTTTCGCTGACGGGGCTGGCCGTCGAACAGATGCGGGCGTATGCGCCCGAGGTGCTCGATTCGTTCCGCCGGCTGGCCCGGACGGGCTGCGTGGAGTTCCTGGCCGAAACTTACTCCCATTCGCTGGCTTCGCTTTCGTCGAAGGAGGATTTCATGCAGCAGGTTGCGCTCCATACCGAACTGATGAAAAAGGAGTTCGGCGTTGCGCCGACCGCCTTTCGCAATACCGAACTGATCTATTCCGACCGGATCGGCTCCGATGTGGCCGAGATGGGTTTCAAGACCATGTTGGCCGAGGGAGCCCGACACGTACTGGGATGGAAGTCGCCCGGCTATGTTTATGCCAATGCGCTCGACCAGCGCTTGAGGCTGTTGCTGCGCAATTACAAGCTCTCGGACGACATCGCGTTCCGTTTCTCCAACCGAGGGTGGGACCAATGGCCTCTCACGGCGGAAAAATACACGGGGTGGCTCGCTTCGGACGAGCTGGAGGGGGATGTGGTCAATCTCTTCATGGATTACGAAACCTTCGGCGAGCACCAGCGTGCCGATACGGGTATTTTCGACTTTATGAAGGCGCTCGTTCCGGCTGTTCTGAAGCGGGAGGGGTTGGAGTTCGCTACGGTGAGCGAAGCCGCTGCGAAATACCAGCCCGTCGCCGTACTCCATTGTCCGCACGTGATGTCTTGGGCGGACGAGGAACGTGACATCACGGCGTGGCTGGGCAACGAATTGCAGAACGAAGCTTTCGGAAAACTGTATGCCCTGCGGGATAAGATCGCCCGGCTGAAGGATCCCGATTTCGACCACGTGTGGAACTTCATGCAGGCTTCGGATCATTTCTATTATATGGCGACCAAGTGGTTGTCGGACGGGGACGTACATGCCTATTTCAATCCTTACGAATCGTCCTACGATGCCTTTATCAACTATATGAACGTGCTTTCGGATTTCGAGATCGAAGTGGAGAAGGCGTTCGACCGGAAGCCGCCGGTCCGCAAGACCAAACCGTCGCCGAGGAAAAAGGGTTCCGATCGGGAGAAAGCCGGGGTGCGATAATCTTTCGGTCGAAAAAGGCGGTGCGTCATAACAGGCAAACTGCTTCGTTATTATCGGTGTCACGGCTCGATCATGTGCGTCGGTACACACTCTTCGCCGTGAACCTCGATGCCTTGTATTTTACCTGTTTTTACATACCTGAAAAGGGATGCGCCGAATTTCTCGATTTGACACGTCCCTTTTTTATTCCGGGATGCCTCGGTCCGTCAGCTGCCCTTGCGCTTGAACCGCGACGGGCTGTAGCCCGTGTGTTGTTTGAAATATTTGCCGAAGAACGACTGGGTCGAGAAGTTGAGGTGATAGGCGATCTCCTGGATGCTCATGCCCGAATAGCGCAGCAGGCTTTTTGCCTCGAGGATCACCGCTTCGTCGATCCACCGGGCGGCGGTTTTGCCGCTCACGTCCTTGGAAACGGTCGAAAGGTATTTGGGGGTGATGTTGAGGCGGCGGGCATAGAACCGGACGTTCCTCTCCTGTTTGCTGTATTGCCGGACTAATTCCATGAACTCTTCGAAGATCACCTCGCCGCGCCCCAACTTGACCGTGTTTTTCTGCTCGCGCATGTTCAGCTCGGTGATGATGTAGAAGACTGCGGTGAACAGGCAGCGGATGATCTCCTGTCTGTAATGTTCCTTGTCGCTGGCAAGAATCGTCTTGATGAGTTGGAACACCTGTCGGATCTCGTGCGTGTCCTGGGGTGTCACCCGCAGGCAGGGTTGTTTGCCGAAACGCATATAGACGGGCAGCGAGGCCGAAAGGTCTATCTGGATCTCGTTGATGAACGATTTGGAACAGGCGACGAAATAGGCCGCCGCATCGCTGGTGCTGGCCACCGTGCGGATCACGCGGTCGGGGCTGAAGAAGACGATCGTGTCGGGCACGACTTCGTACTCTTCCGTATCGATCGCTACGACGGCCGAACCGCTGGCCATGATGATCGCCGAGAAGCCGTCGATCAGGGCGGGGTAGTTGCCCAGCGTATCGCGGTGGATGTCGAACGAAGCGATCACCAGGTCGTCCGACAGGTAATAAACGTCCCGCATCTCCTGCTTGATGCGGGAGATCGAAACTTTTTGCAGGGTTATCTCGTTCGCCACCATGCCAGTTTGCTGATCAGATTCTTGAAATAGGCGAACCGGCCCCGGCGGGGTGCCTCCGATAGCGGGCAGACGACGCGGAGCTCGTTGTGCAGACATTCGATATGCAGCGGGAAATCGGCCCCCTTCTGTCCGTCCATGTCGGTAGGTTCGTTGATCGGCGAGGTGATGTCGAGCGTGCGGGCTCGGAAATGTTTCACCTGCGAGGGCCGACCGCCCAGCAGGTGACGGAGCATCGATACGACCGAGAAGAGCATGTTGCGCCTTTGCAGCAACAGACAGTCGAACATGCCGTCCTTAATGCTCGAGCGGGGGGCAAGGTGGAATCCTCCGGCCGTTTCTCCGTTGAATATCAAGGCCATGAGCGATTCGATGTCGAAGGCTTTGCCGTCGGCGAGAATTTGCAGCGGAATGCCGTGTACCGAGCGGAACTCCTTCACGCCCTCGATCAGGTAGGCCAGCTTGCCGATCTGGTGCTTGCGTTTGTCCGGCGTGCGCTGGGACGTGGTGGTGAAGATGCCGAAACTGAAGATATTGACGAAATAGTGGTCGTTCACGCGTCCGCAATCGACCCGCTCTTCCGTGCCGCCGAGGAGCTGCGCCGCCGCCTTGACCGGGTTTTTCTCCATGCCGAGCGCTCCGGCGAAGTCGTTGGCCGTACCTGCCGGGATGATTCCCAGCAGCAGGTCGAGGTGCTTCTCCTTCATCCGATTGACCACGTAATTGACCGTGCCGTCGCCGCCCGCCACGACCACCAGATCGACCGTTTCGTGTCCATTGAAAGGGTTGCGGCTGAAATCGATCGGGCCGTCCACGATCGAGTAGCCGGCCTGCCGGAACATTTCGCCGATGGCTTGGGAATCTTTTTCGATTTTTCCTTTCCCCGACTGGGGATTATAGAGAAATAGAGCTTGTTTCATTCGTACGCAATGGGATTATTCTGGAATCATCATTTCTTGCATCGCCGGCGAGCAGTAAATTTCGTAGCCGTCTTTCCCGTCGTCGAGGATAAAATAGACCTTCGCGTCGGGAATTTTCCGGGAGAGGGCGATGGCCTTGTCCGCGCCCAGGCTCAAATACATGGTCGCCATGGCGTCGGCTTCGGCGCAGTTGTCCGCGACCACGGTGGCGGAAAGCAATCGCGACGTGACGCTGCGGCCCGTTGTCGGGTCGATCGTGTGGGATATCTTATTGCCTGCGGCGTCACGGTAGAAGCGGCGGTAGTTGCCCGAAGTGGCCAGGCCTCCTTCGCTCATGCGGATACGTCCGGTGAGATAGGCGCCGTCGGACATATTGCCGTCGAAGGGAGTTTCTATGCCGATCCGCCAGGGAATGCCTTTGCTGCTGACACCCTGGCAGCGGCATTCGCCGCCGATCTCCACCAGATAGTTCTTCGCGCCGCAGCGCTCCATGAGGGCCGCGACCAGATCGACCGTATAGCCCTTGGCGATCGAGTTGAAATCGAGCTGTACGCGGGGATCGTCCTTCACGAGCCTGCCGTCCCGGATATGGACGCGCCGGTAACCTACGAATTGCAGGAGCGAATCGAGGTTCGGGGTGCGTTCCGCCTCGTGCCCGGCGAATCCCCAGGTATCGACCAGCGGCTTGACCGTCACGTCGTAGTGGCCTTCGCTCAAGCGGCTGAACCGTTCGGCCAGACGGAGGTTGTAGATGATATGTTCGTCGAGCGAGTCGGTCTCTCCCCGGTTGATGCGGCTCAGCAGGGAGGTGGAGTCGAAAATCGACATCGAAGCCTTGGCTTCGGCGTCGATTTGCATAATGGCCCGGTAGAGTTCCTGTGCGGTGCAGTCTGTGATGTCGCCCGTTGCCTGGAAAGTCGTGCCCAGCATCGCGCCGCTTGCCGTAAGGTACTCTGCGCGGCGGTCGCAGCTCGCTGCAAGGACCAGAACGATAACGGTGTAGAGCAGCAGGGCGATCTTTTTCATGTTCTATGTGTCTTCTTTTTTGGCAAAAATAGTGTTTTTCGCTCCGGTTTGCAAAAAAAGAGGGCTCTTCAGCTAAAAAATTGTATTCGTTTAAGTTGGTTATTGTGAATTAAGTTCGTACCTTTGCGCCACGCTCTGGCGTTATTCACGGTAAGGGGAATGCGTCGTAGAGTGGAACTAAATAAACTTTTGAAAATGGGTTATTTATCAGCTGAAAAAAAGCAGGAGCTTTTCGGTAAGTACGGAAAGTCCAACACCGACACGGGTTCTCCCGAGAGCCAGATCGCGCTGTTCTCGTTCCGTATCAACCACCTTACGGAACACCTTCGTAGCAACAAACACGACTTCGGTACACAGCGTGCGTTGCTGCGTCTGGTCGGCAAGCGCCGCCAGTTGCTGGAGTATTTGAAAGAGGTCGATATCGAGCGCTACCGAGCAATCATCAAGACGCTCAATCTCCGTAAATAGTCCCGGAGGCAGAAAAATGGGGTTGGCCAAAGTTTCTTTTGGCAGCCCCATTTGTAATTTGGAACATACATTTTGACGTAAAAAATATCTATGGAAGAAAAGAAGTTGTACAATGCAGTCCGGAAGACGATCACGCTGGCAGACGGCCGCGAAATCATGATCGAAACGGGCAAACTGGCCAAGCAGGCCGACGGCTCCGTCGTGGTGAAGATGGGAGATACGATGCTCCTGGGAACGGTGGTAGCCGCCAAGGACGCGAAACCCGACACTGATTTTATGCCGCTCCAGGTGGAGTATAAGGAGAAATATGCCGCTTGCGGTCGCTATCCCGGCGGTTTCATGAAGCGTGAGGGCAAGGCTAACGACAGCGAGATCCTCGTAGCCCGTCTGATCGACCGTGCGCTGCGTCCCCTGTTTCCGTCGGACTATCACGCCGAGGTATATGTGACCGTAAACCTGATTTCGGCGGACAAAGATATTCAGCCCGATGCTCTGGCCGGACTGGCCGCATCGGCTGCACTGGCCGTTTCGGACATCCCGTTCGGCGGTCCGATTTCGGAGGTGCGTGTGGCCCGTATCGGCGGTCAGTATGTCATCAACCCGGCCTTCTCGCAGATGCAGGACGCCGATCTGGACATCATGGTCGGCGGTACCATCGACAATATTCTGATGGTCGAGGGCGAGATGAAGGAGGTGTCCGAGGAGGTGATGCTCGGAGCTATCAAGTTCGCTCACGAAGAGATCAAGAAACACTGTGCCGTGCAGATCGAGCTTTCGAAGGAGCTGGGCAAGGACGTGAAACGGACCTATTGCCACGAGGTGAATGATGAAGAGCTGCGTCAGACCATCATTCGGGAGCTTTACGACAAGGCTTACGCCATCGCCACCAGCGGTACGATGAAGCATGAGCGCGAAGATGCCTTCAATGCGCTGGAGGCCGAGTTCGCCGCCCGTTTTTCGGAAGAGGAGCTGGTCGAGAAGGCACCGCTGATTCACAAATATTTCCACGACGACGTACAGAAGAAGGCCATGCGCAACATGATCCTCGACGAGGGCAAGCGCTTGGACGGCCGCCGCACGGACGAAATCCGTCCCATCTGGTGCGAGGTGGGCTATCTGCCCGCCGCTCATGGTTCGGCGATCTTCACGCGCGGTGAAACGCAGTCGCTGACCACGGTGACCCTCGGTACGAAGATGGACGAAAAGGTCAAGGACGAAGTGCTGGTACAGGGTACCGAGCAGTTCGTGTTGCACTATAATTTCCCGCCTTTCTCGACGGGCGAGGCCAAAGCCGCCCGCGGCCTGAGCCGCCGCGAGATCGGCCACGGCCATCTGGCATGGCGCGCCCTGAAGCCGATGATTCCGCTGGGCGAGGAGAACCCCTATGCCGTGCGTGTCGTTTCGGACATCCTCGAATCGAACGGTTCGTCGTCGATGGCTACCGTCTGCGCCGGCACGCTGGCCCTGATGGACGCCGGCGTGAAGCTCAAAAAACCCGTGTCGGGTATCGCCATGGGTCTGATTTCCGACTCCCAGAGCGGCAAATGGGCCGTACTGTCGGACATTCTGGGCGATGAGGACCACCTCGGAGACATGGACTTCAAGGTGACGGGCACCAAGGACGGCATCACCGCCACCCAGATGGACATCAAGGTGGACGGCCTTTCGTACGAAGTGCTGGCCGCCGCGCTGGAGCAGGCCCGTAAGGGACGCCTGCACATCCTCGGCAAACTCACCGAGTGCATCGCCGAGCCGCGCGCCGACTACAAGCCTTTCGTGCCGCGCATCGTTCAGATCACCATTCCGCAGGACATGATCGGCGCCGTGATCGGCCCCGGCGGCAAGGTGATTCAGGACATCCAGAAGACTACGGGCACGACCATCACCATCACGGAGGTGGACAACAAGGGCATCGTGGACATCTTCGGACAGGACAAGACCGCGCTCGACGGCGCGCTGAACCGCATCAAGGCTATCGTTGCGATTCCGGAGGTCGGCGAGACCTACCACGGCAAGATCCGTTCGATCGTCACCTTCGGCGCATTCGTCGAGATCATGCCCGGCAAAGACGCCCTGCTCCATATTTCGGAGATCGACTACAAGCGTTTCGAAACCATGGAGGAGACCGGCCTGAAAGAGGGCGACGAGATCGACGTGAAGCTGATCGGCATCGACCCCAAGACCAACAAGCTCAAATTGTCGCGCAAGGTGCTGCTGCCCAAGCCCGAGGGTTATGTGGAGCGGGAGCGTCGTCCGCGTGGCGAGCGTCCCGAGCGCGGCGAACGCCACGAACGCCACGGACGTCCTGAACGCAAAGAAGAGTAAAACGACTGCTAATGTGATATTTTCGGGCGGGAAAGTACTGAAATAACGTCCGAAATATTGCACATTTACCAAGAGTTTTCTATATTTGCGTTGTTCAGCGGGTTGAATTCCGAAACCCGGACGCCCAAACGGCGTCTTGCGAATCGGAACTTACGCGAAAGAAACAGGAAAAAGGCAAACATTTAAATAAACACATTAATTTTACGATTATGAAAAATCTAATGAAATTGAGCGTTGTGCTCGTAGCTGCCGCACTGGTATTCTCGAGCTGTAATTGCTTCAAGAAGATGGCCAAGAACCGGGATGACATCAACCTGACGGTTACCCCCGAGATTCTGACGCTGAACAACGGTATCGTTGCCGCTGACATCAATGTTACGTTCCCGGTTAAGTATTTCAACGCGAAAGCCGTTATCAAAGTAACTCCCGTGATCGTATTCGACGGTGGCGAGGTTGCCGGTGCCGCCAAATATCTCCAGGGTTCGAAAGTCGACGAGAACTACACGGTCATCGACAAGAAGAACGGAGGCAATTTCACGCAGCACGTAGAGTTCCCCTACGACCCCCGTATGGACAAGTGCGCCCTGCAGCTCCGCGCCGAGATCAAGTGTCCGGGCGGCAAGTGCAAGGAGTTCACGCTCGTGAACCTGAACACCGGCGCCATCCCGACCAAGGAGCAGGCTGCCGTGCTGGCCGGTAACGACGAGGCTGCCAAGGCCGCTCTGGCCAAGGAATTCGGCCTGACCGTCGCTTACGGTCTGAACACCCTGCAGAAGGACCTCAAATATTCGGACCTGATGGCTCCGATGGCCAACAACTACAAGAAGGTGCACACCGTAGTTGACAAGACCGATCTGCTCTATGCGATCAACTCTTCGGTCGTAACCAAGAAGAACGAGAAGAAAGCCAATCTCGACGCCTTCAAGGCCGACGTAGACGCCAACCTGCAGAACGACCGCGCAACGCAGAACATCGCCGTGAAGGGCTATGCTTCGCCCGACGGTCCCGTGAAGTTCAACGACAAGCTGTCGAAAGCCCGCAGCGAATCGGGTAAGAAGGTCGTTGCCAAACTGCTGAAGGATTCGGGGCTGGATGTCGACGCCGCAGCTTACGGCGAGGACTGGGACGGCTTCAAGGAGCTGGTCGAGAAGTCGGACATCAAGGACAAGAACCTCATTCTGCAGGTGCTGAGCCTCTACAACTCGTCCGCAGAGCGTGAGAGCGAGATCAAGAACATGTCGTCGGTATTCAACGAACTGAAAGAGGAGATCCTTCCCGAACTGCGCCGTTCGCAGATCGTCAACAGCACCGACATTCAGGGCAAGACCGACGCCGAGATCATGGCTGCCTTCAAGAACGGTCAGGACCTGACCGTCGAGGAGTACCTCTACGCTGCCGAGTCGCTGGCCAACGGCGCCGAGGAGCAGGTTGCCATCCTGACCGTCGCTTCGAAGAAGTTCAACGACGCCCGCGTATACAACAACCTCGGTATCGCTCAGGCCAAGGCCGGTGACAAAGCCGCTGCGCTGAAGTCGTTCGAGAAGGCCGCCAAGACCGACTCGTCGAGCGAGATCAACAAGAATCTCATCCTCGCCAATCTGGCTAACGGCAACACTGCCGAGGCCAAGAAGTACGCTCAGGCTGCCGACGCTCAGGCCAAGGCCGCTATCGCTGCTGCCGAGGGTGATTACAAGAGTGCCGCCAAGAACCTCGACGGTTACAACGAGGCTGTCGCTCAGGTTATGAACAACGACCTGTCGGCTGCCAAGAAGGCTATCGCCAAGGACAACTCGGCTGACGCCGACTACCTGCGCGCAGTGATCGCCGCTAAAGAGGGCGACCTGAAGACCGCTGAGGCTCAGCTGAAGAGCGCCGTTTCGAAGAACCCGAAACTGGCTCAGAAGGCTGCCAACGACATCAACCTGAAGGCGCTGAACAAATAATCGCCGTCAGATTAAGAGAAAAGGGTCTGGACCATCGGTTCAGGCCCTTTTTTTGCAGGATACCGGGAAAATATTTGCAGGCCGAAGATAGCGGGTGTGAATTATTTTTCCTAATTTTGTAAAAAACAGGGATACATTATGGAGTACGCCAATCATCTGAATGAATACGCTCCGGCATGGAGCGAAGCGCAGGTGGCCGAAGAGGTCGCCCGCATCCGCGAAGCCGCGAAGCGCAATCATAATGCGGAAGTATATAAAATGTGTTACTCGGCCATCGACATCACGACCCTGTCGTGCAACGACTCGGTGACCTCGGTGACCGAGTTCGCCCGCAAGACGGCCGAATTCTACCAGAAATTCCCGCATATTCCCAACGTGGCCTCGATCTGCATCTATCCGGCATTCGTCGAGACCGTCGGGTTGGCCGTGGACGGCACTCCGATGAAGATCACGAGCGTCGGCGGCGGATTTCCCGCGGCGCAGACCTTCCTCGAAGTAAAGGCGCTCGAAGTGGCGATGGCCATCGAGAACGGCGCCGACGAGGTGGATATCGTACTCAATGTGGGCCGCATGCTTACGGGAGAATACGACGAGGCGGCAAATGAGGTCGAGGTGATCCGCTCGGAGATGGACGCCGACGTCGTGCTGAAGGTCATCATCGAATCGGGGGCGCTCAAAACACCCGATCTGATCCGCAAGGCATCGCTGCTTTCGATGTTCGCAGGAGCCGATTTCGTAAAGACCTCGACCGGAAAGATCGACGTAGCCGCAACGCCCGAAGCGGCCGCGATCCGCGACTACTACCAGAAGACGGGCCGCAAGGTGGGATTCAAGGCCGCAGGAGGCGTCCGCACGGCCGAGGACGCCGCCCTCTACTATACGATCGTCGAGGAGATTCTCGGGCCGGAATGGCTCAATACGGATATGTTCCGCATCGGCGCCTCCTCTGCCGCGAACAACCTCCTTTCGGCTATCGAAGGCAGGGAGATCAAGTATTACTGATCGCCCGCAAGGGCTATCGAGGTATGCAGCAGTCCGGATTCGGACTGCTGCTTTTCGTTGGGGCGCCGGCCGGCCGAGAAACCGGTTGTCCGGAACACTCTGCCGGAAAACCAAACGGTCTGCCGGGCAACCTGTTTTGCCGGGCAACCGGATTGCCGGAAAAAGGCCGCGGCCTTACAATATCCGCGTCCCTGAATCGTCGGCATAAGTTAAGAAAGGCTGCAACGGGACGGCGGCGGGAAGGCGACCAGAAGGAGCCGGAATGATAACCAGAAAGCGGGGGGGGGAAACACC
>OHDZ01000422.1_pt1 | contig 17503 bp, 16 predicted proteins | sample 1567161 | NCBI WGS metagenome assembly OHDZ01 (sample SAMEA3879525, study PRJEB24766) | human gut metagenome | biome: human-associated habitat; feature: feces | place: USA | collected 1985/1987 | reverse complement strand
TCAAAGCCCTTTTGGGGCATGGGCTTGGCCGGGCGCTTGGCACCCGGTGCCTCGTAATACATATACAGCTGGCAGGGGATCATGCCATTGTACATCTTGCGGCGCTTTGCAGCACGCTTGCCGTAATGGGCCTCAAAATCCATATCAGCAGTGATCGCATACAGACCTGCACAGGGATGCTCCTGCATCTGGCGGCCCAGGGTGCGGGCCAGCTGTGCAGCGCCTTCAATGGTGCTCATCCGCTCACCATAGGGAGGGTTGGTCAGCACGATCGCCTCCGGGCGGGCAATAAAGTCCGCCACATCGGCCACCTCAAAACGGCAGCGTTTTTCCACACCGGCCAGTTTTGCGTTGGCATTGGCCAGCGCCACCGCAGCAGGGTCGATATCATAGCCCACTGCCTCAAAACCAGCGTCCAGCTTAGCCTCCGCCAATGCCTTCTGGCGCTGCTCTGCCCAGACCGAAGCAGGTACAAAGGCATAGCGCTCTGCGGCAAAGCGGCGCTTGAGGCCCGGCGCAATGTTCAGCGCCTTTTGAGCCGCTTCGATCAGCAGTGTGCCGCTGCCGCAGAAGGGGTCCTGCACAAAGCTATCCCGGCGCACACGTCCCAGGTCTGCGATGGTGGCGGCCAGTGTCTCGCGGATGGGGGCTTCCATGGCGTTACGGCGGTAGCCCCGCTTATACAGACCTTCGCCGGTGGTATCCAGCAGCAGCTCACAGCGGTTTTTGCGCAGCATAAAGCGGATGCGGTACTCGGTGCCGGTCTCCGGCAGGGAGTTGACCCGATGTCCCCGCATCAGCCGCTTGACCACCGCTTTTTTCAGAATGCTCTGGCAGGCGGGCACGCTGGACAGCTGGCTGTCCAGCGAAGAACCCGTGACCGGGAACGCAGCGTCCGCAGGCAGAAGCTCCTCCCAAGGGACATTGTATGCCCCGTCAAACAACTCGTCAAAGGTGGAAGCCGGGTAGCTTGCCAGCAGCAGCATCACCCTTTCCACCGTGCGCAGATTCAGGTTGGCTGCGGCGATCATCTCCGCACCGCCCCGGAACGCCAGCCGTCCGTCGCTGACACGGATATCCTCTGCGCCCAGGCGGCGCAGCTCAAAGCTGGCGGTGGACTCACACCCAAAAAAACAGGGAGCGATCAATTCATACTTTGCGGGCATTTTGTATTCCTTTCTGTTCTTACAAACGCATAAAGCCAAAAAACAGAGCCTATCCCCTGGCCAGGCGGAGTATTCCCTCCCCTTGTACCGGGACAGGCCCTTGGTGTGCTGTGTACTGCCGTTCAGCGGCCGCCGCGGCGGCTGCGGGGTGCATAGCCGCCGCCCCGACGACGGTTGGTCTCGTGGTCCAGATCCGCCATCTTCTCCTCGCTTTGGCTCTTAAAACGGCTCATCATATCCTCAAAGCTCATGTTATCGGATCTTGCCGGTGCTTTGGGCTGCCAAACACGGGGCTTAGGTTCCGCTGCCCGTGCCCGGGGGCGTCCTGCATCCCGGGGAGCGCCAGCGCCGCCCTTGGGGCTGCGCTCAGGGCGGGCAGGCCGGGGCTGCAGCCGCTTCATGGACAATGCGATCTTTCCATCCGGCGCAGTCTGGATGACCTGCACCTTTACCTCGTCCCCTTCATGCAGCACCGCCGCAAGGTCCTGCACAAACTCATGGGACACCTCAGAGATGTGGACCATGCCCACACGCCCCTCCGGGAGGCTGACAAACGCACCAAAGGGGCGCACGCCGGTAACGCGGCCCTCAAAAATATTCCCTACCTCAATCGCCAAAACCAATACTCCTTGTCAAACTTTGGTCGTGGAAGGATCAGTTGCCGGACACATCCACAAAAATGCGCTCATTGGGCGCAGCGTAGTTGTAAGAGTCACGGGCGACCCACTCGGTCATCTCATCCGAGCTACCGCCAAGGATGCGCTGCATCTCTTCATTGGCCGCCTGCTGTTGGGCGATCTGCTCCTGAAGGGTCTGCAGCTCTGCACGTTTGGAGCTGATGGCCACCTGATTGGAAATATACGCCGCCAGCATGCTGAGCAAAAACAGCACGAACAGCAGCCGGAGCATCCCACGCCAAAGGGTGGTGCGCTTCCGGTTTTTGCGGGTAGATGTTGCCATGTTCCTACGGCCCTGCCTCTCACATTGATGGGGGCAGCGCAGAAGTGCCGGGGGAATGCCCCGCCGCATCGCATACTGCCACGTTTGAATTATACAACATCTTCGGCTGGTTTTGCAAGTTCTTTTTCTGTTTTTTCAAAACTCTTTTCACGTTCCGGCGTTCTTTGGCTCGTTCTGCCCGCTCCCTGCGCCTCTGGCGCCGCTTCTGTCTTTGGCCCGCTGCCCATCTTGCCGCCTGCACCAGCGGCCAGGCCAGGACAGCCCGCACCGCCGCCGCCAGAGGTCCCAGTATCCCCTGCACTGCCAGCACACCGACCACCGCTGCCGCCAGCATATACCAACGCAGCTGTCCCCCAAAGCTTTGCCCTGCGGCATACCCCTGCACCAGGATCAGCACCACCCCCGTCAGGGCCACATCCGGCAGCAGAGCCTGTTTTTTCTTCAGCGGAGCCAGTACCCGCAGACCGCCCGCTGCCGCCCCTAGCAACAGACAGGCAGCCGCCTCCTGTGCTGCCTGCTGCGGGCTGACCAGCCCCATCAACCGCCCATCAGACGGCGCAGCAGGCCGCCCGGGGTGCGGGGTTCGGTATATTCAAGCGCATCCAACCGTCCCGCAAGCCGCACCTCACCTGCATCCAGGTCCAGTGAAACCACGCTCAGCCCGGAGCCTGCCAGGTGCAGGATCCCCTTTACCGTCTCGATGGCTGCCCCATCCTCATCACAGCGCAGCACTCTGCGCACCCCTGTCACTGTCAGACGGCTGCGGCTTTCCAGGATCAGATCCTGCGCCGGCCCAGAGGACACGGTCTGGCTTTGTTTTTCCATACTGCATCTCCTTTTGCCCTGTGTCCGCTTTTTTTGCGGTACAAACTGCTTGCTCCCATCCGGCTGCTTGCCGCAGCCGCCCATTCCACCAGCATTGTATGGGGCGCTGGAGACAAATATGCGCAAAAATGCCCGTCCGGCGCTTAAACAGCACCAGACGGGCATCAAAAGGGTCATTCCGGCAGGATCTCGTACATTTCCCGTGCCACATCTTTGGTACGGGGTTCCACATCCGACAGCACCCGCACCTTGATGGGCCGGTTGCCAAAGGTAACTTCGATCACATCGCCTGCGGCGACGGCCTGGCTGGCCTTTGCCACCTTGCCGTTGATCAGGATGCGGCCTGCATCTGCCACCTCATTGGCAACAGTGCGGCGCTTGATCAGCCGCGAGACCTTTAAGTATTTGTCCAGACGCATCGCAGGGTTCCCTCCTCTTGCTCCTTTTGCATCAAAAATGCCGGGGCATCACTGACCCCGGCGGCTTTCCGATCTGCGGTATCCGGTCAGCTGTTGATCACAGGCTGTCCTTCAGTGCCTTGCCCGGCTTGAACACGATGCTGCGGGATGCGGCAATGGTGATGGGCTCACGGGTGCGGGGGTTGATGCCCTGGCGCTCTGCGCGCTCACGCACCTCAAAGGTGCCAAAACCGGAAATGCTGATTTTCTCCCCTTCGGTCAGGGCATTGGCCAGCGCATCAAAAGCGGCGTTCACAGCCAGCTCAGCATTCTTCTTGCTCATCTCGGTGTTTGCGGCGACCTGTGCGATCAGATCTGTCTTGGTCATAATTCGGTCCTCCATGTTTGTATCGGTTGATTTTTTAGGTTGGATTGCATTTTTATCGGAACAGGCTCTTTTACAGCCTGGTGACCGCTTGGTCAGGTTTTATCTTTCAGTTCCCGGCAGTAACGCTGCGCAGCAAAGGTCAAAGCCTCCTCTGCATCCACTCCCGCCAGGCGCATCGCATCGGCTGCCGCCAGCAGCAGTTCTCCCGCTGCCTGCAAAGCTGCATCCGGGTCGGTGCGGGCTGCATCCCAGGCTGCCTGTGCATCTTGCAGCGCCTGTGCTGCAGCCTCCGGGCTGTCGCAGCCAGCGCCGCAGCGAGTCGCCCGCTTTTGCAGTTTCTGCACCCGCATCAAAGCAGGCAGAGTGGCAGGCACTGTGTCCAGTTCATCCGCCAGGGTACGGCGTCCCTTTTCCTTATTTTTGAGCGCATCCCAGCTATTTATACCTGGGTTTTCGGCTGCGGAGGAAGCAAACAGGTTGGGGTGACGGAACACCAGTTTCTGGCATACCTCCCGGCAGACCTGCTCAAAATCAAAATTGCCCCGTTCCTGCTCGATCACAGTGTGGAACACCACCTGCATCAGCACATCGCCCAGTTCCTCCCGGAGCATGGCCGGGTCGTCGGCGTCAATGGCTTCCAGCGCTTCGCAGGTCTCCTCCAAAAAGTTCTTCCGGATGGATGCGTGGGTCTGCACCTTATCCCATGGGCACCCTTGCTGCGGGTCCCGCAGGATCTGGATCAGCTCCACCAGATCCTCAGCCGTATAATGCTCCCGGGGGGCAAAATCCAGCATCATGCACACCACCTTTTCAAACCCTTGAAGTAAGATTTTACCGCAGTTCCCGGCAATTTGCAAGGGTTTATGCGGATTTTCCGTCTTTTTTGCACAAAAACCAAAACAAAAAACGGGCAGCGTCCCCTCCAAAGGGAAGAACGCCGCCCGCTTTGCATTGCGTTTTGTTCCTTTGCGGTGCAGCGGGGCAATACGCCCGGCATGGCCGGTCAAAGCTCTTGTTTTACAGCTGTGCGCCGCACTTATTGCAGAACAATGCGTCTGCTTCCACTACTGCACCACACTGGGGGCAGGTCTTGCCAGCCGGAGCGCTGCTGGGCTGGGCTGCATCCAGATCCGGCTCCATCATCTGCTCCGCCTGTTCCACCTCGGCAGCTTCTGCCGGGGTCAGGCTGGCTTTCAGCCGGGCGATCTCCTGCTCGATGGAATCGATCATGTCGATATATTTATCCACCAGGGGCTGGTTTTCCTCATTGCCCTTTGCCAGGCTGTATACCAGCGCACCCAGCTGCCGCTGTGCCTTGAGCAGTTTGCCCTGCTCGGATACGATCCTTGCCTGGGTCTTGCTCTTCTGTGCCAGGTCCAGCGCAGCGGTGCGGCCTTTCTCGGCATATTCCAGTCCCATTTCCTTGAGCTTATTAAAATCCATAAAAGACACCTCACTTTTCTTTGTGTCCAGGTGGTCTATTCATTGTGCTCTGGGGGCAGAGCTTATGGTTTCATTATAGCGCAGGCAGGGGGCAAATGCAACGGAGGGGTCGGATATTTTACAATTTTGTGCAGGAACTGCAACAATTTTTTCGCAAATTGCTGCCCAGCCTCTTTATGCCTGCGGGGGATAGAATTCCCGCAGCATACTGTCCTCCGGCAGCAGCTCCAAGGGCAGGGGCTGCACATGCTCAAACCGCCGGGCGGTGTCGTCCCACAGCTCTGCATTGTGTCCTTCCAGCGTAAACTGCCGCCGGACGATCTGCAGCAGCTGCGCAATGATGCCCAGCTCGTAGGTAAACGAGGTATCCAGCAGAAAATCCGCCGAGCTCTTGAAACCCTTGATATACCGGGTCTCTCCGTCCAGCACTCTGTCCCACATGGAGAGGGTCTTGGCCGGGCTGCGGCCCCGGGTGGCAGCATCCCGCAGCATACGGCGGCACAGGCGGATATTTTGGGTGTTGATCACCCGGCGCCCTTCCTCGCAATATTCCTCCCGCAGGCCAGCATAGACACGGTAGACCTCCTTTGCCGGGACCAGGCTGGTAAGCGCCGGATTAAAGGCATGGATGCCCTCCACGATGCAGACGCCTCCCATCAGGTCCACCGGCTCGGTCTCGGCAGAGCGGGCCTCCTGCACAAAATCATAGATCGGAAGCACCGTCTTGCCAGTCTCGCACAGTTCCTTGATGCACTGGTTTACCAAGGGCAGGTCCAGGGTCTCCAGGTTCTCATAATCGGTGGTACCGTCCGGCATACGGGGGTAATACTCTGCCCCGCGGAAAAAGTTGTCCAGGCTGACCACCCGGGCCGGCATCCCTTGGCGGACCAATTCCTCTGCCAGCTTATGCGCTGTGGTGGTCTTTCCGCTGGCGGATGGGCCGGTGAGCATAACGATCTTTGTGCCGGAATAGCGGATCTTTTCGGCGGCATATGCCAGCCGACGCTGATAGGAGGCCTCACAAGCACGGGCCAGCTGCTCCGGGCTGCGGGCTGCAACGTTGTAAAGTTCGACTTCAACCAGTCGTTTCGGGACCCAGATCGTGATCATAGAACGCAGTCACTCCTTCTTTGCGTTCCAGCACCTCCGCAAAGCGCTGGATGTACTCGGTGGGATACTTGAAATTAAAGATCCTCTGCATCCGTTTCCCGCCGTCGGCCACCAATTTGGTGCTGCCGCCCGCACCGGCGGAGAGGATGGTCTGAACTTCCTCCATGATATAAATATTATAATACCCTTCATGCCCGGGTTTGCACCAGCCTACATTTTCCAGGTTTTGCAGGGTATTTTTCTGCCGGTAGAGGTAGTAGGGCTGATACCCTGCCTGTGCCAGCATACTGCATTGTTCCAGCATGGCCGCCACGTCAGCGTAGTCGTTTTCCTTTTGGTCCTCGATCACGATGCGGGAGGCCCGCTTCAGGGTCAGCGTATGCACCGTGATATTCTCCGGGTCCAGCGCAATGGCCTGCTTCAGGCTCTGGATAAAGCCCTCCACCGTATCCCCGGGCAGCCCGGCGATCAGGTCCATATTGATATCCTGATGTCCCGCGGCCCGGGCCTGGGCATAACAGTCCAGGATATCCTGGGCGGTGTGGCGGCGGCCAATATTGGCCAGCACCTGGTCCGAGAAGGTCTGGGGATTGATGGAGATGCGGGTAGCCCCGTACTCTTTGATCACCGCCAGCTTTTCAGCATCGGTGCAGTCGGGGCGGCCTGCTTCCACGGTGTACTCCAGCAGCTTGCTCAAGTCAAAATTCTGCCGCACCGTGCCCATCAGCTGCCGCAGCTGATCGGCGGAAAGGCTGGTAGGGGTGCCGCCGCCGATATAGATGCTGCACAGCTGTAAGCCGGCTTTATCTGCCTGGGCACGGATGGCCTCCACCTCCCGGCACAAACAGTCCACATAGGGCTGTACCAGTTTGCGGTCCCGGTCCAGATTGCAGCTAACAAAGCTGCAATAGCTGCACCGGGAGGGGCAGAACGGGATGCCGATATACAAGCTATACGCCCCCGGCACACTGCCCCGGCGCAGGATCGGCTCCTGCAGGTCAGCAATGCGCAGCGCCATGCGGTATTTTTCCTCAGAGCAGTCGAACCGCTCCAAAAACCAGTGGTCGATCTGTTCTGCCGTCCAGCCCGCCGCCCGCTTATCGTGGATCAGGCGCACCGGCCGCACACCGGTCATTTTGCCCCAGGGAGGACGCTGTCCGGTCCAGTCCCGCAGCAGAGCGTACACCAGGCTTGCCAGTGCAAATTCCGGTGTCTCCGTTCCTTCAGCCGGCAGCGGTGCCGTCATGGTATGGCTTTGGCCCGTTTGACGCACCATTGCCCACAGCTGGTCCGGACGCTTTTCTGCCCAGAGACAATCTTCCTCCGGTTCCGGCGGGGTCAGGGTCAGAGGGGCCATCGGGTAAAACAGCCGTGCCAGATGCTCCACCTCGTAGCCGGAGGGCAGGCCTTGGATATAGATCTTCATGTGCAATCCTTTGTTCTGTTGTGCGCAGGCCGCAGGTCTCAGCCCCGCTGTGCCATACGCAGATAGTAATTGGTGTCCAGCTCCTGCCCCAGGGTAGAAAAATCCCCGTGGCCGGGCAGGATCTGGGTCTCCCGGGGCAGCGGCAGGGCCGCCAGCTTGCGCAGGCTGTCCATCATCTCCGCCTCGCTGCCGCCGGGCAGATCTGTACGGCCCATGCTGCCCTGAAACAGTGTATCGCCGGTAAACAGATATCCGCCGCATTGCAGCACCACGCTGCCCGGGGTATGGCCGGGGGTATGCCAGACCATAAACGCAAGTTCATCCACCGTCACCGCAGCGCCCTCCTCATAGCCGCTGTCTGCCTGCGACAGCGGGTAGAGCTGGTCGTTGTGCAGGTCAGCCGCCTCACAATAGAGCTTTGCTCCGGTGCTGCGGCACAGCTCCTGGGCTGACCCCACATGGTCGTAATGACCATGGGTGCACAGGATCGCAGTCAGGGATGCGCTGTGCTCCTGCAGCAGCTTGGTGTACTGCTCCGGCTCTGCCGCCGGGTCGATGATGACCCCGTGGCCGGCATCGCTGATCAAAAGGTAGCTGTTGGTATACAGCGGCGCCGGACCGGGAACATGAAATGCCTGCATAGGAAACTCACCTCAATCCTTTTGCTTCCATTCATCAGTATCCATGATGATGGTGCAGGGGCCTTCGTTTACCAGGGAGAGCTGCATATCTGCGCCAAACTCCCCGTGCTGGATCTCCTTTAGGCCCTGGTGCTCCATCTCGGACAGGAAAAGCTCGTATGCCTGCACCGACAGCGGCGGCTTTGCAGCCCGGATAAAGCTGGGGCGCATCCCCTTTTTGGTGTCGCCATAAAGGGTAAACTGCGACACTACCAGCGCCGAGTAGCCCAGATCCCGGGCACTGCGGTTCAGCTTGCCCTCTTCGTCCGGGAAGATGCGCAGTCCGGCGCATTTTTCCGCCAAGCGGGGCACGATGTCCAGGGTGTCGGTGTCTTTGACCCCCAGCAGGATCACCAGCCCGGGGCCGATGGGACGGGGTTCGCCGCCATTGACCCGCACGCTGGCGGAGGAAACAGCTTGTATCACAGCTCGCATGGGTTTTAGCTCCTTGTTACCTTGAGCACGTCCTTGATCTTGGACAGCCGGGCCACCACCCGGTTGAGATGCTCGGTATTATTGATGCCGATGGTCAACGTGACCACCGCACAGTTATTTTCTACCTGACGGGCATTGACCGTGTACAGGGGCACACGGATATCAGACAACGCCGCCAGCACATCCCGCAGCAGGTCGTTGCGGTCCAGCGCCACGATCTCCAGCCCGGCTTTGTAGCTGTCCTTTACGCTGTCGGCCCAATAAGCCTTGACCCAGCGGGGAGCGTTGGTGGGGTCCCGCATACTGGACAGGGCGTTGGTGCAGCTCTGTTTGTGGATGGACACGCCAAAGCCCCGGGTGATAAAGCCCACGATGGGATCGCCCGGCAGCGGAGAACAGCATTTGGCAAACTTGATGGGGGTATTATCAAAGCCCTCCACCACCACGCCGTCTGTTGCGTGCACCCGGCTCAGATCCACTTTGGGCAGTTCTTCCAGTGGTTTGGACTCCGCCTCTGCGGACCGCAGCTTCTGGTATTCCTCCCGGAGCTTCGGCAGACAGTTGGCAATGGTCATGCCGCCGTAGCCAATGGCTGCATACAGCTCCTCTGCGCTGTTCTGGCGCATCCGGCGGCAGCAGCCATTGATAAACTCATCCAGCTTGTCGTCGCCGATCAGGATGCCTTCCCGCCGCAGTTCCTTGCCCAGCGCATCCCGTCCCTGGGCGATATTTTCTTCCCGGCGCATCTTTTTGAACCAGTTGCGGATCTTGCTCTTGGCTTCGCTGGTGCGCACGATCTTGAGCCAGTCCCGGCTGGGGCCTTTATCTGCCGGACCCAGGATCACCTCGATGATCTCGCCGGTGGACACGATATGGTCAATGGGCACCATGCGGTTGTTCACCTTGCAGCCGATCATCCGGTTGCCCACCGCCGAGTGGATCGCATAGGCAAAGTCGATGCAGGTAGCGCCGGTGGGCAGGTTGATCACGTCACCCTTGGGGGTAAAGGCAAAGACCTCCTCCGGCAGAAGATCGCTCTTCAGATCGTGGAGCAGGCTGCCAGAATCCTCGCTGGCGCGCTGGTTTTCCAGCAGCTGGCTGACCCAGGCCAGACGTTCGTCCAGCTTATCGTGACCATCCACTCCTTCTTTGTATTTCCAGTGAGCCGCCACGCCGTACTCAGCCTGTTCATCCATCTTGCGGGTGCGGATCTGCACCTCAAAGGGGATGCCCTCATGGCCGATGACCGTGGTATGCAGGCTCTGGTAGCCATTGGGTTTGGGGGTGGAGATATAATCCTTGAACCGGTTGGGCAGCGGGTGGTACATATCGTGGATCAGGCCCAGGGTGCTGTAACACTCGGCCAGTGTATCCAGGATGACCCGCACCGCATAGATATCATAGATCTCGTCAAAGGACTTATTCTGCATGATGGTCTTGCGGTAGATGCCATAGATGCTCTTGACCCGACGCTTGATGGTCGCACCCTCAATGCCGCTCTCGGCCAGACGGTGCTCGATGACACCGGACACCCGGGCCAGGAACTCATCGCCAGAGCGGACGCTGAGCATATGGCTGATCTCCTCATAGCCCACTGCATCCAGATAATGCAGGCTGCGGTCCTCCAGCTCCTCTTTGACGTTCAGGATGCCCAGGCGGTTGGCGATGGGGGCATAGACCTCCATGGTCTCACGGGCCTTATCCCGACGCTTCTGCTCCGGCCAGGCGTCTCCAGTGCGCATATTGTGCAGCCGGTCGCAGAGTTTGATGATCATGACCCGGACATCCCGGCTCATGGCCAGCAGCATCTTGCGCAGGTTTTCCGCCTGCAGTTCTTCAATGTTAGAAAATTGGATCTTGGTCAGCTTTGTAACGCCGTCCACCAGCAGGGCTACTTCCTGGCCAAAGGCGGCAGTGAGCTGCTCTACCGTAGTAGGGGTATCCTCCACCACATCGTGGAGCAGAGCAGCAGCGATGCTCTCGCTGTCCATGCCCAGGTCCAGCACCAGCCGGGCCACCGCCAGCGGATGGCAGATATACGGCTCGCCGCTGCGCCGACAGACCCCTTTATGGGCATCGTTGGCCATATGGTAGGCCTTATCGATCATCTCCATGTTGTAGGCGCGGCCGCTGGCCTTGATGGCATCCACCAATTTTTCATAGGTGACGATCTCCGGCCGCACCTCCGAGGGGAGCACCCCCTCCGGGGCATTGGCCGGCAGAGCCGTAGCCACCACCGTAGACATCTCGGCGGGGGGGCGGTGCAGATGGGTCTTAGCGGAATAGTCATCCCCAGCAGGGGGCGTCAGTTTCTTCTCCTCAGCCATCATTTAGGTTCCCTCCAAACATTTCAGGATCGGGGCATCCGCCAGGTTCTTTTTTTCCTGGGCAGGCACCAGGGCATAGACCCGGGGGCCTTGGGGCGGAACGGTCACCAGACCTACCTGCTCCAGCGCCGAAACAGCCACCAGGATCTTGCCCGCATGGTCGGGGCCCAGCTTTGCAAACAGCGGCTGCAGATCCTCTGCATACCAGCGGCCTGTCCGCAGTTCCCGGTAGACCGCTGCGATCTCGTCTCGGGTGGGGTTCAGCAGCGCCCGTTTCTCATCCGTCAGGGGCGCACCCCGGCGCAGCGCCTGCACCAGGTCTGCCTGCGCGGCAGGCTCGTTGCCCAGCCCCGCCGGGCGCAGCTCCAGGATGCGGCCGGAAAGCTGCGACCCCCGGGGGGAATCGTAGACCGACAGCTGCAATGCTGCGTCCACCACGGCACCTGCCTGGTAGGGCAGCTGCTCTGTCGGCATACCAAACCAGACTGCATACAGACTTGCCCCGCCCTGGCGTAGCCGCAGACGGCTGTGCCGTCCCTCGGACACAGGGTAGACTCCCTCCACCACCGCCTTTTCCAGCAGGAACACTGGGGTGGGGTTTTCCGCTCCATAAGGAGCCAGCTGATCCAGCGCACGGACGCTTTCCACCGTGACCCGGTCCAGCCGAATGGACAGATCGCACCGCAGAGGCGGGGTCTTGAGCACCGGGCACTCCCGGGCGGCCCACTCGTTCAGGCGGCGGCGCAGCAGGGGCAGATTTTCCTCCCGGGCGGAGAGACCCGCCGCCATAGGATGTCCGCCAAACCGCTCCAGCAGATCAGCACAAGCGCCGATGCACTCATGCAGGTTAAAGCCCTGGACACTGCGTCCGCTGCCCTTGCCCTCGCCCTGTTCGTCCACCGAAACCACGATCACCGGCCGGCCGGTGCGCTCCACCAAACGGGAGGCCACGATGCCGATGACGCCGGGGTGCCAGTCCCGGCCCCAAAGCAGGATCACACGATCTTCCATGCGGCTGGGGTCCTGGTCCAGCTGCTCCAAAGCAGCTTTCAGGATCTGCTGTTCCGTCTCCTGCCGGGCGGCGTTGATCTCCCCCAGCTGGCGGGCCAGCTCCGCAGCCCGGTCCTCATCCTCACACAGCACCAGCTGCAAAGCGGTAACAGCGCTGTTCATGCGGCCCGCCGCATTGATCCGGGGGGCCAGTGCATAGCTGATATTCTCGGCTGTAAGGGGTTTGCCTGCAAGGCCGGTCTCTTCCAGCAGCGCCTCAATGCCCGGCCGGTCGGTCTGGGTCAGCTGACGCAGACCCGCTTTGACCAGGGTACGGTTCTCTCCGGTCAGGGGCATAACATCTGCTACCGTGCCCACCGCTGCCAGATCCCCGCAGTATTCCAGCATTTCCTCTGGCATACAGCCATCCAGCGCTGCACAGAGCTTAAACGCAACCCCAGCCCCGCACAGGCCCTTAAAGGGGCTGTGATCATCCGGGCGGCGGGGGTCCACCACCGCTACCGCCTCCGGCAGCACGTCGTGGGGCAGGTGATGGTCGGTAACGATCAGATCCACCCCAAGGGAAGCTGCAAAGGCAGCCTCCTCCACCGCAGCAATGCCATTATCAACGGTAATGATCAGCTGGTAGCCCTTATCGTGAATGGACTGGATCGCATTTTTGGACAGGCCGTAGCCGTCCCCCTCCCGGCTGGGAAGCATACATTTGACCCTGGCGCCCATGCCTTTCAAATGCTGGTACAGCAAGGCTGTGGCGGTGACACCGTCCACATCGTAATCGCCAAATACTACAATGGTCTCTTCCTGGTCGATGGCCTGCAGGATGCGGTCGCAGGCTTTTTGCATATCGGTCAGCAGAAAGGGATCGCTCAGCTCCTCCTCGCCATCCAGCAGAGAGAGTGCCTGTTCCGGATCGGTGATGCCCCGCACCGCCAAAACTCCCGCCAGCAGAGCCACCGCCCGCTGCTGGGCAGACTGTGCAGCCATGCGCTGGGCATCGCTCCATTCCACATTCTGTTCGTATTCCTGCCGCTCTACCCAATGGGCGGCAATGGCCTGGGTCAGCTGACGCACCTGGCCGCGGTCCGGCTCGCAGACCATCCATGCCTGATAGGTCATCGCAGCCCCTCCCCGGTCAGGCCGTCACAGGCCAACATTCCTTCCAGCGCTGCGATCTCGCTGGAGACATCCAGCGCCATATCCGACAACAGCTTGTCGTACAGGGTATCGTAGCCCTGGTTCAGGGTATGCAGGATGCCTGCGATATCCCGGCGGATCGCCTCTGCATTGCCGCCCTTCTGCCCCTGAACATCGTTGTAGGTGTACAGCAGCTTGAGGGTGGTGGGGATATAGTATTCCGCAAAGCGGCGGGCCTTGGGCAGGCTCTCCGGATGCGACTCCAGCCAATCGCAGATGGAGCGGGTGGTGCGGTGCATATGCTCCAGCTCCTCCACCGCCCGTTCATCCCGCATCAGCTTTTTTTGTTTTTCCAGCACCTGGGCAAAGCTGCGGACAGCTTCCAGATTCATCGGTGTTTTTTCCGCTTCCGGCGGGGTCTGCTCCTGGGCAGATGGGGCCGCAGCGGCCGGTTCTGCCTTTGCTTCTGCCGGGCGATAGTTCTTCTGGGCGGCGCGGTAGCTCTCCGCCGTCAAAAAGAGCCGGCCCTTTTTCTCATCCAGCCAGGCACTCAGCCAGCCTTTTTTGATCAGGCGGCGCAGGTTCTTCAGGGTACGCTTCTTTTTCTCATGGGCCAGCCCCGCCAGCATCTCCAGCGGAAGCCCCTTGGATGCATCCAGTCCTTCGGCTGCATCGGCATAGCAGTTCAGCTGCTTTGCCGCTTCCAGCCGGTCCGCTCCGGTGCCCACCATGCCCAAAAAGCACAGTCCCACCAGGGTCAGCACCGTACCTGTCCCGTACAAAAGGTCCACAGCAGTGGCGGCCAGCATAAAGCTCCCCTCAAAGGAGCTGGCCAGCACCAGGCAAGTCACACCGCCCAGACCAAATAAAGCCGTAAACAGGATGCCCGCTATCAGAAAACCCAGTCCGGCATTATGGCGCTTCTTGGCGCTGGTACGGATCTCATCCACCGGTGTAGGCTCCGACCCCATGCCGAAGATCTGCTTTGCCCAGGCAGGCATCTCGCTGCTGGCATCCTGGGTGTTCTGTTTTTGGTATTTTGCATTGTTCCATTCGCTGCGCAGGGCCTTGCCAACCTTGGAGATCCCCAGGTTGGCGGCATCCACCACAGCACGGCCCACATCATAAGCCCGGTCCCCGATCTCCTGACCGCGGCCCTCGAACCCATAGCGGAAGGCATCGTTTACCGTGCTGCCAAAGCTGCGGAGCTGGTTTTCCAGCTCCTGCTGCACCTGGCGTTCGGTCTCATGCTCCGATCCGTCCTGACGGGGATTTGTCTGTTCCTTGCTCATTGATCCTTATCCTTCCGCCGGTCTGTACCGGCCGATGATCTGACGGGCCACCCGCAGACCATCCACAGCGGCACTCATAATGCCGCCCGCATAGCCCGCACCCTCGCCGCAGGGGTACAGCCCTGCCATCTGGGTGCAGACCAGATCTTCTCCCCGCACCAAGCGCACCGGGCTGCTGGTACGGGTCTCCAAGCCGGTAAGCACCGCATCCGGTGCGGTATACCCGGCAATTTTTCGTTCATAGGCACGCAGACCGGCACGCAGGGTCTGCGCCAGCTCCTGGGGCAGCAGTGCGCCCAGATCTGCCGGTACAACGCCCCGGTCGTAGGTGGGCTGCACCCGGCCCAGTTCCAGCTTTCCTCTGCCCTCCAAAAAGCTCTGCATGGTCTCCGCCGGGGCAGCATAGGCACCCCCGGCTTTGCCCGCCTGATAAGCCCGTGCTTCCAGCTCCCGCTGGAATGCAATGGCCTTGCGGGGGTCTGCGTCAAAATCCGCAGCTCCTACGCTTACAACGACCGCTGCATTGGCATTTTTGCCGTCCCGGGCATGGTAGCTCATGCCATTGGTCACCACCCGGCCCTCTTCACTGGCAGCCGCCACGACCTGACCGCCGGGGCACATACAGAAAGTATAAACACAGCGACCATCTACCTGCTGCGATAGCTGGTATTCCCCTCTGGGCAGGGCAGGATGGCCCACTGCCTGGTGGTACAGGCTTTTTTCGATCTCCGATTGCAGATGCTCTGCCCGGAAACCCACACTGAACGGTTTACATTCCAGCCCCAGGCCGTTGTCCATCAGCATAGCAAATGTATCCCGTGCCGAGTGCCCTACGGCCAGCACCAGTGCCTGACAGGCCAAGAAGCCGGAAGTAGTCTCCACCCCTTCCAGGCGGCCATCCCGCTGCACCAGACCGGTAAGCGCGGTGTTGAAATGGACCTCGCCGCCCAGCGCCTCGATCTCCGAGCGGATGGAGGCAATGACCCCCCGCAGCACGTCTGTGCCTACATGGGGCTTTTGCTGCCAGGCGATCTCCTTGGGCGCACCGTGCTGCAAAAACACCTGCGTAACAAAACCGCACAGCTCATCCCCGATGCGGGTGGTGAGCTTGCCGTCCGAGAAGGTCCCCGCGCCGCCAAGACCAAACTGAATATTGCTCTCGGGGTCGAGGATGCGTTCCTTTAGAAAGAGGTCGATCGCCTGCGAGCGGCGAAATGCCGGGTCGCCGCGCTCGATGAGCAAGGGCTTAAGACCTGCTTCGGCGAGCGTAAGCGCAGCGAAAAGTCCAGTGCACCCGGCGCCGACAACGACAGGGCGTTCTTGAGGTGCGTCGGAGACGGGGGAGGGGAATGAAGGCTTATCGTCCTCTATCGCACGTACGCGCGAGCGGTCACGCTCGGCAATGCTGTCGACCGCTTCTCGCTCGAGGTGGGGACTAGTCAGCTCAACACGAAAGCTCAGGATAAAATGGACGTCTCGTTTTTTGCGAGCGTCGATTGACTTGCGGTGGAGCTCGATGGACTCGATCTCGGAGTCCTTCGCTTGCCAACAATGAGGCAGGCATTTTCATCGCCGGCTTCATCGAGCGACGCGTTGACTTGGGTGATTTCGATCATCGAGGTCTCCTTAGAGGCAAGAAAGAGGCCGTCCGGTATCCCAGACGGCCCGAATGCGTTTTTGATTATAGACTGAGCGGCTACAGACTGCTTGCAGCGCGAATGCCCGAGAGCCAGGCCCACGCAAGGTTAAAGCCTCCGCAATCGGCGTCGATGTCGAGCGCTTCGCCGCAGACGTAGAGCGGGGCGTCGACAGCGCTGCGCGCGCGTAGACTGGGTGTTGAGATGCTCTCGACAGATACGCCACCACGCGTGACCTGCGCCGAGCGCTCCTCGGCTGTTCCCTCGACGAGCAACTTAAAGTGCTTGAGGATCGAGACCAGGTGGATGACATCGTTGGAGCCTGGATGGCACTGCTCGAATGCTGTGCAGACGACGCGGGAGAGTTGCGGGGCGAGCATGCCGTCGAGCCAACGGGGATCGCGGGGCGAAAAGCCGCCGAGCAGCTCAACGCGCCGGTTGAGCATATCGAGCAGCTCGTCTTTGGAGAGGTCGGGGAAAACGTCGAGCAGGATCGTATCGCCGTGCTGGATACGACGGGAGAGGTTGAAGACGGCGACGCCCGAGATACCGAAGGTTCGAAACAGGACTTCACCGTCTTCGTACCAGAGCTCACTATGGTTACGGGTGAGCGTCAAACGGGCGCGGACGCGCAGACCATCCAACGTCTTGAGTGCCGCTCGATCGCCAACGACCGTTGCCGATACGGGGCAGAGGATGGGGTGCAGCGAAGTGAGGGGGAGGCTAAACGTATCGGCGATACCGGTGGGGTTGCCGCCCGTGGCGATAATTACGGCATGTGCCTGCAGGGCCTCGTTCTTGCGAGGGACATCGGCGAGCGCTTTCCGAAGCGAGCGGAGCTCCGATTTTCGGTCGTCGTGCTTTTTTGCCTTGAGCGCCTGCGCTGGACGGTCTATTTGGAGTGCCCAGCCTTCGGAAGCTTTGTGCGCCGAGGCAACGTTGGCTCCGCAGATTAAGGTGATACCTAGGCGGTCGCAAACGTTGAGAAGCGCGTCGCGCACCGATTCGGCGCGAAGGGAGCGCGGGTACATCCGGCCTTCCTCGGAGGTTGTCATGATACCCAGCGAGGAGAAGAAACCCATAAGCTCTTGTTCGGGCTGGGGGCCCATAACGGATTCGACGAATGCGGGGTGGTTATACCGCTGTGGATCAATCGATTCGTTGGAGAGGTTGCAGCGGCCGTTGCCGGTCGCAAGGAGCTTAAGGCCGCAGGAGACATCGCGCTCAACGATGCAGACGCTTTTGCCAGCGCGTGCGACCGTAATGGCGGC
>OHDZ01000419.1_pt1 | contig 17513 bp, 12 predicted proteins | sample 1567161 | NCBI WGS metagenome assembly OHDZ01 (sample SAMEA3879525, study PRJEB24766) | human gut metagenome | biome: human-associated habitat; feature: feces | place: USA | collected 1985/1987 | reverse complement strand
AGATAGTTCTTATATTTAGGATCATCTAGCTTACCTTGTGCTCCTGTTTCTCCTGCAATCTCATTTGAACTAAACTTAAATATTCCATCAGGCTCACCATTGCCCTCCGGGCCATAAATCAGCTTGCCATCATCGCCCATTCTAAAGGATATATCTCCCTTGTGCTCTGTTGCACCTGTTGAGCTGACACTTTCTACCTCCATATGCCATACAAAATCCTTAATCTGATATTTGCCATTTAATGAAGAATTTTTCAACTCCCCTTCATCAATAAACAATTGATGCGTCTGTCCTAAATTGAAATGCTTATCTGCATCACAATGCAGAATATTGATTGGATGTGCTACGTTTACAGTTACCTTTGCCGTCAATGACGTATCGTCTTTGGATGTTACTGTGATAACAAATTGATCTGTAGTTTCATTATCCATAAGTTCTACATTATATACATCACCATTAGCATTAAAGTTTCCACCATTTTTGGTTCCGGAATGATCCCACGTTACATTTTTTGAGTCATACTTTCCACCCAGAATCTTATCAGTAAACTTTAATTTATTCTGATTTTTCTTCATCTCATAGTATACTGTTCCGTTGGTTACATCCTTGCCTTTGTAATATATCCTTATTCCTTCAGGCTCTAACGGTGCCACATACTCCACATCTGCCCCGGTCGGTACCTTATTGCGCATGGTAAAGTTCTGCTTTGAAGTATACTTCTTGTCCCCTGCCTTAAAGTCCACGACAATTCCGACAGAATTCTTGCTTTCTGCCTCGCTTAAATCAGGGGTAAAGCCTGTGACATTTTCTGCCATAAGAGATTCCTTGCCCTGACCATCTGCCTTCACCGCACCTGTTGCAGGATCCAGTGTATCCTTTCGCAGATAAATTTTGTGCTCTGATGGTCTGTATATGATATTGTATGTACAATCCTTGTTGTAGATAATCAGCTTGCTGTCGGATGATGTTTCCTCAGATGATGCTTCTTCGGATGACGCTTCTTCCGCTGATGCAGTTGCAATATAACCGGCCTCAGGGGCTGCTGATGCCACCTCCACCGGCGCTGCCACTGTAGCAGGCTCATACTTGACACCCTTTTGCGCATCAATTATCAGGTCTCCTATCTGATTCATCGTAAGCTGTGCCTCATACTGTAAATCTACATCCTTTGAAGCGTATTTATACTGCTTCGTGCTCGTACCGATAAAGCCCACAACAGCCAGACCCAGTATTCCCATTATCGCCATGACAATGACAAGCTCAACAAGTGTAAAGCCACTGTTTTTCCTATTATTTGATTTGTTCATGCGCCTTAAAAGTTTCATGGTTCATCTTCCTCTCCGATTTCATCATACAACCTTATAACAGCCTTGCGTCAAAATAAAATATTCATCATTAAACTATGTAAATTACTCACATACCACCTTACCGGTCTCCTTGTATATCGTGATAACCTTTTCTGTGCTGTTTTTTTGAATCCAGATACGGCTGCAGCACTTACCATTGGCATCAGGCTTTTGTGCACCTGAGCTTCTGTCAAACTGAAGCATTATCTTGTCTGAGCTGTTCAATTGTGTCTTGTCACTATAATCATCCTTCATGGAATAGTAAACATCAATCCTTCTCTTTCCGACTTTGCTCGGAGCAGATACTGTACCATTTATGGTTGTCTTATAATAGTAGGCACCATCTGATGCATCCTTATATATCTCAAGAACTGCGCTGTCCTTTCCCATCGTGGTAACTCTTGTTTTGTTAATTATCGATTCAATATTTCTGGCACACTGCTTCACCTCAACACCCATGACCGAACGAATGGATATGGTTGCCGCACCTATAAGTACGACAGATATCGCTATCACTACTATAAGCTCTACCAGAGAGAAACCGCCATTATTCTTTTTTTCTGTTACAGACATATTGGATTCCTCCCTTGTATATATCGTCAAAATTTGCCAAATATAAATATTTCGCAGCTGTTTTGCGCCTTAAAAGCCGCTTGTTTTCTACTCCTTGGTCCAGTTCTGGTATGTAATGAGCGTAGCATAATCTATTTTTGTGTCCGCCTCTTTCTTATTTGAAAAAGAAGAAACATTACCCAGATAGTTGGCACCGTCCATGAACACATCATACAGGTGCAGTGCATCGTCTGCATCACTTACCTTTTCAAGAAGCAATGCCTTAAATACCTCCTGAGTACCATTATCAATCTCGCATTGGTCTTTGTTTACAATTATCCTGCCCTTTGCAACTATGGTACCTGTAAAGTCAGCATTCAGTGTCACATCTCCCGTAGCAACAATTATATCCACATTATGTGATTTGTCATTTGCATCATAGATGTAATTGCCGTTTTTGACAATTGCCTGGTATTTTTTCCCCTGATACTCAGTCTCAAATATTTGTTTATTACCGGAATTTGGCACTATTTTCAGCAAATTGGTATTGTTAACTATATTTGTAAAAAGCGAAACACTTGCTGCATTTGTCGGTAAATCCGCATAATTTGTCAAAAGCTTTGAGTTTAGTGCAGTATATGTGCGCTGTAAAGCATCCGACTGTGCATCCATGTCCACACCATCAGCTATGCCCTTCAAAAGGCTTAAATTGCTGCCATCGTAGATGCTGTAATTGCCGGCAGTATAGATGCTTGCAGCCTCATTTACCTGTATGCTGTCAGTATAGAACTTAGTATATCTATTGAGCTTATCACTGTCTGCGCCAAAATAGTCACTGTAATACTCAGCAGCCTTGTTCGTTGGCAGATTGACATAATAGTATACAAGTCCATCATCACTATTATCAGTAGAAGGAACAAAAACCTTCTTTATACACTTGTCAATTGTCTTTGACTCCGGCAGATATGCCGAGAGAGCCTTGCCGGTCTTTGTGCTGACCACATTAGCATTAACTTCAGTATACTTTGTCTGATCCTGTCCGGTTGCCGTGATATCCTTGTACTCCTTATAGGAGAGTGGATTCTTGTTGTAAAGCGATTTGGCATCCGCACCATCTCCACTTGTGCCTATGCACTCAGGCGGCACAAGGTATGCTATCTGGTCACCCTTTACAGAGATTGACTCACCCATGCCCACATTGCTGTTTTGTGTACCCACACTACTTGAGTTTACAATAGCCTGGGTATTGATATATGCGGTTCCTGCTAACATAAGCTCCCTGATATTTGACATATCAAGAGATGCCTCCCTGCCGTTTATGATAATAGCAGAGCTATCGCCTGCGACAGGATTTTCCTTGTCAGCACCTCCGTTGCCAAAGCCGACGTACTTCGCATTGTTATTCTTATTATTCTTGCCAAGTGTAACCTTTGAGCCTGTACCCTTTAAGGTCATGTCATCTGCCACATATGTCATGCCATCTAAATTGACTGTTGCACCATTTACATTTATGTTGCTTGTCCACAGCTGGCACTGTGAATCAACAGAAAGTGTACTGTTATTGTGTACCCCCGCCATATTCTTTTTTATTGTACCAGTATCTTTTCCGGCAAAGTCTCCCACCTCTATATCGCCCTCTGCAATCATATAGCTGGTATCCTTTACATCAAGTGTGGCATTGTTTGGAATGGTAACACTCGTAGTAGAAGTCCCTGTGCCTGCCGCATTTTCACAGCCGGCGTAGAGATTACCGGATAGATTTACTTTATTAAGTCCTGATATAATATCCAGTCCTTCATTTCCAACAAGAGAATATGTAAAAAGCTCCGGAACTCCTCCCGATGCTGTAAAGCTCATGGATGGAACTCCCAGAGAAATATCTGTTTCTATTATTGATTTAAATCCCTTTTCATCGGTATACTCTACCCTGATGCCATTAATGACTGCGCGGCTGTTGTATACCTTGAGCAGTCCATTTCCATTTTCATCGGCATTTACCGCCTTGACCACAGCGTGTGGCTTTGAGTTTTCGTCTGTGAGCTTACTATCCACATAGTCTTTAAGCTTTTCAGTTTTATAGTGCATACCGGTATTGTCAGACTCAAGACTTCCCTTTAAGCTCTTTAAATACTCCTGCGCAAATATACTCTGTCTGCCGGCCTCATTTATGCTGCTGTCAGAGTAATTCTCCATAACCTTTGTATATCCTGCTGAGTAAGCCTTGGAAATATCTCCCTGCAGACCGGTACATATCTGATCCAGCACACCCTCTGCCGAGTAAAAGTTGTCTGTATTTTTTTCGTCCGTCACCTTCATCTGGAGGTTCATAAGCGCTATCCACAGCACAGTCACAGCTAAAACAGCCACTATAGCCATTGCAACTACAACCATCACAAAGGAAGCACCACGGTTATCATTACGCTTCATAATTAATACCCCATGCTTCCGGTCATCGTAACAACCGGGTCTTTATCCTTAAATATATCATCCAGTGAAGCCTTGCTCTCGTATACAGCCACCTTCACATCATACAGCCTTTCAGATGCATTGCTTTTTGTCAGATTCTTTATATCGACAATTGCCTTTACATCATTCTGAATTACATTGTTATTAAAGCCATATATAGCTTGATCGGGCTGTAGTGGATTATCCGGTGCTCCCATATTTACATTCAGATTGGTGGCTATATGAGTATAAGCATGACCTGTACGATTTCCCGGCTCACTTACCTTCACATATGCCTTATATGTACTCTCCTTCGTGCTCAACTCTGACTGATCCGATATAGTCTTTTGCTTTACAATGTTTACCGTGCAGTCCAGCTTGTCCTTATTATTGATTATAATGACATCGTTGCAGGTATTGTAAAGTGTTCCTGTAGATGTGTACCATGGATTGTAAAACAGATAGACATTCCTTAGATTATGGTTCACAGTATCTGAAGAATTATCATAAATCACCATGGTATAATCATCCTTCAGTGCACTATTCGGATCCGGAAAAGTCTTTCTTACTCCATTCTTATTGATAGAATATGAATACGACACCGTAACCTTGGTAGCCTTATTACTCGAAGCTCCATACTTTTCTATATCTATGGTGATAGTTCTTTTGATATCCTGCTGAGTGATGCCGCCTACACCAGGCATATTATTAAATGCATATATAATATTTGTAGCAGAATACTTGTCTGCACTCATGCAGTCAAAATTTGCATCCATGGCCGACATATCCGCTACCTCGTCCATGTTGTACTTTTTAACCTTATTGTCCGACTCTGCGTCCGATTTTGCATCCACTGTCACAAGAGCATTGTATTTCTTTGTGCCTGACTGCACACCAGACATATAGAAATAATACTTGTGCGCATCCGACTCCCTGAAATTCCAAAGCGATGTATCGCTTATTTTGGCAGATGCATCAGTCTTGTGGATACAGCTAGTAATGACATCGTCCTTGTTTACAATCTCTGCACTGATATCCTCAAGCCTCTTTACATTATCAAACTTGCCCGACTTCTTAAGAAGCTCACATGCACTGCTTCCATCTGATATATTAAAGCCGTCCGCCACGTCAAAGCCCTCAGATGGATAGTTAAACTGATATGCCAGTGTCTTCATTGAGTTCTTCTCAATACCCTCCATAATGTTTGTCGCCAGATGTGTAGCATTCATCTCGTTTTTTGCCTTTACATTGGTCTTTGTAGCTGTGACAAATGCATTCAAAAAAGGAAGCACGATTATTGCGAGAATAGCAATCGACACAATAATCTCCACAAGTGTTACTCCTCGATCATCGTTTTTTAGCTTTCTCAAATCTGCTTCCTCCCCTCTTGTATTTTGTTATCTCATAACTCAATAATCTAACATTTGATATTTATCACTTACGGTCTCAATAACCCGCTAATCTAATAACCTAATATTATAATAATCAGTTAGTTTGTTGTACCAAACAGATTATTTGTACCATGTGGTACTGCAGGTATGTATGGTGCCTCATATGGCTTATCAAGTCCATACAGGAAATATGAATCCACAAGCATCTCACCTGTCAGCTTGCCTGTCGAATCATCAAAGCTCACGTTGAGCGTGCTGATAGTTTTCTTCTGTGATGAACCAATCACCTCTCCAAGCATAGCCTTAAGCCCATGATACTCTGTCTTGAATGCCATAACTGTGCTGACATCATAAAGCTGATAGCCTGTAACCGTAGACTTTGCAGAGCCTGTTGATGTACTGCCATCAGCTGCACTGTCGTCGCCTGTCTGTGACTGAGAGCTGTTGCCATCAGCGGTCTGAGAGCTCTGCGAACTGTCTGCATTACTGCTCTCCGTGGTACTGCTGTCCGAACTGCTTCCTGACGAAGAATCTGTACCGGCTTCACCGGTCGGATTATTCACATCAATAGCTGTCGGTGAGCCGACTGTAAGCTCTGTAATATTTGTATTGGTAGATTTCTCGATAGCAACCGCATCCATGATGCCGTTTTCAATCTGTAAATATGAAGGGAAATTGTCATATACCTGCTGCATGGCATCAGACATATCCTTTGTCTTCTTTGTGTAGTCATCCGCCTTTGCCGCAAGTGCTGAAAGCTGATTGTACTGTGATTTCAGGTTCATGTTTTCACTCTTGAGTGAATCCCTCTTATTGGACTGTGGAATAAAAATCAAAAAATATGTCAGTGCTAAAATGGCAACACCCGCTAATATAATAAGTAACTTTTTATCTCTCGTTGACATCCTAACACCCCCTACTGATTTGTACTGTCTGTATCTGATGATGAATTACTATCCGTCTGTGACTGTGATGACGCATCTTTTGATGTATCATCTGGCTCACTGCCTGTGCCATCCCCCGATTCAGAAGCAGCACTGTCATCAGCCTTTACATATGTGCAATCTACTGTGAACTGAACCTTTGAAGCACCGGTCTCATCAACCTCCTCTGTGATGGTTGACACATTGGATACCATGATACTCTCAAATGTACGAAGCTGTGCAATTACATCAGCCGCTATATCCTTGCTGCCCGTCTTTATGGTCATCGAAACACCATCAGTCGTAACAGACATATTCACAAGCTTGGCCTCTGACGGAAGCTTCTGCTCCAGCTCATCCACGAAGCCCGTTATCTCATCATTCTTGTTGGATGAGGCGCTCTCAAGAAGCTTAGTCCAGTCATAGTCCTTCTTTGTCTGGTTGTACACATCATATATATTCTGTGCATATGACAAATCAGAAACACGCGCTTTAAGCGTCATATTGTCTGAAGTTAAAACAAGATTTGAAAAAATGCTGTATGCCGTGATACCAACTGCAACTACCACACACAAGCCAAAAATGAGAAGCTGCACTGCAAAAGAAACAGGCTTTTCGGCTTCCTCCCCTGCCGGTACGGGAAGAGGCTTTCCATCAGGACCAACAGGTGGTTTTCCCTGCATACCTGCCTGTGCGCCTCCGGGTGGCATAGCACCTGCAGCTGTTCCTGCCATAATCGGAGCACCGATTCCCTTGTTTTTCTTACTGTCAAGTATATCAAGCGGGCTCAGTGAACATCCGACACAGTTGAAATACTCTGCAAGCTTTGCCTCTGCGAGGTTTATGCTCTTTGCCACATGTATGCCGTCAAACTGCTGGAGCGGAACCACCTTGACATTAAGCTCATTGGTCAAAAGCTTTGAGAGTCCGCTGAAATCAGCACCTAAGCCTATGAGGAAAATTCTCTCAATAGGAGTATCTGAGTTTCTCGACTGATAGTAGTCTATTACTCGTCCAAGACTGCTTATCAGATTGGAAAGTGCATATGAAACATTCAGACGAAGCTTCTTAAAACGCTCCGAATCAATCTCATGCCCCATAGGATCCATTACACTGCCTGCAGGCTCATCCGGCACTGTACCATCAGGCTTTATTGCAAGGCAGGTCTTTCTGCGTGCCACATCAACTGCATCGGTAAATGACAGATACTCTCCAAAAAGCTCACTATCCTGAATCTCTTCTATAGCATCAGCAAGTCCATAGTTGACATTGCGCTGCAGCTTTACCATGCTTCCATCCATTACAGTCAGTGTGGTAGAAACCTCATCCACCTTGACAGTCACCTTCACATCTCCCGGAATCTCTCTTCTCATGAGCTGCTTGATGGCATTTCCACTATAGTCAAGTGCTACAAGCTGCAGCCTGCAATCAGCTGCAAGAGCACCATATGACAAAATAAGTTCATTAGGCACAGCAATAACCGAAAGACGTAATTTCTTTTCTTCCGGTCTGTCAATCTTCTCTATAATCTGATGTACCAGCTTGTACTGGCTCAAATCCACCGGAAAATAATCCGATGCATTCATTGCAATCATTTCCCTAAGCTGTTTTTCCTTAACAAGCGGAAGCTCAATATCTCTGCTTGCTATACGCGCTGAATTTAAAACAAAAACAGCTTTTTTGGTGGAAATCTTCTTTTCCTTCAGCTTACTGTATAAGATAGAACGAAACATCCCATCCGGCTGTACCACTCCATCATCAATCATCCCCGGTGGTGTCGGAAAGCCGAACATATTGTAAATCTTGGGATTTTTTGCTTTGTAATCAATCTCAACTACTCTGGTAAGGTTCTCCCCTATTTCAATACCGAGTACCCTATTTGCCATAACCTAGTCCTCCGTGTTTATCTTTGTTTTACACTGTATACATCTGTAAAACATTCGTAACTGTTCAGTTACAAACATTCTATATATATATTTCGGCATATCTGTGTTTTCTCTGCTTTTGTCTCACTGCTTGTCGTACTACCTGTTTTATATTAAGTACGCTATATTATAACACGTTTTTCAAAAGCCTGCGAGTGTCAAATATGCCGATATCATTTTCTCACCCCATAGCATCGAAATAAATATTCCGGCTGCCAAGTACGGTCCCATCGCAAGCCTGTTGCCTGCGTTTGTTACTTTCATACGAATCAGATGTATCACGGAACCGATGATGCATCCTAAGAAAAATGCTAATGTAATATTCTGCCAGCCTATCGCAAGACCTGCACATGCCATGAGCTTGACGTCTCCGCCACCTATGGCTCTTCCTCCACTTACAAGAAGAAGGATTTCAAGAAATAAACTGACACAAAAGAATCCTATCACATATTCAGACCAGTTATCATGGTCTAAAAACACATGCAGGATTCCAAGCACCAGTATAAATATATTGATTCCGAATGGAATTTCATATGTTCTCCAGTCTATCACACTCAGAACTATGAGTGCAGATGTGAGAAAGCAGTAGATGATACTCGTAAGCTCAAGTCCATTTACTGCAAAAACTACTATGTATAATATACCGTTTAACGCCTCAATAATAGGGTATTGAGATGATATCGGTTCTTTGCACTTGCGGCATCTGCCACGAAGAAACAGCCAGCTGAAAACCGGCACCATATCGTACCACGCGAGCTGATACCCGCATCTCATGCAGTGGGACCTTTCGGTCACCACTGTCTCATGCTGCGGTATGCGGTAGATACAGACATTTAGGAAGCTGCCTATAACTATACCGAATGCAAATATTAAGATGTAGATGGGTATCAGTTCTGTGGTCATGGTTGGTGGTCCTTAAAAATATTTTCTAATTTTTATTTAGGTGAAATCTGTGAGCTTCCATCATCACCTGTCGTGTAATAATTAGTTTTATTAGCCTGATATGACACTTTATATAAGACTTTTCCATCAGCTGGTGTATACTCAATTGTAATATTACTCCAATTTTTACCTTTCAGTTTAGTAGCCTTTAGTCCAGCGTCATTCAAAGCACTTGTTGTCTGTGAATCAGAGGCAGCAACCGATGCTTCTGCAGCACTAGTTAATACTACAGTAACTTTCTCTGGATATGTTTCTTTATCTGAATAATATGTCTTAATAGCAGTTGCAATGCTATCAGCATTCTGGATATCTGTAGCCTCTCTAGACTTCTCAACATACTTGATAAGCTGTGGAGCAAGTACACCTACAAGCACTGCCATGATGGCGATTACAACAATAAGCTCTACGAGAGAGAAACCTTTGTTGTTCTTCTGTTTCTTTCCTAACTTTTTAAATACATTCTTTACCATAGTTCTTTTCTCCTTTTCATTATAACATGGTTTTTGTGCAAAGAGCTGTGCCCTATCAGCATCTCTTTGGTTTTTATGCGCTCATTGTACCATAAATCAAAGCATAATGCAAGTTATTTTCTAGTACAATAGTATCATTGCTGTATAATTTTTTTCGCCTTTTTTAGCAATTTTAACCAAATTTTAACCGATTTATTGCATTTAAATCATATTTTTTCAAAGAAATAATCTCCTGGGCTGTATTTTGGCACAGCGTGAGTGGCTTCACTCCATGTGACCGGCTAACGCATACACTCTCGTGAGAGCTACGCTACACTGCCAAGATACTGTAGGAATTATGCTTTTAGATTTTCTATGCCCGACGAAACCGTCGAACCGCGCCGTCCGTGGCGCGGTTCTCCTTGCCCATTAAAAGTACCTCTACGAGGCAGGGGCTGTAATCTGACAATAGTTGATTTATTGGCGCATAGCTTGACAGCGTGGTGTCAAGCTTGCGTTTGAACAGCAACGATATATTACATCCCAGTGGCAGTTCATTTCTGTGTTTCATGCGCATAATTCAACAGTAGCTAAGTAGCTTCGCTATTCGCTCACCCGAGAGTATATTCGCCAGCCGTTCGTAGAGAATGAAGCCCCATCCTACTGTCAGCAAAAGAGGAAGCAACCTCCGGGCTCTCACCCAAAGATTGCTTCCTCTAATTTACATTTCACTACAATATTAGCTCACAAGCCATTTTTTTACAGTTTCCTCATCAAAATCCACACATTCAGCTATATCTTCTATTGAGTGACCTTTTTTCTGAAGTTTCAAAGCTGTTATTTTTGCCTGACGAATTCTGCCTTCTTCTCGACCTTCTTCTCTGCCTTCATTTTTCTGTTCTTCCCACGCCTTACACATATCAATCACCTCTTCTTTCTCATCTATGTCTATATCTGTTCCTGCAAACAGGTTGATTGCCTCAACCGTCTCTCTGTCTACATTGCTAAACTTTTCATCATTCTGCAGCACTTCCTGCATCTTTTCCTTATCATACGCATTCTGCAGTACCTCGAAAAGCTGCCTGATGGATGTCCTAAATCCTGTAAAGTCTGTTATCTCCCTCGGTGCCAGCAGATTAATCCTGTAATCCGGTATGAATGGCAGAAGCTCTTCATCCACATCACCAAACATATCCGACAGCTTCCTTGGACCATCCCATTCCTTTGTTCCGAGATATACTGTAATCGTAATCACCGGTATCAGCTTATCCTCTTTCGTAAATCCCGAGAGAAATTCATCTGATGTTGCTGTATCCTTTTCTTTTCGGTGCTTTTTTGCTGTTTCCTTTACCTGATTTCCATATGCCATGACATCATAAAACATGTTTTTTACCGGAATGGAATAGTGTATATCCGACTGATTTTCTACTCCTATCAGTACCACATATGATTTGCCGGTATATTTGATGCTGGCATTTTTGAAGATATCCCTCAGCTTCTGCACCGCTATGGTCTTTTTGTCAAGCCCCAGTGCGGTCAGCACCTCTGTCGTGTCCCTTTCCTTAAGGTTTTCCGGCAGGATGACCTCTCTTCCTCCATACAGTATATTGTTGCACAGGTCAGCAAACCTGGCATTGTCAGCAAAGTATTCCTTTGCCATTGAGTCTTTTGCGCTCAATCCTTCTCCTCCTGTTCTCTTGTGTGAGCAGGAAAATTTGGTGCCAATGAGGGTATAGTGGTACAGTTTACAAAGTATACATGTGCTGTCCTTCTTTATGTTTTCTATATGTTTACATTATGATTATCACACTGTATACAGTTCATCTGTCTTCTGACTACATTATCTGGCTTCTAACTGCCCTCTGGCTGCACTTTCTGTATTCTGTCTACATACGGCATTTCAATTTTCCTGCTGTTAATGGGTAATTAAAGCATTGAAAACTTCCATGTCCTTTGTAGAATGATGCGAAGTGGTCTGCCCTCTTCAAAGTGGTGTGCACCTGTAAAAAATTGTTATGTGGTGCCGCTTACAGAAATATAATGCTTTGAGTTGATTGTAGCATAGCGGCAGTTCTTTGTCATCATAATTTTTCTTTTTCCATATTTATATTTTTTCATACTGTTTCTGCACTGCACGCCTATCAGCCTGCATTCTGCCACAGTGCAAGGGGCTTTATCACGTGAGACCGGCTGTGGCACACTCTCTCGCGTGAGCGAATAGCGAAGCCGCTTAGATACTGTTGAATTATGCACACTATACACAGAAATGAGCTGCCACCGGGATGTAATATATATCATTGCTATTCAAACGCAAGCTTGACACCACGCTGTCAAGCTATGCGCCAATAAGTCAACTATTGTCAGATTACAGCCCCTGCCTCGTAGAGGCACTTTTAATGGGCTGTAATCGTTACTGGTCACACTATGGTGTGACCAGTAATGCTCAAGGAGAACCGCGCCACGGACGGCGCGTTTCGATGGTTTCGTCGAGTATCGTAAATCTTTAAAGCATAATTCCTACAGTATCTTGGCTGCGTAGCGTAGCTCACGTGAGAGAGTGTGCACAAGCCATGGCTCATGAGATGAAGCCCCGTCCTACTGCCAGTACCTACAGCAGCTATGCCAGCTTCTTATTTTTCTCGAGAAGCTCATAGATTTTCTCAACGTCATAATCCGGCTTCATAGACAATGCCGCTTCGTAAATTGGAGCGATAACCTCCTCTTTTTCTTCCAGGTCATCTGCTATTTCTGCCACACTCTTGTCCTTTTGCAGCTTTTTTACAACCAGTGAGATTATCTTTTGTCTTTCTCCGATTTCCTTACCGATTTCCTTACCCTCTTCTGTTGCAACCTCTTCCCAGTAATCACTCACATTACACATCTCGCTCATCCTCCCTTCGAGTTCCATGCTCATTTTAAGTCCATAATCTTCTTCAAGTATCTTCTTTTCTCGATAAACTCTGACTTTGAGAACAGCTCTTCCAGCATTCCTATGAGTTTATTCTTAGACTGCTTTTTATTTTTTGTTGCTCTCGTCCGGACATTTATCAGTGCACCATTTAATTTGTCAATCTGTGGTATTTTCTTTATTTTACCATAAATCAGGCTGGATTTCATCCCAAATTCGATTCTGCCACAGCGTAAGGGGCTTCATCCCCTGTGACCGGCTAGGGCACGCTCTCTCGCATGAGCGAATAGCGGAGCTGCTTAGATACTGTTGAATTATGCACATGATGCACAGAAATGAGCTCCCACGGATGGGAGCTCAAGGAGAACCGCGCCACGGACGGCGCGTTTCGACGTTTTCGTCAAGCATAGTAAACCTATAAAGCATAATTCCTACAGTATCTTGGCAGTGCAGCGTAGCTCACGCGAGAGAGTGTGCACCAGCCGTTCTCATGGGATGAAGCCCCGTCCTACTGCCAATGTCTCTGCACCAAAAAAGCAGACTTTGAACTTCACACTCAAAGTCTGCTTCTTTTTTATTTTATAAACTGTCCATAGCCTGATACATGGTAAGCATAGGAGCCATAACGGCTGCCACAAGCACACCAACAATAAGTGCCAGAACAAGGATAATCATAGGCTCAATAGCTGCCATAACTGTCTGGGTAGCCAACTCAACTTCCTCATCATAGTAGTCTGCCAGTCGGGTAAGCATGCCTTCCAAGTCACCGGTCTCCTCACCGATTTTGGTCATGTGTGAAACCATAGGTGGAAACAATCCACACGCAGTGATTGGCTCAGACAGCGGAACACCCTTACTCACCTCTTCCCTCGCACTTTTCAGTGCTTTTTTGTAAAGCGCATTCTTCATGGTGTCAGCAGTGATACCAAGGGCTTCAATCATCGGAAGTCCAGAATACACTAGTGTTGAAAGTGTACGCGCATAGTTACTGGCCGCTGTCTTGATGTTTAGCTTTCCGAAAACCGGAAGCTTTCTTGCGAGATTACCAAAGAACATCTGGCCGGAAGCTCTGTTCCCAGGTCATTGAACATCTCTGAGTAGCTTGGGATGACCTTTACAAGCATTACAATAACAACCGCAATAGCCACAATCACAACGATAATCGGATAAACTGCCGCTTTTTTTATCATGCCGTTAAGCTTTGCTGATTTCTCGAAGTGTGCAGACATTCTGTCAAAAGCTACATCAATCTTGCCGGATGCTTCGCCTGCCGCAACCATGCTCACCATGATGTTAGGGAAAACATTCGGGTATTTTTTGAGACCATCCGAGAGAGTCTCACCTTTTTGAATCTCGGCATGAACACCTCTGATAGCTTTCGCCATGACTTTGTTCTCAGTCTGATCGGATAGCATATCCAGCGTATCAAGAATCGTAACACCGGCATTGACCATACTGGTGAACTGGCGGCAGAATACCGATAGGTCTCTCGGCTTTACCTTTCCTCCTACACTGAATGAGATTTCCTTGGTCAGTGCTGTTGCCTTGGTGAGGCTTATGACCATGTTTCCATCCATCTTAAGCTTATTTTTTGCCTCTGCTTCTGACTCGGCTACTATATTTCCTTTTCTTTCTTTTCCGCTCTGGTCTATAATCTGATATGTCCAGTCAGCCACTTTCTTCTCCTCCTTATACCTATTCTGTGCAACCTCCAGATAAATTAAATCATAATTTATTAAGACTCCACAACATTATACCATAACAGTAAAATACATATGATTATACCATCAATAGTAAAGGTGTACACGGCTAGCCATGCTTACCGGATCATGTGCATATGCAACTGCAGTCTCCGGCGCTATAAGGCCCTGGCTGTAATACTGTAAAATACAGTCATCCATCATCATCATACCCTCTCTCTTTGATGTCTGTATGATAGATGGAATCTGAAATGCTTTTGCCTCACGAATTAAGTTTCTGATGGCATTGTTTGCAAGGAGCACCTCAAATGCTGCAATTCGTCCGCCATTTACCATTGGAAGCAGATGCTGTGCAACAATTCCCTCTAAAACTCCTGAGAGCTGCACTCGTATCTGTTGCTGCTGGTGTGGTGGAAAAACGTCAATCATACGGTCAATTGCATCTGATGAACTGTTAGTATGCAGTGTAGAAAATACAAGATGTCCTGTCTCCGCCGCTGTAATAGCTGTAGATATAGTTTCAAGATCTCGCATCTCTCCTACAAGTATTACATCCGGATCCTGTCGCAGTGCAGCTCTCAGGGCTGCAGCATATGAGAGTGTATCCTTTCCAACCTCTCGCTGTTCCACTATAGAGCGGCGCCTTGAGTGCAGGTACTCAATAGGATCTTCAAGCGTGATTATATTTTTGGAATCTCTTGATGCAATGACATCTATAAGACTTGCCAATGTGGTCGACTTACCACTTCCTGTAGCTCCTGTCACGAGGACAAGTCCTCTCATCTTTGTGGTAAGATTGACAACCGACTGTGGTATGCCAAGCTGCTGCGGTGTAGGCACATCATATGAGAGAATACGAAGTGCTGCTGCATATGACCCTCTCTGTCTGAACACATTGGCTCTGACTCGTGAAAAGCCCTCCACCGAAAAAGCAAAATCAAGCTCTCCCTTCTCCTTTAGCTCATCTTTAAGCTCCTGCGGAACAATTGGTGAAAGCAGGTTGTCCGTCTCAACATTGGTAAGAACCTGATTTCCCTGCGGTACAAGCTTTCCGTCAATTCTAAGCATAACCGGATTTCCCGGTACGATATGTATATCCGATGAGTTCTGTTGCTGCGCTGCTTTTAAAATGTCTACTATCTGCATTTTCTTTTCCCCCTTAGTTTTCAAACGTAGTCTTTAACATTTCCTGGAATGAAGTAACTCCTTCGAGTACAAGCTTCTCTGCACTCTGTCTAAGTGTATGCATGCCCTCATCACATGCAGCCTTGTTTATATCCTCTATATCAACACCTTTTGAAATAAGTGACTTTATCTTTGGTGTTATGGTCATTATCTCATATATACCGATTCGTCCCTTGTAGCCTGTATTGGCACATTTTTCACAGCCACATGGCTCATAAATCTTTACCGGACGGAATGCCGGTATATTCATAAAGGCCTTTTCCTCCTCTGTCAGCAGATGTTCTCTCTTACATGCCGGACAAAGTCTTCTTACAAGTCGCTGTGCAATGATTCCCTTTACCGAATCCGCAAGCAGATAACTTTCAACTCCCATGTCCTCCAGTCGTGAAATAGTACTTGCCGAGCTGTTGGTATGCAGTGTGCTGACCACAAGATGTCCTGTGATTGACGCCTGTACTGCAATCTGTGCTGTCTCCTGATCTCGAATCTCACCAATCATAATGATGTCCGGATCCTGTCGCAGAATGGAACGAAGTGCTGATGCAAATGTCAGGTCAGCTTTATTATTTACCTGTACCTGGTTTATTCCATCTATATTGGCCTCGACCGGATCCTCAACTGTGATAATATTTACATCCTCCTTGTTGAGCTCTGAAAGTGCCGTGTAAAGTGTGGTTGACTTACCACTTCCTGTAGGACCTGTAACAAGGATGATACCGTTTGTATTCATCAGTATATGATCAAAGGCCTTAAGCTCTTCGTCTGAAAATCCCAGCTCCTTTTTATCTCTTGTAAGTGCCTTTTTCTGCGCAAGTCGCATAACGCATTTCTCACCGAATACTGTCGGAAGGATTGATACTCGGATATCATACTCTATCTTGTCTATCTCCATAGTGATACGGCCGTCCTGCGGCTTACGTTTCTCGGAAATATCCATACCACCTATAATTTTAAGTCGTGTAATAATTGCAGAAAGCAGATGTATACTATATGCTGCCTTCTCATAAAGCGCACCATCTATTCTGTATCGCACCCTGACTTTATTTTCCAGTGCCTCTATATGTATATCTGAGGCCCTGAGTCTGGCTGCCTGCTCAATGATAGAGTTGACAAGTAAAACTACCGGCGAATTGTTGACATCCTTGCTGGTAGCTTCCTCAGCCTCGGCATTTTTCTGCTCACGCTCTTTTCTCTCCCTCGCATACTCCTGAGCCGCTTTCATAGCCTCTGTATCACCGTAATATTTGTCAAGCGTCAAAAGTATGTCTCTGCCTGTCGCTACCGCAGGCTCAACCTGTAGATTGGTAACAATTGAAAAATCATCAAGCGCAACCATATCCATAGGATCAGCCATGGCCACATGCACTACATTGGCATTATTCTTGTCAAATGCATATGGTATCATAACATGCTTTCTAAGCACTGTCTCACTGACAAGGTTTTGCACCTCCTCAGGTATGTTGATTGCGCTCACATTAACAAGCTCCAGTCCCAGCTGCTGTGACAATGCCTTTGCTATCTCAAGCTCATTGGTGAATCCAAGCTCAATGAGTGTTTCTCCTATCTTCTTATGCTTTTCTTTGGCTATAGGCAGAGCCTTTTCCAGCTGCTCCTGAGTAATTACATTTTCATTTATAAGCATATCACCGATACGCTTTTTCTCTCGTCTAAAAGCCATAGTGGCTCCCCCTCTTTCATCATTTAGTAAAATACTACCATTATGATGGCTGTATTTCAAGGGTATTTA
>OHDZ01000417.1_pt1 | contig 17680 bp, 20 predicted proteins | sample 1567161 | NCBI WGS metagenome assembly OHDZ01 (sample SAMEA3879525, study PRJEB24766) | human gut metagenome | biome: human-associated habitat; feature: feces | place: USA | collected 1985/1987 | reverse complement strand
CCTATGTCGACATTTCCCAGTTAGTCTAAACTAATATGACACACAAAAATAAACATAAAATTTATACTTGACAAACGACCAAAAATGTGCTATTATATAATTAACAAAAAGGTAAGCAATAACAAGAAGGGAGAATACAACAATGATGAATGAGAGAATGGCAGATCAAGTAATTTGTTCAGAGGACGACGTTAGTTATTCTGCATATGATTTCTGGTATGAGAGGTTGAGCAAGTTAGGCAAGGAAGAGGAAATTGAGTTTGGTGTCATGTACATCGGTAAAGATGAAGACGGAAAATCATGGTGGATGTTTGATGACAGACTTGAAAAGTATATTGCAGCAGTAGATCTTGAACTCAATATCACTTTCGAGGAGACATGTGAGTCAGAGTTAAACTTTGAGGACACCTTGCATAGCTATTACCATCGTGACTGGTATTATCTAACAAAATCGAAACCGATGGAGTCAAAATATAAGAATGTATGGCAATAAAAAAGAGGGAGGTAGATGACATGGCAAAGATCATTAACAATAAGTGGTATACGGATGAAGAATACGACAGAGAATATCATGAGGTTGTACTTTGGGGTGGATATCTTACATTTCTTAATGTACTCAAAGTTGAGGGTGAGGAGGGCACTTACTTCTTAAACGACAGTATCGCTAAATTTATAGCAGGAAAGACATTAGGAAGAGATATCATTTACGTATACAGTGGCGGTACGATAAGAAGAGAAGATATGGGAATCTTTGTTTATAATGTTGCTGATTCAAAATATGAGTAAGTAGATGTCAGGAGGTGTAAATGGCATGTTTAACAAAATAAAAAGAAATATTAGAGGAGGTAATAAATGAGTTATCATCTTGTAACAAGGGAAGAAATCACCGGAATAACAATCTATACCAGAGTAGAACAAATAAGAAGTGCGAGTATCATACCGATACGCATACGAAACATTGGTGAGCGAAACAATAAAAGATATTATGAAATCATAAAAGGTGACACCTGTAAGTATATAGCAGCAAAGATCTTAGACAAAAGTATTTACTACCTGGAAACAGGTGACACCGGAAAGATGGACCTAAAAGTAAACCTAGTCGAATACCAAGAACTAGGAAAGATAAACATTACAGCCAAGCTCATTCAAGACGCTATCGAAAAATACGAATTAATCGGTGAGGAGGAACCAGATATTGAGTAAAGAATCATTCATCAAAGAAATCGCAAAGCACATCTGCAAACACGCACCGCACTATGGCATCAATTGTAATAGTGCGGTTATCGCACAGGCAATCGTAGAATCCGGGTGGGGAGAATCCAAACTATCCAAAGATTATCACAACTACTTTGGATTAAAGTGCGGAACCGCCTGGACAGGGCCAAGCGTAAACCTAAGCACACAAGAGGAGTACACACCTGGACAGATAACCAATATCCGAGACAACTTCAGAGTCTATTCCAGCCTAGAGGAAGGCATCATAGGCTATTTTGAATTCATCAAGCTACCGAGATATCTAAATCTAAAGGGAATCGAAAACCCAAGAGAGTACCTAACCACGATCAAAAATGACGGCTACGCCACCAGCAGCAGTTACGTCGACACCTGCATGAGAGTGGTAGATCAATTCAACCTAATCAAATATGACAAATCGAATACGGAACAAGGGGGTATCATAGTGAGTACAGATTTATGGACAAAAACAGCCGAACTAATGGCTGAGCAAAGTGGATATTTAGAGAAACGCTCGAACAGCCAATTAGACAGCAAAACTGGTAATGCGGGGTACAACAACTACACAAAATACGCAAGAGACATTGACAACCTCGGATTACCAGGATGTCAAGGACAGCCGTGGTGTGCGGTGTACCAATTCTGGATTTGTGTACAAATATTTGGTAAAGAGAAAGCGCTAGACATCATGGGTGATGTTTTTTACAACTGCACCGCAATTACGAACCATGCAAAGGCATCTGGAACATGGGGAATGGAACCAAAACTAGGAGCACTAGTGATTTTTCGAAAAGGTGCGCACATAGGAAGAGTAACGAAAGTGACCAGCACACACATATACACGAATGAAGGTAACACCAGTGCGACCAGTGTCAACCAAGTAGTTGCGAACGGTGGATGTGTCGCTGACAAAGTATACACACGTGTATATTCAGGGATTGATGGGTATGTATACATTGACTACAAAACCGCCGTGAAAGACTTTTATTGTTACGGTGATAAGGGAGTAGGAGTAAAAGCGATGCAAGAGCAGCTGAGATTGTGTGGGTATGACATCAAAGCAGACGGTGACTTTGGCCCTGACACCCAACAGGCGGTCATCAACTTTCAGAAAGCGAACGGATTAATACCGGACGGAAATTGCGGACCAGCGACGCAAAAAGAGCTAGTGATTGAGAGCGATAAGAATAGTCATGTACAAGAAGGATTCCATAGATTTGTAGGTGAGGTACAGAAAACGTTAGGTGTGCATGAGCTTCCGAAAAAAGCGAGCCCGTTAATATCGAAATACCCGCAACTAAAGAAGCACAACCTGGTAGACGTCCTAGGAAGATACGGGTATGAGGATAATTGGTTTTACGTTTGTATCTCTGACAAATACTATGGATACGCATGGGCGCCAAGTATCAAGCGAATATAGAAAAAAGAGAGGGGCTCACCCTCTCTTTTTGTTGCAAAACACATACAGGAGTCTTATAAAAACATGTGATAAAGTTACCAATTATTCCGTGTCTTCAGGGTCTGGTGGAGCGATTACACTACCAGACAAGAACACCGAGCCATCCATCCACATTGTAACGCTTGCTGTTGGTTCCGTGCTAAAGAGTGCGCCAACGTGAGTTGTGGCACCATCGTACCAAGCCCTCACATACAATCTAGATATTGCTTTCGTTGAATCATTTCGATAAGTCATCACACCAACCGTCAAGCACTCTGCTGACCTAGGTAGTGCGGTTTGATTAAGGTTAAAGCAATTATCCTCAATCGTGAACAGATCATAAAACGTCGTTGTTGAGCCGCCAACAGACCAAGTAAACACATACTTACTAGGGTTAGATAGTGGAAATAACATAGTAGCATTAAATTTCAAGGATGCCAAAGTTTTGTTTGTATTCTGAACCATAATCATAGATGAATTAGCTTTTAGATTGTTTGGCGATGGTACACAAGTAACCGTTTTAAAGTTCAGGATATTGTCATAATTCTGAACAGCCTCTTTTAATGTTTTTAGCTCAGCATTAATGCTAGTAATAGATTTTGTATTGATATCAGCTTTACTAGATGCTGAATTAGCAGTAGACGCTGCCATCCCTGCTTTGATATCGACATTGTTATAACCCGTGTCGATCTTTTCCATAGCACCATTAAAGTCCCCCAACCAAGAGGGCACATCCGTACCGATAAATTGTGGTAAATCTAGATACGTAGTTTTATTTGTTGCGCTCATAATATACACCTACCTTTTTTGACAAATTAATATATTTAAATCATTAGCAATAGAGGCAAAACCCCCATATATAGTGTTAACAAGAACCGTTTTAATAGTTAATTCCTCATTTTCTGGGGGTTCAACAATTCCAAAACCCTTACTCGTTGTACTTGCAAATCTTATTGTATCATCTGAATATTGAATACCAATTTGTAATGAGGGATTGGATTTATTACAAGTAAAAATATATGTTTGTTTTCGAACATCCAACCAACTATTATATAAGGTATTTGTAACATTATTAGATACAGCGGTACCAGATGTTTTAAAGGCTGTTGAGCCTGTAATTGATTTAGCGTATGGATAATTAACAATTAAACTACCGTTAGGAGACATATAAGTTAAATTAAAATTATGTGCGTCTAAATAATAAGTCAGCATAGCCTTACTATACCAGTCGAAATCTGTTGCCGTTATTGTTTTAGATTCATAATCCTCAGCAGTAAAAGCGAGCTTATCATATTGGAATGTGGTTAAAGCGTTTTCCTTATGAAGCGTAGCCAACTTATCCAATTCCTCTTTGGTATGAATCTGCTCACCCGTCCAGACATCGGTCATATAGAGATTAGGGTCTTTCCAAATAAAACGTCTAGAGTAGTAGTCATACTGATAAGCGGTCAACTGGAACCCGTCATACTGTTCAGCGGTCCATTTCATATCGTCATACTCATCGGCGGTCAGTGAATAGACTTTGATGTTATCCCAAATTTCGTTGATAGCAGTCTGAATATCCACAATCTGAGAAGAGAATGGGGAATATACATAGACAGTGGTCAAATCCGGCAACTGATTTTTCAGCAGCTCGATCTGATAGCGCAATTCAGACAGAATCATATTATCTTGGTTGTTCACATAAATTCTAAGAGCCGCAAGTTGAGTACTAAGTAGAACCGTCATTTCTGTCAATTGACGGTGCATCTCCATGGTAATCTCATTGTTATACTTTTCGAGAGCGGATGTTACACTACCCATGACCTGATTCACACGATCAGTAAGGTTTTGCATCTGTCTATTCAGGTCAACCAAACGTTCATCTACACGATCATCGACCAATTCCAAAATAGATTCCGGGTCAATTGCATTTAGTTCCGTAATGATCTCATTCATTTTCGTAACCAATTTACAGATGGACTCATAGTAACTTAAGGAGTCATCATAGGTTGCGGGAAGAACTTTCTGACAGTAGGGGAATCTACGTATGGTATCCAAAGAACTCATTTTTTTCACCTCCTTACCAAAGTCCCATAAACAGGTCCTTAAATTCATCAATCACTTGTAAATCAATATTTAAGAAGGTATCACGGTATTTCATTAAGAGATCGCTATAGGAATCGCCACCGTGTTTTCCCTCAACGGTTTCTTTGAAGTTCTCTTCATTGTCCGTGATTGTTTTTCCCTGAGATTCTGTATTTTCGTTTGTTGTCTGGTCAGAGGTGCCATCGGTAATCGTAGCTTGAGTCAAGTACCTCATGGACTCAACCCCGCTTAGAGAACCCTGAGGGGTATCTGACATTCGGTTGGTGTCTTTGTAACCACTATCGGTACTCGAATCTCTAGTTCCAGAATCCTCTGTCTGTACCAAACCATCAAACTCCATCAAATGTGACCTTGTAACGGAAATGTTATTCAGCGGGTCAAACTTAAGCTGTTCGGACTCATAGAGTTGGTTATAGTACGGCATAATTTCCTCTAGCCGGGTATTCAAGTGGTACATCCACTGACCAACGGTTTCAAAGCCAATCTCTTGCAAGTAGTAGTGTTTCAAGATTTTCGAGCAAAGAGTCTTTCGATAACTTTCATTGAAGAATTTCACTTTTGATGTAAAAATCTTATCCCAAGACTTACTTATTACACTATCTATTGTATCACATCCCACGCTAGAAGTCAAACCAGCTTTCTGTTCACAAATAAAACGGACTTCTACAGTATACTTACTCATCCAAGTCACCTCCTGGTGCGCCCTCATTCGGGTAATTTGCGAACAGTAGCAGCTCATCACCAGAAAGCACAGAGCTGATATCCTTATAGCTAACCTTAATATCTAAACCAAACATTCGGTTGATACGCTCAGCGTCTTCACGACGTTTATCCAGTCGAGAGAAACGACTTGCGATCGTTCCGCCCATACCACGAACGACCTCATCTGTAATCATACGTTCTTTTTTCTGCTCGCTAACGTTAGCGATACCGAGGTAGGTCAAAGCCTCATTCCAAATTTTTGTTTTCAGAGCGTACAATTGATCTGCTAGAAAAGGTGCTGAGGTATTAATAGACTGAATGCCCTCCAAATTCAGGGAATCCGTACCAAAGATGACCGGGGCATTGCCATCATATTCTTTGTACAGATTCAGGAGTGTCAAACGTTGCTTATCGGTACCTTGCAGCAGCATCGGTGTTTTTTGAGCATTAATATTTACATCTATAATACGATCAATCAAATACAATTTATCCGCATAAAAATTAATATCACGGATACTATTGGTTCTCATCATGTTATTATAAATAATAACAGAATTTTGGTTTGTCAACTCACAATTGTAGTTATTGTATCTAGAGTACGCACGACAGCGTAACGGATTCCCATAGACATCAAATGGTCCTTTTCGATTCACCGACAAACAGAGATAGTCGTCAACCACATCATCTTTAAAGAACACCGCAGCACCCTCACGGAATAAACACATTTCCAAATAACGGGAATCCACCGTAGGCGGCAAGTTCTCCCATTTAAAAACGGAAACGGCCAATTCCGTTAAACGGTCAAAGTAAAAATTTTTCGTGTTTACATTGCGTCGTAACGACAACTCAAATTCGGTGTGTTTACGTCTCCCCAAGTCCTTCACCTCCTCAATGTTTCACGTGAAACATTTAGATGCTGTTATCCAAACTATAGTTTCCAACATTTCCAGGCTCTTTCCAATAGGTAATACCCGCATCGTGTATCTGACAGATTTTATTCATGTCATCCACAGGTACGCTTCCCGTCACGACACATCCAGCGGTCTTTACATAATTAAAGTGTGGTCTTGCGGTACGGTTCGGAACCTTTACCCGTTTGGTTGCGTAGCCAAATACCGTGAAAAAATCATCAATCGCCCGAGCGTAGTTCATGGTAATAGCGGCCCTACCGATATAAAAGTTCTGGTATTGATGGGACATATTGATCGAGCCATTGTTCACATTCCCACGACACAAGTCCGCTTGAATCGAGGCGGTATAACTATCCATCATAAATGCCTGGATGTTTTCTTGTACTTGCTGCATGGCGCCTTGGGAGTCTGCCAAACCTTGTGCGGCACCAGCGAGGTTCCCTGTTTTTGCGTTCACCAAAGCCTTTCCAGCGCTAAGGGCTGAAGTTGTCACGCCGCTCACGGTCTTCATGACCATAGGTGTCATGTTCTGAGCGAGCCAAACCTTATAGGCGTCCATATTCCAGGAGCATTGTGGATAGTTTTCCAGTGTCACGGTTTCGGTGTGATTGACACCGCTGCTACCCTTATACCGTCTTGGCCGACAGGTAATTTTCACAGGAGCTATCACGGTAGAATCCAGGTGCAATTGCGGGATACCGCCCTCGAAAAACTCAAATCGGTATTGGGCGGACTGACCAGAGCCATTATCGACGTGAAGGAAACAATAGGGATAGGTCAACAGCTTTTTATTTCTAGGGATGTAACCATTCAGACCAGTCCCCACCCCATCGAGTGTATAGGTATGTGACCATCCCGTGGCGTGCCCCTCACCAGCACCAGAAATGATGGTACCGCCGTCCTCAATGGCGCCCCCGGTACAGATGACCGGACACATATACATGCTAACAATACTATCCGGTGATTGCATAAACCCTTTAATCGTAGTGTTAATACCCTCCACATCTGAGGAATTAAAGGCTGTGATTTTGGTACCAGAGTAGACACCGTCGATCATACCGCCGCTGGTATCCTCTCCACCCGTTTCCGCCGCAGCCATAATCACCGCCATGGGTTCAAGTTCCTCACCGAGTTTTTCGTAGGTGTTGTACACATACTCACCAAGTTCCACAGGTTCTGGTAAAATATTGTCACCAGGCTCATCGGAACTAGAATGTTCTCTTTCCACAAAGCACTGCTGTAAGGAAAACTCAAAGAACCAACTCTGAATCACATCCAGTTCAAAAGTTACATCTGAGGTTTCATTATTTACGTATTCCACGCTCTTAATAAAAGCGTAAAACCACTTGCTTCCAAAATTAGAGTTCTGGAACATCACGTAATTACAATCATAAAGATTATCTGCTACAATTCCGACACGTATCACACCACGTTTCACACGTTGATAGGTATAGTCATTTAAACTATATTTTGCCATACTGGAAAAGTATGAGGTTTGCGCACTACGACTACCAAAATAAATGGTATGATTGTAAGTACTATCTAGCGGAATATTCCTCAAAAGTCGGACTGCTGTACCTGGTGCAATATACATAGAAAAACCTCCAATAAATGTTTCACGTGAAACATGTGGTTCCACGTGAAACAAGGTGTATTATTTTTTCGATTTCTTAGTTAAATCTATGGGTGTGTCATCGCCATCCGGGTCAGGACCGTTTTTTGCAGTTACCACTTTATTAAATGTGAACCTTGTTCCTACATTCCAAGTATTAATTGCACTTCCAGTCGATTTATAGGTAACACCACCCATCTGAATCTCTAAAGGAAGTGAAGTAGTAACCTTATCTATTGGAACGATAACAGCTCCATAAGGTTGAACAGCAATACTATTTTTTGTTGCGGTTTCTGACTGCACGAACTGGTATCTAGTATCAGCGAGAGTATCATCACTGTTATATTTAAATGAAACTGTCCAAGCTTTATCTTCAGTATCCGTATTGGTTACAACGAATTCTAAGGATTCAGGTGCTGTCAAAGTTGCGCTGTCCAAAACGAACACGACAGCATTCGAAAAGTCACTGGTTGAAACGGTCTTCCACACATGATAGAAATAGTTCCAGTACAGTCCACTTGCAACATACTTTTCGGTAAACTGGTCTTTGTTATCATAAACCTGGAAAAAGTTTTCATCCACAAGAACCGCTTTCACGTCTGCCATCAACGCAAGCTCCTTAGCTGTCACCTCTTCCAGTCCAGTCGAATTTTCACGGATGGTTTCAAACCGTTTGTTATCAAAGGTATTAAAATAATCAATCAAGTGTAAGCGTCCCATGAAGTTGGCTTTATCCATGTTAAACGCACTAGCCAAAACATCCACATCAAACTGAGCGTTAAAGGTAGCGTCCATAAAAATGTGCTGATTGTTTCTTGGTGTTGTCGTGTAGACGTTTGCAGCGTTGTACTGATCGCTCATAAACGGGAGCAAGTTTGAGGTACCACGAAACGCAACGGCGGCTTTTTTGAGATCTGTGCCATCACCAATGGAAATCGGTTTTAACTTGCCCTTAGTAATATTTTTAATCAGCAGGTATTTAAACAGCAGGAACTCATCATACTCGGCGGCGGTATAAACAGAGTCCACGATCTTAGCGATCAAGTCCTGGACACCCTCAATGGATAAGAACGCTTGCTTTAAGTCCTCATCCTGAATGGTGACAGGATACATCACACGCCAATTAATGACATGGAACAAACTTCTTACATCCGGTAGGGTTCGTTTGAACTCACGTTCCTCGCCCTTTTCTGGCGTATACTCAACCACCTTAGCGATGGAAACAAAGATGTCCTCAATCGTCTCACCGTACTCAATGTAACCTTTTTTCAAATCACGATACGGGTTGTTAAAGGTAGCACTCTGTACACGTACCATAGCGATACGGTTGATCAACGCATTTAAAAACTGATTGGCGAGTGCGGGGGTACCATAAATCACAGCACCGACTTTTGGAATGTCAATTGCTTGCGTAATTTTAGGCACCTGACTCTGGTATTCATAACTAGCATTTTGACGAATCACGTTTAAAATATCTAACGTGCTTGCGTTCAGCGTGCCGACTGCAATTTTTCTAGGCATAATCAATATCCTCCTTTATTCAAAATGAAACAACTCCTCAAAGGTAGTAGGCGTTGCTTGTTCCGGGTCTTTGTCTGGTTCAGGTTCCGGGTCCGGCTCAGGGTCATTATTGAAAAAACGATCTTTATATTTCTGTCTCCACTCTCTATCATTCTGTTCGTATCGTTCTTTCCAGTCCCCATTTTCCTCTAACCGAGATTGGTAATCATTCAGGGTGTCGGTCACATCTTCCAACAAGCCAAGAACATCATCGGAATCATTGTCATTAAAGTTTTCTCTCAATCGTTCCATAATCGTATCTTTATTTACAACAGCCACAACGAAACACCTCCATACATTTAAAATAAATAAGGATGCCGCAAAATCATCATATAGACAGGCAGCGAGTTTTCTCGCCCAAACGTGCCGCCACCACCGCCACCACTGCTTAAATAACGGTACATCATCACCGCATTGTTTAAGATTTCGGCCTCAGTAAGATATTCATTACTAATCACCCATGCGGTAATCGACGTATCATTAGCGTGCGCAAGGATGTAGTCCTGACATTGTTTCGCCCATGCGACACGCTGTGAGGGGTCAGATTCAGCGGGACGTTCCCAACATTTCATAAATGCCTCTACCAGCATCGGGACATCGGTTGAGGTGGAAGTTAAAAATTCCTGTAAGCTGGAAATACCACCAAAGCTGCCTTGCCATTCATCCTCAACAATCAAATACTGCAACTGACCTTCTGGTGAGGTCAGTTCATAACCATTTTCTTTCAACCAATTTTCTAAGGCGGTTCGACGTTCAAAAGACCACTGAAAGAGTCCAAAGCCGATTCCGTTTCCTTTCTCTTCCAACCCCGGGTTAATGTTCGACTCTCTCCATGAATTACCACAAAGAGCAGCAATCACAGGTAAGCTATACCCATATCCAGATGCCCCACCTTCTCCAAATCGGTACAGGTCTGGAAACCGTGCAGGTGTCGATACATAATTGGGGTCTCCACCGGAAGAACCAATGGATACTTGGTTTGCGAGAGGAGCATTGTTCGTGTGAGCGCCCATACATACCCCGGATGCCAAACCCCCCTTGTATACCATTTCGGTGTGGGTGTAACTGACAGCCACATCACCAGGCAACCATTGCCCATTCACATCCACTTTTTGGAAACCCATTTTTAATAGGATGGGACCCATCGTGTACGTGACAAATGGCCACGTGCTGCCATTGTTCGCTTCCACACACGGAAAACCACCAGCGATCAAAGAGTACCAAATAAAACTAGAGCAGTCATAGTACGTGATTCCGCCAATGGTTTGTTGGTTTCGGTAAGTTTGAGAATATCCAACATTGGAAGCGTTACAAGTATTCACAGCCCAAGAGTATGCTTGATTAATATTCGGCATTAAGATTCCTCTCTCTTATCTAAATGGAACAGTTTTAACAGTTTATCCGGTAACAAGTCACTGTTAATCCGACAGATGTTCTCAACAATGGAAACGGTTTCCGTAACACCGACATAAGCAATAATAATCGGTAAAATATCAACACCTAAATTCATACCAATGCGGCTCCCATACAGGTCAACAAGTATCGCTAACACATAACAAAATATGAATCCCACTTTTTTAAATAAACCGTCTCTTAGTTTTGATGACTGCACCCGTTTTTCCTTGATCGCTGCAATAAATCCTGATAGGATATCTAAGCCATTAAACACCAGTGCAATCACAACGGAATTGAACATCCTCATCACCTCCTTACCTATGTTAATTATAGCATATCTATTGCTTAATAGCAATAGATATGTTATAATATTATAGAGGTGAAAAAAGATGAGCGCAACAGAAACAAAATATTACGACGGAACAAAACTATTAAGCATGACAGACCTAAATGGAAAGAAACCTGAAATCTTTATCTGCACGTCAAACCGAACCGCTGGAAAAACAACGTATTTCTCCCGTTATTTTATGAATCGTTTCCTCAAACATGGGGAATGTTTTGGCTTACTGTATCGTTATTCGTATGAACTTGATGGCGTAGAAGAAAAGTTCTTTCGTGAAATTGGTAATTTATTCTTTCCAACACTGGAAATGAAAAGTGTTCCAAAGTCTAGAGGTCTGTATCGAGAACTTGTGGTGAATAATACGGTATGTGGTTATGCGTTGGCAATCAATACAGCTGAGCAGTTGAAAAAACTGTCTCACGTATTTAGCGATGTGAAACGCCTCCTTTTTGATGAATTTCAGTCTGAAAATAATCGTTATTGTTCCAACGAACTGACAAAGTTTATCTCTCTTAGAACCTCAATTGCTAGGGGTAAAGGGGAGCAGACACGATACCTTCCCGTGATTATGCTCTCCAACCCCGTTTCTTTATTAAATCCTTACTATGTTTCGTTTGGTATCTCTGATCGCTTGCAGGAAAACACAAAGTTCTTGCGTGGAAATGGGTTCGTACTGGAACAAAACTTTAATGAGAGCGCTTCCCAAGCGTTCTTAAGTTCCTCCTTTAACCAGGCGTTTAGCGGCGAAAAATATGTTGCCTATGCTGGTCAGTCCATCTACCTCAATGATAATAAATCCTTTATCGAAAAAATGATTGGAAAAAGCCGTTATATTTGTACGATCAAATTCCAAGACCGCTATTATAGCATCAATGAGTTTACCTCAGATGGAATTATGTACTGCTCGGAAAAAGTCGACCAGTCATTTCCTACAAAAATTGCGGTGACAACCGATGACCACAGCATTAATTACGTCATGATGAATCGGTACCGCTTCTTTATACAGCCACTGAGACAGCTTTTTGATTATGGTTGTTTCCGTTTTCAGAATTTGAAATGTAAAAGCGCTGTCATGGCTCTCTTATCCTTGTGATATCTGTCATAGTGACAGTTTATGATGTGTCACGGGTTCACCACGTTGAAAGATACGTCCGTGGTCCATTTTCGATCTGGTCGGTCGCATTCTCTGTGCTATGATTATAGATATATTTTAAGAGTGGGTGTAAACCCACTCTTTTTAGATGTTTCACGTGAAACATTAGAATAACCCTGTGCTTCCAAATCCACCACGACTGACATTCTCTAAGGTTAGTACGTTTTCAAGCTGCACCTCAGGCTGATTTCTCAAAATACGAAACTGTACAATACGCTCTCCCTCATAAATTTTTGTGTATCTGGTGGCGTAAAACTCGGCTTTCCATATATCACGATCTCCACAATAACTGGAATCTATGATTCCAATAGAATTCACCATCAACAAACCATGGTTCGAAAACAATGAGGACCTTGGCGCTAGAATGGCCTCATATCCTTTTGGCAACTCCATGGATACCCCTAAACTAATTCTTGCGCTATCACCTTCTCGAATTTCGATCGTCTCGGCACTTTTTAAATCTATCCAGTCTCCAACACGAATCTTTTCAATCGTACAGATCGGATTGTGATACTTTACTTTGATTCTATCCATATGTTCTCACCTCATTTCGTAATACGTGTCCATAAGTACAACCCCACCAGGCATCCGCTTTGGTAGTAACTTTCCGGGTATTTTTAACCCCCGTTTAAAATCATTGATCGTTCGTACAATCGGCACCTGATTCTCATATAAAAAAGCCTTTTCCTCTTCACTACGACTCTCATCGTATACTCGATCTTCCTTCATACTCTCCACAAATAAATCCTTACACCTCTGAGGCATACCAGCGCATTTTACATCTAAATAATCACAGACTTCACTTTCATAGATTCCACGTTCCCCGTCGTATAGAATGTCTTTTTCCGTGATGTGCTCTAAATACGTTTTCTGCCTCACGTAGATACCACGGTCCCACTTGCTTTCCACCGCCCAATGATTAAATTCCGTGGGGTGTAGCGGGACACCTTTGATCTCTTCCAGCGGTAAATTAATGTGCAGACTATCGGTGTCACTGTATATAAATCCATCACGATCGGGTCCGTAATAATTTTTCTGTGCGGCACGTATCGTAAACTCTCTTGCGTAACTGGTAATGGCGCTACCACACGGGATGTATCCAGGTCTCTTATCATGCTCCTCGATCGGATAATAGGCGACGGTCTGCCTGCCAAACTCGTCCGGCTCTTTTAAGTACGCAACCTTGAAACTGGAATCCGTGCTAGTCGCCATTTTACCGTACAGATTGTTCAAAAATAGTTTTGCTAACGTTCGTACCGCTCCCTTGGAATTCATCTTAATTTCTTTGTATTTATCAATGTATTCATCGAAAATTCCGATCATGGAATGAAAATAAAAACCATCAATGATCTGAAAATCTACAAGATCGTAATGTTCTAAGATTAGGTAATAATCTGTTTGAGTTAACGTCAACTCTACCGTCACAGGGTTTCCGCACACGTGGCTATAATATTGACCGTCCTTTGGGTCAAAAATATCAGACGTTTCTAATGCCTCAGTCCCTCGATACAAAGCGTTGTTCTTTATTTGGATAAAGGGTAGATATCCCTTCTTTAAATAAAAACGAGTACGAATACGCACAAAGAAATACCGGGTCTCTGTTTTCGCTTGATCTGGTATGAAGTCCCCATGCCAATACGTAGGTAAGCCGATGGGGTAAGCATTGCCGGAACTCGAATGCATCACGGACGGGTACAAGGAATTTACATCCAAAGTGTACCCGTTTTCGTGTGCCTTGTTTTCTTTGCCTCTGACTAGATAACACCACCCACCCTTATATGACCGCCTTACCCACTCACCGATGTTTGCGTATTTATGATCGACACACGGAAATCCATGGTCATACAAATTCGGAAACAATTCGTCGTATTCCAACGCACAGAGTTTCGTGCTACGCTTTAGAATGTTTTTATACTCATCCAGACAGCAGGAACCGATTGTTAACTTGGTGTGGTCCTGTTCGAACATAAATTCCAGACCTTCTTTTAAGACATAAATGTCGTTTTTGAAATACTCCCGTTCCTCAGCTGTTACTTCACATCCAGCATAGCGGAACCCTTTGTACTCCATCGTTAACTTTTGGTGCTTTGTCTTAAAGCTTTTTGCGATATCGGATAAGGCAAAAGGTAACAGTTTTAAACTGTCTCTTAAAATGATGTAATGCTTCCTGTATTTAATGATGATCTGGTACCATTGCCCTCTATCCGATATGCTGTACTTAAAGGACTTACTCCTCATATCTTTGTCGTCAACAAATTTTACTTTTCCGCCTGGTAGTTTTTGATAGGCTTGCTCATACTTTAGTTTCGTTAGTAAAAAGTCTATCCAAAAGGCACCATCAAACTTTAGGTTATGAAAGTATGCAATAATATGACAATTTAATGAGGTAAAATATTTGTACAGCTCACCAATCGAACCGTATACATGTAAGTCGTCCGTAAATAATTCTCCACACCCGGATAACCACACCTCGGTATTCGTTTGCCCCTCATATACCGTTGTCTCAAAGTCACATGCAAAATAACGATACGTTCTTTTCATCTTACCACTCTTCTTGTGTTTCCGCCCATTCAGCAAATTCTTTCGTAAATTGTAATTTGTCTAACAGCTTCTCTTTGTACCATACACCCTGATCTGGTACGTATTCTGTCATGTTGGCTATGTACTTCATGGTCTCGCCCGCTTTGTACACAACATCCCACGTAATGAGATTTCCAGCCTCAGTACCTTTTCGTATCGTTTCCGCAAATCCTTTTCTGCCAACAGATTGAATAATTTCATCGGCCCAAGCGAGTAACATAGCGTACCCTTTTCCGTCCGCATAGACCTCTAACTGACTATACCACGTACTAATGGTGATTCGATCATAAATACCTTCATCGTCTGTATTTCTTTTTCGTTGTTTTCTGGTCTTTGCCGCTCTCTTTGCTGACTCACTACGTCTTTGTTTTACAGCCTCGGTTCCTGTTAGTATCTCGCCCGTCTCACTATCCACGTAACTCGCCTTCTTGTAGAGAAACTCTGGTGTGATTCTCTTTAGTCTGCGAATGGATGCTGGTGTGATTCTCTTTGGCTGATCTGGTAGGATGTTATCCGGAAAGATGTATCCCTTGGCTCGGTTTCTTCTTAGAAAGCTTTGTATTCGTCTTCTTTCTTTTCGGTATTCTTGATAGTATTTGCCTTTGCTCATTAGAATACCTCCCATTCAATAGAAAAAGTGGGGACGAATCCCCACTTTTTCTAAAATACTTATTCGATACTGGATACGTCCAAGATGCAATTAATAAAATCTCTACCCGCTTTCGTCTTACCACTTGTCTTGATAATCGTAAATGGTTTGTCTTTACAGATCATTGCTATGTCATTTAAGGAACGTTTGAAAGTCTTAGATTGGAAAGAATACACGTTCTTTTCGTCGTCAATAATAGAAACGATGTTTACGACTTCTCCTGTATCTTCTTTTACTTCCTCAAACTCTAAGATTCCTCTGACATTGATCTTGGTTCCGTCCTCTAACGTTTTTACGGATATCATAGATGGTGATACCGTCATTAAATAGATTTCTACCTCGCTAAACTCTCTGCTCTTGTTTGTTACTGTGACCATGTTTTATTCCTCCTCTTCTTCAATCATTTCTTCATCTTCATAAATACTTGCAGTTGTTTGACTACGTTCGACCTCAGCACACTTGATAAAATCCTCTAAGCTCATGCTGTATAATGACGTTCCGATATATTCTAACGTCAATCCTATAATTGGATTGCTTCCAATCACATTTTTGATCTCTTTCAGCAATAGCTTGTTTTTTACTTTTCTACCAATTTCACCAGCGGCAACTTCCTGTAAGGTTGTTTCATCTACAGGTAATAAAGTTCGTACGATCTTATTTCGTGTCTGTGCGTCTTCAATATCATAGTACTGAACGGTGATAGTGTACTCTTTAATGAGTCTTCTTATCATACGTTTTCGCATTCCTTTTTTCTCCTTTCTTCTTGTTTTGTTTTTTTCATATTTATTATATCATATTTTAAATATGAAATCAACATATTATTTAATTATTTTTACTATTTTTATTTTTGTATTCCTCCTCCATCATTTTTTCAAATTGTCTGAACATTTCTTCTCTTTCTTTAGAATTGTGAGAATTATTTTGGAAATTCATATACCGAATCTCACGTGCAATCTTGTTGTACTGCTCTTCTCTCCATTCTTGATAGATTTTACCTAGTTTATGCCACAGGATAAAGCTGATCACTGGTATCCCTACAAACGCTAAGAATATAAAACTGAGATATAATAATCCTTCCATATTTGTTCTCCTCTCTTGACTTTTTGGGGTTGATGTGGTATAATATGCTTAGATACAAAGAAGATTAGTTGTATCTCCTTCTTGTAGGCCCGCCGTGGTTCAGACTTTGCCACTGAATCACTAAGCCTAGTTTTATCTACATCCCTGATTTGAAAGTGCGGGCGGTTTGGTTTTTTCCAATCCGCTCCAACTTTTTTCATCTCTTCCCCGTGTGGTGCTCTTGTACCCGGGTGATGAGGTAAATCGCATTCAGTAAGTAGTATTTTACTTGGTGGATGGTTCCGTAAAAGATTATGCTGTCGTCGATGTAGACGTTGTATAGTTTACTCTTGGAACTGCCCTTTCGCTCTTGAACACTGTATTGCGGTAGTTCATAGGCGAGGCATAAGGCGTTTAACGTCAAGGTCTCCTTGGTTAATGGGTTCTGCTCGATGGTTATTCTTTGTTTTGTCATTGTATTCACTCCTTTTATATGGTATTTATTTTATTTAACACTGTTAAATAATAGGTATCTAAATTGATCAGATGCTTGGAATCCGTACCAGTGATTTCGTAGAATCCAATATCTATTCCTAATCTTCTCGCTGCTACGTATCTTTCTTTGACATCGTTGAATAGATATAACGGTTTTCTATTTCGGTATCCTATGTGGATTACCTGCATCCATTCCGTTTTATTCCTACTGTTTGTGATACAGTAGATTAGCGATTCCCTATAGTAACTGTAGTCAATTTCTTTATCAAGTATGATTACTTGATCTTTAATATCTCGGTGGTAAATGATTTTACCCATATTGTTTGTTTTCCCTTTACTTTTTCTTGATTATATAATAGCACATTTTCTGATCTTTGTCAAGACATTTTTTGAAATATAAGTTGACAGATTTTTGGGTTCCTAAGTTGTAGTGGGTGAAAATGGGATTTTGGTCTAATGGAG
>OHDZ01000411.1_pt1 | contig 17879 bp, 10 predicted proteins | sample 1567161 | NCBI WGS metagenome assembly OHDZ01 (sample SAMEA3879525, study PRJEB24766) | human gut metagenome | biome: human-associated habitat; feature: feces | place: USA | collected 1985/1987 | reverse complement strand
TCTAACAACAAATAGAAATATTGAGTTGCTTGAGCCGTATGAGGGGAAACTCTCACGTACGGTTCTTAGGGGAGAAGGGGGCAGTAATGCCCTTGACTTACCCGATGCCTGTTGATCTTTCTTTGATAACAAGGTTGGTAAGAAAGAGATTCCATCCGTCTTCTCGGGCAAAACCGTACCTGTAAGTTCTGCCAATGTCGGCATGACATCCCAGAATGCGCTTATATGATCCGATTGGGCTCCGGCCTTGATCGTACCCGGGCACCATGCCACCATAGGTATACGGATGCCTCCTTCATATACATCCCGTTTGATCCCCCTAAAAGGTCCGTAACTCTTGAAAAAATCGGGATCAGCTCCACCCTCATGATGCGGGCCGTTATCGCTGGTAAAAATCACGATCGTATTCTTATCCAAACCCAACTCTTTCAATTCAGCCATTACATCCCCCACGTATTTATCCAACCGGGAGACCATGGCGGCAAAGGAGGCCAAGGGCTTCTCCGAGGTGTTATAACCGCCATACACTTTATCAAACTTACCAATATAAGGAGTCTCCTCGAATGAGTTCTCGTACATCTTATAAATAGAATCATGCGGAAGATTCAATTCCGCATGAGGCAGCGTATAAGTAAGCATCGCAAAGAATGGTTGCTCCTTATGATCCCGGATGAACTTCAATGCTTGCTCATGAATCAAATCTTGTGAATATGTCTTGCAAGCATTGTTCTCGTTTTCAGGAAAAAGAACCTTCTCCTCATTATGCCATAAATGATCCGGATAGAAGGAATGCGACTGCCGTTGGCAATTATACCCATAAAACTCATCGAAGCCCATCTTATTGGGAATGGAGACAGAGCCCGGATTTCCCAATCCCCATTTACCAAAGATACCGGTCGTATAACCGGCCGATTTCATTAATTTACCCAACGTATAGGTATCTTCCCGCATCGGCTGTTGGCCTTCGGGCGTGATCTCCCGGTTTCCCCGGACTTGCGTATGTCCCGTATGCAATCCGGTCATCAAGGAGCAACGGGAAGGGGCACTCACCGTACATCCGGCATAATGCTGCGTGAACAACATTCCCTCCTTCGCCATCCGATCGATATTGGGCGTCTTGATAATCTGCTGGCCATAACAACCCACATCGCCATATCCTAAATCATCGGCAAGGATATATACCACGTTCATAGGACGCTCTGGAGTTTTTTCGCAACCGGACATTCCGACAAGCAGCAATGTCCCGGATATACATAAAGTCAATTGTGTTTTCATATACGTCATAAAATAAGAATATTAGAAACCTATCATGATCTTCTGATCCTGATTCGTAGACAAGCGGTTCGTCCGTACCTTAACCCTTCCCATACGATCCGAGGCATCGAAGTACCAGCCTTCTTGTCCGGCATTGAACGCTTCGGGGGAGATGGCAGATAGGGGCTTTTCGGCTACGGTTACGTTTGACGGGCTGGATTCTGAGCGGACATCCAATAGGTAAGTACGCTCTTGGTAACGTCCTTTATAATCTCCTTTCGCTTTCGCTATATCCACGGTGATCGTTCCTTTCTCACCTTTTGGGGAGGAAACAGAGATTAAGGTACGGGCAAACTCGCCTTTCTTATAATCACGGGTGAGACCGTCATCCTCATATAAATTGAAAGAGGTGTTTCCGTAGGGATATAAGTCCAAGGTCAAGACATCCGCAGGTTTCTCGCCTACATAATTCATATCCGGGTACATCGGGATAATGGCGCCTTGACGGATAAATACCGGGCAAATATCCAGTTTAGCCTCATATTTATCCAACCACTTGCCACCCTCGTATTTCTTTCCGGTCCAATAGTCGTACCATTCTCCGGCAGGGAAGTAGATACTGTCGCGTACGTTCTTCCGGGTATATACGGGGGCAACCATCATCCACTCACCACTCATGAACTGGTATTGGGTAGTCGTATCACGGGTAACCACGTCGTCCGGGAATTCCAATACCATCGCACGAGCCATCGGTACACCGGTCATATGCGCCTCATGGCAATAGGTATAGGCGTACGGGTTCAGACGCATCTTCAGCTTTAAGAATTTACGGTTGATATCCGTGTACGGATGCCCATATACCCAAGGCTGACGGTCGGCATCTGCCCAGCCACTCATGGTCATAAAGATCGGGGTGAAGACCTTCCATTGCAAGTCGCGGGTATAGGTTTTCGGGGAACCGCCGAAGATACCGTCCACATCGCTAGTAGCGGCGTTCATAGCGGAAAGGCCGGCACCCGTGATCGTCGGGATATGGTAACGGATATAATCCCAGTTGCTCACTTGGTCACCGCTCCATACCGTAGAATACCGTTGGGTTCCGGCCCAACCGCAAACAGCCCATACGAAACCCCGTTCATTCGTATTGTTCTCGATCCCCTCGAATGCGGATTTACAGCCGTTCAAGGCAAACTCATAGCCTTCTCCAACCCAAGCCACATCCAATTTACACAGGCGGGTACCACATTTACCTACCTCGTAGGCAATCTTATCCACACCATTCTCTGTCCACAAGCCCGTATGGAAACCTCGTTTGCCTAATTCCGTCACAACAGAATCCAATTTCACATAGCCGCAACCATAGCCATCGTTCGGCAAGATCCAGCCACGGGGCATATCATATTCCACATATTTATCGGCAACTTGGCTGATTACGTCCGGGGTGGATTGAGGCCATCCGGTGCGCTGTTCCCCTTTGTTATAGCAGTCGGCGTCTCCCATCGTAAGCATCCACATCGCCGGCATAAAAGGTTTTCCGGTGATATCCGTATAGTCGTTCAATAGGTCTTTCAAGGAAGGGCCGTAGAAGTAGAACGCGTCAAAGCGATTCTCGTTATGCGTCAACTGACTGGTGAAGCCCATCAGCTTAAAGCCATCATCATAGTTCTTGTCCAACATCTCCGTGCCGTTGAAGGCATAATGTCCCGGGGCAAACGTATTGCGGAATACGCCATATCCTTTCGTGGACATATAGAAGGGAGCCGGGTTAGAGGATTGATCCTCATCCCAACCGGTCACCTCGATATCCGCTTCCTTCCCAGCGTATGAGAAATTACCTTGTTGCATACCGCAACCGTAGAAATCCTCATCACCGCTACGGCGCATCGTTTGGGTCGTTTTTAGTCCGAAGGCAAGTGGTTCGGCCTCCTCGTAGATCACGGCACGGTTATTCTTGTCATACATGGCGAAACGAATAGGGTTCTTATAGACACGTACGACACATTGGGGAGTCGTGAACTTATAATAGCTGCCGTTGTCGGCCATGGAGACTCTCGGGTTCTTTACCCCATAATCCACGACGATCGAGTTTGCCGCCGGATTGGTATACTCCCCATCCGGTGCCAACCAGATACGGAAGATATCATCCCGATAAAACATCAACTTAACCTTAGCGTACCCGGAGACGAACTCATATTCCGTGTTGCTGATCTTATTGAACTTCGTCAACTTACCCAAGTTCATACGGGCGGCGAACAGGTTCGCTTTTAATACGTTGTTTGACGAACGCTCATCCTTCGGGTATTGGATAGCGAACTCTATTTTATAGGAACCCATCTGGGTTAGGTCGGTAGCGGGGAAAGCTACCTCATATTCCTCTTGTTTAGCGATCGGATGCCCGGAGGCGGTTACCGTGGCGGTTAGTTTCTGACCGTTGTTTAAAGAGGCGGTTACCGTGAAATCCTCGTCTACGGGCTGGGAGCCAACGTTCTTCAGCTTCACTTTCAACACGTCTTCCTTCGTGAACGTATTCCCGGTTTCTTGGTGTGAGGTCACTTTCTCCAAAGCCAAATCATGCGCAAAAGGCTCTGTCAGCTCAATATCATCGACCATCCAATACCAAGAGAAGATATCCCGCCAGAAGAAACGCAAGTAGACGGTTTTCTGGTTCGCGGCTACCTCGCTGATGTTGATCTCCTCGTTCACCGGGGCATGAAGCTGGGTAGCGGCGGGGATCTTATCCATCACGTTATACTCTTTCCAATTCACCCCGTCGTTGCTGACGCCTACCCAAAGGCCGGCACGTTTTCCGGTGAACCAATTATTCCAACGAAACAGGTGCTGGAATTTCAATACCACATCGTTCTTTCCCGCACAATCGATAGCGCTGGTCTGGAAATAGCCGTTCGGGTATTCCTCCCGTTGATTCCACTTCGTGATCTCCTCCCCGGTGACTACGCCCGGCCGGAATTGCATATGATAGCCACGACTCGTAGAGGCGATGGGAGGCGCTTGTTGCTCAAACTGGAAAGAACCGGGATAAGGCTGATCGGTAACAATCCATTCACACTTTGCCGATTTCGTCGAATCGACAATCATCCAGCCGTCGGGTAATTTCCCGGCAGAGAAATCTTCTTTCCAAAAACTTTGTTGTGCGGACAGGGAGGAAACGCAACCTGTCAGAAGCATGGATACAATTAGACTTTTTATCATTTGAATTAGTTGATTAGATTTAGGCAGTAAAGATAGTCTTAATTTACGAGGGTTCGCAAACGTTCGCGTGATTTTTATTCCCTTTTCGCCGGGCGAAAGCGTGTTATTATCAATGGAATCCTTCTATCTTCGCGTATGTACAACCTTGTCATATAAATCAATAAACATATATCATGAACAGACATTTATTCTTGAGCCTTTTACTGGCCCTTTTCGCTTCCAGTACGCTTTCAGCCGATAACCTTAGAATCGAGCCGACCTTCTGGTGGAGTGGTATGAAGAACCCGGAACTCCAGCTGATGGTATACGGTAAGGATATCGCCGGATATCTCCCTAGCGTGAAATATCCCGGCGTACAGTTGAAAAGCTCGGTAGCGTTGGAAAGCCCGAATTACCTATTGATCTATCTGGACGTGGAAAACGCCAAGCCCGGCAGGTTTGATATCACGTTCACGAAGGACAAAAAGAGTTTCAATTACTCGTATGAGTTGAAGGCCCGTAAACCGAACGCCGATCGGATCAAGGGGTTTGACTCTTCCGACGTGCTTTATCTCATCATGCCGGATCGTTTCGCAAACGGAGATCCCTCGAACGATCAAATCCCGATGCGTACCTCTTATAAGGTAGACCGTAACAGCCCGAACGCCCGTCACGGAGGCGACTTGGCCGGTATCGAGCAGCATTTGGATTATATCGAGGATCTGGGCGTTACCGCTATCTGGCTGAACCCGGTATTGGAGAATGACATGGAGGGAGGCTCTTATCACGGATATGCCACGACGGATTATTACCGGGTAGACCCACGCTTCGGCACGAACGAGGATTACGTCCGCTTGATCGAGAAGACGCACGAGCGGGGCATGCGTGTCGTAATGGATATGATCTTCAACCATTGTGGAAGCGATCATCCTTGGATGAAAGATATCCCTAGCCACGACTGGTTTAATAATCTCGATAACTACGTGCAGACCAACCACGATAAAGAGGCTTATTTCGATCCTTACGTGTCGGATTATGATAAGGAGACGATGCTGAACGGCTGGTTTGTCCCGAGCATGCCGGACTTGAACCAAAAGAACCCACATGTAGCCAAATACCTTATCCAGAACTCTATCTGGTGGATCGAGTATTGCGGCGTGGATGGTATCCGTCAAGATACGTATCCGTATGCCGACGTGGACATGATGCGGAATTGGTGCACGGAGGTCATGAACGAGTATCCGGAGTATAACATCGTAGGCGAGGCGTGGATGAACTACACAATCGGTTCCGCTTATTGGCAGAAAGGCAGCCGGTTGAACTTCGGGCAGGATACCGAGCTGAAATCGGTAATGGATTTCCGCTTGATGGGTATCGCGAGCAAGGCGTTCCATGAGGAGACTGGGTATTCCGGAGGCTTGCATACGATCTTCGAGCATATGTGTTATGATTATGTATATCCCGATATCTATAATGTATTGCGTTTCTTGGAGAACCATGATACGGATCGTTTTCTTCCCTCCATGCCTAAGTCTGTCGATGATTTGTACGCGTTCAAGCAAGGGGTGACATTCTTGTTGACGATCCCCGGTATTCCCCAGCTCTATTACGGGCAGGAGTTGTTAATGAACGGCACCAAGGAGAAGGGAGACGGATATATCCGCTTGGATGTTCCCGGTGGCTGGCCCGGCGACAAGGTGAATCAATTCGAGGCATCCGGTCGCAGCGAGGTGCAAAATGACGCATGGAATTTCCTCCGGACTTTATTGAAATGGCGCAAGGGCAACGATATCATCGCCAAGGGTAAGATGAAGCATTTCATGGTGAACCAAGGTGTCTATGTTTACGAGCGCAGTCTGGATGGCCGGAGCGTATTGGTCTTGATGAATGGCAGCGATAAGGAGGTGAACCTCCCGTTGGCCCGCTATGCGGAAGTATTGCGAGGTAAAACCTCCGGAAAAGAGATATTAACCGGAAAGGAGATTCCATTGGGAGACGAATTATCCTTGGCACCGAAAGGGATCTTCGTGCTGGAAATGTGATACCATTAGCCCCGATGATTTTTCATTCGAGGACCTATTTATAGATTACTAATAATTAAATCGGGAGGTCTCTTAAACCTCCCGATTTTCTTTTCACATATACTATTTTAATCTCTTTTCAAGAATCAATCGATGCCTGCATTGAATGCCGTTCTCCCAGATAGGCTCGGCATAGTTCCGCACGAAATAATCACGATCTACGGCTACCAAATCGAAGCCTTCCTGTTGATAAAGCATCATCGGGCCGACGGCTGAGGTTCCGGTACAAATACGCAAAAGCTCGACATCTTGAGCCGGAGCCCATTTATCAGATACATGCCGTAATAGTTTCCGGGCGATTCCTCGCCGACGGAAGATATCCGCCACGGCAAGATTCATGATCTCCGCCTTACCACCCTCCTCCTTGCGAACCACGATCACGCCGGCAACGGAATTTCGTACCGTAGCGATAAAGCAATCCGAATCCTTTAGGTAAACCTCTACTTTCTCCCGATCCGGATCGGCTTCCAGCAGTAACTCATAAGGAGGGAATAAAGCTGCTTGTATCTCCGGCTCCCCGTTAGCGACGATCTCTACGATATTTCCGTCAGGATCTCGGATCACGCCCTCATAGTAACCATCCCCAGAAGTGCGGGTCTCACCGGCGATCGTGTATCCATCCATCCGGAAACGTTCGATCATTTGATCCACTTGCTCCTTCGTATCCGCATGAAAAGCCAGATGAGCCAAGCCGATATGATCCTTGTCGTAAGCCTCATTAATATCTTGCCGTTGCATGATCTCCAAAGCGGGGCCACTCTCAAAAGAGACGAAATAAGAGGCGAATCCTTTCTTTGGATTCACATATTTCTCGTTACTCTTACCGTTGAAATACTTTACATAGAAATCCCGTAAACGTTCCAGATGATTCGTCCATAGGGCGATGTGTGTTAACTGCATAAGTTGGAGGTTTTAATTTGTCACTGCCAAAGATATAAAAAAATCAGACATGGTTCCCTACATGATCGTCGGGATAATCCATGTCTGATTACTGTTTTCTTCTTATTCGCGATTATTTACAAATCCGGCAACCGGCGCATTTAGCCAGCTCACCGCGGAAACGTTTCTCTACCAGTTTATGCAAACGGTCTTTCAACGCCTCCAAGCGTACATGGTCGATCACGTCGGAAGTGAAAGCCACGCTCAATAACATACGGGCCTCGTCACGTGGGATACCGCGGCTTTGCATATAGAACAAAGCGTTCTCATCTAACTGACCGGTCGTCATACCGTGCGAGCATTTTACGTCGTCCGCGTAAATCTCCAGTTGCGGCTTGCTGTACATACGGGCCTCACGAGTAGCGCACAGATTACGGTTCGTCTGGTAAGCGGCGGTCTTCTGGGCATCCTCTTTCACCAAGATACGTCCGCTGAAGACACCTACGGCATGATCATTCAGTACATTCTTGAACAACTCGTTGCTGGTACAATTCGGAACCGCATGGGTAATATGGCTATAGGTATCCATCTGTTGCTCCTTGTCCAGAACGGACATACCGCATAAGGTAGACTCGGCATACTCGCCATTCAGTTCCACGTAATAATTGTTGCGAGTCAAGCCATTCGTCAACGTAATACCGTTTACCAAGACATTGGTCGAGGCCGCCTGCCTTACGTGTACGGAGGAGAAACGGGTCGTGGACACACTGCTTTCCTCCAAATCATAATAATCGAAGCGAGCGCCTTCCTCTGCGAAAATCTCAACCACTTGAGTCGCCAAGAATTTCACGCCGTCGATACTATGGTCGCAAACCAACAACTTCGCCTCCGAATGAGGTTCCATAATCACCAGGACACGACGGTTCGCCATCGTATCCACATCATTACGGAATATATTCACTAATTGGATAGGACGCTCAACCACGACATTTTTCGGTACATACACCACAAAACCATCTTGAGCCAACATCGTATTCAATGCGATAATACCATCCTTGCTACTCGGCGCCGCCTTTCCGTAATACTTGGAAGCGATCTCCGGATATTGCTCCGTAAAAGCCTTCAACCCTCCAGCATACACGCCTTCCGGCAAATGTGCTTTCGGTAAGTCCTTATCGTAAAACGTATCGTTCACGACAAAGTATAACGATGTGCTCAAGTTCGGTACGTCACAACGGAATACGTCATAAGGATTCACCGGGATAGCGACCCGGTTGATATTTAAACCGTAATCCGGAGCGAACGCTTGGGCTACATCCGTATATTTATAATCCTCGCTTCTCGTGGAGGGGAATCCGAGTCGCTCAAAGTTCGCCAAGGCATCAGCCCTAAGGGCATTCATCACCGGCGTACTATGACGACATACCAGATCCTCACATTGGGCGAAAAGATCGATATATTGTTGCTCGGCCTTCATATTACTCATCTCCCATCTCTTTCTTGATCCAGTCGTAACCTTTCTCTTCCAGTTCCAAGGCCAATTCCGGACCGGCGGTCTTCACGATACGGCCTTTGTAAAGCACATGAACCACATCCGGCTTGATGTAATCCAGCAGACGCTGATAGTGCGTGATTACGATAGCGGCATTCTCCGGAGTCCTCAACTGGTTCACGCCATGCGCTACGATACGCAAGGCATCGATATCCAAACCACTATCCGTCTCATCCAAGATCGCCAATTTCGGCTCCAGCATCGCCATCTGGAAGATCTCGTTCCGCTTTTTCTCTCCACCGGAGAAACCTTCGTTCACGCTACGGCTGGCCAGTTTATTATCCAGCTCGACGATCGCACGTTTCTCACGCATCAATTTCAAGAAGTCCGTAGCCGAAACCGGTTCCAGACCGTTATATTTACGATGCTCGTTCAACGCCGCACGCATAAAGTTCACCATACTGACCCCCGGGATCTCGACCGGATATTGGAAGCTCAAGAAAATACCCTCACGGCTACGATCCTCCGGAGAAAGATCCAGCAGATTCTTACCGTTGAAGATAACCTCTCCTTCCGTTACCTCAAAAGCGGGATTACCTACTAATACACTACTTAACGTACTTTTTCCAGAACCGTTCGGTCCCATGATAGCATGTACCTCACCCGCTTTCACCGACAGGTTGATACCTTTCAATATCTCTTTGCCATTTACGTTGGCATGTAAATTCTTAACCTCTAACATCTTTTCTTATTGAAAATTGAAAGTTGAAAATTGAAAATTATTCTATCCTACGCTGCCTTCCAGCGAGATCGTTAGTAATTTCTGAGCCTCGACAGCAAACTCCATCGGTAACTTATTCATTACCTCGCGGGCATATCCATTCACGATCAAACCAACAGCCTCTTCTACCGAGATACCCCGTTGCTGGCAGTAGAACAATTGCTCCTCACTGATCTTACTCGTCGTAGCCTCATGCTCCACGATCGCCGTCTCATTCTGAATATCAGCGTAAGGGAACGTATGAGCTCCACAAGTAGAGCTTAGTAACAAACTATCGCATTGGCTATGGTTTCGGGCGCCTTCCGCACGGGCGGACACCTTCACCAATCCCCGATAGCTATTCTGGCTATGACCGGCAGAGATACCCTTGGATACGATCGTACTTTTCGTATTCTTACCCAGATGGATCATCTTCGTACCCGTATCGGCCTGTTGGTAATTATTGGTTACGGCAACCGAGTAAAACTCACCTACCGAGTTATCACCCGCCAAGATACAGCTCGGATATTTCCAAGTGATCGCCGAACCGGTCTCTACTTGCGTCCAAGAGATCTTGCTACCCTCACCTTTGCACAAACCTCGTTTCGTCACGAAGTTATAGATACCGCCTTTACCTTCCTTATCACCCGGATACCAGTTCTGTACGGTAGAATACTTCACCTCGGCACGCTCGTTCGCCACGATCTCCACGATAGCGGCATGCAATTGGTTCTCGTCACGCATCGGTGCCGTACATCCTTCCAAATAACTTACATACGCCTCATCGTCTGCGACAATCAAGGTACGCTCGAACTGTCCGGTATTAGCGGCATTGATACGGAAATACGTACTCAACTCCATCGGGCAACGTACGCCCTTCGGTATATAAACAAACGAACCATCCGAGAACACGGCCGAATTCAAGGCGGCGAAGAAATTATCACGATAACCAACCACGCTGCCCAAATACTTCTGCACCAAGTCCGGATGATGTTGTACAGCCTCGCTGAACGAACAGAAAATAATCCCCTTCTCCGCGAGATTCTCCTTGAAAGTAGTCTTCACGGAAACACTATCCATCACGGCGTCTACCGCCATTCCGCTTAAATGCTTCTGTTCTTCCAAAGGAATACCCAGTTTATCGAATGTTTTCAACAACTCAGGATCTACCTCATCCAAGCTCTTTGGTCCCTCTTTTTTCTTAGGGGCGGCATAATAGATAATGTCCTGATAATCGATCGGCGGGATATTCAAGTGAGGCCATGTAGGCATCTCCAACGTCTGCCAATGGCGAAAAGCCTTCAAACGGAACTCGAGTAACCATTCCGGCTCGTTCTTCTTGGCAGAGATAATACGGACCGTCTCCTCGTCTAATCCACGATGGATCACCTCCGTATCAATATCGGTAACGAAGCCATATTTATAATCTCCGCTCGTTACCTCATTAATGATATGATTTGAATCCTGCATAATTATAAATTAACCATTGATAAAAGCCCTTCATTCTACTAATGAAAACAAATTATGTGGGAAAATTGTTGGTACTATTTGCTTCACGCTATAATAAAAACGAGATTCTATCTTCGATTGGCGATGAATCAAGACCGATCCGCGATCCACGAACTCCAGCGCATTCAACAGCAAACTGGTAAAGACCAAAACGACCAGCAACCCGAAAAAACCCCCAAACAAATGGTTGATAACGCTCAACGGTGTCGCCCCTACCACCTTGGTAACCAGTTCACCCGCTAGGATAAATACCCCCATAATCAAGATAAAACCCGCTATATAACTCAAGATCGTAACCCCTTCTTCCGGAAACCAACCCAACGCCAAGATATATCCTTTCAGCCAAGCCGCCGCTTTCCCGCAGAAAAAGATCGCGATCACTAGGGCTATAAGCGAAACAACCTGTTTGATGATTCCATCAAACAGGCCTTTCACAAATCCTATCCCTGCCAGACATAGCAATGTAATGTCCAACCAGTTCATCGTTATAACGTCTTCTTTATTTCTGTCTCTTCGTAAGCCTCGATCATATCGCCCACTTGGATATCGTTGAAGTTCGTAATATTCAAACCGCAATCCAAGCCAGCCACGACCTCTTTCGCATCGTCCTTGAAACGTTTCAAAGAACCTAGCTCACCGGCATAGATAACGATACCGTCACGTATCAAACGAATCTTGTTCGTACGTTTGATCTTGCCTTCCTTAACCATACATCCGGCAACCGTACCGACCTTGGTGATCTTGAATACCTGCTGAACTTCCACATAAGCGGTAATCTCCTCCTTGATCTCCGGAGAAAGCATGCCTTCCATAGCGCTCTTCACCTCCTCGATCGCATCGTAGATGATAGAATACAAACGGATCTCCACACCTTCCTTCTCGGCGTTTCTACGTGCTTGCAAAGACGGACGAACTTGGAATCCGATAATGATAGCGTTCGAAGCCGCTGCCAAAACCACATCCGACTCGGAAATCTGGCCAACCGCCTTGTGAATTACGTTTACCTGAATCTCCTCGGTAGACAAACGGATCAAGGAGTCGGACAAAGCCTCTACGGAACCATCCACATCACCCTTCACGATCACGTTCAACTCTTGGAAGTTACCCACGGCGATACGACGTCCGATATCATCCAAAGTAAGCATCTTCTGCGTACGAAGAGCGATCTCACGCGCCTCTTGCTCAGTCTCCAATACATTAAATGTATCACCGGCCTGAGGAGCACCATTCAAACCGAGGATCAATACCGGCTCGGAAGGACCGGCCTTCTCCACCCGTTGATTACGCTCGTTGAACATCGCCTTGATACGTCCTTGATGAGTTCCCGCCAAAACGATATCTCCCATCTTCAACGTACCGTTCTCCACCAATATGGTAGATACATAGCCACGTCCCTTGTCCAAAGAAGACTCGATGATAGAACCAACCGCACGTTTTTTCGGATTCGCTTTCAAATCCAACAGGTCGGCCTCCAACAAGACCTTCTCCAACAACTCCTCGACACCGATACCTTTCTTAGCGGAGATCTCCTGACTCTGGTACTTACCCCCCCAGTCTTCCACCAAGTAATTCATATTCGCCAACTCCTCCTTGATCTTCTCAGGATTAGCATGTGGCTTATCGATTTTATTAATAGCGAAAACAATAGGAACACCGGCAGCCGAAGCGTGATTAATCGCCTCGATCGTCTGAGGCATCACGTTATCATCAGCGGCCACGATAATAATCGCGATATCCGTCACCTTTGCGCCACGGGCACGCATAGCGGTAAACGCCTCATGACCCGGAGTATCCAAGAACGTGATACGGCGGCCATTCTGCAACTTCACGTTGTAGGCTCCGATATGCTGCGTGATACCACCGGCCTCACCGGCGATTACGTTCGCGCTACGGATATTATCCAATAAAGAAGTCTTACCATGGTCAACGTGTCCCATCACCGTTACGATAGGCGGACGGGCTACCCAATCCTCCTCGTTATCATCTTCCTCATCAGCGTTGATCGCCTCGACAACATCCGCGCTTACATATTCAGTCTTATAACCGAACTCCTCAGCCACAATATTGATCGTCTCCGCATCCAAGCGCTGATTGATCGAAACCATAAGGCCGATGCTCATGCAAGTACCGATAACCTCCGTTACAGATACGTCCATCATGTTCGCCAAGTCGTTGGCCGTAACGAACTCGGTCAGCTTCAATACCTTGCTTTCCAGTTCTTCCTGTTCCATCAACTCGTGCTCACGTTTCACAGCGGCGTCACGTTTATCACGACGGTATTTAGCCCCCTTATTATTCTTATTATTCTTGTTGGTCAAGCGAGCCAAAGTCTCCTTGATCTGCTTTTGAACATCCTCTTCACTAACTTCCGCTTTCACCGGCTTCTTCAAGCGAGGCTTACGGTCGTTATTCGGACGATCGTCACGATTCGGGCGCGGATAATTCGTACCCGGCGTATTATTCACGTCTACCCGATCTTTCTTGATACGTTTACGCTTCTTCTTAGCGTCACCTTCCTCACCCGGTTTAGCAGGAGCGTTCGGTTTAATCAAAGTCGGCGAATTCGGACTCTTATGAGGAGCGCCCGGACCGTTGCTATTATTACCCGGCCGATTGTTATTAAACTTTTGCTTCTCATCACGCTCTTTCCGCTTCTCCTCCTTCGTTTTCTTTTTCGGACGAGTCGATTGGTTAAGCGCATCCAAGTCAATCTTACCGGTTACCTTGATCTTTGACTCCAATTTAACCGAGTTCAAACGGAAAAGATTATCATCCTTTTCCTCGATCTTCTCTACTTCCTGTTCCGGTTTCACACTTTCCACCTTAGGTTCCGCAACAACCGGTTGCTTCTCTACGGTTTTTTCTTTTTCCACTTCCACTACTATAACTTTTTCTTCTTTTTTCTCCGTGGGAGCCTGCGCAGGCTGCGCGGGTTTAACAGGAGCTTGAGCAGCGGGAGCGGCAGGCGCTTCCTTCACTTTCGGCTCTTCCTTTACCTTAGGCTCTTCTTTCACCTTCGGCTCCTCTTTAGCCTTCGGCTCTTCCTGCTGTTTTTTATGTTGTCCACCATCCAAATCGATATGACCCTTCATTACGATCTTAGGTCTGAATTCTTCCGGTATCACTGTCTTTATTTCCGCGGTCTTCTCTTCTTTCACAGAAGGAACCTCTTTCCGCACACGATCCGCCGCAAAATTACGATCTTTCTCTGGCAGATCCTTTCCAAACTCTTTTACGAGCAAAGCATACTGTTCATCACTGATCCTCGTGTTGGGATTATCCTCAACCGAGAACCCATTCCGGTGCAGGAACTCAACCACCGTGTTGATTCCCACGTTCAATTTTCTCTGTACTTGAATTAATTTTATAGGCATATCTAACTTTGTCGTAATACTTATTCGTTACCTTCATCTTCAAATTCCGCAGATAAGATAGCTAAAAGATCGTCCACGGTCTGTTCTTCCAGATCGGCACGTTCAATAATCTCATTGCGGTCCATAGCAAGGACACTCTTCGCCGTATAGCATCCTATATTCTTCAGTGCGTCGATCACCCAGCTGTCGATCTCGTCGGAGAACTCATCCAAGTAGATATCCTCCTCGTCCGCTCCTTCGATATCACGGAATACGTCAATCGTATACTCAGTCAACATACAAGCCAACTTAATATTCAGACCGCCCTTACCGATCGCTAAAGAAACCTCCTCCGGACGTAGATAAACCTCAGCTTTCTTTTCCTCCTCATTCACACGGATAGAAGAGATCTTAGCCGGGCTTAAGGCACGCTGGATAAACAAAGAGAGATTTGAGGTGTAATTAATCACATCAATGTTCTCGTTTCTCAACTCGCGAACGATTCCGTGGATACGAGAGCCTTTCATACCTACGCAAGCGCCTACCGGATCAATACGGTCATCGTATGACTCGACAGCCACCTTGGCACGCTCTCCCGGGATGCGGGCGATCGCCTTGATCGTAATCAAGCCGTCATTAATCTCCGGAACCTCCAACTCAAACAACCGTTGCAAGAAGACCTTATCCGTACGGGAAAGAAGGATCTTCGGGTTGTTATTATAGTTATCCACACGTTGAACGATCGCACGTACGGTCTCTCCCTTACGATAGAAATCGGTCGGGATTTGCTCGGATTTCGGCAGTAGCAACTCATTACCATCGTCATCCAACAACAGGATTTCTTTCTTCCACACCTGATAAACCTCAGCGGCGATGATGTGGCCGATTTTATCCTTATACTTAGCGTACAAGCTGTCTTTCTGCAATTCAAGTATCTTTGAAGCCAAAGTTTGGCGCAAGTTTAAGATCGCACGGCGTCCGAAGTCTGCAAAATGCACCTCGTCGGTCACTTCCTCGCCCACCTCACAGTCGGCATCGATTTTACGGGCCTCCGTCAACGTAAGCTGCAAGTTCTCATCCTCCAATTCATCATCAGCCACAACCGTACGGTTTCTCCAGATCTCGAAATCACCTTTCTCAGGGTTGATAATCACGTCATAGTTCTCATCCGTGCCAAACATCTTGGCGATCACGTTACGGAACGAATCTTCCAAAACGCTAATCATCGTATCTTTATCGATATTCTTCAACTCCTTGAACTCCGCAAGGGTGTCAATCATACTGATTGTTTCCTCTTTCTTGGCCATAATCTTACTTGAATCTTATTAAGTATTTTGTATATTTTATTTCATCAAATGTATACGACTCATCCTCCACCACAGTCACCTTCCGCTTAGCGCCTTCCGGTTTCACCTTCTTCTCGACAGAGACAACCACACCGTTCTCGTCGGCAGATTTCAACACACCGGTCAGCTTCGAGCCGTTTTTCAACAGCATCTCCACCTCGTTTCCGATGTTCTTGACGTATTGGCGAAGTACCTTGAAAGGAGAAGTAATGCCGGCGGAGCCAACCTCCAGCTCATAATCCTCGACGTCACGATCCAGATGCTCCTCCAAATACCGGCTCAACTCAGCGCAATCATCAATGCTTACCGCTTCATCGTTATCAATTTCAACGACTATCAGGTTTCCCGGTTTAATCACCACGTCTACTAAATAATTGCTTGAAGAGGCTAGTTTTTCCTCTATTAATTGGCTTACCACTTTCTTTTCTATCATACACATATCTGTTAAGAACAAAAGAAGGGGACTACCCGCCCCCTCCTCAACTTCACTTAATCGCCCGCAAATATACAAAAAATCAATGAGTTCTCAAAATATCCTCATCTTTTTACAGAAAAAATTAATACGACACAAACCGGATTACTATCCATAGTAATCAGAATTAATATCTATAGAAATCCGATTTACTATTGACAGTAATATTTATTAACACTTTTATGCCTATCTTTGCTGCCGAATACGAAGGGGTGCTCGCAAAATCCTTCACGAAAGGAGCGGGCTGAGATCATACCCATAGAACCTGTACAGGTAATGCTGTCGTAGGGATTCATGCTTCTCCGATCCTTTCTATTCATCTATTTAGTTTTAAAGCAAAAAGATGAAAAGATGAAAAATGTATTGGTTATCTTGGCCGGCTCCTTACTGGCTACAACCGTCAAGGCACAAATGCCCAGTCCGGTCGACTCCTTGAAAATCTCAAAAGACGTATCTTTGGATGAAGTAGTTATTACCGCTACCAAAGTCGGGAAAGAAACCCCGGTAGCTTATAGCGACATCTCCAAACAAGAGCTAAGCAGCCGGAACAACGGGCAAGGTATCCCATTCCTTATCTCCCAATCCCCGTCTGTTATCATGACCTCGGATGCCGGAACAGGTATAGGTTACTCCGGTTTTCGTATCCGGGGTACAGACGCGAACCGTATCAATATCACGATCAATGGCGTACCGGTTAATGACTCCGAGTCTCATACCGTATTCTGGGCTAATATGGCCGATATAGCCTCCTCGGTAGAATCGATCCAGATCCAACGAGGTGCCGGAACCTCTACGAACGGAGCCGCAGCTTTTGGCGCTACGGTCGCCATGCAGACCGAGAAACCGTCCTTAAAGCCTTACGGCGAATATTCCGTATCAGCAGGTTCTTTCGGTACGCTGAAGCATACGGTAAAAGGCGGTACCGGATTACTTTACGATCATTTCGCTTTCGACGTCCGCTACTCCAATATCCGTAGCGACGGCTTTATCGATCGTGCCTCCGCCCGTATGAGCTCTTACTATGCCTCCGCCGCTTTCTATGCCGATAATACATTGATTAAATTCCAAGCCTTCGGGAACAGCGAGAAGACCTATCAAGCATGGAACGGTGTTCCGTCTTATTTACTTGACACAGATCGTAGCTATAATCCATGCGGAGAATATGAGGAAGATGGAGTGAAGAAGTTTTATAACAATCAGACGGATAATTATTGGCAACACAACTACCATTTAATGGCCAGCCAGCGTATCGGAGATTTCTGGAATATGAACCTGACCCTTCATTACACCGATGGTAACGGATATTACGAGGATTATAAATCGAAAGCCAAATTCAGCAGTTATAAACTACCGGAATATATCGATCCGGAGGGTAATACCGTAAAAAAGACGGACCTTGTGCGCCGTAAATGGCTCGACAATTATTTCTATGGAGCCGTTTATAGCGCGAACTATCAACATGACAACACCCGCCTTACGCTGGGAACCGCCGTCAACAACTATGTAGGCGACCATTTTGGCCGGGTAATGTGGACCAAAAGCGC
>OHDZ01000409.1_pt1 | contig 17891 bp, 9 predicted proteins | sample 1567161 | NCBI WGS metagenome assembly OHDZ01 (sample SAMEA3879525, study PRJEB24766) | human gut metagenome | biome: human-associated habitat; feature: feces | place: USA | collected 1985/1987 | reverse complement strand
TATCATCATATGAATATTCGTTTTTTTCTATCCATATGGTGTCTTTTTCTCTCCTAAACCAGGTTAGCTGTCTCTTTGCAAAACGCCTTGACTCAAGCTTTACCTTGTCCACAGCCTCATCAAGTGAATATTCTCCATCAAGATATGCAAGGATTTCCTTGTAGCCTATGCCCTTCATGGATACCATATCGCTCGTACAGCCCATTGCCTTTAGCTTTTTCACCTCATCGACAAGTCCGTTTGAAACCATGATATCAACTCTCTTATCTATCCGCTCATAAAGCCTTTGTCTTACATCATCCAGTACAAAATAGGCAAAGCTGTATGGAGACTGCTTGGCTCTTTCAGTCTCATTGTGCTTTGAAATCGGCTCATGGCAGGTGTGATAGTATTCAATTGCCCTGATGACGCGCTTTACGTTATTCTCATGGATGCTCTCGTAGGATGCAGGGTCGATATCCTTAAGCTTTTCATGCAGTGCATGGTTTCCGTGCTCGTTAGCAAAGTCGTAAAGGCTCTTTCTGTATTCCTCATCCACATCCTGCTTTGTGAAATCAATGTCATACAAAAGCGCCTGTATATAAAAGCCGGTGCCGCCGACAACTATCGGTATCTTTCCTGCTTCGTATATCTCATTAAGTGCTTTTTTGGCCATATCCTTAAAGATAAATACATTGAACTCGTCAGAGGGCTCAAGTTCATCTATCAGATAGTGCTTTATGCCGTCCATCTCATCGACTGTAACCTTCGCAGAGCCTATATCCATGTATTTGTATACCTGCATGGAATCCGCGGATATTATAGCACCATTTATTTTTTTTGCAAGCTCAATCGATAGAGCTGTCTTTCCTACTGCTGTCGGTCCTGTCAGGACAATCATCGGTTTTTGTGTCATATTGCACCTCAGTCCAAATGTGTATGTTGTCATACGATACGTTTGAATTTCTTTTCTATCTCATATTTGCTCATAGAGATGATGGTTGGTCTGCCGTGTGGGCAGTTGTAAGGATTGTCGAGTGACAAAAGCTCATCTATCAGCTTATTTATCTCAGGAAGAGTAAGCTTGTCATTGCCCTTGACTGCTGCCTTGCACGACATGGATGCGACCTTTTCCGTGATGATATCAGGAGTCTGTCTGCCTGTCGAATTGGAAAAATCATCGAGCATCTCTATAAACAGATCCTTCATATCTATGTTAAACAAATTATCCGGAATTGCACTGATCATGTATTCCTTGCCGCCAAAATGCTCCACCTCATAGCCAAACTGTTCTATCTGCGGCCTGTATTTCTCAAGCATCTCACATTCCCTGGCATCAAGTGTCATGACAATCGGAGGGCTTATGCGCTGTGATGTGAAATCCTTATTGGCAAGTCTTGCCATCGTTTTTTCATACAGCACCTTCTCATGAGCTGCATGCTGGTCTATGATATAAAGCTTGTCCTCAAACTCTATTAACCAGTAGGTCTTAAAGAGCTGGCCTATGATGGAAAACTGCTTCTTTGAGCTTTCTGTAAGAAAAACCTTGTCGTAATCGCCGAGTGTCTGCTGGGTGCCGGTGACAACCTGTGCAGGTTCATACGCGGTGGAAGTCTCAGGCGCTTTTGCAGCAGGTTCTGTTGCTGAGTAATTTTTTACTGTTGACGTCACGCTCTGTCCGTACACACTCCTTGATTCCGCTGCCCTCACCTCATTGATACGCCTCTTCTCAAACGGCTCCGGTATTGGCTCCTTATACTCATGCACTATCTTTTTAGGCGCCGGCGTACTGTCTACAGGCACCTCGGGAATCATCTCCTTGTGGGATAGAATTGCATATATTGTGTCACACAATTCGACATATATCTCGTTGTTGTTGTCGAACCTAAGCTCCATCTTGGTCGGATGCACGTTGACATCCAGCTCACTGAAAAATGTAAAGTAAAGCACTGTAAACGGATACTGGTGCTGCATTAGAAAGCTCTTGTAGGCCTCCTCGATAGCGCGTGACAATATATTGCTCTTTACATACCTGCCGTTTATGAAATAATTCTCATAATTTCTGTTGCCCCTCGTGATGACAGGCTTTCCTATAAAGCCCTCCACCTTAAAGTATTCGCATTCATGCTTCACCTCAAGCAGTGATGACGATATCTCGCGTCCGAATATATGGTATATGATATCCTTTCTGTTGCCGTTTCCTGAGGTGTGAAGCTTTGTCTGGTTATTGTTTATGAACTTAAACGATATATCGGGATGCGAAAGCGCAAGCTTTTCAACCATATCGCTTATGTAGCTGCCCTCTGTCTGTGCTGTCTTTAAAAACTTACGTCTTGCAGGAACATTATAAAACAAATCCTTTACTATGAAGGTAGTACCGTCCGGAGCACCGATTTCCTCGTTGGAAAGCTCCTTCGAGCCCTCAATCACATATCTGGTGCCGGTGAGCTCATCGTAGGTTTTTGTGATAAGCTCAACGCGGGCAACGGCCGAGATACTTGACAGCGCCTCACCTCTGAAGCCGAGAGACTTTACTGTGAGTAAATCCTCTGCCGAGCGGATTTTACTTGTGCTGTGACGGTAAAATGCAACCGCAACCTGGTCTCTTTCAATTCCGCAGCCGTTGTCGGTGATACGGATAAATGAGATTCCGCCCTCTTTTATCTCCACAGTAATGGCTGTGGAGCCTGCATCTATGGCATTTTCCACCAGCTCTTTAACCACGGAGCACGGACGCTCAACAACCTCTCCTGCAGCTATTTTATCTATTGTTTCCTGATTTAATATGGCAATATTTGGCATTTTAATCCTTTCTACCAGCGGTTTTTAACCTTGTTCTGGAGCTGATACAGCTTGTTTAACGCATCAAGTGGTGTCATGTTGCCTATGTCTATGCTTCGAAGCTCGTCAATTATGTCATCATCCTTCACGGTGTCGAAAAGTGAAATCTGTGTCATATCAACCTCGTCAAGATGCTCCTTTTTATGCTTGTGACCATTGTCAACGGATATGCTTTTTACAGTATCTGTGATATCATTTGCAAGAAGCTGTTCTGCGATTTCCTTGGCACGCTCTATGACTGAATCAGGCAGCCCTGCAAGCTTTGCTACCTGTATGCCGTAGCTTCTGTCAGCTCCGCCCTTTACGATTTTTCTTAAGAAAACTATATCATCGCCCTTTTCCTTTACAGCGATGCAATAGTTATTTACACTGTCAAGCTTGCCCTCAAGCTCGGTGAGCTCGTGATAATGGGTTGCAAAAAGCGTCTTTGCTCCGAGGAGCTTTGGATTACTTATATGCTCTACAACTGCCCAGGCGATGCTTAGTCCGTCAAATGTACTCGTGCCTCGTCCAATCTCATCGAGAATGAGCAGGGATTTTGCGGTTGCATTTCTTAATATATTTGCCACCTCGTTCATCTCAACCATAAATGTACTCTGGCCGCTTGCAAGGTCGTCAGATGCGCCGACTCGTGTGAAGATACGGTCTACAATACCGATATTTGCAGTTTGTGCAGGTACAAAGCTTCCAATCTGTGCCATGAGAACGATAAGTGCTGTCTGTCTCATGTAGGTGGATTTACCGGCCATGTTTGGTCCAGTGATGATTGAGATTCTGTTTTTGTGCTGATCCAGATATGTATCGTTTTCTATAAACATGTCATTTGTAATCATTTTTTCAACTACAGGATGACGTCCGTTTTTTATGTCTATTATTCCGCTTTCATTTATCTTTGGCTTGCAGTAATTATTCTGGCTGGCAACAAGCGCAAGCGAAGCAAAAACATCAATCTGTGCTATAGCTCTGGCTGTTTTCTGAATCCTCGAAACATTGCAGGAAATCTGTTTTCTTACATCACGAAACAGCTCATACTCAAGTGATGTGAGCCTGTCTTCAGCTCCAAGAATGGTATCCTCAAGCTCTTTAAGCTCCGGTGTTATGTAGCGCTCTGCATTGGTGAGTGTCTGCTTTCTCACGTAATAATCCGGAACCATATCCTTGAAAGAGTTTGTGACCTCAAGGTAATATCCAAATACCTTGTTATACTTGATTCTTAAGTTTTTGATGCCTGTTTTTTCACGTTCACCGGCTTCAAGCTCTGCAAGCCATGTCTTTCCCTTGGTTTTTGCGTCTCGAAGACGGTCAACCTCCTCGTTGTAGCCAGCTTTTATGATATCTCCATCGCGCTGTGAGATAGGCGGCTCATCCTCAATGGATGAAAGTAAAAGCTCATATATATCCTTAAGCTCGTCGAACTCTTCATTAATCTCATCGGTAAGCTCACACGGTATGTCTGAAAGCTGCTGCTTTATTGGAGGAAGCATTTTTAATGAATCCCTGAATGCAATAAGGTCGCGCGGATTGGCTGACTGGTAGGTGATTCTTGTGATGAGACGCTCAAGGTCATAAATAGGATTAAGGTATTCCCTGATCTCGTCTCTTGTTATTTCGTTTGCATTAAGTGCTTCGATAAGCTTCTGGCGCTTTATTATCTCTGCCTTTTCGATGAGAGGCTGCTCGACATAGGTGCGAAGCAGTCTTGCTCCCATAGCCGTGCGTGTCTTGTCGAGTACCCAAAGCAGTGAGCCTCTCTTTTGCTTTTCTCGAAGTGTCTCAACCAGCTCCAAATTACGTCTTGATGAGCTGTCTATTATCATATATTTGCCTATTGAGTACGGATGAATCTCAAGTATATTGTCGAGCGAGTTCATCTGCGTCTCATAAAGGTACTTTAACAGGGCGCCGGCAGCTATGACTCCACTCTCATAATCCTCAAGGCCCAGAGCATTTATTGTCTGTACGTGGAAATGTGAAAGCAGTGTCTCATTTGCAAGACCATCAGAAAAATACCATGAGTCGAGTGCTGAAACAGTAATTGACAGTCTGTTTTTCATATCGTCAACATCTATTCCGCTCATGTAGAAGGCTTCATTACATATGATTTCCGATGGATTAAATCTGCTCACCTCATCTAACAGCTTTCTTTCCGCATCCACCTCTGTCGTAAAAAAATCACCTGTTGTGACATCACAGGTTGCTATGCCGTATTTGTCTTCAGTGTATACAATCGACATTATATAATTGTTTTTTGCCTCATCTAAAGAAGCCATATCAGTGTTAGTGCCAGGTGTCACAACACGGATTACCTCTCGCTTTACGATTCCCTTTGCCTGCTTTGGATCTTCCATCTGTTCACAGATAGCTACCTTGTGACCGTTTGATACGAGTCTGTTGATATATGAGTCTGCCGCGTGAAACGGGACTCCACACATAGGAGCTCTTTCTTCAAGTCCGCAGTTTTTGCCGGTGAGTGTAAGCTCAAGCTCCTTTGAAACCATTATCGCATCGTCAAAAAACATCTCATAGAAGTCTCCTAAGCGATAAAATAAAATACAATCCTTATATTGTTCTTTTGTCTGCAGATAATGCTGCATCATTGGTGATACTTCTGCCACGAATATTTCCTCTCTTTACGTGTATAAATATTATTCATGTGTATAAATATTATTTAAAATCCGGCCTATATTTTTTAATAATTGCTTCTGCGACCTTTATGCCGTCGATTGCCGCAGATGTAATGCCTCCTGCATAGCCTGCGCCCTCTCCGCAAGGGTATACACCCGAGATGTTGCTCTCAAAGGATTCATCTCTTTTTATGCGAAGCGGAGAAGATGTGCGTGTCTCCATACCGGACAAAATTGCATCTTTTCTGTCAAAACCATGTATCAGATGACCAAAATGTTCCATTCCAAGCTTGAACGACTGCTCCATGTCAGCGTTCATCAGTCCATTCAGCTTTGCAAAGACGGTGTTTCCCTTTGTACAGGAGCTAAAATCACCGTATGCTGTTGTTAATCTGTCATCACAGAAATCACCGAAAAGCTGCTGTGGTATTAAACCATTGCCTCGCTTATAATTTTCTGTTTCAAGCTTTTCTTGATATCTCACTCCGGCGAGGGCATCATCTGCTCCGAAATCCTTCGGCGAAACAGATACTATGATGGCACTGTTCGCATTTTTGCTGTTTCTGTCGTGATAGCTCATGCCGTTAACCACTGTGTGATTTTCGGTTGACGATGAGTTGACCACATATCCTCCCGGACACATGCAGAATGAATAGACTCCTCTGCCATTCGGAAAATTGGAGGTAACCTTATAAGGACTTGGAGGAAGTATGATTTTCTTTTGAATACCATACTGTGATTCATCTATCATGCGCTGCGGATGCTCCACGCGAAAGCCGACTGCAAAGCTCTTGCACTCCATATCAAAGCCTTTGTTGTAAAGCATATCAAATGTATCTCTGGCGCTGTGTCCGAGTGCCAGAACGCATACATCTGTCTTTATCTCACTATTACTGTTACTGTCAGAATCCGTGTAAACACTTAATAGCTTTTGGGAAACTATGTCAAGATTGTTTACACAGGTATCAAATACAAATGTAGCACCATTGTCAACCAAAAACTCACGCATATTGACAATTACTTCTGAAAGTACATCAGTACCAATATGTGGCTTGTTGTCATAAAGTATGGACGGATCTGCCCCAAAGCGCACATATGTCTCAAGCACAAGACGATTTCTGCCTGAAGGATCCTTTACGGATGTATTCAGCTTGCCGTCTGAAAAGGTTCCGGCACCGCCCTCACCAAACTGTACATTGCTTTTGGGATTAAGTATGCCGCTCTCCCAGAATTTTTGTACATCGCAGGTTCTTTTCTCAACCCGGCTGCCACGCTCGATAACTATCGGGCGAAAACCTGCCTCTGCCAGTATATATGCACAAAACAAGCCGGCAGGTCCTGCCCCTGCAATAACAGGTCGCCTGTCAAGCGGTATATGGCCGCATGCAGGTATCATGTACTCTTTTTCTTTATATATGAGCACAGATGAGCTGGCTGCTCTTTTTACAATTGCTTCTTCGCTATTTTTTGTATCCTCTATCTCTACAGCAACTGAATATGTATAGAACAGCTCAGGCTTTTTACGCGCGTCAAGTGATTTCTTTAATATCCGGTATGTAAAGCCTGTCTTGGCATTGAGCTTAAGCATTTTTATTATTTTCTTTTTTAATGCCTCATCACTGTGTGTGACGGGGAGCTTTATCTGGTTAATTTTAATCATTTACTGCATTTCTCCTGCTATATATCCACTTGTCCATGCCCACTGCAGATTGTAGCCACCGCATATGCCGTCCACATCAAGCAGCTCGCCGCAAAAGTAAAGCCCCGGATGGATTTTGGACTCCAATGTACGTACATCTATTTCCTTTGTATATATGCCGCCTGCACACACCTGTGCAAATTCGGCTCCTCTTGGCTTTTTTACCGAAACGGCTGTATGCTTTATTGAGCGGGTGAGACTTTTACAATCATCATCTGTCAACAGCCTTCCCTTTTTGTCAGGAGATACACCTGATTTGTGTATCAGCTCAAGAAGAAGCTTATTGTTTAAAAGTCCGTTAAGCATCTCATTTAACGAGCGGTTGTCTGTCGTTGTAATGCTTCTGTCCTTTATGTACCCATTAAGCTCATCATCACTAAAAGCCGGCAAAAAGTCAATTATCACCTCGACCCTTTGACCTTTATCGAGGGCTCTTGACATAAGACTTGAAATCTGAAAAACCGGGATGCCTGAGATGCCATAGTCGGCTAACTGCAGCTCCCCTGTATTTTGCTCTGTCATTTGACCGTCTATCACGGAAGCGACAGTGGCATCGCACCTGACACCTGTGATTTTTTTGAAATTTAGGCCATCACAGCTAAAGCCGCAAAGCGCGGGTAATGGCTTTTGGATATGATGGCCGAGAGCTTCTATCTGTCGAAACAGGCTTCCGTCACTTCCAAGCTTCGGGGAAGCCGTAAGGCCACACGCTATGATAAGCTTTTTGGACTTAAAGCTGCCATTGTCTGTTTGGATGCAGTAACCGGTCCGGTCATCTGTCTTCTTATTAGTTGCCGGATTAGAAGCAGACTTTGTGTCCTCAGCCGTAATCCTTGCAGTCTTGATTTCTGTAATACTAATGCCTGTTTTCACATCCACATGAAGCCTCATAAGTTCCATGCGAAAGGCTGACACAACAGATGCAGCCTGTCTTGAATTTGGATAAATGTAGCCTGCATTGTCATATGCAGGTATTCCAAGTTCTTTAAAAAAACGTATTGTGTCTGCATAATTAAATTGCGACAACCCGTTTTTAATCAGTGCTTTACTGCCGTGAAACTTATTTACAGACATATCAGTGTTTGTGAAATTACATCTGCCGTTTCCTGTTGCAAGTATTTTCTTTCCTATATCATCCTTGTGCTCTAAAAGTGCCACACGTGCTCCCTTTGATGCAGCAACTGCTGCCGCCATCAGCCCGGATGCACCGGCACCTATTATAATTACATCGTACATATTCTTTCCCCTAACTGATTTATTTTAACATTAACTTGAATAGCTTTCAAGAAAATCGTACAAATCAGTTTCGTTAAAAAAGTAGAGTCCGTTTGTAACCTTATTTTTTGCTTCATCTGGCAGTTCTTCAAAATACACGCCTGTGTCAAAGTATTTTTCACTTGCAGTGGCGTTGTATACAGACAGCATTCCGGAGTCGTTTTTGATACAGTATTTTGCATTCTTAGCCTCATTTGATGTCAGAAGGCTTTCTTTTTCATTTTTTTCTTTTTTATCATTTTCTTTCTCTACCAGAACCTTCTCTGCTTTCATCAGTTCCAGTGCCTGATACAGGAAATAACGGACTGCATTCGGATGGATAAAGTTTCCTTCTTCATCTCTTAAATATGTCTCCATCTGATGCGGCAGTTTTTCCTTCGTGATAGAGTCGTTCTTTGCCTTAAAGATCGAATACGCAATGGTTCTTGCAGTATCTTCACTTCGTTTTACAACCATATCTTTATACTTTTCCATCTCTCTGTACGCATCCTGAAGCTCTTCTGCTGCCTGCTTCGATCCAATCTCAACCTCGTTGATCATTCCCATTGCCAGATTCTTCTGTGCATCCAGATCCATCTGACCATTCATGGTACTGTCCTTCACAAACTTCTTGAGCTGCCCGACATACTCTGTCCACTTATCGTTGACTTTCTTATAACCACCCTCGTCGTAGATCGTGCAGGCTTTTTCAATCGATAATGCAAATGGATCTTTCTGCTTTGCCATCTGGTTGATCGATTCAATATAATCTACCGACGCATTGATATCTCTCCGGTTCAGTCCCTGTGCACGCATCTCCGCATTAGCCAGACATTTTTCCTTATACATACGGTCAAATACAAGCCACTGACTGGATACACACTCTTTTGTCCAGTTCAGTGCGATATACTCTCTTACATCTTCATATGGATAGATCAGCATTGCAGAACCTGCACCGGCATAACGGTTACGTCCACGTTCCGCACAAAGTTCACGGATCGTATTATCCTCTGAAGAGTTACTTCTCTTATTCATTGGTCCGATGGACTGAGAATAAATACAGTTGGCGGCATGATCCAGATACTGGTTAAAACTGTTCAGCTTCTTTCCTTCCGTATTCTGTGCATCAAACAGGAAACAGAAATCATACGGTCTTACATTATACTCTTCCACATCATTGGATCCGACTCTCGGGAACTCCAGCTTGACCGTCTTTTCATACTTCTCCGGCAGAGTCTCGTCCCCTTTCATAAGAAAGGCATCCAACTCTCTTAACGTTGCATAAGCATTACATTTCAGATTATTTCTCTCTGACTGTCCACGGATTACCTCATAGAACACTTCCGGAAGAATGAAGAATCCTCTTGTAATATTGGCACTTGCCTGAAATTTGGTTGCAAGATAATTTTTCAAGTACAGTGCAACCGGGAGAATCAGTCCTGATCCGGTTCCTCCTGCCAGGGAACTTACAATGACCACTCTTAATGCCTGTTCTGAGGAATCGCCCTCCAGCTTGTAAAGTTCCTCGATTGCATTATGCAGAGGCTCCATATTTCCCGCACGGATCGCTGTGTCCAGTGCCAGTCTGGAAATCGCACGTACCTGACCGGCTCCCTCTGTCAGGGATTTGCTGTTCAGGATTCCGTTCACCGGGAACCACTCATCTCTTGCATGCGTATCAATATTCAGATACTCTCCGACCGTCAGCTTTGTTGAGGTCTGGATCGTCTTGATAAACGGATTCGCCTCACGGATTTCTCTTAATTCATTGATATCCGTATCAAAAACTGCAAATCCGATCCTTTTCCGCTGCTCTTCCGTAACCATCTGAGATACACGGCATACGATCTTTGATCCGGTTCCTCCAAGTCCTACTAATAATGTTGGTGCAATCATACTCTCTTCCTCCTATAGCCTTTTATTTTCTTTTTCCTCTTTTTATCTCGCCATTTGCAGTTCTCTGCACATTCGGGATACAGGTATATGTAAACTCTGGCGTACTTACTACAATAATGGTACTTGCGGAAATACGGTGATGTCCCTTTTCATTCTCCTGAATGGACATTCCGTTAAATGTGATCTCCTCTTTCCCTGCAAAAGCGGATGTATTCAGAATCAGCATACTTCCGCCTCCTGATGCCCGGACTTTTGCTGTTTTTTTCACCGGAGTCGGTGAGAACGTCAGCCTTCCGGTCTCCGGTACATATGGGAGCAGTCTGGATGCAAGATCCTTCTCAAAATTTCCCTTCATGACATTATCACGAAGTCCGATCTTCTCCGCACTGCATTCGATACTCGGACGCTTCTTGATACTTCTTGCAAACCGCTTTTTAAACGGTGGCACATATCCTAAAATAAGGATCAGAAGCAGAAGTGATATTACAATATGCTTCCAGTAGTGCTTCAGATAATCTACGATATTCTTATCATCCTTGATGTTTACACTGACCGTTTCTGCCTTACCGTAACCATCCCCGTCGATTTCTGCCGATACATTGATCGTTACATCTGCCTGACCGGTCTCTGTTGCGAACATACCGCCTTTCTTATATTTCGGAGTCACGATCCAGGTTGAGACTTCACTGCCCTTCTGCACATCCCACTGGATACCAAATTCTTCTCCGTCTTTATTTACACTTACCACGTCCAGCGTTGCGGCATCCCACTGCTCTTTTGTCAATGGCTGATCATTTCTCGTTGCCTCTACAGTAATCTGATTTGCTCCGTCTTCCAGCGTCTTCAGATTTGCACTCTTGAATGCGTCCACATTTATATCCAGCGTGCAGACCTTAAACGTATAGGATGCACTGTCTGTATAATCTTTCAGGTAATTGACATCTGCCGTCAATTCCAGTGACTCCCCGTCTACTTCCACATCAATGGACTGAGATGCCCCGTCTTTTCCGGTCAGTTCCTGCGTCTCTCCATTGATGCTGACTGTATACTTCGGTTCTCCAAGAAGCTTGGAGCTTTTAATATATTTTCCTGAAAGCTGATCTACGAATCCAACTTTTACTGTATAAGCTCCACCTTCGATGGTTCCCTCTTCCATCTTTGTATCGCCTTTGTAAAGTCCTGCCTCAAACTTCACATCCGGCTCATAATAAATCTGAATACTGTCTGCTCCGCTGACATCCAGCGTATAGTTTCCAGCTACGATCGGTGACTCATCTGCAAAGACCGCAACCTGTCCTTTCAGAGATGTATCTTTGACCGGTGTTGACTTTACAAAGGTAGTCAGTCCCGCTCCGTCCGTACTGCTATATGAAACCGCTGTATCACTCTGGAGCTTCACTTCTCCGCCCTCTTCATTTTTCAGGCTGCCGATCTTCACATCTTTCCCCTGTGCAAAGACAATCAGCTTTCTAAGCGGAATATCAAATTCCAGACCGGAATCTTCACTGCTATAACCTGCATATTCATTTCTCTTGAAAATGCGGTTGCTGATCTCAGCAAGCTCATTCACAACTTCTGAAGTATTACCCGCCTTCTGTGCATACAGACCTTTATCCGCATTTCCCTCCGGGATATTCTTTACATCCGTTCCGATAGCCAGATACTGCACATACAGATTTTCGTTGGCCGCAGCCTTCCCCTCCAGATCTGCTTTCAATCCGCTGGCCGGAATATCATTGTCAAAGTCACCGTCTGTCAGCACAACCAGCCATCCTTCATCCACACTTCCGGCATTCAGAAGCTTCGTCAACTCTCCTGCCGCATTATTCACCTGCGTATACGGAGTTCCGCCTGGCTTTGGTGTATACATATTATGGATCTGTGCAATATCATCTTTTCCACGAATCTCCATGGATGACTTTGTTGCAGACCCCGTATTCCCATCTGTTGTGATATCATGCATCGGGAATACTTTCATCACGTCTCCGCTCTCATAATTCATCATCGCGGCAAAAACTTCCATCGCATAAGTCGCCTGAGACCATGCTTTGTTGCCGTCCCCATACATACTTCCCGAATTGTCAAATACAACATAGATTGCACGCTTCGTTGTCCCCTGCTGCTTCTCTGCGTGTACCTTACCGACTTCGGAAAAACCTCCGCTAAGTATCATGGCAAATAAAATCACTGCCGCTAATACTCTTTGAATCGTCTTTTTCATTCCTTCCTCCTCATCCGTAACTATTTTGACCTTCCGTACAGTTTTTTCAACACATACAGTAGAATGCCAATCATTGTGATTGGGAAAACTCCCTTTAAAATAATATCAAGTACTCCCGCCGGTATCAGCCAGTCCAAAGTACTCAGATAATCATTACCGTCGATCATGGCACTGAAGAAGCACAGAACGGATAAGATCGTCAAGGCTGTATTGGACTGATCATCTCTCTCTTTTTCTTCCTTTGCCTCCTGTCGGTCAACGATTTCCCTGTTGATATCAAAAATGTTCCCAACTTGTTTTTGATTATACTCCATTTTCTCTTTCAAGTCATCTATAAGAAACGATTTTCTGATCATTTGCAATGATTTTTGTGACGACGGGTAGTTTACACTAACATTCCAGAAATCCACCGTATTTAAATACCGGTTTGTAATCGTTCTTGCACGGGTCAGGAACTCCGTAGGTTCGATCCGCATGACCTCTGCCATCAGATCGATCAGTTCCTTATTGAAACAAGTCAGTGCCGCCTCTTCAAACATCAGCAATTCCACATAAAAGCAGGTAAATGCTGCATTATACATCCTTGCCTGTATCGTTCCCCGCAGGTCTTTTTCAAAGTCCAGAAGCACATTTGTATGTGCCACAACAAAAGCACGGCTGTACTGTCCCATACCGGTCTCTGAATTTGTCAGCTTCAAAATTTCTGCATCTGTAAATTCCCCGAAATCTTCTCCCTCTTCGTAGATCGTTTCTGACAGGAGAACTGCTCCTAACTGCTTTTTGTTTAGGCAGTTTTTCTCTTTCGGTATCATTTCATAACTTTTTGGAGTCCCGGAAGCGTTCAGTCCCCATTTTTCCTGCATATACGCATACAGATTCACTGCTTCTCCATTTTCTTCTATTACCATCAACTGGTTTCTTACAATGTTATCCAGAAAATGACTCAGCAGAAAAGGAGTGGACAAAGAAACCAATGTCAATACTCCGATATGGCTCAACCGGTCAATCGAAAGGACCGCTTCTGCCTCCGCATCACATCCCACCGGCTGATCCTCATGATCCAGGATATCCAGGATCATTTCCAATGTGATCCTGACTCTCAGCCTTCCAAGTGGAATACGTTCCAGACGGTTCTTATAACGTTCCATCAGATCAATTCCATCTTTTCCAAAAGGAACTCCTGTTTCACATTGCAGACGGATATCCATATAATGCATATAATTGCCGATCTCCTGATTATCATAACAGGCACATTCTAAAAGCCGGTCCTGCTCTTTATACGTCACCGGATACATAATGTAACTGTCAGGAACAATGCTCCATTCCGCTTTTCTTGTCTTTACCATTTCACGGAGCAGATCATTCCACAGAAGAGAGCTGTCACTTTGATATTTTTCTGAATAGATCAGTGCTTTTCCCCTGTCTGTCTGCTCAAAATGTTCTTCATAATTAGTAAGGTTGATAAACCGCTGATATCGAAGAAGCTGTTCATAATCACACTGCAGCAGAACCCCCTCACAGGCCGCTCCTGGTTTTCTGAAAAAAGCACTGCCTTTTTCAGATCGGACGATCTCATAACCGGTCAGTTTCACCATCGTCACTTCTGCCTCTTCTATTCCCATTTCCAGAAGCACTTCCTGCCCCGGCAATATTAACAATATCTCTTCTTCAAAATAAGTATCTTCCATTCGGATCTGCGGTGCAAAATGAAAAAGCCACACGTTTTCACCTGCCGCATCGTATCTATGGCTTTTCAGATTCTTCTCTGATACCACTGCCAGGTCTTCCTGAAATTTTTCACTTTGCTCTCCGCTAATTCTGAACAAAAGATGACTGTCCCGGTATTGTTCCCGAAGCAGTTCGATCAACCGGCCCACCTTCTCTTTTCCAACAAGCAGAGGTATCACAACAACATTCGTTCCCAATGTCTCGATCTGCCGCCATTCTTTATCACCTGGATTCAGCCATTTCCTTCCATTTCTTTTCAATCCTGTATACTCAAAAGCACAGGCAAATGCGGTCAGCTCCCCACCGGTAAAAATTCCGGTTATCTGGCAGTCTGCCCCCAATTCCTGTGCTTTTTTTCTGTCACAGAGTATCTCTGTAACACCCATTTTTCCCAGACATCCGTAAAATGCAGATGCCTGTTCCATACATTCTCTGATCAACTTATCATCTTCCGACAATGACAAAAGCTTTAACTCCATCTTTCTGTCGGATTTATCCTCATAATATTTCATCTCTGTCCCCGACTATACCAGGCCATACACGCGGACTGCATTCTCATAAAATACTTTTTCATGATATTGCTCCGGCACCAGCCTTTTTATAAACTCTCTATATTCAAAACAGTTGACCGCAGGCCAGTCTGTCCCATATATAAATTTACCATAATCGCTGACATAATGCATCCATGATTTCAAAATTTCCAGGTAACCTGACTGATCTTTTATAAACGTTTCCGTTTCAAAAGCACCTTCTATCAATCCTGAAAGATCTGCATACATATTTGGATTTTTCTCTAATACGGCCGCTGCCTCCTGTAAAAACGGATTTCCAAAATGGCACATCACAATCTTCAAACCTGGAAAATCTGTCGCTATATCGTCCAGATGGATCGGTCTGGAATACTTCAGATGCCCGCCATTTCCGGCAACCATCCCCGTATGAACTGATAGAACTTTCCCATATTCTTCCGTCATTTTATAAATGGGATACAGACTTTTATCATTGGGATAAAGTTCATAATATCCCGGATACAGTTTCACACCTACACAGCGTTTTCTCTGAAGATGTGACTCGATCTCCTCCAGCTTCAGCCAGGAATCCTTCTCATCCAGTCCGGCACTATAGTAAAAGTACTCCCCCAGATTCTTTCCCTGCTCTTCCAACGGGCCATTCCCCATCACAATCCCTTTTTCAATTCCCAATCTGCCATAATATTTTTCAGTCAGGTATTCCTGCGTAGGTTCATCTCCGATCCCATGTGCCAGACGGTCTCCAAATTCACAATGACCGAAAATATGAAGATGTGCATCAATTACTTTTCTTTCTTTTTTCATTCAACCTGACCCCTTATCTCAAATTAGTCTAATATCTTAACCTGGTTCTTCTCGATATAACCGATCGGTTTATAACCTCTCTTTGAGCGTCTCAGCCCCGGCTCATTCAGATCTTCCTCCCGGTTCATATATTTTACTTTCTCCTGCAGATCCTGTGATACGAGCTGAACCAGCTTCGAGTACACACCATTGTAGGTCTTATCCGCTTTCTCAATATGAGAATAATAATAATCTCCCAGAATTTCTCCTACTTCAAGTCCTACGATCTTTCCGTCCACTTTCAGAACATATCCGACTACCCCATAAGCCTCCAGATCGGAAAGCACTTCTTTTGCCTTTACATTTTCTTCTTTTGCGATCGTCGCTTTTTTATGTTCACTCTTTACATAATCATCCAGAAATTGTAGATACTCTGCCGGTTCTACATCCCGGATATCCAGCAATTCTACATTTTCATACAATGCATTGAACTTATTGATATGATTTTTGTGGTTATGATATTTTTTTCCCTTCATATTTGCCAGAGCTGTAATATCATAGACATAATCATTCCAGCCTTCATCCCGCTCTGTCTCGATCCTGTATCCGGCTTCCTCAAATAAAGACAACTCTTCGTTCGCTACCGGATAAAAGTAGCACTCCTCACCCTGCTCTTTCATATAAGCAACAATCTCTCTAATCCCTGCAATCCGGTCTTCCATCAGCGGAATATAAAATAAATGCTTTCCGTCTAACTGCTGATACACGATCAGCTTCTCTTCCTCAAGAGAAATCCTGATATCCAGATAATCCCTCCACATATAAGTACCGCAGATCGTGCAGTCACATGACCAGTTTCCATACTTTTCATACATTTTCCTGAGTGCAGGAAAATCTGACATTTCTATTCTTCTAAAATCTAACATAGGTTCAACTCTCCACTGCTCCATTATTTATATGATACCAGGGTCAAAAGGTCTGACACCACGTGTGCTCGCACACTAGTGGTAGAATGACCTTGTGACCCGCCCCGATTTTCAGCCACTGTTCAGTATAGCACAGCTTCTTTTTGAAATCCATTATCCACATTTGCCGAACCGGCAGCATCTCACTCCCTATTTATGCCCAATTTTAACAGGAAAAACCGCACTTATAACCACCTATTCATTTTCGTTATATATGCATCCCCAAATCTATCTTGACAGACTGCATTGGCTGGTGATACGGTTACTTTGAAGTTTATGACAAACGTATGATGAGGTGAGAAAATGCAGGAATTAAAACCAATCAAAGAAGGTAAAGTACGAGAGATCTATGACAATGGGGACAGTCTGATCATGGTTGCAACTGACCGTATCAGTTGCTTCGATGTCATCCTGAACAATGAAGTTACAAAGAAAGGAACTGTTCTGACCCAGATGTCCAAATTCTGGTTCGATCTGACAGAAGATATCCTTCCAAACCACATGATCTCTGTTGATACAAAGGATATGCCGGAGTTTTTCCAGCAGGAGAAATATGAAGGCAAGTCCATGATGTGCCGCAAGCTCAATATGCTCCCGATCGAGTGTATCGTACGTGGTTATATCACCGGAAGCGGCTGGGCAAGTTATCAGGAGAATGGTACCGTATGCGGCATCACACTGCCGGAGGGACTCAGAGAATCTGATAAACTCCCTGAACCAATCTACACACCATCCACAAAAGCAGAGATTGGTGACCATGATGAGAATATTTCCTTTGAGCAGAGCGTAGATCACCTTGAGAAATATTTTCCGGGCAAGGGACGCGAATACGCTGAAAAGCTTCGTGACAATACGATTGCCCTTTATAAAAAATGTGCTGAATACGCACTGAGCAAAGGAATCATCATTGCCGATACTAAATTTGAGTTCGGCCTGGATGAAAATGGTGATCTGGTGATCGGTGACGAAATGCTCACTCCTGACAGCTCCCGTTTCTGGCCTGCAGAAGGATATGAACCGGGACATGGTCAGCCATCCTTTGACAAGCAGTTTGCCCGCGACTGGCTCAAGGCAAATCCGGGCAATGACTGGACACTGCCTCAGGAGATTGTTGACAAGACGATCGACAAGTATCTTCAGGCTTATGAGATGCTGACAGGCAAGCCATTAGACAAATAATTTCTGTCTTTTAAAAACTTTTCAACATCAGAGAAGGAATTTGAGGAAGTTATCCACAAATTCCTTCTCTTTTTCTTAAAATTGTGCAGAAAGAGCCGGAACAGATATGGTATACTTAACTTAAAGATGCCAGGGTTCTAAGGTCTTTCACCCACCTATGAGCAAGCTCATGTGGGCTTAGACCTTTTGACC
>OHDZ01000403.1_pt1 | contig 17982 bp, 8 predicted proteins | sample 1567161 | NCBI WGS metagenome assembly OHDZ01 (sample SAMEA3879525, study PRJEB24766) | human gut metagenome | biome: human-associated habitat; feature: feces | place: USA | collected 1985/1987 | reverse complement strand
TTAAACCACATGTTCCTCCGCTTGTGCGGGCCCCCGTCAATTCCTTTGAGTTTCATTCTTGCGAACGTACTCCCCAGGTGGATAACTTATCGCTTTCGCTTAGTCACCGACTGTGTATCGCCGACAACGAGTTATCATCGTTTACTGCGTGGACTACCAGGGTATCTAATCCTGTTTGCTCCCCACGCTTTCGTGCCTCAACGTCAGATATAGTTTGGTAAGCTGCCTTCGCAATCGGTGTTCTGTATGATCTCTAAGCATTTCACCGCTACACCATACATTCCGCCTACCGCAACTACTCTCTAGTTCAACAGTATTAGAGGCAGTTCCGGAGTTGAGCCCCGGTATTTCACCTCTAACTTATCAAACCGCCTACGCACCCTTTAAACCCAATAAATCCGGATAACGCTTGAATCCTCCGTATTACCGCGGCTGCTGGCACGGAGTTAGCCGATCCTTATTCGTACGATACTTTCAGACAGATACACGTATCTGCGTTTACCCTCGTACAAAAGCAGTTTACAACTCATAGAGCCGTCATCCTGCACGCGGCATGGCTGGTTCAGACTTGCGTCCATTGACCAATATTCCTCACTGCTGCCTCCCGTAGGAGTCTGGTCCGTGTCTCAGTACCAGTGTGGGGGGTTAACCTCTCAGTCCCCCTATGTATCGTCGCCTTGGTGAGCCGTTACCCCACCAACTAGCTAATACAACGCATGCCCATCTCTAACCATCGGAATTTTCAACCATAAAAGATGCCTTCTATGATATTATGGGGTATTAGTACCAATTTCTCAGTGTTATCCCCCTGTTAAAGGTAGGTTGCATACGCGTTACGCACCCGTGCGCCGGTCGCCACCATAGATATTGCTATCCATTATGCTGCCCCTCGACTTGCATGTGTTAAGCCTGCCGCTAGCGTTCATCCTGAGCCAGGATCAAACTCTCCATTGTATAAAGAATAATGTTTTGTTAGAGTCCTGACTACTTAATTTCCTTAAAGGAATTTGACAGATAAATACTACATTTCTTTTCTCTCAAAATATAACCAGTAATTCAAAGAACCAGTTTGAAAAATCGCATTTACGATGCGAAAGGACTGCAAAGATAGAGTAACTTTTTGAATCCTGCAAATCTTTTTTCAAAAATCTTTTTAAGAACTTCGCGTCTCGGGAAATCGGGCTTACACAGAGCTTTAAGCTCCTTTATTGTAAACTTTCAGTCTTTGTAAGAACATCCGTTTTTCTTGAACGCGGATGCAAAGGTAGTGACTTTTTCTGAACCTGCAAGCATTTTCGCATTTTTTTTTGAAAAATCTTCAATTTTCTTCAAAATAACGCTTTTTACCTATATATATTAATGACACCCGACATGATGCATGATGCGGGCCCGGACGTATCCCGATTCGGCAACAAGGGATTCCATCCGGCCCCCATTGCCGGCCGAAAGGCCCGTTCGGGGAATATAATTGTCCGCAGGACGAGTAAAATCGGACGGCACCCCGTAAAACAGAGATTTTTTACTATTTTTGCGGCAGATAATCCGACGGCTATGAACTTCAAAAAAATATCACTGCTCATCCTGATTCTGCTCATCGCGGATCAGCTGCTCAAAATCTGGGTCAAGACCCACATGCACCTCGACGAGTCGATCATCGTATTCCCGGACTGGTTTCAATTACGGTTTATCGAGAACAACGGCGCGGCTTTCGGCATGCACATCGCCTCGAAAGGGGGATTCGACTGGGGAAAACTGCTGCTCGGCATATTCCGCATCGTCATGGTAGGTCTCATCGGCTGGCTGATGCATCATCTGCTCCGCCGCCGGGAGGATACGCCGAAGGGGGTTATCGTCGGTCTGGCGCTGGTGATGGCCGGTGCGCTCGGCAATATTATCGACAGCGCTTTCTACGGACTGATCTTTTCGGAATCGACGCCGTACGCGGTAGCGCATTTCGGCGGACATTACGCGGGCTTCATGATGGGAAAGGTCGTGGACATGTTCTATTTCCCGCTGTTCCAGTGGAACAACGTGCCGCGGTTCCTGAGCTTTCTGGTCGACAGCAACAACTACTTCTTCGGGGCGATCTTCAATCTGGCCGACGCCTACATCTCCGTGGCGGTAGTCTATCTGCTTCTGTTTCAGTATAAATTTCTGAGCAAGTAGATTTTTTTCGCAAAAATAGTTGGCGATTCAGAAAAAAGTATTACTTTTGCACACCGCAATTCCAATAATGCCCAGGTGGCGGAATAGGTAGACGCGCACGTTTCAGGTGCGTGTGCCGCAAGGCGTGCAGGTTCGATTCCTGTCCTGGGCACTTGGTGATCCCCGTAATCTTACGATTACGGGGATTTTTGTTTGTGTGAAATCCCCGCCGGCAGCCGGACTCCAATATGTCCGAAACAACAATCCCGGCCTGTTCCGGCCGCTCTCGGCGTATTCACACGAAAAAATGCGCATCCGCCGACAAACAAGCGGGGATGCGCATTCCTATCCGAACGGCCGAAGGGCTTATCCTCAAATCGTCACCTGCTCCAGACCACCACGGCGCAGCGATCCGCTCCGACCGTGACCTGCGCCCCCTTAACCGAGGCATCCCCGTAGATCACGCGCGGAACGCCGTATCGACCCGTACGCAGCCGTATGGCCGCGCTTTCCGGACGCTTGTTGACAATCACGGTCGTCAAAACGCCCTCTTTACGCATGGTGCGCATCAGCACGTCCGGTTCGGGCGTGCGGAACGAAGCCGGAGCCGCGTCTATGGCATCGCGGCACTCCCGCCCGTAGAAAGCCGTCAGCGGAGCCATATCGCGGTGATATCCGCCCAATTCGATCGGGGAGGGCACCCACACGACCTCGCCGCGGCCATAGCGGTTGCGCACGGCCGCGACATCGCCGCCGTCCGTCATCATCGTCTCGCCCGAAGCAGGCACCAAGATCCCCCGCCACAGATGCGCAGGCAGCTCCTCGCCCAGCGTGAAATACTCCCCGGCGACTTTGAATTCGCTGACCTCGGCTCCGAAACACGATTTCAGCGGGAAGCCGTTCATAAACAGACATCGCATGTCTTCATCGTAGAATCCCGACAATCCCGTAACGATCAGCTTGCCGCCGTTGCGGACGAACGACTCGATGCGGGGCCGGAATTCGGAAGGCAGCGCCACCATATGCGGGATCACGGCCGTACGGCCCGCCGCGTCGTCCCAGTCGAAGGTCGCCATATCGGCCACTTCGGGCGTAACGCCCCATGCCGAGACGGCCTCATAGGCGGCGGCCAGCGATTTCATGCAGGCCGAAGCCTGCCGTCCCTCCTCACCGGATGCGAGCGTTTCGGCATTGCGCCGCTGAATGCGCAGGGAAGCGATGTTATAGAGGAGCGTCACCGGAGCAGGCGCAGGCTTCAACTCCCGGAACTCTTCACCGTGACGCTGCAATACCGATGCGACCTTCGCGGCTTCGAGCATACGGTCCGAGGGCCTGCGCAGGAAGTCGAGCAGCCCCCACTCCCCCGCCTCCATGACGGCCGCCCGCTGATTGAGCGACCAGAAGATCACCCCTTCGGCGCCGGAAGCGATCGCCGTCCAGAGATACTGCGCCGTATGCGCCGCCGTGGGACAGTAGGGAACATTGCCGCTGGCGGTGACGTTTCCGCCCTGCAGTTCGGTGATCCAGAACGGATTGCCGAGTGCGTTGTGACGGATGATATCCGACATCAGGGAGACGCCGAGCGGATATTCGCGCTGGCTGAACATGCCGAAATGCCAGCTCAGGTGCAGCGACGCGCCGACCGAGGTGAGGAATTTCGAGTAGGCCGGAAAGTCGTAATCGGGCAGCGTGCCCAGAATCTGGTGCGGATTGATATGTCGCCCGCGCTGCGGATCGAGCCGTTCGACCAGCTGCGCGATATGGTTCAGATACCACGTCGTATAGTAGGTCAGGAACTTCTCCTGCGTGAAATCGGCTTTCAGATAACCCTCCCCGCGCTCTTCCGGCGGGAAGTCCGCCAGCCAGCGGTCATAGACCTCCCTTGCGAGGTCGGTCATGGCGACGCGCGTCCCGCCGCTGCCGGGTTCGTTCTGCAGCACCCATGTCCACAGCGATTCATACTGCCGGAAATGCGACACCACGGCCGTGATATAATCGTCGATTTCGCGCAGGTGCGCCTTCGAACGGGGGAATTTGAAACCGCCCACGTCGTTCAGCTCGTCGGTGACGGGAAACAGCGTGGCGAAAAGCCGGACGCCGTATTTGTCCGCCGCACGGAACGCCTCGTCGTAAAGCGAGAAATCCCACTCCCCGCCGCGGTACATGTGCGCCCCGAACATCCGGATACGGGCCACCTTCATCCCGTTATCGTGCAACAGGCGGAAAAATCCGTCGATATCCTCCGGCGTCTGTCCCGGCTCTACAAAAACCTGAGCGCCGATCTGCGGCACATCGCATTGCTGGGCGCGCACCCCGGCCGTTCCGGCCAGCAGTAGGAACGCCATCAACCACTTTCTCATCGTTTATTCATTTTTATACGCCACCCGGCGGCTCGTCCGCGCCGCATCGGCCGGAGTTCCCGCAGGAGCAATTACAAATTCATATCCGTAGTGCTTCTCCAAAAGCCGGTACGCCTCCGAAGGACGCGATTTCACGCTCCACGAGTCGGTGCCGCCCACGCCGGCCTGCGCACAATCGACATTCACCAGCCATGCGTCGTCCAGCCGCACGATCTCGTGCGTATGCTCCGCCGCATCCAGCGCCTCCTGCGTGCAGGGCCAGACCGAGACGCACAGAGGCTGCCGGCCGGCGAAAACTACTCCGCCGCCTTTGCCCCCAAGCTGGAGATAGTGGACGTCGCAGCGGTTGCCGCACTCCTGCGGATAGATATAGGCGGGACTGAAATCGGCCGTACTGCCGGAGTAGACCCCGAACAGGGAGCCTTCCTTCCGGTCGGCATAATTCTCTCCGGGACCGCGGCCGCAGTAGACATAGCGGTCCAGCTCCCCGCTCCACAGAGCCTGCAGACCGATGCGCAGCGGTTCGGGAAGCGTGTCTGCGATCCGCAGGTCGTACGAAACGGCCAGCTCCCCGTCCGCCGCAAGCCGATAGCGCAAAGCCAGCCTGACGCCCCCGCCGCACACGACGGCCGTCACCGCACCGTCGGCCGCATTCAGGCTTTCGAGTTTCAGCCGCTCAGGCATCGTGCGCCATGCGCCCATGCGCTCCCGCGTACGCCAGCCCCGGCGGTCGTTGTCGGTGGATGCCCGCCAGAAATTCGGTACGAGCGGACTCCGCATCAGCTCGCAGCCCCGCACCGCATATCCCGACAGATATCCCGTCGCCGCATCGACCGTCGCGGTCACACTCCCGGCAGTCAGCGTCACCGAACGTTCCGTACGGCTGACGACGGCACTGCGGGCGGCCGCAGCGCGCACGGGCGCCGCAGCGGGCAGTGCGAACTGGTAACGGCCCGCCTCGAATCCCCGCAGGGCATAGGGTTTATCCTCTTTCAGGCGGTAAACGATATCCAGCCAATAATCGACGCCGGATTCGGGACGGGGCGCCTTGTACCCCACGCGGCACTCCGTGCAGGCTCCCGCTTCCGTGCGCGGCACTTCGAAAGTCCCGCTTCCCAGCGTCGCGCCCATGCTGGACGTAATGCGCCATTCGAAAACATACTCATCGGTCGAAACGAAGAAATTGCGGTTCCGGATCGTGAAAAAATCCTCTCCGGGCCGCGGCTGCGCGATTTCGAGCGGCTGGAAGACATGCTTCGCCTCCGCCGCGGCCGGCTTGAGACTCCGGTCGGGATTGATGATTCCGTTGATATTGAAGTTGGCGTCATGGTTCTCGCGGCTTCCGAAATCGCCGCCGTAGGCCCAGAAACGCCTTGCCCTGCATATAGGCCGGAGGTTCGATGCCGGCGAGCGAGAGTACGGTGGGCGCCAGATCGGGGAACCCGATCAGCCGGTCGGTCCGGCCGGACTGACCGTTGGCCAGATGCCGCCATTTCGGAGGCAGGTAGACGATGAACGGCACGTGGGTCCCGGTCTCATAGACGAACCCCTTGCCGCGGGGCAGGCATCCTCCATGGTCGCTGAAGAAAAAGACGATCGTATTTTCATCGAGCCGCTGCCGCCTGAGATCGTCGAGAAACATCCTGACCCATGCGTCGATGTCCTGCGACCCCTCCATATGAAACGCGAAGTCAGACCGGATTTCCGGAATGTCGGGCACGTGCGGCGGCAGTTCCAGCCGCGCCGGATCGAGCCCTTCGAGGGCGAAATCCCGCCGCTGGTCGGTATGATAGGAACGGATGCGCCCCATATGGGTGGCCATCGAGTTGAATACGGCAAAAAACGGCTGGTCCTTCTTCCGCGCCGGGTTGTTGTATGTCGCCGCCGGACCGCAGCTGTCCCACATGGCCTTATTGTCACACAGCGTATTGTAGTCGGTTTTGGATTTGTTGGTGCAGTAATATCCCGCCGCACGCATATAGTCGGGCAGAAAAACAGTCTCCGGCGTGGCAAACCGGCAGCGGTGCCACTCCATGCCGAAAGTCGAGGCGTAACATCCGGTGATGATGCACGACCGGGAAGGCGAGCTTTGGGTGCCGACCGAATGGACCCGCATATATTGGATGCCGGCTCCGGCCAGACTGTCGATCGTGGGCGTGGCGACATGCCCGTTGCCGTAACAGCCGAAATCATAAGGACTCGTGTCTTCGATCGTAAGCCATAATATGTTCGGCCGTTGCTGCGCATACAAACTCCCGCCGCCGAACACCAGTCCCGCGGTGGTCAGAAGTCCTGAAAGATGTGTTGTTTTCATACCTGCATACGTTTTGTCCCGACGGCAATATTACGAAATTCCGGGCGGCTCACGAAGCACGGATTCATCCAAAACTAACAGAAAAGCCGAAAGCGCGTTTTCAGCGTCGGAAAATTACCGCATCAGGGCGGTGTGTTATTTTTTGACGGATCGCTGACCATCATTTCCGGCCGATTGAGTTATGTTTGCGACAACCCAACCCGACAAACGATGAAAAGACTTCTCCTGATCCTATGGCTTCTGACCGCCGCGGCGGGAAGCCGGATTTCGGCCGCCGGCCGCACCGAACTGAACCAAGGATGGAAATTCCGGCAATACGGACTCGGCGAATGGCTCCCGGCCGCAGTCCCCGGAACCGTGCATACCGACCTGCTGGCAAACGGGCAGATCCCCGATCCGTTCTACGGCAGCAGCCAGAGCGATCTGCAATGGATCGACAAGACCGACTGGGAGTACTGCTGCACGTTCGACGCACCCGAATTGGCGTCGTACGACAACGTGCGGCTCGTCTTCGAAGGAGTGGACTGCTATGCCGACATCAGGCTGAACGGCGAACTGCTTCACCGCACGGGCAACATGTTCCGCACATGGAAAAGCGACGTCAAGGGATTGCTGAAATCCCGGAACAACCGCCTGCACGTCGTTTTTCACTCCCCGGTCATGCAGGGGCTCAAAAACATGGCGGCCTACGGCAGCCGCCTCACCGCCAACAACGACCTCGGCGCATTGGGCGGACTGGGCCCCAACAAGGTAAGCGTTTTCACCCGCAAGTCGGGCTACCAGTACGGCTGGGACTTGGCGCCGCGCTATGTCACCTCCGGACTGTGGCGTCCGGTCGCGCTCGAAGCGTGGAACGAAGCCCGCGTGGAGGATTTCCACGTGCGCACCCGCTCGACAGGGCCGCGAAAGGCGCAGATGAGCGCATCGGCCGCATTACGGACGGATGCGGCCGGCAGCTACCGCATCCGGATACTGTTGAACGGCAAGAGCATCCTCACGGCAGACAAGACGCTGGATGCCGGGACGCATTCAATCGAAGAGCCGTTCGAGATTCCCTCCCCGCGGTTGTGGTATCCCAACGGAATGGGCGAGCCTTACCTCTACGACGTGGAGCTGGTGCTGGAAAAAGAGGGGAGGGAGCTTGACCGCACGGCCGTCAGATGCGGCGTACGAACCGTATCGCTCCGCTGCCGCGACGATGCGGACGGCCGCGGCCGCGGTTTCGGCTTCGAGATCAACGGCATCCCGGTATTCTGCAAAGGCTCCAACTATGTGCCGGCCGACGCGTTTTTGCCCCGGATTTCGCGGGAGAAAACGGAATTTCTCGTACGGAGCGCCGCCCAAGCCAATATGAACATGCTGCGCGTCTGGGGCGGCGGCACGTACGAGTCGGACGATTTCTACGAAATGTGCGACCGGTACGGCATCATGGTGTGGCAGGATTTCGTCTTCGCCTGCAACATGTATCCCGGATCGGCGCAGATCTACGCCGACATCCGGGCCGAAGCCGAAGACAACGTACGCCGGCTGCGCAACCACCCGTCGCTCGTCCTCTGGTGCGGCAACAACGAAATAGACGTAGCATGGAAACCCCACGACAAACGCAACAGCCGGTTCCGCAAATTCTATACGGAAGAAGAGGCCGAACAGTTCGACCGCGTAAACGAAACCATCTTCCGGAATATCCTGCCCGGCGTGGTGGACAGCCTTTGCGGCGGCACCGTACCCTACTGGCACTCGTCGCCCTCGCCGGGCTGGGGGCTCGATACGGCAGACCGCTGGCGCTACGGCGACGTACACAACTGGGACGTCTGGCACAAAGGCGACCCCATATCGGCCTACAACACCCAAATCGCCCGTTTCATCTCGGAATACGGACTCCAATCCTACCCCGAACTCTCCTCGGTCGAGCGTTTCATCCCCGAAGGGGAGCGCCGCCTCGCCTCTCCGTCCATGACGTCGCATCAGGGCGACCGAAAAAAGGGAGACGCCCGGATGCTGGAATATGTCGACCGGTCATACCTGCGCGACGGCGATTTCGCACGCACGCTGTACCTCAGCCAATTGATGCAGGCCGAAGGGATGAAGACGGCGATGGAGGCGCATCGGCGCAACATGCCCTACTGCATGGGGTCGCTCATCTGGCAGCTCAACGACGTATGGCCCTGCGCCAGCTGGTCGGGAATCGACTATTACGGCCGGTGGAAAGCCATGCACTACTTTGTAAGGAAAGCGTGCGAACCGGTCGTCGTCTCCCCTTACATCCAAGGCGATACGCTCGACATTTTCGTCGTCTCCGACCTGCGGAAGCCGCTCCGGGGAGTAATGAAACTCACGCTGACGGATTTTTCAGGCAACGAGCTGAAAAGCAGCTCCCACCCCGTGACCGTCGGAGCCGCCGCATCGCAGCGTGCGCTCCGGTACGGCGTACGCGATTATCTGGACGGTGCAGACCCCGGCAACGCGGTGCTGGTCTGCGAATTCCGGTCCGACAAGACCGCGTACCGGGCTTTGCAATATTTCGAGACGATGAAAAACGCCGCACTCCCGGCCGCGGCGGTCCGCATCCGCGCCGAGAAGCCCGACGCAGCGACCTGCCGGATTACGGTGAGCAGCGACAAACTGGCGAAGAATCTCACCCTGCATTACAAGGGTACGGCGGGAATCTTCTCCGACAACTATTTCGACCTACTGCCGGGCGAAAGCCGGAGCGTCACGCTTACGGCGCCGGAAGATGCCGCAGAGATCCTGCGACACATCGAATGTATGGCACTCAATCCTGAAACCACAATCATAAAGCTATGATGCACCTGAAACGAATCACGCTGCCCGCAGGCTTCGCAGCCCTCGCCATTTCGCAGGCGGCAGCCAGACCGGCCGCTCCGGTCCCGGTCGCCCGCAACGGCGAAAAACCGCGCAACGTCATCTTCATCCTCAGCGACGACCACCGCTACGACTTCATGGGGTTCACGGGAGCCGTTCCGTGGCTGCAGACCCCGGCGCTCGACCGCATGGCCCGCGAAGGCGCCTGCATGAAAAATGCGTTCGTGACCACATCGCTCTCCTCGCCGAGCCGGGCCTCCATCCTCACCGGTCTGTTTACGCACACCCATACCGTCGTGGACAATCAGGCACCGAAGCCCGACGATCTGGTCTTTTTCCCGCAGTACCTCCAGCAGAACGGATACCGCACCGCCTTCTTCGGCAAATGGCACATGGGCAATCAGGACGACATGCCCCAGCCCGGATTCGACCATTGGGAGGGATTCCGCGGACAGGGGACCTACTACAACACGGTGCTCAACATCAACGGCGAGCGCGTAAAGTTCGATCCGGAACTCTACTCCACCGACATACTGACCGACCACGCCATCGACTTCGTACGCGACAACGAAGAGGGTCCGTTCTTCATCTACCTCTCCTACAAATCGGTACACTCCGGATTCCAGCCTTCACCCTCCCGCAAAGGGATGTACAAGGACGAAAAAGCGGTCTATCCGCCGTCGTTCAACGTGCCGGAGTACGGAATCCCCCGACTGCCCGGCAAGGATGCGGACGGCAGGCCGCTCGCAGGACGGGGCTGGTACGGCGAGAGCCGGCTCCCCGACTGGGTAAAGAACCAGCGGGAAAGCTGGCACGGCGTCGATTACCAGTATCACGGCGCACTGCCGTACGAGGAGGACTTCCGCAATTACTGCGAGACGGTGACCAGCATGGACGACGCCATCGGGCGGCTGCTGGATTTTCTGCAGGCCGAAGGGCTGGGCGAATCGACTCTGGTGATCTATATGGGCGACAACGGCTTCACGTGGGGCGAACACGGACTGATCGACAAACGCAACTTCTACGAACCCTCCGTGCGCGTGCCGATGCTGGCCTACTGTCCCGAACTCATTCCGGCGGGCCGCACGGTGGAGGAGATGGTGCAGAACATCGACGTCGCCCCCACGATCATGGCCGCCTGCGGACTCGCCAAAGCGCCGCAGATGTGCGGCGAGTCGTTCCTGCCGCTGCTCAAGGGCGGCACGGCAGCCGACTGGCGCAAGCGCATCTATTACGAATATTATTGGGAATATGCGTTCCCCCAGACTCCGACCGTTTTCGGAGTGCGCACCGACCGCTACAAATACATCCGTTACCACGGCATCTGGGACACCAACGAGTTCTTCGACCTGCAGGAAGACCCCTACGAGACGGTGAACCTGATCGACCGTCCGGAGCTGCAGGATACGATCCGCTCGCTGGCCAACGACCTCTACGACTGGCTCGAAACGACCGGCGGCATGCAGATTCCGCTCAAACGGAGCGTTTATTACCGGCACGGCGACCATCGCAATGCGAAAACTTATTAAATTTGTATTCTAAAACCTCACCGATGAACCGACTTCTGGCAATTCTCCTCTGCGGAACGACCCTCTGCACCGCCGCAGCCGCTTCCGAACGGAACGCTCCGGCCGACCAATTCGTCAACGCCCTGCGAAGGCTTCCCGCACGAGCCACCTCCTACTCTTACAGCTCCGAACAGGACGCCCTTGCGGGCGACCGCACGCTGTCGCGCATCCAATCGCTCGACGGCATGTGGAAATTCCGTTTCGCCGAAGACGTCTCCCGAAGCCCCGCGGATTTCTGGCTCCCCGGAGCCGACCTGACCGGCTGGGACGAAATACCCGTCCCTTCGTGCTGGGAGATGCAGGGCTACGGCTACCCGATCTATACCAACGTCGTCTATCCCTTCGAATTCAAGCCGCCCTACATCACGCGCGACAATCCCACGGGCTGTTTCGTCCGCACCTTTTCGGTGCCGGAAGCGTGGAGCGGCAACCGTGTGACCCTGCACTTCGGGGGAGTCTATTCCGGATTCTACGTCTGGGTAAACGGCGCCTTGGCCGGATATGCGGAAGACAGCTGCCTGCCCAGCGAATTCGACATCACCGGACTTTTACAGCCGGGAGAGAACAGACTGGCCGTCCAAGTATTCAAATGGACCGACGGAAGCTATCTCGAAGACGCCGACCACTGGCGCATGGCGGGCATTCACCGGGAGGTCTTCCTCTCGGCCAAGCCCGATGCCGCGATCGGCGATTTCGGCGTCAGGACGATCTTCGACGCCGACATGCGCGACGCGCTGCTGCAAATCCGTCCGGCAATAGATTTGCGCGAAGGGGCCTCCGCCGCAGGCTGGCAACTCGGCGCACGGCTTTACGCACCCGACGGAACCCCTTCCGGGCGTGAACTGACGCTGCCCGTCGAAGAGATTCTTGCGGAAGCCTATCCCCAGCGCGACAACGTCTATTTCGCCCTGCTGGAAGAGCGTATCACCGCACCCGAAAAGTGGAGCGCCGAGAATCCCGCACTCTACACGCTGGTGCTGACTCTCCGCGACGCCGCCGGAAAACTCGCCGAAGCCCGCAGCTGCAAGGTCGGATTCCGCGACGTCCGCCTGCGCGGCCGCGAAATGCTCGTCAACGGCGTGCCGGTAAAGCTCTGCGGCGTGAACCGGCACGACCATGACCAATATGGCGGCAAAACCGTTTCGCGCGAATCGATGGAGGAGGACGTCCGCCTTATGAAACGGCTCAACATCAACTCCGTACGCACGTCGCACTACCCCAACGACCCCTATTTCTACGAACTCTGCGACCGTTACGGCCTTTATGTCGTCGATGAAGCCAACATCGAAACGCACGGCAAAGGCGGACTGCTCTCGAACGATCCGCAATGGATTACGCCTTTTCTCGAACGCGTAAGCCGGATGGTCATCCGCGACCGCAACCACCCGTCGGTCATCATGTGGTCGCTGGGCAACGAATCCGGCTGCGGCCCGGCGCACGCGGCTGCGGCAGGCTGGGCCAAAGATTACGACCCGACCCGCCTGATCCATTACGAAGGAGCGCAGGGACAGCCGATGCACCCGCTTTACGTTCCGCTGAAACGGACTTCGGCCGCAGCCTTTACCAGCGTAATGGCGGCGGACAACCAGCCCGCCGCCGGGCAGGTCAAGAAGCCGCGAAACGGCGGCAACCCCACTGACCCGGCCTATGTCGATGTCCTCAGCCGCATGTATCCGACCGCCGCGCAGCTCGAACAGATGGCCCTCAACCCGATGCTCGACCGCCCCGTGATGATGTGCGAATACGCCCATTCGATGGGCAACTCCACCGGCGGACTGAACGACTACTGGAAACTCATCCGGACACACGCCGGACTGCTGGGCGGACACATCTGGGACTGGGTAGAACAGGGACTGGTGAAAAAAGACGCGCAGGGACGCACCTACTGGGCCTACGGCGGCGATTTCGAACCGGCCGGAGAACATAACGACGCCGCTTTCTGCTGCAACGGCATCGTCAACCCCGACCGTACGCTGAAGCCCGCGGCACTGGAGTGCAAATACGTCTTCCAGCCCGTCGAGTTCACGGCTTCGGACCTCGCTGCCGGAAAGATCGCAGTCCGCAACCGCAATTTCTTCGCCGGGACCGAACGCTATGACTTCACATGGGAAATCTCGACCGACAAGGGCGTGCTCCAGCACGGCAGTTTCGAGGTGCCGCCGACCGCCGCCGGCTGCCGCGCCGAAGCCGCGATCGCATTCCGCCCCTTCAAACCGGAACCCGGCGCCGAATACCTGCTCCGGGTGCAGGCCCGCGAAAAGCGCCGTACGCCGTACGCCGAAGCCGGATACGCAGCCGCCGAGGAGCAGTTTGCACTGCCCGTTTACAAAGAGCCGGTCCGGAGTGCGCCCAAAGGCAGGGCAAGCGTCGCGCAGGATGACGAGTTCATCGTGCTGAGCGCCGCCGGCTCCCGCACCGAGATCGACCAGCGGGTACGTCGTCTCGCACTCGGTGCGCGGACGCAAACTGATAAGCGCCCCGCTGCGCCCCAATTTCTGGCGCGCCTCCACCGACAACGACTGGCGCGGCTGGCGCGTCGGGAAAATCGCAGGATGCTGGAAAGAAGCCCCCGAAAGATTGCAGACCGTCTCCGTACGAATCGACGAATCGGCGGGTTCGGTCACCGTCGAGAAGGCGATACCCGACAGCGTCCGGCTGACGCTGACCTATACCCTCGACGGCGCAGGGGCCTTGGCCGTGGATTACAAGCTCGACATCTCCGACCGGATGCCGGAGCCGCTGCGCGTCGGACTGCAAACCTGCGTCCCCAACACGCTGGAGCGAATCGCCTATTTCGGAAAAGGTCCGCAGGAAAACTATTCGGACCGCTGCGAAGGCGCCTTTCTGGGACTTTACCGCAGCACGCCCGAAAAATTCATGCACAGTTACATCACCCCTCAGGAAAACGGCAACCGCTGCGACGTCCGCTGGCTCTCGCTGACAGCTTCCGACGGCCGGGGCGTTCAGTTCGTCGGGGCCGAACCGCTGAGCGTATCGGTATGGAATTGCACGCAGGAGAGTCTGGACAAGGCGCGCCACAGCAACGAAGTCGAACCTTTGGCCGATGCTCTGACCGTCAATATCGACCGTACGCAGACCGGTGTCGGCGGCACGGACACTTGGAGTCTCAAGGCCCGGCCTTCGGATCAGTACCGGCTGCTGGAGAAACACTACGCCTGCCGGTTCACGATCATCCCCTGCAACGGCGAAGCCGAAACGATACGCAACGGCCGCAGCCTGTTCAGGAACCAATAAGTCCCTGCAATTTCCGCCGTCCAGACACGAGCGGCAGAAAGTCACGGAACATTCATTACGCCCGGCCGAAATTCGGCCGGGCGTAATGTCAATACCACCGGAGATCCGGCAAAAGTATCGGGTGTAAAAAAGATCAAAAATCGGCCGATTCGTACAATGTACGGATTTTTTGCTACCTTTGTTAAGTCACCTAACTCCGAAAGTCCCGTCCATCGATGAATCCCGTCCGCCCGCGGAACGGCGGCTGCGGTCTCCGGCTGCAAATTCCTGCCGCGCCCCTCATGCAATTCCCGCGTCCCTGCAACCGACAATGCAGGGCCGTCACTTATTTATCCTAACCTCAAAATCATGATGAAAAAATTCGCCCTTTGGAGCCTCGCGCTCCTGCTGACGTTCGCCGCCGCATGCAGCGACTACGACGACACCGACCTGTGGAACAGCGTGAACGACATCAAAAAACGCGTCGAAGCGCTCGAAACCGCCGTCGCCAAACTCAACTCCGACGTTTCGGCCATGCAGACGCTGATCGAAAAACTCAACGAAAAGGTCTACGTCTCGAAGGTCGAAACCAACGCCGACGGCTCCTACACGATCTACTTCACCGACCCCGAAAACACCAAAATCACGATCACCGACGGAAAAGACGGCGCCGCGGCACCCGTAATCGGCGTTGCGAAGGATACGGACGAGATCTACTACTGGACCCTGACATCGGGAGAGGGAGAGCCTGAATGGCTGCTGGCCGACGGCAAAAAAATCCCCGTCACGGCCGCCGCCGTCGTGCCCCTGCTGAAGATCGACGACAAGGGATTCTGGATCATCAGCTGCGACAAGGGCGCGACGTGGAACTACATCACCGACGACAAGGACCAGCCGGTTTCGGCGCTGGGTCAGGGCGGCGTGAGCGACTCGTTCTTCAAGGAGGTGACGCAGGACGGCGCATACGCCTATTTCACGCTCATGGACGGCACGACGATCACCGTAGCCATGCGTTCGGATTTCTACCTGCTCGTCAAAATGGCCCCGGCGCTTGGCACCTACGCCTACGGCGAGACCAAAACCTATGAGACCGAAAGCGTGGGCGTGAACGACGTCGTGCTGACCAAGCCCACCGGCTGGGTCGTTTCGTACGCCGACGAGGTGCTTACGATCAAAGCCCCCGCCGAAGAGGCCGTCTGCGAAACGGAAGGCGAAATCGCCGTCATCTACTTCGGCGACAACGACCGCAGCTCGCTGGTAAAGATGAAGGTCAAGATCGACAAGGATTACACGGGCGTAACCGAAGGCGACAACTTCACGCTCGAAATCACCGAAGTCGGGGACACCCGCGTCAGGGCTGCCATCACGCCGAAAGATCCCGAAATGTCCTATTACGTCTATCCCTACGATCCGGCCAAGAGCGACGAGGCATGTATCACCCAGCTCCAGAAGCGTTTCAAAGCCGACATCGTCGACGGACCGGAATATGTGGATTACTTCTTCAAAGGCGCCAAAACCGACTACAGATACAGCGGCCTGACGCCCGGCGAGAGCTACGACCTCTCGGTGGTCGGCGTAAAATACGACCTGACGGCCAAGACGCTCGACATCGTCACGCCGCTCATGCGGGTTCCCTTCAGCACCAAAGCCCCCGAAATCATCAACACCGCCTATCTGATGACCCTCTCCGACATTTCGTGGTACGGGGCGAAGTGCGCCGTCCATCCTTCGGACGACCTGCCCTACTTCTGCACGTTCGTCAAGAAATCGACTTTCGACATGGCCTATGACGACGCCGATTTCGCACAGACCTATATCGACGACCGCTACCTGTGGCCCTATTACGGCGAGCTGAGCGACGGCATCCTGCTCTGGAGCGACTTCACCGCAACGGGCGACCTCGCATTCTCCTCGCCGGGATTCATGCGGCGCGATCCGCTCTATATCTCGGAGGACATTTACCCGCTGGAGGCCAATACCGATTATTACGCCGTGGCGTTCGGCTGCAACGAAAACGGCGAATTCTCGAACAGCCGCGTCTCGCGCAAGCTTTTCCATACCAAAGCCTTCACGCCGACCGAAGCGTGCACCTTCACCATCGACGTAACCGTGGACAAGCAGGATCTCGCGATCAAGGTGATCCCTTCGGACAAAAACACGAGCTACATCACGTTCATCGACGAGCGGGACACCTACCGCGACAATTTCGCCACGCCGCGGCAATATCCGCCCTACGACCTCTACTGGCGCATGCAGGGACTGGAAGCGGGACAGACGATCGGGGACGACGACTGCTTCTACACGGGCGACGCGGCTTACAACGTCGTAAGCCTGAAAGCCGCATCGGCCTACATCGTCTTCGCGTACGGATGCTCCGCCGACGGCAGAATCACGACCGAGCCGGAGATCGTCGAGGTCCATACCAAAGGAACGGTGGACCAGCCCGACCTGAACTCGGCCGCCAAGCGCCGCCGCACGGTCAGCGCACGGCCCGCATACCGTGTGATCCGCTGACGGGAATTGCAGACATAAGGAAGCCGGACTTAAAAAAGTCCGGCTTCTTGTTTAACCGACACCACATCAAATTCGCAAACGGCCTCGATCCATTCCCAAGCGATCCCCGCAATAACAACCGGCCCTCCCATTACCGTCCGCCGAAGTACAAACCCTCCGGGAGGACCCGAAACAGGCCCTCGCTCTGAAGAAAAACTCAGAGAAAGGAAGACAGTCCGGAAAAGCCAGTACCAAAACTCCGGAAAAGCCCCGTTCCCCCAAAAACTCCCATTCGGGAAAGCCCTCCTCCGGGAAGACCGGCTTCTGCCCCCCCCGGAAAGCACTGAGCGGCACCCAGCGCAAAGCCCCTCCGCACCCGCAAGAAGCCACAGGCTGCGGTCAGCGGCAGCTGAACGAGACGCTTTGCCGCGCCCCGTGTTCGTCGATAACGGTCAGCCGGTGCGCACCGGGAGCGGGACGGACGGATATCTTGTGTTCGAGGGTCGTCGCGCCGATATAATTGTCGTCGATATGCCAGTATAACACGGCGTTGCGGTCGCGGTGTATGGCCGTGAAGACCAGACTCTGCGCCTCGCCTTCGAGCGATTTGGGCGCCACCAGCACGCGCCCCGGCTGGGGATAGACGATGTCGATCGGATTGCCGCCCGCCCCGCTGCCCGAAAGTCCCGGATGCAAAGGCGGCAGCGGACGGTAGTCGGGATGCTGCTTCCTGTAATACCACTCCTGCGCGGGCGGCAGGATAAACATCGGCATCCGGACGATCTGCGCCGGGTCGTAACAGTCCGCGGTCACCCGGTAGCGGAGGTCGCGGCTCAGATTCACGATCCGGTGGTAGGGACAGACTTCGCCGGCGGCAGCCGTGCGGGGAATCATCAGCGTATCGCGGTCGGGACATATGTGCGAAGCCAGACAGCCGCTCTGCCGGCAGACGACGGCCGCTTCCAGATCGCCGTGAGGCTCCGCGAACCACTCCCCGCCGGGCAGCAGCCCGAATACGTCGAAGAGCAGCGGCGCGGCATACCCC
>OHDZ01000400.1_pt1 | contig 18052 bp, 14 predicted proteins | sample 1567161 | NCBI WGS metagenome assembly OHDZ01 (sample SAMEA3879525, study PRJEB24766) | human gut metagenome | biome: human-associated habitat; feature: feces | place: USA | collected 1985/1987 | reverse complement strand
ATCCCCTTCCTGGAACATGACGACGCCAACCGCGCCCTGATGGGCTCCAACATGCAGCGCCAGGGCGTGCCTCTGATGGTAGCGGAATCTCCATACGTGGGAACCGGCATCGAAGGAAAGTGCGCCAGGGACTCCCGTTCCGTCGTTCTGGCGGAAGCGGACGGCATCGTGGCCTCCGCCACGGCTGAAGTCATTATCACCACGAAAGACGGGGAACTGCCCGTGCGTCCGGAAGTATTCCTGTCCGATCCCGACAGTGTGCGCACGGACCGCGACAATGGCGTTTACGTCTATCCCCTGCGCAAGTTCATGCGTTCCAATGCTGGAACCTGCATCAACCAGCGTCCGATCGTGCGCCGCGGCGACAAAATCAAAACCGGCGACGTGCTGGCGGACGGCCCGAACACGGACCAGGGCGAACTGGCCCTCGGCCGCAATGTTCTGGTGGCCTATATGCCGTGGAACGGTTACAACTTCGAAGACGCTATTGTCATCTCCGAAAAAACCGTGAAGGAAGACACCTTCACTTCCATTCATATCTCCGAGTTTGAAGTTCAGGCCCGTGACACCAAGCTGGGTCCGGAAGAAATCACCCGTGATATCCCGAACGCCGGTGATGAAGCCCTGAAAAACCTGGATCATGACGGCGTCATCCGTCGGCAAAATCACCCCCAAATCGGAAACGGAACTGGCTCCGGAAGAACGTCTCCTCCGCGCCATTTTCGGTGAAAAGGCCGCAGAAGTGAAAGATACCTCACTCCGTGTCCCCTCCGGCTGCACCGGCATCGTGATGGATGTGCGCATTTCTTCCACAGGCTCCGGCCACCACCGCGGCGACCTCGTCGTAGACAGCGCGGAAAAGAAAAAGCAGTTCAAGAAAATCAACGACGAACATAAAAAGAAGAAGGAGCAGCTCATTGACCAGTTGACCAAGAAGCTCTCCGATATTCTTCTGGGTGAAAAAATCCCGCTGGACGTCGTCAATGAACAGACCGGTGAAATCATCATCCCGGCCAACAGGAAAATCACCAAGACCCTGTTGCGTAAACTGGCCCTGGTTCACGACCACATCGAAATCGAACCCAGCCCGATTCGCAACAAGATTCTGGAAATCATCACTTCGTTTGAAGGCCGCTTTACGGAACTGGATGACGAACGGGAACACAGGCTGGATCAGATGGAATCCGGGGACGAATCCGAACCCGGCGGACTGAAGGAAGTTAAAGTATATATCGCCGCCAAGCGCAAGCTCGGCGTGGGTGACAAGATGGCCGGTCGCCACGGCAACAAAGGCGTCGTTGCCAAAATCGTCCCGGAACAGGATATGCCCTTCCTCGCGGACGGTACTCCGGTGGATATCGTTCTGAACCCCTTGGGCGTGCCTTCCCGAATGAATGTGGGGCAGGTGCTTGAAGCCCACCTCGGCATCGCTGCCAGGGCCCTTGGCTTCAAGGTGGCTACCCCGGTGTTCGACGGGATCAGTGAAGAAACCATCTGGAATTACATGTCCGAAGCCAAGAAGGTGGACGGTTTCACCTGGATCGGTGACGGCAAGGACGGCACCGTGGGAGGGAAGAGTACCCTTTATGACGGCCTGACCGGCGAACCTTTCCATAACCCGGTGGTGGTAGGCCAGACCTACATGCTCAAACTGAACCACCTGGTGGCGGACAAGATTCACGCCCGCGCCGTGGGTCCGTACAGCCTGGTCACGCAGCAGCCTCTGGGCGGCAAGGCCCAATACGGCGGTCAGCGTTTCGGGGAAATGGAAGTGTGGGCACTGGAAGCCTATACCCTCCAGGAACTTCTCACCGTCAAGTCCGACGACGTTCAGGGCCGTACCCGCATTTACGAATCCATCGTGAAGGGGGATAATACCCTGGAAGCCGGAACTCCGGAATCTTTCAACGTTCTGATGAAGGAAATGCAGTCCCTGGGGCTGAACGTACGCCCCGGCAGCAAGGATGAACAACCCTCCCTGCAACTCGGCGGCACGGATCTCACTCCCGTGGACGGCATGACGGAAGGCTTTGACAGCGACGACATGGCCGGCCTGGCGGACGTCGACTTCTCCGACCTCAAATTCTAATATCCACCGCATTCCGCCCCCGTGCCGCAAAACGCGGGGGCGGGCATCAAACATCCTTTAAACTTTCAATATATGTCTGACACCCCCACCATCAGGGAAATGCACGGCCTGAGCGACAAGCCCCGGACCTTTGACCAGGTTGCCATCACCGTGGCGGATCCGGATACCATCCGCAGCTGGTCATTCGGTGAAGTCGTCAACCCGGAAACCATCAACTACCGCACGTTCAAGCCGGAAAAAGGCGGCCTGTTCTGCGAACGCATCTTCGGGCCCACCCGAGACATGGAATGCGCCTGCGGCAAGTACAAGCGCATCAAGCATAAGGGCATCACCTGCGACCGCTGCGGCGTGGAAGTAACCAACGCGCGCGTGCGCCGCGAACGAATGGGCCATATTGAACTGGCCGTTCCGGTTTCCCATATCTGGTTTTACAAATGCATGCCCAGCCGCATTGGCCTTATGCTGGACATGACGGCCCGCCATTTGGAACGCGTGATTTACTATGAAGACTACATCGTGGTAGATCCCGGCAGTACCCCTCTGGAAAAGGGGGCCATCCTGACGGAAGAAGAATTCCGCAATGCGGAAGACGAATACGGCTATGACAGCTTTGAAGCCGGCATGGGCGCGGAAGCCATCCAGAAAATGCTGGCGGCCATTGATCTGCCCACCCTCGTCGCGGATCTTCAGGAACAGCTGGACAATACCAACTCCAAACAGAACAAGCGCAAGATTGCCAAGCGTCTGAAACTGGCCCAGGGGTTCCTTCAGTCCAACACACGCCCGGAATGGATGATTTTGAACGTTCTGCCCGTCATTCCTCCGGACCTGCGCCCGCTGGTTCCTCTGGAAGGCGGCCGTTTCGCAACGTCCGACCTGAATGACCTGTACCGCCGCGTCATCAACCGCAACAACCGCCTGAAAACCCTCCTGAGCCTCAAAACTCCGGAAGTCATCATCCGTAATGAAAAACGCATGCTTCAGGAAGCCGTGGATGCCCTGTTTGACAACGGCCGCCACGGCCGTGCCGTCACCGGCGCCGGCAACCGCCCCCTCAAATCCCTCTCCGACATGCTGAAGGGCAAGGGAGGCCGTTTCCGCCAGAACCTGCTCGGCAAGCGCGTGGACTACTCCGGCCGCTCCGTTATCGTCATCGGCCCGGAATTGAAACTCAACCAGTGCGGTCTTCCCAAGAAGATGGCGCTCATTCTGTTTGAACCCTTCATCATCCACCGTCTGAAAGAGCTGGGTTACGTGCACACGGTGCGCTCCGCCAAGAAGCTCATTGACCGCAAGACGCCGGAAGTGTGGGATATTCTGGAAGAAGTGACCAAGGGCCACCCGGTCATGCTCAACCGCGCGCCCACCCTGCACCGCCTCTCCATCCAGGCTTTTGAACCGGTTCTGATTGAAGGTTCCGCCATCCGTCTGCACCCGCTCGTCTGTAATGCGTACAACGCGGACTTCGACGGCGACCAGATGGCTGTCCACCTGCCGCTGAGCGCGGATGCCTGCCGTGAGGCCAAGATGCTGATGCTGGCTTCCGGCAACCTGCTGAAGCCCTCCGACGGCGCCCCCGTCACCGTGCCTACGCAGGATATGATCCTGGGCAGCTACTACCTGACCACCGTCCGTGAGGAGGAGGTTGGCGCCGGCAAGGTGTTCCGTGATGAGAACGAGGCCCTGATGGCCTATGCCGAGCACGTCATCTCCCTGCACGCTCCCATCAAGGTGCGCCGCACCATGGTGCTGGATGGCGTGGAGCGCAGCGGTCTGGTGGATGCCACCGCGGGCCGGATCATCTTCAATAACCCGATCCCCCAGAACCTGGGCTATATCGACCGTACCGATCCGGAGCACTGGCTGGAGTACGAGGTCAGCTTCCGCGTGACCAAAAAGACCCTGCCGGACATCATCTCCCGTTGCATGACCCGCAATGGCACCCGCGCCTGTGCAAAGATGCTGGATGCCATCAAGAGCCAGGGCTATAAGTATTCCACCCTGTCTGCGATCTCTGTGGCCGTCTGTGATGCGGTGATCCCGCCCCAGAAGGCAGAGCTGATCGCAGAGGCAGATAAGCAGGTCTCCCAGGTGGGCAAGCTGTTCAACCGCGGCCTGATCTCCGAGGGCGAGCGCTACAAGCAGACCATCGACATCTGGCAGGCGACCACCGACAGAGTCTCCAAGGCTCTGGCGGACAACCTGCCCAAGGACAACGAGATCTATATGATGGCGGACTCTGGTGCTCGTGGTTCTATGAACCAGATCAAGCAGCTGGCCGGCATGCGCGGCCTGCTGGCAAACACCGCCGGCCACACCATCGAGATGCCCATTCGTGCGAACTACCGCGAAGGTCTGAACATTCTGGAATACTTTGTTTCCGCTCGTGGTGCTCGTAAGGGTCTGGCAGATACCGCTCTGCGTACCGCAGACTCCGGCTACCTGACCCGCCGCATGGTCGACGTCTCTCAGGACGTTATCGTCCGCGAGATCGACTGCGGCACCACCGACGGCCTGTGGGTCTCTGAGATCCACGAGGGCAAGGAGAAGATCGAGAGCTTCTGCGAGCGTCTCATCGGCCGTTATGCCGTGGGCGACGTGGTGAATCCGGTCACCGGCAAGGTCATCGTGCCGGAAGGCAAGATGATCGACCTGTACGATGCAGACGAGATCGAGTCGGCTGGCATCACCAAGCTGAAGATCCGCAGCCTGCTGACCTGCCGTGCAAAGATCGGTGTCTGCGCCCGCTGCTATGGCTCCGACATGGCCAATGGTGAGCCGGTCCAGCTGGGCGAGTCCATCGGCGTTATTGCAGCTGAGTCCATCGGCGAGCCGGGCACCCAGCTGACCATGCGTACCTTCCATACCGGCGGTATCGCATCGGCCGAGGATATTACCCAGGGTCTGCCTCGTGTTGAGGAGCTGTTCGAGAGCCGCCGTCCCAAGAGCATGGCCATCATGAGCGAGATCTCTGGTGTGGTCTCTCAGGACGATACCAAGAAGAACGTGGTCATCAAGGTCACCGGCAAGGACGAAGAGACCGGTGCAGAGGTGGTCAAGAGCTACTCCATCCCCTTTACCCAGCATGCACGCGTTGTGCCGGGTGACCGTGTGGAGAAGGGCGACATCATCACCCGTGAGGGCGTGCTCTATCCCCAGGATATCCTGGCGATCAAGGGCCTGAGCGATGTGCAGAACTACCTGATCAGCGAGGTCCAGAAGGTCTACCGTCTGCAGGGCGTTGAGATCAACGATAAGCATATCGAGGTCATCGTCCGTCAGATGTGCCGTAAGGTCCGGGTCACCGACTCCGGCTCTTCCGACCTGATCGGCGGCGCACTGGCAAACCGCCTGGATGTGGAGAACATCAATGCAGATCTGCAGAAGCGGATCGACGCAGGCGAGCAGGGCCTCAAGCTGGTGGAGTACCAGCAGGTCCTGCTGGGCATCACCAAGGCTGCCCTGGCCAATGAGTCCTTCCTGTCTGCTGCATCCTTCCAGGAGACCACCCGCGTGCTGACCGAGGCCGCCATCAAGGGCAAGGTCGATCCGCTGGCCGGTCTGAAGGAGAACGTCATCATCGGTAAGCTCATCCCCGCAGGTACCGGTCTCCCGGAGGTGCGTGAGGACCTGAAGCGCCGTGAGGAAGAGCGCGACGCCGAGGTCGCCGCTGAGCTGGCAGCTGCCGCACTGTAAACCCTCCGTTTTCCGGATAAAAGCATAAAAAGCCCCCGCAGAGCACATACTCTGCGGGGGCTTTTGTGCTTTGGAGCAGGGGAGAGGGCTGTTCGAGAAAAAATCAGCGGAAAGTACAAAAAAACTTTGCAAAAACTGTTGACATTACGCCCCACAACGAGTATTATATAACTGTTGCGCATCCCTTTAGGGGGAAGTGCGGCAAAAAATCCGGGCGGTTGCCCGGTTATCACTCTACGAAAGGAGAAACCAAATGCCTACTTTTAACCAGCTTGTACGCAAAGGCCGTGAGGTCCTGGCTACGAAGAGCGCTTCTCCTGCTCTGCTGAAGAGCTACAACTCTCAGAAGAAGCAGTACTCTGATCTGAGCAGCCCCCAGAAGCGTGGTGTCTGCACTGCAGTTCGTACCATGACCCCCAAGAAGCCGAACTCTGCTCTGCGTAAGGTCGCCCGTGTCCGCCTGACGAATGGTATTGAGGTCACCTCTTACATTCCCGGTATCGGCCATAACCTGCAGGAGCACTCCGTCGTTCTGATCCGCGGCGGCCGTGTCAAGGACCTGCCCGGTGTTCGTTACCACATCATCCGTGGTACTCTGGATACCCAGGGTGTTGCAGGTCGTGGCCAGGCCCGCTCCAAGTACGGCGCAAAGCGTCCTAAGGCCGGTGCAGCGAAGAAGTAATTGAGGAACGACCGCCATAAACGGCTTTCCATTATATAAATAACAAGTCCGCCCTGAGCGGATGGTCAACAGTTTATGTAAGGTCAGCTCTTTGTGACACAACGGGAGTTTAATTACTTTCGAGTACCGATGATATCATTCTGTGAAGGAGGGAAGAAAGATGCCTAGAAGAGGTAACATTGCTAAGCGCGATGTCTTAGCTGATCCTATTTACAATTCCAAGATGGTCACCCGCCTGGTCAACAGCGTGATGCTGGATGGCAAGAAGGGCGTCGCCCAGAAGATTGTGTATGATGCTTTCACCATGATCCAGGAGAAGACCGGCAACGATCCCCTGGAGACCTTTGAGAAGGCCATGGAGAACATTATGCCCAGCCTCGAGTGCAAGACCCGCCGCGTGGGTGGTGCTAACTACCAGGTTCCCCTGGAGGTCAGCCCCGCTCGTCGTGAGACCCTGGGCCTGCGCTGGCTGACTGCTTACAGCCGCAGCCGTGGCGAGAAGACCATGAGCCAGCGTCTGGCTGCTGAGATCATGGACGCTGCCAATAACACTGGCAACGCCGTGAAGAAGCGCGAGGATACCCACAAGATGGCCGAGGCCAACAAGGCTTTCGCACATTTCCGTTATTGATCTGATCGGTAGGAGGTTCATTTCATGGCTACATCCAGAGAAGTTTCTCTTCAGATGACGAGAAATATCGGCATCATGGCTCACATCGATGCTGGTAAGACCACCACTACCGAGCGTATCCTGTACTACACCGGCATCAACCACAAGATCGGTGAGACCCACGACGGCAGCGCTACCATGGACTGGATGGCCCAGGAGCAGGAGCGTGGTATCACCATCACTTCCGCGGCGACCACTTGCTACTGGAGCCATTCTGAGACCCAGAAGGACCCCGCAGCATTCAAGAAGAACCGTCACCGCATCAACATCATCGACACCCCGGGCCACGTGGACTTCACCGTTGAGGTCCAGCGTTCCCTGCGCGTGCTGGACGGTTCTGTGACCGTTCTGGCTGCTAAGGGTGGTGTCGAGCCCCAGTCTGAGACTGTCTGGCGCCAGGCGGACGAGTACAAGGTTCCCCGTATGGTCTACGTCAACAAGATGGATACCATGGGTGCCGACTTCTTCCGCTGCATTCAGATGATGCACGATCGTCTGCACGCTAATGGCGTGGCTATCCAGCTGCCCATCGGCCAGGAAGACACCTTCCGCGGCATCGTTGACCTGGTGGAGATGAACGCCGAGGTCTACTACGACGATCTGGGCAACGATATGCGCACCGAGGATATCCCCGAGGATATGCGTGAGCAGGCCGAGGAGTACCACAACATCCTGGTCGAGGCTGTGGCCGAGAACGACGAGGAGCTGATGGAGAAGTACCTCGAGGGCGAGGAGATCACCAAGGAAGAGCTGAAGGCTGCGATCCGCAAGGAGACCATCGCCAACACTCTGGTTCCCGTGGTCTGCGGTTCTTCTTACAAGAACCGTGGCGTCCAGAAGCTGCTGGATGCTATCGTGGACTATATGCCCGCTCCCACCGACGTGCCTGACATCAAGGGCGTCAACCCCGAGACTGAGGAAGAGGAGACCCGTCCGTCTAGCGACAACGCTCCCTTCGCAGCTCTGGCATTCAAGATCGCTACCGACCCGTTTGTTGGTAAGCTGGCTTACTTCCGTGTTTACTCCGGTAAGGTCGAGTCCGGCACCACCGTGTACAACTCGGTGAAGGATACCAACGAGCGTATGGGCCGCATCCTGCAGATGCACTCCAACCACCGCAAGGATATCGACTGCTGCTACGCAGGTGATATCGCTGCTGTCGTGGGTCTGAAGAACACCACCACTGGTGATACTCTGTGTGACGAGAAGCATCCCATCATCCTGGAGTCCATGAAGTTCCCCGAGCCCGTTATCCGCGTTGCTATCGAGCCTAAGACCAAGGCTGGTAACGAGAAGATGGGCATTGCGCTGGCAAAGCTGGCTGAGGAGGACCCCACCTTCAAGACCTACACCGATGAGGAGACTGGTCAGACCATCATCGCCGGCATGGGCGAGCTGCACCTGGAGATCATCGTGGACCGTCTGCTGCGTGAGTTCAAGGTCGAGGCTAACGTGGGCGCACCTCAGGTCGCTTACCGTGAGACCATCCGCAAGGAAGCCAACCAGGATACCAAGTATGCTCGTCAGTCTGGCGGTAAGGGCCAGTATGGTCACGTCAAGATCAAGATCGAGCCCAACGAGGCTGGCAAGGGTTACGAGTTCGTCAACGCTGTTGTTGGCGGCGCGATCCCCAAGGAGTATATCCCGGCTATTGACAATGGTATCCAGGGCGCAATGAAGAGCGGTGTTCTGGCCGGCTATCCCGTGGTTGACGTCAAGGTCACCCTGTGGGATGGTTCTTATCACGAGGTCGACTCCTCTGAAATGGCCTTCTCCATCGCTGGTTCTATGGCCTTCAAGGAGGCTATGCGCAAGGCTGATCCCATCATCACTGAGCCCATCATGAAGGTTGCTGTTGTCGTTCCCGATGAGTATCTGGGCGATGTTATCGGTGATCTGAACTCCCGCCGTGGTCAGATCCAGGGCATGGAGGCTATGGCTGGCACTCAGCGCGTCAATGCGTTCGTGCCTCTGGCTCAGATGTTCGGCTACGCTACCGACCTGCGTTCCAAGACCCAGGGCCGTGGCCAGTATGTCATGGAGCCGTCTCACTACGAGCCGGTGCCCAAGAACATCGCCGAGCAGATCATCGCAGGCCGCACCAAGGCCTAATTGCTGAAAAAGCAAAGGATTTTGCCGGGGCAAGGATGCTTCGGCAAAATTTCCTGTAAAATCACTTGATTTTATGGGTAGAATTTAGTAGAATAGCCTTGCAGTACATTTTTGTAGATGCAGAGCTGTTGTAACCAAAATCAAACCGATACAAGGGAGGATATTCCAATGGCTGAAAAGGCAAAATTTGACCGTTCTAAGCCGCATGTTAACATCGGCACCATCGGTCACGTTGACCACGGCAAGACCACTCTGACTGCTGCGATCACCAAGTACCTGTCCCTGTGCGGCGGCGCCGACTTCACCGACTACGCCAACATCGACAAGGCTCCCGAGGAGCGCGCTCGTGGTATCACGATCAACTCTTCTCACGTTGAGTATCAGACTGAGAACCGTCACTACGCTCACGTTGACTGCCCGGGCCACGCTGACTACGTCAAGAACATGATCTCCGGTGCTGCTCAGATGGACGGTGCTATCCTGGTCATCGCCGCTACCGACGGCCCCATGGCTCAGACCCGCGAGCACATCCTGCTCGCCCGTCAGGTCGGCGTTCCCTACATCGTCGTCTTCCTGAACAAGTGCGACATGGTCGACGATGACGAGCTCATCGACCTCGTCGAGATGGAGACCCGTGAGCTCCTCTCCGAGTACGATTTCCCCGGCGACGACATCCCCGTCATCCGTGGTTCCGCTCTGGGCGCTCTTGAGGGCGACGCCAAGTGGATGGACGCTATCCGCGAGCTCATGAAGGCCGTCGACGAGTACATCCCGACGCCTGCTCGTAACAACGACCTCCCGTTCCTGATGGCCGTTGAGGACGTTATGACCATCTCCGGCCGTGGTACCGTTGCTACCGGCCGTGTCGAGCGCGGTGAGCTCAAGCTCAACGAGAACGTTGAGATCGTCGGTATCAAGGAGACCAAGTCCACGGTCTGCACCGGCATCGAGATGTTCCGCAAGTCCATGGACTTCTGCGAGGCTGGCGACAACGTCGGTCTGCTGCTCCGCGGCATCAAGCGCGAGGACATCGAGCGCGGTCAGGTTCTCTGCAAGCCCGGTTCGGTTACCCCGCACACCAAGTTCACCGGCGAGATCTACGTTCTGACCAAGGAGGAGGGCGGCCGTCACACCCCGTTCTTCGATGGCTATCGTCCTCAGTTCTACTTCCGTACCACCGACGTTACCGGTACGGTCAAGCTCCCCGAGGGCACCGAGATGGCTATGCCTGGTGACCACATCACCATCGAGGGCGACCTCATCCACCCGATCGCCATGGAGGAGGGCCTGCGCTTCGCTATCCGCGAGGGTGGCCACACCGTCGGTTCGGGCATCGTCTCCACGATCATTGAGTAAATTAGCTCCTTGATATAGCTGACTTAGAGAACCCGGCACTTATATGGGTGCCGGGTTCTTTTCTGCAATGGATATTGAGCCGTTGCTGGTGTCGAGAGGATCGATAATGGTCCTGGCTGCACCGTCGATTAGATCTCGTTGGCTCCATTGATGTGTTCCAAATATGAATGGGTTCACCGAGAACCAATTGATTCGAGGTTTTCGTTGACAGTACTTACGTAGAGCTGATAAAGTATCAACTCGTGCCCGTACGGGGCGGAAATGAAAGGTTCAGGATACATGCGTACTCTAGTTACTCTTGCGTGCACTGAGTGCAAGCGCCGCAACTATACGACCACCAAGAACAAGTCGACCATGCCTGATCGTATGGAGATCAAGAAGTATTGCCCCTGGTGCCGTCACCACACGCTGCACAAAGAGACCCGCTAGTCTCTAGTCACATACGCCAGTAGTTCAATTGGTAGAGCATCGGTCTCCAAAACCGAGTGTTGAGGGTTCGAGTCCTTCCTGGCGTGCCAGTCATTATTCCGTAAGCTCCCAATTGGGGGCTTACGGTTTACTCATGTATAAGCGCATTGCGCGGAGGTAACCCAAATGGCCAACAAGAAGAATAAGAAGAAGGCTCAGCAGCAGGCGCCTGCCAACAACGCTGCCGCCAACTCCAAGGTTGAGGCCAAGAAGGCCGTTGCCAAGAAGAACGAGAAGGCTGCGAAGTCCAAGAAGAACGAGAAGCCTGGTTTCTTCGCCCGCACCAAGAAGTATTTCGCTTCGGTCAAGTCCGAGATGAAGCGTGTCACGTGGCCCGATAAGAAGGAGCTCGTGAACTACTCAGTCGTCGTTTGCGCTTCTCTGATCGTCGTCGGCGTCGTCATCGCTCTGCTCGATGCTGGCTTTGGCGAGGCTCTTGCTCTGTTCTCTGGATTGAGGGGCTAAACCATGTCTAAGCGTTGGTACGTCGTTCACACTTACTCTGGATACGAGAACCGCGTTAAGTCCGATCTCGAGCATCGCATCGAGACCATGGGCATGCAGGACCGTATCTTTGATATCGAGATTCCTATGGAGCGCGTCACCGAGATTAAAGAGGGTGGCAAGCGCGAGACCAAGGATTCTAAGATCTTCCCGGGTTATGTCCTGGTCCGCATGGAGATGGATGACGATGCTTGGACGTGTGTTCGCAACACGCCTGGCGTCACCGGTTTCCTGGGCGGCAACGGCAAGCCTGCTCCGCTTTCCCGCGACGAGTACAACAAGATGACTCGTCGTCCCGGTAAGGGCGATTCGCCCAAGCGCACCTCGGTTGATATTGAGGTCGGCACGTCCGTCCGCGTCACCGATGGCCCGCTTACCGACTTTGATGGCAAGGTCTCCGAGGTTAACGCCGAGGCTGGCAAGCTCAAAGTTACGCTGATGATCTTTGGCCGCGAGACGCCGGTCGAGCTCGACTTTAACCAGGTCGCTGTCATCGCTTAAGTTTTCGTCCGTTCGCGCGAGCGTGCTTCTTCTGTGACTGCTCATCTCAGGAGTGCTTCTAACACGTGCGTGCTTACGATATAGCAAGTACTTCACACTCGTGATTCGAAAGGAATGACCATGGCTGAGAAGAACGTTGCCAACGTCATTAAGCTCCAGATTCCTGCTGGTGCAGCTAACCCCGCTCCTCCCGTCGGCCCCGCCCTGGGCGCTGCTGGCGTGAACATCATGCAGTTCTGCCAGGCCTTTAACGCCGAGACGCAGGACAAGAAGGGCGACATCATCCCCGTTGAGATCTCTGTCTACGAGGATAAGTCCTTCTCCTTCATCACCAAGACTCCGCCGGCGGCTCACCTCATCAAGAAGGAGCTGAACCTCAAGTCTGGTTCCGCTAAGCCCCAGGCCGACAAGGTTGGTCAGCTCTCCCAGGAGCAGCTCACCAAGATCGCCGAGATCAAGATGCCGGACCTCAATGCCAACGACATTGACGCCGCCAAGAAGATCATCGCCGGTACCGCCCGTTCCATGGGCGTCACCATCGCTGAGTAGCGATTTCTTATGGTAACAACGGGTGCTCCGACCGAGGTGCCCGTTAAATGTGTGCAATAGGGCACACGATACGATGTGGGAGGGCTCACGCCCGTTTAACCACAGGAGGTAATGCACATGGCTAAGCATGGTAAGAGCTATAACGCCGCTGCCGAGAAGATCGACCGCGCCACGCTCTACACCCCCCTTCAGGCTGCTAAGCTCATCAAGGAGCTCGACACCGCCAAGTTCGACGAGACCGTCGAGGCCCACTTCCGTCTGGGCATCGATACTCGTAAGGCTGACCAGAACATCCGTGGTTCCATCTCCCTGCCCCACGGCACCGGCAAGACCGTTCGTGTTGCCGTCTTCGCCGAGGGCGAGAAGGCCCGCGAGGCCGAGGCTGCCGGCGCCGACATCATCGGTTCCGACGAGCTCGTCGCCCAGATTCAGAAGGGCGAGATCAATTTCGACGCCGCTATCGCTACGCCGAACATGATGGCCAAGGTTGGCCGCATCGGTAAGATCCTTGGTCCCCGTGGCCTCATGCCGAACCCCAAGCTCGGCACTGTGACCATGGACGTCGCCAAGATGGTCTCCGAGCTCAAGGCTGGCCGCGTTGAGTACCGCGCCGACCGCTACGGCATCTGCCACGTGCCACTGGGCAAGAAGTCCTTCTCTGAGCAGCAGCTCGTCGAGAACTACGCTGCCCTCTACACCGAGATCCTGCGCGTCAAGCCCTCTTCTGCTAAGGGCAAGTACGTTAAGTCCATCTCCGTGTCTTCCACCATGGGCCCTGGCGTCAAGGTCGATCCCGCTGTCCAGCGTGACTTTCTGGCTGAGTAACTGCTAGTTACTGCCTGAGTACAGCAAGCATTGCTAAAGAAACCCGGTCTGCCCTGCGCAGGACCGGGTTTCTTGCTATCTCGGGGCAAAACCAACACGAAGGGGACAGGCGCCTTTATTGTGGTTACCAGGGTGTTCTGGCGGTTGAGGACTCGATGGCATCGTGGCGCTTGAGCTCGCGGCGCATGGTTTGCGAGTTGAGCCAGGCTGCCTGCCAGCCACGGATGGGGTAGCGCGTCTGGTCGAGCTCAAACTGCGTATAGCCGCAGGCGTTGATGATCGTCGTTCCACACACATGCTGCCGCTCGCGCTGAAAATCGTAACCGTAGCTTTGGTGTACATGCCCATGCACCATGTAGTCGGCTCCCCAGGACTCAAGCGCCGTGTTAAAGCACTCAAACCCTCGATGCGGTAGATCGTCCAGATCACCCATACCGGCGGCGGGCGCATGGGTAAGCAGAATGTCGCACCCGCCGACCATCCTAACCTTACGCGACAGCTTACGCATACGCTTGGACATCTCGCGTTCGGTGTACATGTTGGCGCCGTCGCGATAACGCATGGACCCGCCAAGGCCCGCAATGCGAATCCCTCGGTACGTGTACACGCTGTCTTCTACGCAGATACATCCGCCCGGTGCATGACGTGCGTAGCGGTCATCGTGATTGCCACGCACGTAGATGAGCGGCTTGTTGATGACCGTAACCAAAAACTCAAGATAGTCCGGGTCCAGATCGCCGGCGGACAAAATCAGGTCGACGCCCTCAAAGCGTTCCTTGCGAAAGCACTCCCAAAGGCATCGTTCTTCGGTATCGGCTATGGCAAGGATTTTCATAGGGCAGGGACTTTCGGCTCATCGTCGAGCTGCGGAATGGTGCCTACCACGTTATCCGCCAGCCAATTCATCTCGACAATCTGCGTGCTCGGCAGCGGAGGGAAGCCTTCGATCTGTACCACGCCGTTCTGACTGTGGAGCTCGCCGCCAAAGGGGTTGATGGATCCCTCGACAATGCCGTTGCGGAGCAACTGCACGAGTTTGCGCGTCTGGTAGGGTAGGCCCGGAGCGTAACGGATGTCGATAACGCCGGAGCTCATGCCGTACCAGTAGTTGACGGCGCGCACTTGGTTGTCGTCGCTGGTCTCATCCCAGGTGCCGTGCAGAAGGCTGCGAACGATGAGCTCGTAGTAACGGCCCCAGTTCCATACGGGCATGGCGATGCCGGTGACTTTGCCGTCGACCAAGCGGTGAAGCCCGTAGGCCGTAGGGTCTTCGAGCGACTTTGACATGTCAGCGCCGGTCATGACGCTCACGCCTTCGCGGCACATGGCCTCGGCAAGACCGCCGGCGGGCACATCGCCCCAGGTGAGGATAATTTGCGCGCGGGGGTCGAGCAGCGAGGCGCCGATGGCAAAGGCATTGATCTCGCTGAGCGCGCCGGATGCGAAGACCGACGCGTGGTAGCCGATGCGATGGTTGTCCGCCATGCTGGCGGCAAGGGCGCCCAGGAGGAACTTGGCCTCGTACATCTTGCCAAAGTACGAACGGACGCTTTGGTGGGGAAGGCCGATAGAGCAGTTGAGGAACCGAACCCGGGGATACTCAACGGCAGCCCTGAGCGTATATTCCATCAGGCGGTGCGAGGTTGAGAAGATGACGTTATCTCCATGTTTGACAGCCGTTTCCACGGCGGCGTAGAACACATCCGGATCGTGACAGTCCTCGAACGCCTCGGTGCGCACGATACCGCCAAAGTGCTCATCGAGATACTGACGCCCTTGGTCGTGCAGGCTGTCCCAGCTCGACGTCGCACAGGGGAACTCATGGATAAAGGCGATGCGCAGGGGGTTGGCCGCCGAATAGACGGTCTTGCCCATAAAGAAGTTGAGCACGCCAGAGGTGGACTTGGCGGGCGTCTCCTCCTCGTCGACGCTCGGTGCTTCGACAAGATCGACCTTGTCCTCGTCATTTTTGCCGGTAATGACCAGCTCGCGCCAGATCTTGCACAGGCGGTTTACGACGATATCCGTCGGCGTATCCAGCAGGCGGTCCTGGTTGTACACATTGAGGTAGACGAGCATGGCGTCGGCGGGCGTAATGTCCAGGTGGTCGCCGCCTGCGCGAAGGTAGGCACGCTTAAAGAGCAGGAAAGTGTGGCGCAGGTAGTCGACCTTTTTCTGCGGCCATTTTTCGATAAGGTTCTGACCGAGCATCTTCGCGAGCGTTTCGTAGCTTCCCTCACGCGAGAACTCGATCTCGTATAGGGGGCAGACGCGCCAAAACGCGCAGAACTCGCCGTACAGGCGGCTTTCGACGGAATCCCATGTGCCGGGGTAGAGACGGGTGACCTTGGCCGAAACCGTCGGGGCGTCTAGGAATTTGAGGACACTGACGCGTTTGTTGCCTTCTTGGACATAGAACCGATGCATGAACTCGGTGACGATGACGGGGTCGCGATAGCCCTCGGTCACCTGGATGTCGTAGAGGTTGGACCACTTGCGGGCGAACTCGGTGCTAAACGGAATCAGGGGCATAAAGTTACACGAAAAGGCGGACTGACGGCCCTTGGTGACCGTGCCGACGACCATTTCGAGCGGAATATCCCGCAGGCCGACATTCTCTCGCTGACCTAAGGGGAGCTGAGCAACCAAGCTATCGAGGTCCGTAAGGTATGGATGCTCGCTTTGGCTAATGGCGCGTCGACGTCCTTGCTCGCCGCGCTTGCGTGCTTGACGATAGGCCTCTTCCATGATGTTGCTCCCTTAGTCGTTTAAACAACTATAAGAACCATGGTACCACGAATGAAAACCACCACAAAGGTGCCTGTCCCCTTTGCGGTGGTTTAGGCGATGATGGGGGCGATGGCGCGGATGCAGGCGTCGGCTGCCGTGAAAGTAGTGCTGTCGTCGCTGACGATAAAGATGATCTTTCCTTTGATGCCAAAGTCGCCGATTTCGCTAAAGAGTACGTAGGGCTCCTTGTCAAAGCCCGAGATGGGCGAGACGGCCGTTTTGGTTGCGCTCGTGAGCTCGTCTGCCAGCACGTCAAGGGAAGCCCACTTAGACGTGTCCTTTACGGCAACGGGCACGGCCACGCGCCCAAAGGGCATCAAATGCACGAGCGTGTTCTTGGAGATGTTGGAGTTGGGCACAATGATGGTCTGTCCACAGGCATCCTCAATCGTTGTATGGCGCCAAGTGATGTCTTGGACCACGCCGGATATGCCGTCGACCTCGATATTGTCGCCGGGTTTGATGATACCCATAAACGTCACCTGCATGCCGCCGATAAGGTTTGATAGCGTGTCCTGAAAGCCGAGCGAGATGGCGATGCCGCCGACGCCAAGAGCGGCGACGAGCGCGTTTGCGTTAATGCCAAAGCAGTTGTCGAGGATAAAGCTGCCGCCAATCATCCAGATGACGGCGCGCGCGATGTTGATAAAGATACTCGATGCCGGAAGCGGGTTATCGTCTCGGTTAAGCAGATGGTTCAGGGTCTTGGATACGACCTTGGCGGCGACGGCGGTGCCTATCGCCAAGATGACGGCCCAGATGATGTTGTGGACCCATCGTTGTGCAAAGAAATGAAGAATCGGCTCAAACAATTCCATGTAGGGAAACCTCCTCATGATCGTTCAACCATGATACCCACCAAAAGCCCGTCCGATCACATTTGGACGGGCCGGTAACTTGAGATGGGGCGGCCGCGGTGGCGTAGGCCGGGGCGCCGGCGAGCACGCCGGCAAGGAGTGCGGTGGTCAGGGCAAGACGGGAAGAGGCCTTTTCATGGCAGTTTCCTTAGTCCTTAGCCAGAATGTCTGGTTGAATATCGGATTATCGACATAATATGCGAAAACCGCCGCAAGGGCGTCTGTCCCTTAGCGGCGGTTTTGACGTTTGCGCAGATAAAACCTGCCAAAATAAACCTGTCCCTTTTTGGTAGGTTTAGCTCAGCAGCATGCGGTCGTTGGCGAGCTCGCCGCCCGAGACCTCCTCGAACTTCTGCAGCAGGTCGGCTACGGTGAGCGACTTCTTCTCATCGCCCGCCACGTCGTAGATCACGTGGCCTTCGTGCATCATGATCAGACGGTTGCCCAGACGGATGGCGTCGTTCATGTTATGCGTGACCATGAGCGTGGTCAGGTGGTTCTCGTCGACGATCTCCTCGGTCAGGTTGAGCACCTTAGAGGCCGTCTTGGGGTCGAGGGCCGCCGTGTGCTCGTCGAGCAGCAGCAGGCGCGGCCTGGTGAGCGTGGCCATCAACAGGGTGAGTGCCTGGCGCTGGCCGCCCGAGAGCAGGCCGACCTTGGCGTTGAGACGCGTGTCCAGACCAAGGTCCAGGCGCTTGAGCAGCTCAACGTACTCATCTTTCTCGGCCTTGGTGACGCCCCACGAAAGGCCGCGACGCTGGCCGCGACGCTTGGCGAGGGCCAGGTTCTCGGCGATTTGCATGTCGGCAGCGGTACCGCGCATGGGGTCCTGAAACACGCGGCCCAGGTACTTGGCGCGCTGCGACTCGCTCAGGCGCGAGATGTCGGTGCCGTCGAGCTCAATAACGCCCGAATCGAGCGGGTACACGCCGGCGATCATGTTGAGCAGCGTG
>OHDZ01000361.1_pt1 | contig 18972 bp, 19 predicted proteins | sample 1567161 | NCBI WGS metagenome assembly OHDZ01 (sample SAMEA3879525, study PRJEB24766) | human gut metagenome | biome: human-associated habitat; feature: feces | place: USA | collected 1985/1987 | reverse complement strand
CGAAAAAACTTCAAAAAAGTACTGGCGGAAATGAAACAAAAATCAGAAACGCAAGATATCTGATTTTTTAAGCAAAATCGCTTATGATCTGAAATAGAATATAGTGCTATTATCCACAGTTACAGAGCAAGTGTTATCAACACCGATAACAAAATGATAACATTAGCTCATATAGGCAGGATAATATGGATAAATCAAATAATCAAAAGAACTGTAAACACGACAGAGAATAATCTCTAAACAAAATTGATTAGTAATCGGCGAGTGGGAATAATCTCAGAGTCCCGAAAAAGCCCAGTATGACTGGGTTTTCTAAGGCTTGACGCCCTCTGTGGCAACGATTTGGCAACATTTAGAGTATCACTCACTGAATAATAGAATACTTCAATAACAGAAAACCTTACTGATTTTCAGAAATAAAGCTGAAAGTCGGTAAGGTTTTTGTGCGTTTCGAGGTTGAAAATTAGTCGGATTCGGGTTTCAAGTCCTGTAAGATAAGGTCGCTGAGTTCTTGTGAGGGAATGACCTTTCTCCATTGTTTTGAGGTGTCTAATTCGGGATATTTGTACCGCCACTGGTCGTATTCTTTTTCGGTTATCTCGCCTTGTTCCAGACGGGCAGCCTGTTCCTGCCATGCATGGAACATATCAAACATAGAAAGGTAGGTGGTTCCTTTGGATTTGTCCAGCCGGAGGCAGAGTTCTCCGTCAATCTCATCAATGTGAAGTCCGTAAAGGTCTTCTAATGTAAATAAGGTATGCATAAGTCCCACATAGCTGTCAATATCCGGGACAGCCAGTGCATGCGGAGAGACCTCAAAAATATCAGCCAGTGCATTCAGATAGTTCTCTTTTGGACTACGGGCACCTCAGCAGAGAACGAAGGATTGGCTTTACAAATCGTAGAATCCAGAGAAGACGTACAGCTTTTGAAGGAAAGTAAAGAACAGGCGCTTAGAGATAAAAAAGCCGCAGAAAAGCGTGCAGAAACAGCAGAAAAACAATTAAAAAGCCTGGAAGAACGCAGGGAACAGTTACAGCCGATTATGGATAATGTGAGTAAGGAAATAAAAGAATATGGAACAGTTAAAATGTTGTTACCGAAAGCTGGCACGTTGGAACGGGCAGCGACCTACCGGGACAAAAAAATCAAACCGCTGTTTCTTCAGATAAAAAATAAGGTTGGGGCAATGGCTGCACAGGTTAAAGAACTTACAAAAGAGGTGGAAAATTGGAAGAGCAAATATCAAAAGCTGAAACAAAAATATAGCGGTATTCAGAAGGAGTTGGATGATATGCGTAAAGAAAATCATAAATTATCAGAAGAAAAGAATATAATGCAAGGCGTTTCTGATAGGTATGATCGTGTTGTGCGTGTTCTGGGAATAGAGACGGTAGATGTGGCAGTACAGCAGGATATTCGTAACGAGAAAGCTCTGGAAGAAAAGCAGCGGATGGAACAAATGCCGAAGGGAAGTATTTATGAAAGATTAGCCTGGGGAATAAAAAAGAGTGAGATGGAGAATCAGCAGCGTAAGAAAAATAAATCAAAAAATAGAGAAATGGAGAGATAAAATCATGGAAAAACACGTTTATGATGAAAAGAACGGATTAAGCTATACTCTGTGTGGAGATTATTATTTGTCGGATCTGGTATTGAATGAAGAAGAACCGACATATGGAAAATATGGAATGTTGCGAAAACAGTTCCTGAAGGAACACAGATCAGCAAAATATCAATACTTGCTATTGACTGGAAAGCTGACGGAACACCTGAATCAGATTGATCAGGAAGCCAGAAAGCAGGTGGAAATACTTATGGAACAGATGGTGAAAAAACAGGGTGCGACGGAAGAATTAAAGGCACAGGATCAGATGAAGTGGGTTAGATTAATGATTAATATAAAATCCAGTGCAGAAGAAATTGTAGTGAAAAATACGATATATATGTAGGTGGAAATAGGCGGTCGAAAAGGATCGCTTTTTTCTGTTTTGTGTGTATTGGAATAGTATTTTAAAATGAACTATGGTAGAATAAAGTAAAGACAAATCGAGAGCTTTTGGATAAAATTTTGAAAATTATCGAGGAAGTTACTATGAAAAAATGTAGATATTGTGGCAAAGAATTAGATAGTAATTTGGAATTTTGTAGCAGTGAGTGCGAAAACAGCTATAGAAAGATAATTGAAAAAGATAGACATAAAATTAAGTATTTCATTTCGAGCATTATTTTAGGGTTTTTAGCTATGTTTTATGGTGTTGTGTCAAGCCGCAATTGCATGATTGGAAGTGGAATTATAGTAATGGGGGTCACTGTTGTTTTGCTTCCATTTACTACTTCAGAAACAACTGCTTTATTTGGAAATAAAAAGGCGAGATTTATTGGAAGAATACTAGGCATGATACTTATAGCGGTTGGAATATGGGTAGGGTTTATTTGATGACAACTTTAGTCTTTAGAGCAAATTAATCAGAAGTTGAGAGGAGATCTCTGTAATGTTTATATTTTTATCTGCGTGTTCACTTTTAGTACCGTTATCTATGATTATATTGGGATATACGTGGAAAGATAAGCCTCCTAAAGATCGGCAGGGGAGTTCGGGATATCGAACTACTATGTCAAGGATGAATGATGAAACATGGAGATATGCACACAGGTGTTGGGGCTGGATAAACTTTGTTTTAGGAATCATCCTGGTGATACTATCGATTTTTATTTTGATTTTAACGAAAGATGATACAAACTTTGAAATGATTTCTGTTTATTTGGTGTTTTTACAATTAGGATAGTGATAGGTAACCCTTTGAAATTATCTCCGGGTTTTCCCCCACTTCACACCGGACATGCGACTTTCACCGCATCCGGCGTTCCATCAAGCATAGTTTCAGCAGTGATACACAATCACTCTTTCACATTGGCTAAGTTTGCTACTTTGCCGCCAGTAGCGGCAGTCCTGCGGTAGCACGCAGTTTGTTCACTTTGGTAATAACTTTGGCATTCAGAGAGTATTCCTTCACCAACGCCGCTACAGACATCATGTCTTCCGAGCTGACTATTGCCAATCCCTGCAAAGAAAGAAGCAACAGGTTCTGGTAGCTGTCATTGCCCTTCTTACAATTGTTTGTTTTCCTGTAACAGATACAGGTTTGAACATCCAGTTTCTTCCCGGTGATTGCACATTTACCGTCTTGCCCTGCATAGAGGGAGACCCGGTTGTCGTTGTATCTCACTGATTCGGTCGGTATCGGATGCCTCATCAGCCAGAGCATTGAATTTACGTCAATCCTGAGATTATCGTGTATCTCTGCTCTACCTTCGGGCGTATACGGATTGATTTTTCGGCTTTTCCGCATTGGAATCTTGAATTGCACGTAAGCTAATGGAACCAGTGGCGTTTCTCCAATCCATCGCATTTGCTTCGATTTTCCGTATCGTTTCCTCAGATATCTGTTTTTGATCTCGCCCTGCTTCTTGATTCCGTCAATACGATGAAGAAGCTGTCCATTGATTGGACGGGCGATATCGCTGAAATTCAAGTTGACCCTTGTCGCAATGCAGTAATAGTCCTGCACTCCGATAACCTTGGCATTATAGTCCCCCACATTCAGGCTTATTTCTTCAGCCGTCTTACTGCTTTGTATTGCCTTGACACTGTCAGCCATTTCCTTGCCGATTCTGTGTATGGCTTTATCGCAGACATTTGAAGTTATCACCCATGAGTTACTTTTGCGCCGCAGTTTTATGCGAAAACCCAGAAACTCACTGTCACGTTTCCTGAGATTAGTCACTTTTGACTTTTCATCAGACACTTCCAGTTTTAGCCGTTTCCATAGCCAGTCTTTGACTGCATAATAGGTTTTCTCTGCATCCTCTTTGGTTCTGCAAAATATCTTGAAATCATCCGCATAACGGACAATCCGCATCTCCTTGAGGTTGCTTTTCTTCAAGGCTGTATAGCTGTTGCACTTTTTCTCTGCGCCGTTGGGATAGTAGGTCACTTTACACGGATGTTTCATGTGCCTCACCATTTCATCCCACTGAGAGGCAATCCACCAGTCCAGTTCATTGAGGACAATGTTTGCCAGCAATGGTGAAAGGATACCACCTTGCGGCGTTCCCTTGGATGGGAGGACGTTTTCCCCATCAGGCATTTCGATTGGCGCTTTCAGCATGGCCTTGATGATCTGAATCAACTTGGTGTCCCGTATACCTAAAGTCCAGATCTGTTTCAGCAGCTTTCTGTGGTCGACGTTATCGAAGAATCCTTTAACATCCACATCGACTACATAGTGAAGCTTATTCCTTTGGGCGAGTCCATACGCATAGGAAATCGCATTTTCTGCGCTCCGACACGGTCTGAACCCATAAGAGTGCTCATAGAACTTTGCTTCACAGATTGGCTCCATGACCTGCAAAATACATTGCTGTACTATTCGGTCAATAATACACGGTATTCCCAGAGGCCTCATCTTTCCGTTTGGCTTTGGTATTTCTACTCTTTTTACTGCTTTTGGTTCATACCTCCTGAACTGTTTCTGGATGAGCTTTACAAACTTATCCTCTGACATGACTGCCAATGATTCTATTGTCCGCCCATCCGTGCCTGCGGTATGACTGCCATCATTGCCTTTGATATTTCTAAATGCCAGCTTGATGTTGTTGGGGGCGCTGATGATATCCATCAGATGCCCAAAGACTTCACCGCTTTTGCTGTCTGCATACAGACTGTCAAAGGTTTTCTGCATGTCATAGTATTCCGCATGGCGTAGCTTGCTTTTCTTCTTAGCTTTTTGTGCCATGTACATCACCCCATTTCTATGAAACCGAGCGACAATTTCTTTTTCTTACTCGACTGCATGAATAGTGGTTGTGTACTGCTGACGTTTTGCCTGACTTGTGGCCATTCCTAACCGTCCTCTTTTTCGCAGACGATATCATCGGTTCGACCACTGCTTTTCAGCAGGAATTCATCCGCTTATTATCCTTCGCCGGATTATCCAGTAGACTTCCTGCCTTTCCTTGTTCCGATAATCCTATCTGTACATACATACCTTTAGGTGTTCCCTCTGGGCCTGACAGCTTGGACACGCCTGTAACGTGCCACGGCGTTTCGTAACAACCATTTCTACTAAACCGTACTGCCTGGGCTTTAACCCACACGCCCATTTCTGAGCGTGGCACTTTTAGACCTTTACATTCGGGAGTTTCGTCAGACATCTCTGTCATTCTCACCATGGGTATCTTATAGACCCCCGGCATATAGGATGCACCGTCCACCTCTGGACAGCTTTCGTCAGCTTAACCTGTTACGGCATCTCTCTGCCGGCTTTACCGGGCTTCACACAGAGTTTGGCCTCTGCATGCCGGAGTATCAGGGGAGGCGTTTCAGGGCGTTACTCCTTCATTCCACCTCTCGAATTATCAGTTCACAGAACTGATTGAAACAGCGCTGTGCGCCACCTTTTCAGCAGCGAACAAGTCGCACGATTATAGTGCATACTTTTGGCAAAGTTGATGGTATTCAGCACCTTGATTTTGTAAGGAGCCATTACCACTCTGCCATTTTTATCACGCAGGATTTTCCCATTTTTATCTTTCTTCGGTGTCCCTCGTGCTAACATCTTACCACATTCTACGATAATTGTCCCCTTGGGATCAGTAACTACAAAGCTCACATTATCCGGCATCTGCATAAGCTGTGGTTTCACATAAAATCTGGTCTTACCGCTGCCAGATCCCCCGATCACTATGACATTCTTGTTTCTGGCATACTTTGGTTTCTTCGGTCTGCTGTTCATTGTCAGACGTTCCGTTTGTGTCAGCAGAATATTGTTCTCAAAGACCGGATCAATAAAAGGGGCTATATCCTTTTCATTTCCCCATCTGGCAGAACCATATTCTTCTCCCTGGCGAAACTTCTTTCCATTTTTTCCCTTAAAATACACCACTGCCCACACACTGACTGCAGCAATAGTTCCCGCAGCCAGACTTTTCGGTTGTATACTTGGCAGCAACTTTTTAAACGCTAACGGATAGTTCATAAGGAGAACCATCAGCCTGTCCACTACTGTACTGCCCCTGCAATACTGATACAGCCAGGTGCATTTATTTACCACATAAAATACAACCACATACGGAATATACAACAGAACCTTTTTTATCACTTCTGCATTCGGGGGACGCACCTGAAATCCTTTCAGTTTTTTCTTTATATTTTTTATCCCACTCATAAGGTCGGCTCCTTCTGTTTTTCTTTCGATTTTTCCCGTTCTCTCTGTTTATCCTGGCTGCGGGCTGCAATTGCCTGCTGTAATTTCTTACGGACAGACGGTTTCTTTGTTTTATTCAGCGTCTTTCCGGTAAATTCCCGGAATGCCGCAGTCATCACATCCACATCCCTTGCCTTGAAGAAAACGAAATATCGGGGTGGATCTACGGACTTATCACGTTTCAGGCTAAAATCAATGCCATACTTTTTTGCCACTTTTTCAAAAGCCTTGATGTTGTTATCCGTAATCTCAATGTTGGAAAGCTGAACATTCTGCTGTGCCAGCTTCTTTAAACTCTGCTTTCCATGATAATCTTTGTCTGGCGGTCCCTTTACCTGCTGTTTTCTTGCTTTCTCTGCTTTTTCTTTCTCCATCGCTGCCAGAAAACGCATCATTGCCTGTTTCAATAAACGGGCTGTCACTTTTCCACCAGTGATACACAGGGACACTGTTTTTTCATTCACTTCTTCCTGCATTAATCTGTTCCTTTCTATGGTTTTCCAACAAACGATCTTCCTTTGCTCCTACCCGGATACAGCAGTACAGAACAAAATTGACTGCTAACACCAGAAGAATCCCTGCAATAATCAATAACATTCTCATTTTATACCCCTTTCATCATTCAAAAGGGCATCTATGACTTTGCTGCCCATAAATGCCCCTACATTAACTTTTATTTTCTTTTTTTTGTAATCCAGACTGCTGATACACTGCCTGCCATGCCTGCAATCGCAAGCAGAATCCAAATCAGCATGTGTGTATCATCTCCGGTTTTCGGTGTATCTGTTACCTGTGTAGACGGTGTTTCCGGTGTTGGTGTTTCTTCCGGTTTTACCTCATCTTTCATCACTACTTTCTGGATCTCCCCAGTATCCTCCACTGTGAACTTCACATCTTCCGCTACCAGATATCCATCAGGAGCTGACTCTTCCCGAAGTGTATACTCCCCAATCGGAAGCATTTCTATGTAATGTGGTTTTTCCTCAGAAGTCCAGCTCTCTACTGTCTTACCATCTTTATCAAGAATTGTCAGTTTTGCTCCTGGCAGTTCCTTACCGGAAATATCTGTTTTGGAAATTTCTACCTTGGTCACATCATCTTTCATTTCGATTTTCTGTGCCTTTGCAGTATCTTCAACGGTAAACGTGATGCTTTCTGCTGTCACATAGCCATCTGTCGGTTTTGTTTCTGTCAGAGTATATTTCTGTCCGACTACCAGTTCTTTGATGATATGAGCTTCTTTACCGGAAGTCCAGGAATCTACAACTTTACCGCTTTCGTCAGTTACCTGTAACTTAGCTCCTTCCAGTTCTTTTCCGTCTGTCAGGGAAGTCTTGGTGATCTCGATTACAGTCGGCTCGTCCTCAAAGGTAAAAGCATAAGATACTTTTTCCTTTTCTGCACCTCCATACTCAAACGTGAACTCCTGTGTTTCATCTGTCGTTGCAAATCCAGGTGCCGGAGATGTTTCTTTGATATAATACGCAAAACCAATTGGTAAATCTGCCGTAAAAGTCAGCTTTCCTTCTTTGTCTGTTGCCAGTTCCTCGATCACAGTATCTGCTTTCAGAATTACTTTTCCGTCTGCTCCTGTAATATCGTCCTTGGCACAGAGGGCAAATACCGCACCTTCCAGTACACGATCAGAATCTTTCTCTTTTTTCACAACTTCCACTTCCGCTTTCTGGCGGTTATTCTGCCAGTCAGCAGAGTAAGTAACCTCTGCAGTATCCTGATCCCGGTATGTCAGATCAATCTCTCTTGCTTCATCATCCAGAACAAAGCCTTCTACTGTAGCTTTTTCTTTTACATAGTATTTACCAAGCGGAAGTCCGGATATTTTTGCAATACCGGTATCATCTGTTGTAATGGTTGCCACCAGCTCATCTTTTTTATAATAATCTTCACTTTCTCCGTCAGCAGATTTCACGTCCTCCAAAGCAAATACTTCAAAAGTAACATCTTTCAGGCTGCCTGTTACATACTGGAATAAATGGCTGATCCATCCTCCAACAGAATCCAGTGCAGTTACTTTATCCAGAAATTCTCCCTGTTTATTGATGATAATCGTTCCTGTCGGCACATCATCTTTCATTTCCACTTTCTGGATTTCCCCAGTATCCTCAATCATAAAGGTGATCTCTTCTGCCTTGAGGTATCCATAAGGAGCCATTTCTTCTCTGAGAGTATAGGTTTCCCCTACGGTAAGTCGTTCAATCAGATGCTGCTCTCCTTTTACAGATTTCCATGTATCAACTACATTTCCATCTTTGTCCAGAACAGTAAGTGTCGCACCCGACAATTCCACGCCAGTAGTTAAATCAGACTTGGAAACCACAACCTTTGTAGGCTGGTTCTTAAATACAGAAGATAACTGTACTACCTTAACATCCTGTCCCTGATATTCTGCTTTTACTTCCAGAATTTCATCAGAAGATACATAACCGTTTGGTGCTGCAAGTTCTTTGATATAATACTCACCGAATGTCAGATCCTGTGTAAATACAGCCTTTCCATCTTCTCCGGAAACAGCTTTTCCAAGGAGTGTGTCAGCTTTCACAATCACAGTTCCATGAGCTTCCATGTCATTCTTCGCATAAAGCCCAAACTCTGCTCCTGCAACGGCTGCTTTTGTATCAGCATCCTGTTTTACCACAGAAATTTCTACTTTCTGACGGTCATTTTCAAAGATAGCTGTCTGCTCAATGACTGGTGTTTCCTGATCTTTGTAAGAGAAAGTAATGATCTGTGCTTCACTGTTTAAAACAAAGCCATCCGGTGCTGTCTGTTCGACAATCTTATAACTTCCAAGCGGAAGATTTTTCAGAACCGCTTTACCATCTTTATCCGTGGTAACAGTTCCTACCAGTTCCCCAGAAGCATACTCCAGGATACGGTTTCCATTATCATCTTTCTGGAAATCTGCAGTATAGATGTCCTCGGCAGCGTAAATCTCAAACTCTGCCCCTTCCAGATTTTCTGTCTGATATGTAAAATCATCCTTGAATCCGTCCAGAACTTCGCCTTTTTTCGCGATAGTCAGTTCTCCCTTAACTGGATGGTTCTCATAAACTGCTTCAATAATCACATCCCCGGAAGTTCCATCCATCTGATATGCAGTATTGGAATCAACTGTTACCTCATAGTAATTTTCATTCAAAGTATATCCATAAGGTGCATTTACTTCCTCAATGCGGTAATGTCCGATTTTAAGATTCTGCGGAAGAATCAAATATCCCTGCTCATCTGTAAAATAGGATTTATGTTTTACCGTAGTCGGATAAGTTGTTACCTGCTCCACATATTTTTCAGTGTCCATATTGAAAATCTTGAACTCTGTATTCTTCTGAAGTACTGCCTTTTTCGTCTCATCATCCTGTTTGATAATTTTCAGTTTCGCTTCAAACTCGTCATCCAGAAGCACTCTCCATGTCTGTGGCTGGTTCGGGTTGTTCTCAGTGATACGCACTGTAAAATCATCTACCGGAGTGTAATTATGAGGCGTTGTGGTTTCACGCACAATATAAGTTCCATAAGGAATCGCAATACTGCAGGCATAACCTTTTTCATCTGTAAAGATTTCTGTTGCACCATTTTCTCCGATCACTACCGGTTTTGCAGAATCAAAATCATAGCTTCCATCCTCTTTTACTTTCAGGGATGATGCCAGATAAGCAGTAAATCCGGCACCTTTTAACAAATCAGCGTCTGTTTTACCATTATTGGCAGCTTTAATAATCTGGAATGGCTGTTTCATTACCTGCTCCAGAGACAGACACTCACGATTTACCTCTGCTACAAGATCTCCCTCATAATTGCAGACCAGATCATGTTCTTCTTCATCCGCCAGATAACCAGTTGGCGGAGTAATCTCTTTCACATAGTAATTACCAAGATATAAGCCATCCACAGAAGCCTGTCCATTCTTATCTGTCGTAAGAGTGGCAACCTGCTCTCCTGCTTTATAGATCACACCAGTAGCACCATCCGGATGCACAATATCTTCACGAGCATACAATCCATAAACTGCTTTTTCCAGAGTTGCATCGCCCTGTGGAACTGCCTTTTTTGTTTCTTTGTCCTGTTTCTGCAGAGAAATCTTAGCTGTTACACGTTCATTTTTGAATGTATGCTTAAATGTCTGTTTTGCTTCTTTATCATTCGTATAAGAGAAAGCAAACGTATAAACATCATCTGTTTTTCTCACATACCCTTCCGGGGCCTGCACTTCTTTCACATCATAAGAAAATCCAAGCGGCAGGTCTGCTGTAAACTTCGCTGTTCCGTCTGTTCCTGTTGTCGCTTTCTCGATCAGTGTCCCTTTCTTTACAATGATGGTTCCATCCACATTGGTAATATCACTTGCAGCATAAAGTCCAAAAATTCCGCCATCCAGCGGATTTTCTGTATCTTCATCCTGTTTTGTTACCATTACTTCTACTTTTTGTCTGTCATTAGTAAAGGTTGTCTCAGTGAAAACAATGTCCACATTCTGCCCTGCATAGGATAATGTTACTGTCTTTTCCTCTCCGGCATTATAGAATCCTGTCGGAGCCTGTTTCTCTTTTACGATATATGTACCAAGATACAGATTTTTAAGAACGGTAGCTCCGTTTGTATCTGTTGTCAGATTCTCTTTTACCAGATCACCCTTGCTGTAAATCTTTGTACCATAGGCAGTTTTAATATCTTCTCCAGCATACACATCATAAACAGCACCACTCTGTCTGCGTTTCTCATACTTAAATGTTGTGCCATTTTCTGTCACATCTGCACCAACCAGAACCTCACCTTCTTTATAAACGGTAAGCTGTCCCATCTGTTCTTCATCTGGAACAGTAACAGTTGTGGTCTTGCTGACTTCCAGTTTCACGTTATAAGCTGTCGCATTGATACGGTATCCGCTTGGAGCTGTAATCTCTTTCAGATATACGGTATCCTGTGTCTTGGTGATCTGTACGGACGCTTCACCGTTTTCATCCGTCGCAGGTAACTGTGTGATCAGTTTGGTACATTCTGCATCACTGTATAATCCAAACACAGCACCAGACAGCTTTGCGTCTGACTTGGCATCTTTCTTGATCACCTTAACACTTGCCTGCTGTACCCAGGATACTTTAAAATCTACATATTTCTCATCGTCAACGCCTTCGCCAAATACTAGAGCCAGATCCTGGTTTCCGGAACCTGTTGAAATCTTATAAGCTGAATAATCTTTGGTAATGCTTCCTTTCATGGTTGCAGACCAGCTTCCTGCCACATCACTCACCTGTGTTAATGGTGCGGACAGATAAAACTTTGTACCACCACAAATTTCCACACTTTCTCCGGCTTTACTTGTTTTACCTGTTGTCAGGTTATGAAGCTGTACACCTGCCGGAAGTTTCATGGTAATGGTCTGTAACGCATCCGCATTAAATGTAATATCCTTTGTTCTCTGACTGTTGCCATCCACATAGGCTTTTACATCTGCATCCGAAAAGGACATTGCCACATCTGGAATTTCCGGCTGTGAAATACAGTAATTATAGAGTTTCATTGCCAGATTCTGTGCTGTACTATTTGCACCTGAAAAAGCATCTCCACTTCCATTTGCATAAGATGCTGCCAGATGTACCAGAATAAATCTGGCTCCTGCACTTAAATTGCCGTATCCGTTTTCCTCTATAAAAAATCCATCATCACCGGAAGCCTTTGTACCGTAATAGCATACTTTCGCAAGTGCTTTTCCATCGCCAACCTTGTTGATCGTATAAGTTCCACTTCCAGGCCCTGGTTTGGATGGCTGCACACAGTATGCTGTGGCAGATATATTGCCGAATTTTACAGTATACTGATAAGTCAGATATGTTCCATATCCATAATCTGCATATCGGTATTCTGCCCCTCTGGTCACAGAAACCTGCTGTGAACTTCTGGCATTGCCTGCCGCAGCCATAAAGGTTACTGTTTCGCCTTCATTCATTGCATACAGATCAATTCCATTACTCTCTGCCTGCTCCAGTGCTTCTGAAACGGTTAATTCAGATTCCAAATCTGCTGTGCTTTCAGAATTTTGTGTTTCCCAGTGCGATTCCGAATCTTCCTCGCTCTGCTCTGTATCTCCAGTATCATCTTCAACATTTACCGTACTTTCTGAAGCACGCTCTGACTGTACTTCTGTTTCCGGTTCTTTCACTGTAATGTTTCTGCTGATTCTATAAGCAGGATGACCGCTGACTGGTTTTACTGCATAGACAGCCTTGTAAGTATCTGGTGTATGTGTGTCAAAATCTGTACCCGTTTCATTCTTTGCTTCATGGAATAAAACCTTAATCTTACTTTCATCTACACCTTCGATTCCAGACAGATCAACTTCTACATCAAATTCCTGCCCATAAGAAAGTTCAATATCATTTGCCTTTACGATCTCATCCGGATCAAGGGAATCCTGAACATCTTTTAATTCTGCATACTGCTGTTCAAATGGTATTTCTTCTGGTTCTAATTCAGAAGCCGAAACTGCTACTGGCTGAATAATGACAGAAGCCAGTGTTGCGACTGCCATAAATCCGGACAAGAATCTTTTGAATCTCATTTTCATTTTGACTGAATCCTCTCTTTCTTCTATTATCTGTTCTATTTTCATGCAGGCTCACACCTGCATTATTCAATCATTGGAACCACCTCCCACATCTTATTGCTGATACAGAAATACCTCTGATAACAGCACATTCATATGGCAGTGCCTTTTACTGAAACACCGCCACATGGTATCTGCTGTCATCTCCAATAAATGGAAATAACAGTTTTAATAAGGATCAAGCATTTAAGCCGCAAGAGGTAATTCGTAATCTTTCCTGCAAAGGGTGCCTCCCATCTGTATCCCTTCACGTTTTCACCGGATTCCCGCCGCAAAAATGCGTAGCTGAAAAATTCCGGGTATCCTCTCGCTGCTGGTATGAAATTGTCAAGGTGCAATTTTTAAGGGGATTTATCTTCTTGAATTGCAAATAGACATTTGCCCCTTCACTAACTGCATGTGTGAAAGGGCAAAAATTAACCTGTTTAAAAAATTTTTTAGATATTTTTATTTCAACATTGTTTTATGTGTTTTCCAGTTGTTCTTTTAATTTCTCCAATACTTTCTTCCTCCGGTTTCTGATCGTCTTTGGGCAGCACCCAAAATACTGTGCTGTTTCTTTTACTGTAAATTCTTCAAAAAACAATAGCGTTATCAGTTCCGCATCCTCTTTAGTCAAATATCCCAGAGCTTCTTCCAGTTCCTGTATTTCTGACAATCTGATAATGATTTCTTCCGGTGATAATACCGAAAAAGAACAGTCATAGCCTTTTTCCTGTAATTCCTCCATACTACATACTCCATGCCTCTGCATTTTTTCAACCTGGTATCGCTCTTTTCTTCCAGCCTGATACCAAGCCAGATATACTGCCCTGGTAACTTCCACAAGCGTATCATTTACACGCAGCATATAGCGTTGTCTTTCTTTTGGCTTTTTACCAGGCATACTTCCAGTCTCCTTTTTTCAATACTCTGGCAGAGTCATCCGAATTATTCCGCATTTTCTGCATTGCCTGTGAAATGCACTTTGATACTGCCGGAACTGTAATACCCAGTTCATGCGAGACTTCTTTTTGTGTCTGCTGCTGAAAATAAATACGCTGGATCATCTGTCTCTGTCGCTCTGTCAACAGATTCATCAACTCCCTGACTGTTTCCTCTGCAATGATTCTTTCAAGCAGACATTGTCCTTTATCTGCCAATTCGCACCATTCTTCGGAAATACAGCTATACGAAATGCAATTATTATGTTCTCGTGTTTCCCTGTTTCTCCACAGCCGGTCTTCGCCTTCTAATATCAGCCTTACATACCAGGGTTGATCATCAAAAAAATTCTCCTCAACAACTGCTATTTTTCTTTCTGCTTCATACACATAATCTCGACAGGTAAATAACGGAAAAACCGTTGCATAGTCCCCCACACAATAGAGAACATATCCGGTCTGATATGCGATAATTTCCGCACAATCCATCAACCTTTGCTTCGCAACTGCTACATCGTTTTCTCTTAAATATTTAGCGGACGGAACCTTTCTTCTTTCTTCCCTGTTACTTACAACTTGTTTCAATTCCTGCAATGTAAGCATAATTACCACCTTTCTGCCTGCTGGCAACAGGTGCCCATCGGCAGAAAGGATAGGATTCTTACTGATCAACTGACAAAAAGGGCAGTAAAAAACAGCTTCCGGTACACCCGTTTTTTTTAACGAGAGCCTGAAACTTCCTTACTGCCCTTTCTAATAGTTACAATATTCTCTACTTTATTTTCCGTCTGATGCCAGGATCAGACTTCTTGGTATTTCTTTCTGCTTTTATGTTCTTTTCATTTTCCATCAAAACAGAATAGTCTCCCATTGCATCATAAGGACACTGCCTCCTATAAAGCAAATTTTCTTCTCTGGTCATCCATCCTATCTCCCTTCTTTATCTCTCTGTTTTCCATTTTAACAACACAGGATTCTATTATCCTTAGCATATATGGGGAGTTTTTTTATTTTACACCCCATATATGGTGAAATTTCACCTGTATTCATTAAAACTGTCTATCAGAGAATCTATGGTCTGCATGATAATTTTCTGCTCTTTCCATTCCATCTTCTGAATACGGTAAAGCACTTCCTGAAATGATTCCTGCTTTTCTGTATCACCTGCCTCTTTCCCCAGCAGGATATTGGCATCTATTTCCAATATCTCAATCATCTTTCTGAAAATCTCAACAGACATTGCAGTTTGCCCGCCTTCAATTCTGCTGACCGTATTGACACTGATACCTGCTTTTTCCGCAAAAGATTCCTGTGACAACTTCATTTCCTGTCTGCGTTTTCTGATCCGTTCTCCCAATTCAATAAGTTCTGTGGAAATTGCACGATTGCTCAATACGGTGTCTCCTTTCCTGCAATTTGTTCCAACTTTACGCCATCGTGTCGCAAAGTTTCCCGAAAAAAAGCAGCTAATTTTTGTCTTAGCTGCTTTTCAAAAAATCTATTTCATTTTATTCTCGGTATTTTATGTATTCCTGTAAGAAGTGTAATCAGAAAAACGCAGAGATAAATGATCGCCTGTCCAATCATTGCCAGAAGAACGATGCTTCCTATTAATCCTCCAATCAGAAGATTCATTGTCCATACTGCCAGCGTTCCTCCGAGGTCAAAACCTCTTGGAACCATCCAGACACACATTTTTCCTATTCCAAACGGTATCCCCATCAGAAGTAACAGCAAGAAATAATTGCACTTCCCATACTGGATACAAAACGGTCTTAATACTGCAAACAATACCGTAATCACCAGCACTGGGGCTATCACTTTTTTAATCATCTTCTTCATGTTCCTTTATCCTCCATACATATCGTGATTAACTTCTGCCTGATAATAACTGTTTATCGTTGCCGGGGCATTATACAGGGCAGTCAGAAGATAGGCTTTAATATTTCCAACCTTAGTTGTATTTCGGTTCAGGCAGAACAACACATATTCGATATGTGAATAGTTCAGTTTCATAAACCTGCTTTTCACCAAAGCAACTGGTTTTTCTACTCCTGCAATGCGAATCATACTATCCTCCGGCATCATCATAACTTCAATTATCAGTTCTACCAGTTCATCTACATCTTCCTTGGCATGATATTGATAATCTATGTTTTCGTGAATCACTTCACGATATGCTCTCATCTCCTCCATCACATCTTTTTTCTTTGGGAAATTATTTGATGTGATTGGATAAGATTGATTTATCTCAGTTTCACTAATATCAGTCTTGTTAATATCAGTATTATTAGATTGTGATTTCGGGTATTCTGGATTTGTGATTTCCACTATTCCGGAATGATGATTTTCACTATTTTGGAATTGTGATTCTGGAAATTCTGGATTTGTGATTTCCACCATTCTTGAATTGTGATTTTCACTATTCTGGAATTGTGATTCTGCCCAATCCTGAATTGTGGTTTTCACTACTCCTGAATGATGATTTTCATAATTCAGAGAAATGCCTGTTTTCCCCTTGTTTTCTGCTTCTTGTTGCAAATTTGCACATTCCTTATGTCTTTCCTGTTTCGATTGCAAATCTGCAATTTTTTTATGATCTTCCTGCTCAGATTGCAGATCTGCACAATTACCTGTCGGCTTTTGATCTGGAACCTCTCTGATCATAAAATTTTTCACATAAATAACATTCGGTTTTCCCAGTCCCAGACGTTTCTTCTCTATCAATCCAATCCCATTGCTGCTGTCCAGCTCTTTTACCAGTTTCACTGCCTTTTGAGTTCCGCAGTTCATCAGCTCTGCAATTTCTTCCACAGTGAAGATAATGTATACTCTGTCCTCTGAATCCAGCCATCTGTTTTTAATGCTCAGGCTCATACGGTCCAGCATCAGACCGTATAATACCTTTGCTTCACAAGAAAGAGTTTTAAAGCAGGATTCTGTAAACAGCACTTTAGGGACACGATAGAAGCTGTATTGTTCCGCTTCCATCCCTGTAAAATAATCAAACTGTATCTTCTGCATCTGCTACTCCTTTTTTGTTTTCTTTCCATTTATCCAAAAGCATGAAAATGACTTCTTCTATCTGTTCTTTAGAATATGTCTCCGGAAAATAATTGCCGATTTTCTTTGCCGGGATCGTCACATTGATCTTACTGCTTTCCTTTTTTAATAAAACAGCATAGATATAACTCTGGTTTAATTTTCCATTTGCACTGCATTCTTTTAACTGTTCTGCCTGTTGCTTTGTCGGAAAGATACTGCTATTGGCAATCACTTCCAGAAGCCACTCCTGTTCCTCTGGTTTCAGATAAGACAGCTTTTCTCCCACAATCATAGGAATCTTATTATTATCTACATATTCCAACAGAGCATCGGATAATGCTGCCAGACGGATATATCTCTGTACAGTTCTCCCACTGTCCCCGGCAGCTTCCCCTACCATATCTGCTGTATATTTTTCGCCTTTACTTCCCTGATGCTTCATTGCATCATATTTCATCTTATAGGCATGAGCTTTTTCACTTGGCAGTAGATTTTCACGCTGAATATTGGAATCAACCATAATAATGACTGCTTCATCATCCGTATAATTTCGGACAAGAACCGGCATGGTCGTCTTTCCGCACAGTTCACAGCCTCTTTTTCTTCTGTGACCGGAAATCATCTCGTATCCACCCTCGGATCGAGGTCTTACCAGTGCAGGAGTCAAAACACCATAAGTTTTAATACTCTCTACGGTTTCCGCCATTTTTTCATCATCATTTACATGAAACGGATGATTTTTAAAGGGATAGAGCTTTGCCAGATCTATTTCCACAACCTGGTTCATACTCTTTTCCGGTGTTTCCTCTAATCCCAGTAATTCATCATAAGAGGTGAGCTGAATATCTTTTTTCGGTCTACGCATGTTTCAACACCTCCTGAACCAGTTCCAGATAACTGTCTGCCCCTTTGCTTTTTCCATCATAAGCAAAGATACTTACACCCTCCGATGCTGTTTCTGCAAGGCTTTCTGTTCTCGGAATCGTCTGCTCAAAAATCTTAATGTCATTTCCATATGTAGTTTTAATCGCCTGTTTGTTTCTCTTCGCATTATTGTAACGGCAATTATCCATTGTGAATAAAATGCCTTCTATCTGTAAATCCGGATTGAATCTCTGATGGATTCCCTTTACCATCTTCAATAATTCCATGAGTCCATCTGCCGCATAATATTGTGGCTGCACCGGAATCAGAACACTGTCCGCTGCACTTAAAGCATTGATCGTCAGCATTCCCAGTGATGGCATACAGTCAATCAGAATATAATCATACTCATCCTTCAGCAGTTCCAGATACTCTTTCAATACCTTTTCTCTGTCCTCTACTGTAAATAAAGACATATCCATTCCGGCAAGCAATTTATTGGACGGAATCAGGTCAACACCCTCTTCATGGTGCAGAATTGCTTCTTTCGGATCAAATTCCAGTCCCATGATAATGTTCTCCATCATGCTTTTTAATGTTACCTTGAGATTTTTGGGAAATCCCAATCCCATTGTCAAATGCCCCTGTGGATCAGCATCTACCAGGACTACTCTTTTCCCTGACTTCACCAGTCCAGCTCCCAGATTGATTGTTGTCGTTGTTTTGGCTACTCCGCCTTTCTGATTTGCAATAGCAATTACCTTACACATATATACTTTCCTCCGATTTACTCTTTTTCTTCTACTTCAACATAAACACGAAAATATTTGCTTGTTCCTTTATTTGCATAAGCATCCGATACTTCCAGAACATCCAATTCTTTATGCTTTTCCAAAATACGACGGAACCATTGAATATCCTTTAAAGTACCCTGTAATCTAATTTTCAGCATACATATCCTCCCAGTCTTTGTAAAAACAATACTCTGGATAACGGATTTTAATGGCTTCCCAAAAATACCGGGCATATCCGCAGCAAAACAGATCTTCTACGGTATAATACTGACACTCTTTTAACTGATCTTCCTCTGCTTCATAATCTCCGACACTTGGTGTCCCATTGCAGTAAAGATTAAATGCCATGCGGACGATCCGTAAACTTCCACTGGTCTGCCATCCTTCCTGCAGGCATTCCGTTTTTACACAGCCTGTCTTAAAATCATAAATGCTTTTAATGTTCCTTCTTGTGT
>OHDZ01000349.1_pt1 | contig 19386 bp, 16 predicted proteins | sample 1567161 | NCBI WGS metagenome assembly OHDZ01 (sample SAMEA3879525, study PRJEB24766) | human gut metagenome | biome: human-associated habitat; feature: feces | place: USA | collected 1985/1987 | reverse complement strand
TTTCTTTTTCTATTATTTTCATTTTCTTTATAAAAATTCTGAGGATACAAATATGCCGACAAAAGTATATTCTGTCGTAAGACAGATGATACTTGTAAATGAGCAGAAGCTATATAATACGATGCAGATAAATGGTATGCCATATCTCAGTGAGGAAAATTGTGGATATAAGATTGACTTGAGCCATTATGAAAATAAAAATAGGCATAAAGGAGCAGATGGGAAGTATTATGATTTGCTCTATGTTTTTCCAGTTGAGTATGTTGAAGAGTATTTAAAGCAAAGAGGTTTTGAAGACCCCAAACAGGCGATTAATACACTACGGAAACAAAAGCTGATAAAGGCTTCCCGCTCAGGGAACAATCCCAAACTGGAGTTGCAGACTGAGACTGTTAAGATGGATACATATGCTTTCTGGGTAGAAAAGCAGGATGATTTGTATAAATATGGTGTTAATACGCAGGATATAATTATGAGTCAGCTTTGACTTAATATATAACCAAATATGAGAGGACAGGATGAGACAAAAATATCCTGTTCTTTTTTTATGTCATAATAGACACCCAAATTAAAAACGCAGGGGTCTCATAATTTAAGACAGCTTCTGGCAGCATAAGATTTTTTTACATTTAATATCCAACTCAAGTTGGAACATAGTAAATGTCAGTAGAAGGCTGACAATATAAGCTGGGAACTCAAGGTGAAGCAATCCTAGATAAGCTTAATTGTGAGTGGAACAGATGATTCGCATATAGCCAGTCATCTCCAGCAACAACAAATAATTAAAATCAGGAGGAAATAATCATGGAAGTAGTAGCAAATGTACAGGCGATAGTATTCGCATTAGGTGTAAAGACAACTAATGTGGTAAAGCAGTTAACTGAGGGTGATGCAGTAGCTGTTTATGAGGGAGAGAGAGATCATGAGAATGACGCTCAGGTAATGGAGTGTTATGAAAAAGCAGTCGAGGCATGCCGAGTATATGGTACAGTTTTGTTTAAGGACTATATAAGACACTGGCTGGATGATATTATAAAAAATAGAGTCGGTAGCTATAATACATACTATAATTATAATTCTGTGGTATGTAATCATATAATCCCAGTATTGGGAAATAAAATGATGAAAATGATTAATACTGCGGATATTGTAAGACTGTATAGAAAGGCAGGAGAGTATTCTAAAAGTGTTGCGGAGCAGGTAAGGACTATAATAAAAACTTGTCTTGGCTATGCTGTTAAAGAAAAAGCTGTTGCAGTTAATGTGGCACTAGGGGTTAGAATGCCCAAAAGTTTAAATATAGGAAATTATCATACCAGAACTATTGAAAGTAAAAATACCCTTACACTAGAACAGGTGAAGAAGTTGATAGAGGGGAGTAAGGGAAGCAAAATTCATTTGATGATACTTTTTAATGTCGTTATGGGACTGCGGTGTTCAGAGATAATTGGTATTAAATATTCAGATATTGATTTTGTTGAGCAGAAGCTTACGGTCAGAAGACAGCTTGGAAGAGACATCAAGAAAAACGATAGTGAGCTGGATGCAAAAACTTATACAAAGCAGGAAATTGCTACAAAAAACACCATCCAGTGTGAGAACTATTGATATTCCTGATATTGTATATGATGCGATTTTAGAGCAAAGAAAATTATATGAGGCTTCTAAGAGCAGGAGAAGTAAATATTTTTTGGATTTAGACTATGTCTGTTGCAGTTCATATGGAAGACCTAGGAGCAAAAATTTTCATTTTCAGCATTTTAAGAAATTACTGAAAGATTTGGAACTGCCGGATGTCAGATGGCATGATTTAAGAGGAACATGTGCAACGATTCTTCTCTTAAATGGAATGAGTCCAAAGGCAATCGCAGAAAATCTTGGACATGCATCGGAGATTGTGACGATAGATAATTATATTGATAAATCAAAATTGTCTGTTGTTAAGCTGGATAGATTAGATTCTTTTATTGCAGCAGTTGTACCGATGGATAATAATGATAAGGTGACAAATGACTTCAGCAAGAATACACCTGATATAGGTAAATATATTATGGGTTGACATGAATAACGGAGAACAGACGTTCTAAATTAGATGGACAAAGTCTATTTTTTGTAGTAAAATTAAGCATGTAAGTGCATACTATGAAAATGTTGACTTTGTCTTTTTTAGAAGTATTTTGTAAAAACCTTATTTCTGATTTAGGAAACATATAATCAGGATATTCCAATTATTTACAGTTTTCTTTTTGGTGACCAAATTGTTACTTTGGAGGCAATTTCGGATTTACAGCGTATGTAAGAGTAACAATCAGTTGGCTTATAGAAGTCAATTTTACTATAAATTTCAGGAAGGAGAGGGCGTTATGGAATTTAAACTGCATTCAAAATACAAGCCGACCGGCGACCAGCCGCAGGCAATAGAGCAGCTTGTGAAGGGATTTAAGGAGGGCAACCAGTTTGAGACCTTACTTGGAGTTACCGGCTCCGGCAAGACCTTTACCATGGCCAATGTCATTGCAGCACTCAATAAGCCTACACTTATCATATCGCACAATAAGACACTGGCGGGGCAGCTCTATGGTGAGATGAAGGAGTTTTTCCCTGAGAATGCAGTAGAGTATTTCGTCTCCTACTACGACTATTACCAGCCTGAGGCATATGTGCCGCAGTCTGATACGTACATAGCCAAGGATTCCTCTGTAAATGATGAGATAGATAAGCTCAGGCTTTCAGCCACGGCAGCGCTCACAGAGCGAAAGGATGTCATTGTCGTGGCATCGGTTTCCTGCATATACGGACTTGGAAGTCCTGATGAGTGGACAGGCATGAGTATTTCGCTGCGCCCGGGGCAGGAGAGGGACAGGGATGATCTCGCAAGGGCTCTCATAGATTTACAGTACACCAGGAATGATATGGATTTTCACCGAGGCACCTTCAGAGTGCATGGGGATGTGCTTGATATATTTCCGGCAAATGCCGATGATACGGCAATCAGGGTTGAGTTTTTCGGTGATGAGATAGATCGGATAGTGGAGATTGATGTGCTGACCGGCGAGGTAAAGTGCTCGCTTGAGCATACGATGATCTTCCCTGCATCTCACTATGTAGTTTCGCAGGAGAAGATAAATGAGGCCTGCCTCAATATAGAGAAAGAGCTTGATGAGCGTGTGAAGTATTTTAAAGGCGAGGACAAGCTCATAGAGGCTCAGCGAATAGCAGAGAGGACCAATTTTGACATAGAGATGATGAGAGAGACAGGCTTCTGCTCAGGAATTGAGAACTATACGAGGCATCTGAACTTTGCAAAGCCGGGGGAGCCTCCTATGACACTCATAGATTTCTTCCCGGATGATTTTCTCATAATCGTGGATGAGTCACATATCACGATTCCACAGATAGGCGGTATGTATGCGGGTGACCGCTCCAGAAAGACCACTCTTGTGGACTATGGCTTCAGACTGCCCTCGGCCCTTGACAACAGACCTCTCAATTTCGAGGAGTTCGAGGGTAAAATAGACCAGATGCTCTTTGTCTCAGCCACTCCTAATAAGTATGAGAATGAGCATGAGCTGCTTCGTGCGGAGCAGATTATCAGACCGACAGGACTTTTGGATCCGGAAATATCAGTGCGCCCTGTCGAGGGACAGATTGATGACCTTGTATCAGAGGTCAATAAGGAGACTGCAAACCATCACAAGGTGCTTATCACGACACTCACAAAGCGTATGGCTGAGGATCTCACAAACTATATGGCAGAGCTTGGAATCAGGGTAAAGTACCTGCATTCAGATATAGATACACTTGAGAGAGCGGAGATAATACGTGACCTGCGTCTTGACGTATTTGACGTGCTCGTCGGTATCAATCTGCTCAGGGAGGGCCTTGATATCCCGGAGATTACACTTGTTGCCATACTCGATGCGGATAAGGAAGGCTTCCTTCGTTCAGAGACCTCACTTATACAGACGATAGGACGTGCCGCACGTAACAGTGAGGGCCATGTTATCATGTACGCTGACAAGATTACAGACTCCATGCGTGTCGCAATTGACGAGACAAAGCGTCGTAGAAAGGTACAGGAAGAGTACAATGAGGCTCACGGCATCACGCCACAGACTATACAGAAATCCGTGCGTGATCTCATAGCTATCTCAAAGAAGGTAGCGGCCGATGAGAATGCTCTTGACAAAGATCCGGAGTCAATGAGCAAAAAAGAGCTTGAGAAGCATATCGCAGATATAGAGAAAAAGATGAAAAAAGCAGCGGCAGAGCTCAATTTCGAGGCGGCTGCTGAGTACAGGGATAAGCTTATTATGCTTAAAAACACATTGAGAGACGTAAAATAAAAGCTTATAACATCCGGAAGCAATTTGGAGGAACACAAATTATGGCAAAAAAAGAAAGAAAATACATCAAAATACGAGGTGCCAGTGAGCACAATCTAAAGTGTGTCAGTCTCGACATCCCGAGAGATGAGTTTGTTGTTTTTACAGGTCTTTCAGGCTCCGGCAAGTCATCACTGGCATTTGATACCATATATGCTGAGGGGCAGCGCAGGTACATGGAGTCACTTTCATCGTATGCGCGTCAGTTTTTAGGACAGATGGAGAAACCGGATGTAGAGAGCATTGAGGGGCTTTCCCCTGCCATTTCCATTGACCAGAAATCCACCAACAAGAACCCACGTTCAACTGTCGGAACGGTTACAGAGATATATGATTACTTCAGACTGCTTTATGCAAGAATTGGAATACCACACTGTCCGAAGTGCGGGCGTGCCATTACAAAGCAGACGATAGACCAGATGGTGGATACTGTTATGGCGCTGCCTGAGCGCACCCGTATCCAGCTTCTTGCACCGGTGGTCAGAGGCCGCAAGGGTGAGCACCAGAAGCTGTTCGAGAGAGCCAAAAAGAGCGGATACGTGCGTGTGATTGTAGATGGCAGCATGTATGAGCTTTCCGAGGATATCCCAATGGAGAAAAATATAAAGCACAATATTGATATTGTTGTAGACCGTCTGGTTGTAAAGCCGGGCATAGAGAAGAGGCTTACTGATTCACTTGAAAATGTATTTGAACTGACAGAGGGCAATGCCATAGTTGATATTGTGGATGGCGAACAGATGACCTTTTCCCAGAATTTTGCGTGCCCTGACTGTGGCATAAGTATAGATGAGGTTGAGCCGAGAAGCTTCTCCTTCAACAATCCGTTCGGAGCATGTCCGACCTGCTACGGACTCGGCTACAAGATGGAGTTTGACCCGCAGCTTATGGTGCCGGATGCATCGCTTTCCATATCTGAGGGTGCCATACAGGTGATGGGCTGGCAGTCATGTACAGACCCAAAGAGCTATACCTATGCGACACTTCGTGCGCTGCATGAGGGCTATGGGCTTCCTCTCGACACACCGATTGATGATTTATCTGCAGATATGAAAAAACTGCTTTTTTACGGGGGAGATGGCAGAGTGCTCAAGGTCAGATACAAGGGTCAGAGAGGCGAAGGCGTCTATGACCTTGTATGGAACGGCCTTGTGGACAATGTTGAGCGCCGATACAAGGAGACCTTTTCTGATACGGCAAAGGCAGAGTATGAGCAGTTTATGCGCATTACTCCGTGTACGAGCTGTAAGGGGCAGAGGCTTAAGCCGTCGTCACTTGCCGTTACGGTTGCGGACAAGAACATATATGAGATGACCTCCATGTCTGTGAAGGAGCTTGTGAAGTTCCTTGCTGATATAGAGCTTACAGAGCAGCAGCACTATATAGGAGACCAGATACTAAAGGAAATCCGTGCGAGGGTTGGCTTTTTGCAGCAGGTCGGCCTTGATTATCTCACTCTTACCCGTGGCACGGCAAGCCTTTCAGGCGGGGAAGCCCAGCGAATCAGGCTTGCCACGCAGATAGGCTCAGGACTTGTAGGTGTGGCATATATACTTGATGAGCCGAGCATTGGCTTACATCAGAGGGATAACGACAAGCTGCTTGGTGCACTTATGAATCTTAAGAATCTGGGAAATACGCTCATAGTTGTGGAGCATGATGAGGATACCATGCGTGCAGCGGATTATATCGTGGATGTAGGGCCGGGAGCCGGTTCGCACGGCGGGGAGATAGTGGCAGCAGGCTCATTAAAAGACATCATAAAGTGCAAAAAATCACTCACAGGAGCATATCTGAGCGGTAAAATAAAGATACCGGTGCCACAGGAGAGGCGCAAGCCAAGCGGATATATCACGATAAGAGGAGCCAGGGAGAATAACCTGAAAAATATTGATGTGCAGATACCTCTTGGTATCATGACCTGTGTTACAGGCGTGTCGGGCTCGGGAAAGAGCTCATTGACCAATGAGATACTCTACAAGCATCTGGCCAAATCCTTAAACAGAGCCAGGTGTATCGCAGGTGACCACGACGGTATAGATGGTCTTGAACAGCTTGATAAGGTCATAGACATCGACCAGTCACCGATAGGCCGTACACCCCGCTCTAATCCTGCCACATATACAGGTGTGTTTGACATGATAAGAGACCTGTTTGCATCAACACCCGATGCCAAGGCAAAGGGCTATAAAAAGGGCCGTTTCAGTTTCAATGTAAAGGGCGGCCGGTGTGAGGCCTGCGGCGGTGATGGAATCCTTAAGATAGAGATGCATTTCCTGCCTGATGTATATGTGCCGTGTGAGGTCTGTGGAGGCAAACGATATAACAGGGAGACCCTCGATGTAAAGTACAAGGGCAAGAGCATATACGATGTTCTTGATATGACAGTGGAGGAGGCACTTGAGTTTTTCAAAAATGTGCCAAAGATCCAGAACAAAATCCAGTCGCTCTATGATGTCGGGCTATCCTACGTGAAGCTGGGACAGCCGTCCACAGAGCTTTCAGGTGGTGAGGCACAGCGTATCAAGCTTGCCACAGAGCTTAGCAGAAAGAGCACCGGAAAGACCATATATATACTTGATGAGCCTACCACGGGACTGCACTTTGCAGATGTACACAAGCTTGTGGAGATATTGCGCAGGCTCTCAGACGGAGGCAATACTGTAGTTGTTATCGAGCACAACCTCGACGTGATAAAGACGGCTGACTATATCATAGATATGGGACCTGAGGGCGGAGACGGCGGCGGAACCGTCATAGCGCAGGGCACACCTGAGGAGATATGCGAGGTAAAACAGTCATATACAGGCCGGTTTTTGAAACCATATCTGGAAAAAGACAAGGATAAACTTTAAAATTTTATTAAATATGACCTTTTTCAAAAAAAAAGTTTGAAAAATGGGATTTATTGTATATAATAAGAGAGTGTATGTGTAAATTTAAAGATATGGCAGGAAAGGGGCTATTAAAATGGTCGGATCAGATATCGGAATCGATTTAGGAACAGCAAGTATACTTGTTTATATAAAAGGAAAGGGTGTTGTGTTAAAGGAGCCTTCAGTAGTAGCCTTTGACAGGGACACCAACAAGATTAAGGCAATCGGAGAGGAAGCACGCCTCATGCTCGGAAGGACACCGGGTAATATCGTTGCAGTCAGACCGCTGCGTCAGGGTGTTATCTCAGATTATACAGTTACAGAGAAGATGATCAAGCACTTCATCCAGAAGGCGCTTGGTAAGAAAAGCTTCAGAAAGCCGCTCGTGAGCGTATGTGTGCCAAGTGGTGTTACAGAGGTTGAGAAGAAGGCCGTTGAGGATGCTACATTTGCAGCAGGAGCCAGAGATGTTAAGATTATCGAGGAGCCAATCGCAGCTGCAATCGGTGCAGGTATTGATATTTCAAAGCCATGCGGAAATATGATAGTAGATATCGGAGGCGGTACATCAGATATAGCAGTTATCTCACTCGGTGGTTCGGTAGTCAGCACATCTATCAAGATAGCCGGAGATGATTTTGATGAGGCAATTGTCAGATACATGAGAAAGAAGCATAACCTTCTCATCGGAGAGAGAACAGCTGAGGATATCAAAATCAAGATTGGTACATGCTACCCTCTCCCACAGCCGGAGACAATTGAGGTAAGAGGAAGAAACCTTGTAACAGGACTTCCAAGGACTATTACAGTCAGCTCAGAGGAGACAGAGGAAGCACTTCGTGAGGCAACTCTTCAGATAGTTGAGGCAGTGCACTCAGTGCTTGAAAAGACTCCACCGGAGCTTGCAGCCGATGTCGCAGACAGAGGAATCGTGCTTACAGGAGGCGGTTCGCTGCTCAGAGGTCTTGAGGAGCTTATCGAGGAAAAGACCGGCATCAATACAATGACTGCAGAGCAGCCTATGACATGTGTTGCTATCGGTACAGGAAAGTATGTAGAGTTCCTTGCAGGCAAGAGAGATGAAGAATTCTAGAATATACGTTTTATAACAGGCAGCCGTGAGGGCGATGATATGTCCCTGCATTGCAGGAATGTATTGTCGCTTTTTTGTTAATATTGTTACAAATGGGGATATTACAGTCAGGGGGATTAGTGAACAAAATAAAGGATATTGGGAGAGGCGTAATCAATCTGGTATTTCCACCGCGCTGTCCGGTATGTGATGGTAAAATTGGTCCGGTTGAGAGATATATACACAGCAGATGCTGTGAAAAGCTCTTTCCGGTTGAGCAGCCGCAGTGTATGCGCTGCGGGAAGCCGGTTTTGTCTGAGCGAAGAGAGTATTGTGACGACTGTGCACGGGCACTAGAGCATCACAGGCAGATGCGGGAAGATGACAGCTACAGGCAGGGCAAGGCGCTTTTTGCATACAAGGGCAGCATAAAGCAGACCATGTACAGGTTCAAGTATTCAAACAGACGTGAGTATGCGGCTTATTTTGCACAGACAGCAGTGGAAAGATATTCGGACTGGATACAGAGATGTGGGATAGATGTTATTATTCCGGTGCCGATGCACCGTAAAAAGATGCGCCAGAGAGGCTACAATCAGGCAGAGTGTTTTGCAAAGGCATTGTCTGAAAAAACAGGCATAAGGATGGCAAAAGGGCTTGTGCGCAGAGTGAAAAATACCAGTCCACTCAAGACAATGGGGTATGTTGAACGCAGAAATTGTCTCGAGGGGGCTTTTCAAGTGGCGGATAGTATTGTACAATATGACCAAATACTAATAGTAGATGATATATATACTACAGGCAGTACGGCGGAGTCGATTGGGCATGAGATAGCAAAGAAATGTCCTGGCCGTGTATATGTGCTGTGTATTTGCATAGGACAGGGAAGTTAGGAGGGTTTTATCAGATGAGAATATCTAATTGTAAGGGCTGTGGCAGAATATTTAATGTACTGTCAGATGAGCAGTACTGCCCGAACTGCCAGAAAAAAATGGATGAGAAATTTGATATAGTAAAGAGATTTGTTGAGGATAATCCAAATGTGCCGGTTGAGACAGTGGCCAAGGAGACGGATACATCCATGAAGCAGATAAATAGGTGGATACGTGAGGAAAGGCTTTCGTTTTCACCGGATTCATCATATGGTATACCATGCGAGAACTGTGGCAGGATGATACGTACAGGTAGATTTTGTGATGAGTGCAAGACTAAGCTCACAAACACACTACGCAGTGCCCTTGACACACCAAAGAGCCAGGATAGGCAGCTGTGGCAGCAGGATGACAAAAACCGTATGAGATATATCAAGTAACAGGTAAGAGGATGATTTATGATAAACGAAGAAAAAGTAAGGGAACTGTTTAATATTGCTCTATGTGACAGCAGAAGCGATGACAGCCGTGTGCAGAAGCAGTCCGCAAGCTATTACGGATGGGACTATATATGGAAAGAGGGCTTAAAAAGCTTCTTTACAGGTACATTCGCATTTGCAGGGCTTGTTGTGATGTGGGTTGCTGTCAATGCAGCAGAGCTTTTGGACAGAATCAATAAGCTTGATTTTAAGGCAATAGGTGTCACAATAGGCATACTGTATATTGCATTTATGGCGGTTTACATTTTTGTCACAATTGTGGTGTATACTGCAAGATATAAGGTCGGCAGAAGAGAAGTGCGCAAATACGCAAATCACCTGAAGGCAGTGGGCAGAATATATTCCCGTGAGGAAAAGATTAAGCGTTAGGGAGGCTTTATGAACAAGTTACTGGAAATTAAGGATAAGGCAGTCAAATTTTGCGGTGAGTATGAGCACTTTATACTTCCGGTTGTGAGATTTGCCGTTGCATTTATCGCATTTATAACAATAGATTTGAATATCGGCTATATGGCGAAAATCAGCTCGATGCTTGTGGCGCTGCTTTTAGCGCTTGTGTGTGCACTGCTTCCGGTGAATGCAATACTCTGGATTGCTTCGATTATGATACTTTTAGATATGTATGCGCTGTCCGTAGAGGTTTTTGCTATCACATTTGTACTTTTTTTAGTACTGTATTTTGTCTATTTTCGTTTTGCACCGAAGGATGGCATGCTTGTGATACTTACACCTATATGCTTTCAGCTTCACATACCATCTGTTATGCCGGTTGCAGCAGGTCTTTTAAGAAGAGCTTATTCTTTTGTTGCAATAATATGTGGCACACTGCTGTACTATTTCTTTGATGGAATCAGGCAGAATGCATCAGCGCTTGCAGAGGTGGTAGATAAAAAGGGGCAGAGCACTACAAAGCTCAATGTGACAATGGGACAGCTTCTTGACAACAAAGAGATGTTTATAGTTATGGCAATCTTTGTTATCACCACACTGGTGGTGTATCAGGTCAGACGATTGAAAATCAACAATTCATGGACTGTTGCTACCATAGCAGGAGGACTCATACAGTTGGTTGCACTTGTTGTTGCTTATCTGGTGCTCGGACTGCCGGAGAAGATAATCTGGCTTGTGCTCAGCACTGTAGCAGCTATTTTTGCAGGTGTTGTCATACAGTTTATATTTATGAATCTTGACTATGCACGTACAGAAAACGTACAGTTTGAGGATGATGAATATTACTATTACGTCAAGGCAGTTCCAAAGAAGATGATTGCCAAGGAGGAAAAGGTTGTAAAGCACTTTGGCAATACAGGAAGCCTTGGAAAGAAGATTCAGAGACATAATCAGGAAAATATCAGCAAAGAGGCTATTGCAAAAGATCTCGAAATAGACGAAAATATATTTGAGGATGACAAATAGTTACATAGTATAAGAGAAAGGAGGGCGCTATGGATAATGTGAGTGGTGTATTGATACGCTTCAAGGATCAGTTCCTTACATTCACAAATGTGCCGGGCATCAAAATCGGTGTGATAGACATTATAGAGATACTTATTATTTCAGTGCTCTTCTATCATATACTTTTGTGGATAAAGACCACGAGGGCATGGAATCTGTTCAAGGGCCTTATTATCATACTGTTGTTTGTGCTTGTTGCAGCATTGTTCCAGATGGATACAATACTGTGGCTTGCTGAGAAACTCTTTAATATAGGTCTCGTGGCACTTGTTGTTATTTTTCAGCCTGAGCTTCGAAATGCCTTGGAGAATATTGGTGGAAAGACCTTTTTGGGTGATTTTTTTAATACCGGCAGAGGCGAAATTGAGAAATTCTCCGACAAGACAATTGATGAGCTGGTGCGTGCATGCTTTGCGATGGGCAGAGTAAAGACAGGAGCGCTAATAGTCATGGAGGATGAGATAAATCTGGGAGAGTATATCAGAACAGGAATAGATGTGGATGCTATACTTACAAGTCAGCTCCTCATCAATATTTTTGAGAAAAACACACCGCTTCATGACGGAGCGGTTATCGTGCGTGGCAACCGTGTGGTGTCAGCTACATGTTACCTTCCGCTATCAGACAGCCTGTCACTCTCGAAGGATTTGGGAACCAGACACCGTGCAGCGGTCGGAGTCAGCGAGGTAAGTGATTCGCTTACTATCATAGTTTCAGAGGAGACAGGATCAGTTTCTACAGCATACAAGGGGCAGATTGAGCACGATATAGATGCCGATCATCTACGCACACAGCTTAAGCTTCTGCAGAACAGACATAGGGAGCCGGGTAAATTTGAATTAATTAAAAGGAGGTTTAAGAATGGGAAAGAAGCTTCTAAAAACCTTCACAAATAATATAGGCTTTAAAATACTTGCGATAGCATTTGCATTTATACTCTGGCTTGTGGTCTACAATCTCAATGACCCGGTCAAGACAAAGACATTTACCACAACAGTCACCGTCACAGGCCGTGATTCGGTTGTTGACAAGGGGCTATGGCCTACCATCAAGGATTCGGAAAAGACCATCAGCTTTTCGGTATCAGGCAAGAGAAGCTATCTGAACGAGCTTGATGATTCTGATTTTTATGCAAATGTCGACCTTGCAAATATCATAGTAGATAAGGATGATACGAATAAGGCAAGCGTAAAGGTAGATATTGGATGCACCAAGTACAGACATTCGATTACCTTCAACGGTGGAGACCATATGCTCCCGCTTTCGGTTGAAAAATATATGCAGAAGCAGTTTGAGGTAAAGGTATCATTGGATGGAAGTCTCTCAGGTGCGAAAGCACTGGGAAACAAGCCACAGGCAAATCCAAAGGTAGTAAAGATCGGAGGTCCTGAGTCCATTGTTTCAACTATAGCATCGGCCAATGTAAATATAAAGGTCGATGACAATACCATAATATCAGATAATCAGATAACTGATCGCGGTGATCTCACTCTGATTGATGATAATGGCGATGAGATAGATATATCAAAGCTTGATGTGGACAGCCAATATCAGTCTATAGCAGTGACAGTTGATGTCCTAAGTACCAAGGAGGTGCCTATCAAGTGTACTACGACAGGCTCACCGGCAGGAGGAAAGAGCGTGCTTGGAGTAGAACTGTCAGAGGAGTCTGTAATGCTCAAGGGTAATGCAGAAGCATTGAACAATATCACATCTATAGATGTGGGACCAATCGATATATCGGGCGCAACAGACGATATAAGTACATCTGTTGACCTGACAGGATATCTGCCGGATGGAGTTTTTATAGTGAACTCATCCAAGGCAAAGCTCAGTATAGATATAAAGATTGAGACAAATGCGACTTCAACCATGACGCTGAACAGTTCCAATATCACATATGACGGACTGGAAGAGGGATATACGCTTACATTTGTAACAGATAAGAGCAGTGTCATAGTAAGCGGCACCAAGTCTGATATAGATACACTTTCGGGAACTACACTGAAGGGTAAAATTGATGTGACAGGCCTTGGTACAGGTACACATACAGTGACGGTAAAGCCAAATCTGGATGAGACCAAGTACACATGGGGCGAGATAAAGGTTCAGATAGTTATCGGAAGGGAAGGTGACGGAGGCGGCACAACGGGAACTGATGGTACAGGAACAGCCTCGGGCTCAACAACAGGCGGTACAACATCAGGCGACACCGGCACAGGCGGTTCATCGTCATCGGGCAGCACATCGTCAGGAAACACCGGAAATAACGGCTCTGACAGTTCATCACATTGATAGATATATAACCGAAAAGAGGTAATAAAAGTGGTAGCACAAAAAATAATAATCAAGAATCCTACCGGATTACATTTACGTCCGGCCGGCAATCTCTGCAAAGAGGCAATGAAATTTAAATCAAAGGTAACATTTATATATGACGAGAAAAATGTAGCTAATGCAAAGAGTGTACTTTCAGTGCTTGGAGCATGCATAAAGTCAGGCGATGAGATAGAGCTTATCTGCAATGGCGAGGATGAGAGCGAGGCGCTTGAACACCTTATACAGTACATCAAGGATGGACTCGGAGAGTAGTACACAAGGAAACAGGTATACATGGAGAAACATATATGGAGAAGCTTTTAACCATAGTCGTTCCGGCTTACAATGTTGAAAAGTATATAAAGAACTGTCTTGACTCGTTTATAGATTTGTCTGTGCTCAGAAGTCTGGAGATACTCATAGTGGATGATGGTTCCACAGATTCCACAGCCAGCCTGGCACATACCTACGAGCAGAAATATCCATACAGCTTCAAGGTACTCTCTAAGGAGAACGGAGGCCATGGATCTACCATCAACTATGCGATACCGCGCGCAACAGGAAAGTATTTCAAGGTGGTGGATGGTGATGACTGGCTGGACAAGAGCCTTCTGCCACAGTTTATACAGCTTTTGAAGCACACGCACTCGGATGTCATATCCAATGACTTCAACCTGGTGGATGATAGGACAAAGAAGGTCACAAAGCGCAGAAAGGCAGTGTCCAACTCTTATCACTACAACAGGGAGTGGGGCTTTGCTGAGGCAGTCATGGACCCGCTGATCACTATACATTCCATGACCATCCGTACTGATGTATTGCAGAAGAATGATATTCGTGTGGATGAGCACTGCTTCTACGAGGACCAGGAGTATATACTCTACCCTATACCATACTGCACAAGCATCACGTTTTCACCTCTGCCGCTGTATCAGTACAGACTTGGAAGGAGTGGTCAGAGCGTGGACATAAAGATGATGATCAAGCGCCATGACCAGCACCTTAAGGTGCTTGATGCACTGTTTGAGTACAACAACGTGCACGGCAATCTGCAGACCTACAAGAAGCAGTACCTTGAGCGCGGCATAGCCGAGGTCGTCGATGATGAGTACCAGATATTTCTGGCAAAGGGCAATGATACAAGGAACGTTGAGCAGATGAAGAGGTTTGACGAGATGCTGCGTGAGGAGCACCCGGGAGTGTACCAGGCGTGCAGCAGGAAGAGCGTCTGGATGCTTAGAAAAACAGGTTTTAAGATATTTCCGATGGCAGCATGGGTCTATAGCAGACTGCGTGGTAATTAATTTCATGAATAGGCGTTAATGAGTATGCAATACTCTTTTTAATAATAGTAATCAGGACGGATAGAACAGTTAATGAGTAAAATATTATCAATCATAATACCAACATATAATGCAGAAAAGTTTCTGAATAAGGGGCTGTCGTCATTTCTGGTATGCAGGGATACAGATGCACAGACAGCACAGCACAACTGTAAAATGGCAATGGAGGGCCGCTTTGAGGAAATAGATATTGACAAGGCTATACTCGATAAGCTTGAGGTGATAGTCGTAAATGACGGCACACCTGACAGAAGTGTTGAAGTGGCGCAGAAATTTGTGGACTGGTATCCGGATATCTTTGTCATAGTAAATAAAACAAATGGTGGACACGGTTCTGCAATCAATACAGGCGTGGAGCATGTGAGCGGAAAGTATTTCAAGGTGGTCGATGCTGACGACTGGGTAGATACGCTTGCGCTAAAGCATCTGGTTGAATATCTCGAACATATAGATTCGGATGCGGCGATACAAAGCTTCAGGTATTATGACATATCAAAGGATGAGTACAGACCGGCAGATGTGAGTGTGCCTGATTTTACAAGAGAGTACAATTTAAAGGATATAGTAAATATGTGGGATGATGTATATGATGGTCTATCATTTCACGGAGTGATATATAACACAGGGTTCTATAAAGCACTTGGATATAAGCTCACAGAGCATGTATTTTACGAAGACCAGGAGTATGCAACCGTTCCGTTTTCGTATGCAAAAACTGTCAGATTTATTCAGGAAGAGTTGTATGTATACAGAGTTGGAGATGTAAATCAAAGTGTTTCAGCAGCGAGTCAGGTGAAGCGTCTTCCGGATTTGGAGCAGGTTATATTTAATGTACTTGAGGCAGAGAAGAGCTTTGCAAAAATGCCACAGGGTGGAAAGGAACATTTTATCAGAAAGACGTCGGGCATAATCACAAGCTATTATCAAATAGCTTTGATAAAAAATACCGACAGACAATCCGGCAGAGCGATAGTAGAGCAGTTTAACATGAAGCTTGCTCAAAAAAGTGCACTTATGTATGAGGCAGTACAGCGTAAATATAAAGTATTTCGGCTGTTTAATAAGCTGCATGTGAGCAACAGCTTTTACGAGAATCAATTTGCAAAGTTGCTTGAGCTTGCCAAAAGGATTGGCAGAGCAGACAGACTATACAGAAAATAATACTGACTACCATTGTCAAATATGGTGACAGACAGCGATATAAGTGGAAATTAACATATAGAAACAGGAATTAGATAGGATATGGAAACAGAGAATAAAAAGATACTATCAATAATAATACCGACATATAATGCGGCAAAGTTTTTGGATAAAGGGTTATCATCGTTTATTATTGATGATAACTCTCTTTTAAATATGCTGGACATTATTGTTGTGAATGACGGCTCTACCGATAATAGTGTAGAAATCGCGCAAAAATATGTAAATAAATATCCTGACGTGTATCGGATACTGAATAAAGAAAATGGTGGTCATGGCTCGGCAATTAATGAAGGAGTAAAAATAATAAAAGGAAGCTATTTTAAGGTAGTAGACGCTGATGACTGGGTAAACACTGATGTGTTGAAAGAAACTATTTGTTATCTTAAAGATAATGAAAATAAACATGAGAATTTCGCAGATGCAGTGCTGATGAGCTATAGATCATATGTGCTGCAGAGAGAAAATACTGATGAGTATCCATACGACGATAAATATATAACAAAAAATGGTGGACCATATAATGCAGGATATGTGGATGAGCATCTGTATGATTTCTGGTGGGGGCTGAGTCTGCATGGGGTGATATATAATACGCAGTTTTATAGAAATACAGGACTGACACTCTCTGAGGGGGTATTTTACGAGGATCAGGAGTTTTCAATAATCCCAATGGCATATGCAGAAAGTATCTATGCATATGATAAGGCACTTTATGAGTATAGAGTCGGTGACGTAAATCAGAGCGTTTCGATAGAAAGCTCACTGAAGAGGCTTGACCATTATGAGAAGGTTATCATGAAACTGATTGAGGCAGGCCGGGATGCGGAGCACTTTAGTATAGGCGGAAAGCAGCTGTGGTTTGATAAAACAAGCAAATTTATCAACGACTATTTGCAGCTTTGCCTGATTAGGAACACTGATAAAAAACAGCTTAGAAAAAGGATGAAGCTGTTTGTCAGTCAAATTGAAAAAAAGAATACAGATTTGTATAAATTTGTAAATAAGAATTATAAAGTATTTTGTGCGTTGAATAAAATGCATATGAGCGATAGAGTATATCAGGACTATTTTATACGCCTGTTACATATTGTACGTCATTAGAAGCTTTTTGTTATCATAATGATGAATAATATGTCTAAATAATCGGAAAATATGTGACAAATCTCACTTGAGGCATATATAAGAAAGTGATAAAATATGGGGCTGTGAGAATAATATAAAATTAAGATAAAGAGGACAAAGATGAAGAAGAAAAATATAAAACTCCTGGTAGTTTTGGCCTGTGTGCTTATGGCGTTGGGAATGTCAGGCTGTGGAAAGAAAGCATATAAGACATTCCCTGAAAAGTACAAGCTTGCATCAGTTGATGTAGGTGGAATGACTGCTGACGAGGCAAAGAAAGCCATAAAGACTGCAGTAGGCAAGTATAAGATATCAGTGAAGCTTGACGATACATCATTTGATATGACAGCAGAGGATTTAGGGCTTAAGTATAATGACAAAGCAAATCTTCAGGAACTGATAAATGCGGCCAATAAGGATAAGGAGCCGGAAAAGCAGGTGAAGATTTTTAAAATGGATAAGTCTGATGAGCTGGAGACGGCTCTTGTAGACTCTTATATCACTGCAAAAACGCAGTCACAGTCTGATGCAACGGCTCAGAGTGATACGGATACAGACGCAAATGATGGCGAACAAAAGAAGACTGCGACAGACACACAGACCTTTGATATAAGATCAATTGTGCCATATCGTGCTACAATAGCCTACAATGCAGATGCAGGACAATTTGAGGGTGTTGACGGTGTATCGGGAGATGCACCTGTATATGACAATGCAGCTGCAAATCTGACAAGCGCTGTAAAGGAGCTGAAGGATAAGGTAGAGCTTACATCTGCAACAGGATATGTTGATGGAGAAAAGGCTGCGGACAGCGAGCAGGTAAAGAAGGCATTAAAAGAAGCCAATGCATATCTTGATGTGACGGTGACATGTAATTTCACACCGGCAACAGGTGAAGCTGCTACAGAGGCTGTAGGAAAGGATCAGATAGCTCAGTGGCTTATAGTGGGCAATGACGGGTTGTCAGTTTCGCTTGATGGTGAGAATATGGCTACATACTGTACAGAGCTTGCAAAAAAGCATGATGTGTCAAAGAAGAAAACAGGACAGTTTAAGACAACAGGCGGAAGTATAATAAATGTGCCTGTAGCATCATCAGGACAGACTGTAGATGGAAACAAGCTGTATGAGGCGATTGCTGAGGCAATAAACAATAAAAAGTCTGCAACAGTGGAAGCAGTTTACAGTGAGGCAAAGGAAGAAGAAACAGGTGAATATGTCACATATGGTGGCAATTACTGTGAAGTGGATCTTACCAACCAGATGGTATATGTATACAAGAATGGAGAGCTTGTTGTATCAAGTCAGTGTGTTACAGGATGTATTTCAAAAGGACACGGAACACCTACCGGAGTGTATTCTATTTTCTCAAGAGATAAGGATAGATACTTAAGGGGAGACGGATATAAGTCATGGGTTAATTTCTTTATACCATTCAATGGTGGAATTGGGTTCCATGATGCTTCGTGGAGAAGTACTTTCGGTGGAAATATCTACCTATACAGCGGCAGCCATGGCTGCATAAATATGCCTTATTCAGCTGCAAAGAAGCTATATGAGAATGTAACATTAGATGAAAAAGTAATTGTATATGGTGGTGTTGAAAAGGTGGCCGGCAAAGCCCAGAGTTTTGGTGGAGCTGACACTTATAATGTGACAGAGGGTGATGCTGCATTCAACCTCGGTGTAACAGCAGAGGATAATGCAAAGCTCACATACTCAAGTGATAATGAGGGTGTAGTGAGAGTGGATGAGAACGGTAATGTGACGATAGCAGGTGTCGGAACTGCAACAATCACTGTCAAGTCTGAGGCTACTACAAGCTATAAGGCCGGCAGCAAGACAATTACAATCACTGTAAATGCAAAGCCACAGCCAAACCAGACACCATCTGTGACAATAGGTTGCGGTAATAAAACTGTAACAGAGGGAGATGCACCATTTTCTCTCGGAGCAAGTGCTTCAAACGGAGCAGCGCTTTCTTACCAGTCAAGTGATCCTTCGATTGCGTCAGTAGATGGCGCCGGAAATGTGACCATTTACAGGGCTGGTAGCGTACAGATTACAGCTATAGCAGGTGAAATGGCAGGCTGGAATAGCGCAAGCAGTTCAATAACTGTTACAGTAAATTCAAAACCACAACCACAGCCGGTGGCACCGACTGAACCATCAGAACAGCCACAGCAGAACTAGAACAGCAACAATAGAACAGGAACAAATAAAATATAGCAAATGAAAA